>Ga0210402_10005478_pt1 | contig 11354 bp, 8 predicted proteins | sample IncBWC7MmetaG_FD_161055 | JGI IMG/M metagenome (GOLD analysis project Ga0210402, IMG submission 161055) | Forest soil microbial communities from Barre Woods Harvard Forest LTER site, Petersham, Massachusetts, United States - Inc-BW-C-7-M | ecosystem: Environmental > Terrestrial > Soil >... | reverse complement strand
CTCTAGGCTAGGCTAGCTCTTCGGCGGTCGGCTCTTGGTTTCAAGTTTGCATCCAGGTTTCAAGTTCGCATCCAGGATTTTCTTGCGTGGGGCCCCGGGCCTGGGCTTCGGCCCCAATGCGATCACAGATACGCTCGCCTTCGTCCAGGGCCGGACTGCGGATTCGCTCCTTCTCGTCTCCGCGAGCATCCGGTTCAGCTTTATTGATCGGGACGTCGCTCATCTTTCCAGGACACCGCAGTAGAGCGGCTGCCCCCGCATGGACCTTTCTTGAGTCTGTGATTCCGCGAGCGCGGGATTGCTTTACCGTCCGTAGGCGGCGCTCGCTGCCATCGGTTTCCGGTGGAAGGTATAGCCGTCAAAAGTTTCGGAGCGGAAGTTCAGGTTCGGGGCGCATAGCTTTTCGGTCTGGCTCAGGAACAGGTATCCGCCGGGTTCGAGATAAAGGTGCAGGCGCTCCATCAGGGCGGTGCGTTGGACCCGCGAGAGATGGGGCAGCACGTCCATGCAGAAGATGCAGTCGAAGCGGCCAATATAGACGGGCTTGGTCAGGTTCATGGTATTGAAGGTGACCAGGCTACGCAGGCGGGGTTTTACCAGCAGATGCGCGCCACTGGTCGAGCCATTTGCCGAGCCGTTCGCCGCTCCATTTTGCGGACCGTCCGGCACGCCATTCGGGGCCGCGTTGAGGTTTCCGATTTTCGAGAAGCAAGCGCGAATGGCCGCCGGAGGCAAGCCCGTCAGGGCCGACTGCGGATAGAGCCCGCGCTCGGCGACTTGAATGGCGGAAGGCAACAGATCGCTGCCGACAATGTGAATCGACCAGTCTTTTGGCGCCAGCCCGGCCGAACCTGGGACGGCATTCTCGGCAATGCCCCCAGTGCGGCTGGACGCGTTCTTTTCTTTCGCGTCTTTGCCGGCAGTGCCATTGCTCGAACCATTCCCGTGGCTGCTGCCATTTCCCGCGGGCTGCGCCTCGCAGAGGGCCATCGCGATCGAGTAAGCTTCTTCGCCGGTGGAGCACCCCGCGCTCCAGATGCGGAGAGTGCTGGGGCCGTCATTGGATTTGCGGGCGTAGAGTTGTGGAATGACTTGCCGCGCCAGCGCATTCATGGCTCCGGGATGACGGAAGAAGCCGGTATTGGAATTGAGAACGCCGTCGAGGAACGTGGGCAGCGCCGAAGGATGCTGATCCGCCGCCCGCAGCTGTCCCATCAAAGCAGCCGGAGATTCCAGTTCGTGTGCCTGCAGATACTCGGCAACGTGTGCGGCTAAAGCGCTGTTAGGACAGTCGAGCAGGATCCCCGTCTGGCGCTCGACCAGCAGGCGCAGTTCAGAAAGTTCGTGCTCGAGAATCGTAACGCCGGCCATCAATCTATGCATAAATCCTTCCCCCGGAGGGTACGCCAACGTTCGTTCGCCTGAGTCGCTCCAATCGGCCCGCTGGAAGGGGAGAGGTTTTCATCTCTACCGGCTCTAAGTACCGGCGGCGACCGCCGCGTACGACTTGCCTGAATCCTGTTCTGCCTGTTGCGCAACCACGTGCATCTCTTTCTCCAACGACGAAAACCGCTGCATGATCTCGTGAATGCGGAGTGTCATATTGCGAATGGTTTCGATCTGGGCACGTGTCTGCGCCGAGTGACTGCCGGGCTCGAGCAGCAGCAGGTCCGAATTTCCCAGCACCGAGGTCAATGCGTTGTTCAGGTTGTGACGCATTTCGAGCATATAACGGCCCAGGGTCGCCTGACGATCGAGAGTAGCGCACGCAGCCTCGGCGGCGCGGGCGCGGGATTCCGAGCGAGAACGATGCACCGCCTCACAAGAGGCCAGCACCAGGGTTTCCAGCCAGTGTTCGCTGCTTCGCACAATGGCAACGCGTGGCCAACGTTCGCGCACCAACTGCGCCGTAGGGGCGTCCTGGCAGACACAGAAAATCGGCTGACCAGTGGAATGCAGGGGCTCCAAAACTATCGACAGAAGATCGCGTCGCAACTCCCCGACGATGGCGACGTCGAACACGTCGACCGCGAAGCGCGGCCACAAATCCCCGCTCAGCAGCGTGAACGTGGGAACGTTACGCTCCATCTGCCAGCGGGCAGTGATGCGGCGCGAGAAATCCACTTCGTCGGAAATGATCAGGACGGTCGATGCCTGCACTTGCAAAACTTCCCCTTTACCTACCGGTTGACGGTTCCGGCAATCCCTGAAGACGCCTCAAACCACTCTGCAACCGATTCATTTCTTATTTCTCGGCTCTGCGGTTGAGTCCGGATCCCAGCCGGGTGTGGCGGAGACGTCAAACTCTGGACCGTCGCCGGCGGCGGAAGCCACCGGTGTGTGGGCCGGCTTCGCCGCGGCCGGAGCAACCACGGGCTTGGTCGCGGCCTTCGCTGCTCCTGCAGTCGCGGCCATCGCCGCTGGTTTCGTAGCGGGCTTCGCAGTCGGCACCGGCTCCTGGTTGGCATCGGCTTTGACTTCCGGGACCGCACCTCTGCCGCGGCCGAGGGCGTGTTCAACCGAGGCCCGCAGATCGACCAGCATGCGCAACGGCTGCCCGGAAGAATACTCTGCCTGGAACATTACCTTCCACGACTGGCAGATTACCCGCAGGCGAATGATCGGTTCCTGCGCCGAAAACTGCGCGCGCCGGCAGTCAATGGTTTCGACTCCCTGGTCCTCGAGTTCGGTCAGCCCGTCGAGAATGGAATTGAGATCGCCCAGCATGAGCCGGAAAAACGATCGCCGCATCAAGTACCCGAAGCGCGTGAAAGCGGCGAGGGCGATTGGCAGATAGAAAAGATCTCCGGCGAGTCCCTTGGCCTTGCGTCCCTGCTCCAGAACGCCGCCATGCAGAAGTTCGTCGAGCGAGCGGCAGCGCCGCGCGGCCTCGAGAACGCGCTCGAGCGCGTTCAACCAGACTGGAGGTTTCAGTTCCACCGGACCCAAAACCGGCTCCAGGGCCTGCGCCACGTAGGCGAGATCCACGTCGGTGTCGGTCACGCCCGACGGCGCCAGCTGGCTGAAGTACTGCACCAGCAGAAAATCAATCTTGTCGCGGATGACGTCGGTCTTGACCGTCTTCGCCAGGAAGTGCTGCAGCAGGTTCACCAGGCCTTCCTGATTCACCAAAGAGCTGGTCTGCAGGAACTGGCGCAACTGGTGCACCGGGATGAGCTCATCCATTTCATCGAGCCAGCGCTGTGCCTGTTCGACGGTCTCTTTTCCAGGCGTGTCGACACCGGCCTCAAGGTCGGAGCAGGGTTTCACGTCGATGGCGAATTCGCGCGCCAGTTCGAAGTAGATGGGATAGAGCCGCCGGGCGAAACTCCATTGCGTGGCGAGATCTTGCACGGGTGTTGTAGGGGTCATGATTTCACGATCCAGTTGGGTACTTCTCCACGAAAGCGTGCGGCCACCGCGGTTCTTCCAGGGTGATACTGCACGGCAACCACGGAGACGGTGACATCAAACGAACGGTCGGAGTTGCGCAGGCGAAGATCGTCGCCAAATTCCAACGGAGTGTTGCACTCGAAAAGAACTTCCCGGGGCGTGCCGAACTCGATGACGATACTTTCGGCGAATGCAGCTGAGCCCGGGTCGCTGCCCTGCACCACGCGGGCAAGTTGAACCGGCATGCGCACGGGCGAGGCTTCCGGGAAGAAACGGGCGAGTCCCGCCACGATGGTGGGGTTCTCCGCGGTACGTGCCGTTGCTGTGGCTTGTTGCGCCAAGCGATGAACATCTCCTGAACCGGACTGTCTGAATGATTCGATGCGGTTGGGCTCCCCTGTTTTCGGTTAGCAAGAGCTGGGGGGAGCCGGAGTCCGCGGTTCAGAAAAGGAGGAGCAACACGGCAACCATCTCTGAGAACGGAAGGACTAGCACTCAGGTGAATGCGTTTTCAGCGGGTTAGGGCGGGTCTTGAGCGTGAGTTGTGAAAGAACGCAGGTCTAACGTCTCAGGGTGAGACTTTTGTCTCAGTATCAGGGCAGTTCAACTATCCCGTAGGCCTGGCTCCCGGCCATGTCTAGGTTAGCCACTTAGGCAATGACCGGATCCAGAAGTTCGACCCCAATGGGAACTACCCCGAGCCAGTTCGGCAGCAATCAGCTGTTCTTTGGTTCTTTGGTTCTTTGCGCCTTACGGCGTGGTCGTGAGGGAACTGAGCAAACCCTCGCTTTGGGCGGAGGGAGAGTTGGCACCGCTTGAGCTTACTGCAGCGTATGGCTTGATGGTCCGGCTCCTGATTGCCCGGTGCCAATGTTATATCTCTTCAATTTGCGGTAGAGCGTGGCGCGGCTGATGCCGAGCATGCGTCCAGCCAGGGCTTTGTCGCCTTTGACCTGTTCGAAGACGCGCTGGATGGTGGCGCGTTCGATGTCTTCGAGATCGGTGGTGGAGAGCGGAGGTCGCGGAGACTCGGACAGTGCGTGCGCTCCGGCAAGATCCGGATCGAGTACGGTCGGCCTATCCATAGGCGAGGCCGAGGTCGCTCCCGCAGTCGAACCTGAAGCAATGGAGGGCGGGAGGTCGCTGAGGTCGATACTCTGTCCGTTGCCCAGCGCTACGGCGCGCTCCACGCAATTTTCCAGCTCGCGTACGTTTCCCGGCCAATCGTACTGCATCAGGGCCTTCATCGCGGCACTGGTGACGTGCAACTCCGATCCGGGCGCGTAGCGTTCGAGGAACCAGTGCACCAGCATGGGCGTATCGCTGCGGCGCTCGCGCAACGCGGGAACGTACAGGGTAACGACGTTCAGGCGAAAGTAAAGGTCCTTGCGGAAGGTTCCATTCTTGTAGGCCGCCTCAAGGTCGCGGTTGGTGGCGGCGATCACGCGGACATCCACCTTGATTCTCTGATTGCTCCCGACCGGGCGCACTTCCTTCTCCTGCAAAACGCGCAGCAATTTGGCCTGCAATTCCAGGGGCAGTTCGCCGACTTCGTCGAGGAAGATGGTGCCCCCGTCGGCGGCCTGGAACAATCCCTGCTTGGATTTCAGGGCTCCGGTGAAGGCTCCCTTTTCATAGCCGAAGAGTTCGCTCTCGATCAGCGTGGGCACGAGGGAGCCGCAATCGACGGCAACAAACGGCCGGTTCGAAAAAGCGCCGCGGAAATGCATGGCGCGGGCCACCAACTCCTTGCCGGTGCCACTTTCCCCGTAGATGAGCACGGGGGTCCGTGTATCTTTCAGCCGCGCCACCATGCGAAGCACATCCTGGATCTTGGACGAGGATCCGATGATGCCGTGCACCGCGGTTTCCGAATCCATGCGCTGGCGCAGAAACTCGTTCTCTTCGACCAGGCGGATCTTTTCGGCCATGCGCCGCAGGAACAGGCGCAGCTCTTCCAGCGGCGAGAAGGGCTTGGTGATGTAGTCGTAGGCGCCGAGTTTCATCGCCTGGACCGCGGTTTCGATCGAACCGTGTCCGGTCATGAGCGCGATCTCGGTGCGCGGCAGAAGCTTCTTTACCTTCTCCAGAAACTCCAATCCGGACATACGCGGCATGACCATGTCCGTCAAGACCATGTGTACGGACTGCTCTTCGAGAAGCGCCAATGCGGATTCCCCGCTTTCGGCCTCCAGGCATACAAAGCCAAGAGCTTCGCCGACGGTGACGCAGAGCTTGCGAATACTCTGCTCGTCGTCAACGATCAGCAGACGAATACGCAGATCATCTTTGCTACCTGGGTTATTCACTCCGCCTTCCCAAAGGTCTTTGCGACGACATCGATAAATTGCTGGACGCGGAAAGGTTTCTCCACGCAGGGCGCACCGGTTTCACGGAGGGTCGCCACCGTCTCTTCGTTCGCAACGTCCCCCGTAATAAAAATGATTCGTGCCGCCAGATCGGGGCGGTGGCGGGCAACCCAGGCATGCACTTGGCCACCGTCCACGCCGCCGGGTGTGCGCATGTCGGACACTACGCCCAGGAATGCTCCGTTCTCGAGCAGGCGGAGAGCGTCGACGCCAGACTCGCAGCAAACGACGGGATATCCGCTGCGCTCAAGGGCGGCCTGAACGTAGGCCATCACGGCTGGCTCGTCCTCGATGAGCAGCACGGGCGAAGGTTGGGGTCTGAGGGCGGGTAGGCTCATGGTTGGATCACTCCTGCAGGCACACCGAAAGATGCTGTGTGGGACGCGGCGGGCAGGCGGACGACAAACGTGGCGCCCTGCCGGCCAGGGTTGTTGTGACAGAGAATCTCGCCTCCGTGCTCCTTCAGAATGCCATAACAAATGCTGAGGCCGAGACCGGTACCTTTTCCGACCTCTTTCGTGGTGAAGAAGGGGTCGAAAATCTTGTCGGGATGGGAGATTCCGCTGCCGTTGTCGCAGAACGAAACTTCGACCGCGTCTCCCGTTTTGGTGGACATGATCTCGATGCGCGCGGGGCGTCCGACTTCGTGGACGGCATCGTAGGCATTGTTCAGGATGTTGAGGAAGACCTGCTGTAACTGGTGCGCATCGCCCATGACTTCGGGCAGTCCCTCGTCGAGATTTTCCACGATATCGACCCCGTGGCTGTTGAAGTCGTAGGAGCGCAATTGGATGGTGCGGCGCAGAATTGAGTTCAATTGCACGGCACTGCGCTGCGGCGGCATCTGCCGGGCAAAGCTGAGCAGGTTCTGCACAATCTGCTTGGTGCGCTGCGCCTCCTGCAGAATGACGCGCATATCTTTGCGGGCGCTTTCCGGGAGGTCGGGATTCTCCATCAACAGGTCGGCAAAGCCCAGAATTGCGGTGAGTGGGTTGTTCACTTCATGCGCCACGCCGGAGACTAACTGGCCGACCGCGGCCATCTTCTCGGCGTGTACCAGCTTGTCGCGCAGCACCGCGGAATCAGTAATGTCGGTGAGCACGACCACAATGCTGGTGACAGTTCCCTGCTCGTCGCGCATCGGGCTGAGATTCGCCGAGAACTTACCGGCGCCGCCATTGCCGCGCACAATCTGTAATTCCAGATTGTCCACCTGCTGACTGTTCAGCGTGCGCTCAAGCGCATCCGAGAGCGGCCCCGCAAAGCCGGGCGCGGCCAGTTCGAGCAAGGGACGCCCGAGCAATTCCTTTTGTTCGAATCCCGCGTCATACCAGCGCTGATTGGCGTAGCTGATCAGACCCGCCGTATCCGCAACCAGAATCAGACTTTGCGTATTGCTGAGGATCTTGCTGGAGAAATCCCGCTCCCGGTGCAGTTCGGACTGATAGGTACGCAGGCCGGTCACGTCGAGCATCAATCCGCGAATTTGCAGCAGGCGACCCAGGTTATCGTGCAGGCCGAAGGCGTTGATCAAGACGTGAATCGGGGAACCGTCCTTGCGCCGGAGAGTCGCTTCGAAATTGCGCAGGTGGCCGTTTTCCTTCATCACTTGAGACTGGCGCTCCCGCTGCTCGGCAGACGAATAGAGCTGCGTGGGAATGTCGATCTGCAACAACTCGTCCCGGCTGCTATAGCCGAGCATCCGCACCATGGCATCATTGACTTCGATGAAGCGTCCCCCCGGCGTGCTAAAGAACAGTCCTTCCTGAATATTGTCGAATAGTTCACGGTAACGGCGCTCGGCCTCGCGCCGGTCGGAAATATCTTTCAAGACATGAATGGTCTGCAGGCCCTCGTCCGACGCGCCATGCACGCGCGAGGTGGAAACCAGATAGGTTCGATCGAACACCGGGTGGACGAATTCGTCCGAGTCGTCAGCCATGGCGCGGCAAAAGGGGCAGGAGTAAGGCGCGGTATCGCTCGTCAGGGCCATGAGGGCCCGCATATTCACGCCGATTAATTCTGCGGGGGGCACGCCGATCATGGTCGCCAGGGATCGATTGACGCGCAGAACTTTGTCGGCCTGGTCATGTACCACAATGAAGTCGGTGATGGCGTCAAAGATCTCCATCCAATGCCGGTTGGCTTGCTCGATCCGCGTGAACAACCGGGCATTCTCCAGCGCCATCGCGGCGTGGCCGGCCATGGTTTCGAGAAAGAGGCGGTCCTCCGGATCCAAAGCAGCGGAGCGTCCCGATAGGCAAAGGATGCCGGCAAGGTTCCCGTTCGCGCCGGGCAGTCGAACCAGCGTGCAATCGGTCCAGCGGAGCCGGGACGCGGCTTCCGGTCCCAGGATCTGTTCCGCCGAAGCCGCGACGACGGTCTGCGTATGCCGCGTCACAAAGTCGCCCAGCGCGGCGCCGACGGACCGATCCAACCCATGATCCAGAACCGAATCTGGGGGACGCTTGGGCAGGGGATTCTCGGGTGGAGTGAACCGTCGATTCGTCTCAGACGGCAAAGGCTTCAAGCCTCGGTCTGCGGGAGAATCCCCGGCACCGGAAATCCTTGCCGGGGGTTCCGGCAGGGTGTGCAAGGCTTGAACCTGCCAGCGTCCTTCTTGCAGCACGGCGAGCAGGCCGGCACCGGCGCCGGTTAGTTCAGCAGTCCGGCAGACGAACCGGCGGGCAAACTCAGGCAGGCGCAGGGCGCCCTCCATTTCGCGCGCCAACTCGATCAGGGCCTCGGCGCGGCGCCGCTGTTGCTCCGAGAGGTGGAGATTGCGGGCCACTTCGAGCACGGCGGCGACTTGATTAGACAAGGCGCGGGCTCGACGAATGTCTTCCTGCGAAATTCCAGTGCCGTCGATACGGTCAAGAACGCCAAACATCCCCAAAACCCGCCCGCTCGCGCCCAGCAGAGGGACCGCCAGGAATTGATGCACCTTATACTTCGCGACCATGTCGAGGTTCACACCGGGCGTCCGGCTGGCCTCGTCCGTCCAGAAGACTTCCTTGGCGCGCAGAGCGCGTGTGGCCATGCCTTCGGGGAAGGCCGTGTCCACTCGCTTCGGCTCTCCCTTTTCAACGGCGTAGCGGATCTGGAATTTGCCCTCTTCCTGCAAGGCAATAAAACAGCGACCGAAACCAAGAAAATCGGAGACCCGGACGACGAAAGCCTGCAGTACGTGGTCGAGATTGCTGCTGGAATTGAGTTCCGAGGAAATCTCCAACAACTGGTGGAGTTCGTGCGCCTGGGCATGCGCGGTGGCATGAAGTTCCGCATGCGCCACGGCGACCGCGCCAAAGCCGGCAATGGCCGCTACCAGGGCTTTCTCTTCCGCGGTAAATATGCCGTCGTGGCGCGGATAGAGAAGGATTGCGCCCTGGGTGCGCGAGGTACGGAAGGGGGCGGCGATCAGCATTCCCGGGGAGACCAGATTGCCCAGAGAGTGCACCTCGGCGCCGATCGATAGAGTAAGGGGCTCTCCGGCGGCGACCGCACGCTGCGCCACGTCTGCCGCGAAGCGCAGGGTTTGCCGGTCATGGCGGGCGCGGGCTGAGGTGGCAAGCTGCGGAGTGTCCGCCGAAACTGCCTTCAACTCAAAGGGCCCCTCGCGGCGAAGCAAGACGCAGACCAGCCGGGTGCGTAGAAGCAGGCGCAGACGATCCGCCAGCGCCTCGATCACCGCGGTGACATCCGGCGTTCCGTGCAGCGCATGGGCGACATCCGCCAATATCTCGGCACGACGATATTCCTCGCGCGAAGCTTCGCTCAGCCGAGCTGCTTCGAGCAGGCTGCCCAGCTGTCCGGCAAGGATCGTGGCCTTGGCGGCAATATCTTCGTTAAAGAAATCGTCGTTGGAATCGTGCAAAAACGTAGCTGTGCCTATGACTTCGTTGAAGACCATTAACGGCGCCGCCAGTAGCGAGCGGGCCTCAAATTCCGTGGCCGCCGGGAAAGCTGCGGACTTCACATGATTGGCGAAGATGGTGCGCCGCTGCCTTACGGCTTCGGCAGTGACAGCACTCTGATCGGGACGCAGCCGGATTCCGATGAAAGCTTCAGCCAGTTTCCCATCCGCTTGTTCCCCGACCAACTCGTCGGCGAAGTCGCAGCGCCAGAAATAAACGCCGGACACTTGGAAGAACTCGCGCGTGGCCCGACAGAACAACTGGATCAAGGAATGGGTATCGGTTCGTTCGCTCGCTTTGGCCGCAATCCGGAGCAGAAGTTTCTGGAAGCCTTCATCGGAGCCCGGGACAAAACTATTTTCCGGGGGAATGATGGGACCGCCGCCAGAAATGCTTAGTGCCGCGCCGACAATGGAGGAATAGTGTTCGTGGTTCACAAGTACTTGAATCTATTGGGAAACTACCTGTCATCTCAATTTGAGTCAAGGGAAATGGAAAAAGGGGTGCCTGGGTATGAAATCCCGGGAAAAGGTGAGATCTTCGTCTCAAAATGAGAGGTTTGCGGTCATTCTACGGAAATGAGACAGCGCTCACTCCCGCCTTCCCTCCCTAGCCCTCGTGAGAATTAATTAACCATCTTGTTTACTTGTAGATACCTGCCATTACTTTGGTTTTCTCAAGAAGGTTCAGGTGGCCCGGCCGTTGCACGCCTAGGGTCACAGACTCTTGTAAGCAAGGAGGAATTGTGTCTCAAAGAACTGCGGCAATCGTACTGGCCGCCCTGACATTGGCAGTAGCTCTGGGCCCGATTCAGCTGCGAGCGCAACAGGCCCAAAACGACGAGATCGCTCGCCGCGCAAAAACAAGGGTGCAGCCGGTGTATCCGGATCTGGCGCGGAAGATGAATCTGGTGGGCACAGTCAAGATTGAGGTAGTGGTTGCACCCAATGGCTCGGTAAAAGATGCCCGGGTCGTTGGCGGACATCCGGTTTTGGCCGGCGCCGCGCTGGATGCCGCCAAAAAGTGGCGCTTTGAACCGGCCTCGGCTGAGAGTTCAGGAGTCATCGATTTTAAGTTTGAGCCGCGGTAGCCGCACCGGCCGCGGAGGAGAACAGGCATGACAATCAGCAAGAAGCTGTATACGAATTTCGGCATTATCCTCGCCATGGTGTTGGTGCTGTTCCTGGTGAATTGGTCCGCCGTCCAGCGCGAGCACTCGGCGAAAGCGGCGGCTGCGTCCTCATCGGAACTGAAGGACATCACAAACAGCGTCCGTTTTCAGATGATGCAAAACCGTTTGTATCTCAGCAACTACTTGCTGAGCGGTGATACTCGCGAAGTCGACCACATGAACGAGGGTCTGCGCACGCTGAACGAAAAACTGGAGGAGGGCAAGAACAAGGCCAACTCCGATCAGGTCAAGACCACTCTGGCCAAGGTTCAGCAACTCGAGCAGTCCTGGGGTAAGGAGTTTGCCCAGCCCCTCATCGAAAAGCGCAAAGACGTGGACTCGGGCAACGCCACCGTGGCCGAACTACAGATCTACTACCTCCAAAAAGACGCCTCTTCCTGGGTGAAAAATTCGACCGACTCGCTCGATGTTGCCGACGGCGACAATCAAAAGGTTCTGGAGGAACGCCGCGCCTCGGACGACAAGGCTGCGACCTGGACCATTACG
>Ga0210402_10005477_pt1 | contig 11354 bp, 8 predicted proteins | sample IncBWC7MmetaG_FD_161055 | JGI IMG/M metagenome (GOLD analysis project Ga0210402, IMG submission 161055) | Forest soil microbial communities from Barre Woods Harvard Forest LTER site, Petersham, Massachusetts, United States - Inc-BW-C-7-M | ecosystem: Environmental > Terrestrial > Soil >... | reverse complement strand
ATCCCTGACAAGGCGGCTGTCGATTCCCACGACTTCATGCACCAACGCGGAGGTCGAGCGAAACGGCAAGATCGAACGCGAAACCCGCTATTATCTGTGTTCGCTCGCCCTCTGTGCTCTGACCTTCGCTCGCGCCGTGCGCGCGCATTGGGGAGTGGAGAACCGGCTGCACTGGGTGTTGGACGTGGTCTTCCGCGAAGCTCTGGCACGCTTCAGGACCGGCGACGGGCCGCAGAACATGGCCATCATCCGCCATACCGTGCTCAATCTGCTGTCACCGGCCAAACCCACGGTCAGTCTGAAGAACCGGCGAAAACGCGCTGGCTGGAATGTCGACTACCTCGAAACTGTCATCCGCCAGACCGCGTGACGTTCAAGCGATTGCCCTTCGGAGCCGCCCGCCACACATTGAAGCGATGCTGGTGCCGTTCTATTGTCCATGGTTCGGCACAAAAAAGCAAGCGGCGCTTTCACGCAGGACCTTCGCGTTACGTAGGTGTCCGGTTGCCGACATGAGAGGGCGGACGACGTGCATGAATGATCGTCGCAACTCACAGCCCAAGGACGTGCTTTGTTTTGGCCCATTCAGCCTGTATGCGGCCGAGAGGCTGCTCACGAAGGCTGACGAGCCGATACCGCTCGGCGGCCGCGCGCTCGACATCCTGATCGCACTCGCCGAGCGGGCCGGGGAAGTTATCACTCAGAAGGAACTAGTCTCAACGGTGTGGCCGGGTGTGACGGTGGAGAAAGGCAATCTCCGCTTTCAAATGGTTGCCCTTCGGAAGGCGCTTGGTGACGGACGAGACGGCGCTCGCTATGTGTCGACTGTTGCTGGCCGCGGGTATTGTTTTGTCGCGCCAGTCACACGCGCGAGCGTCAAGCCAACGGTTCCGGTCACCGGGACCACGCCCAAAGAGCGAGTTCAAAACCTGCCGCCGCGACCAGCGCGGATGGTCGGCCGCGAGGGCACAGTTCGAGCGTTGGCGCAGCAACTTCAGGTGTGGCGCTTCTTGAGTATTGTCGGCCCCGGCGGTATTGGAAAAACTACGGTAGCAATCTCCGTCGCTCATGCGCTGATTGGTGGATTCCATGACGCGGTCTTCTTCATCGATCTGGCTGTGCTGACCGATCCCCAACTCGTGCCGACTGTGGTCGCATCGGCACTCGGGTTCATGGTACAAACCCAGGACCCGCTCGTTAGTCTGCTGGCCTTTATCGGCGACAAGAAGATCCTCCTCGTGCTCGACAATTGCGAGCACGTGATCGGCGTTGCGGCAGCGCTGGCCGAACGCGTCGTCAGCGAGGCACCACAAGCGCACATCCTGGCGACCAGCCGCGAAGCGCTCAGAGTGGAAGGTGAACATGTCCACCTATTGTATTCACTTGATTGTCCACCCGAGGACGCCGGCCTGACTGCTACGGAAGCGCTCCGGTATCCCGCTGCCCAGCTTTTCATGGAGCGGGCAGCGGCGAGCGGTTATGGCGCCGCGCTGAGCGATATCGACGCGCCAATCGTCGCCCGGAGCTGCCGACGGCTTGACGGAGTGGCACTTGCCATTGAGCTCGCGGCCAGTCGCGTCGGTTCCCTTGGGATTCGTGGAACCGCGGAGCTGCTCGACAATCGCTTCAGCTTGCTATGGCACGGCCGTCGCACCGCGCTGCCGCGGCACGAGACGCTGAACGCGATGCTCGATTGGAGCTACAGCCTGCTTTCGGAGCGGGAGAAGGTAGTCCTGTGCCGGCTGTCAGTCTTTGTCGGTAACTTCGCGCTTCAGGCCGCCGGCTCCGTTGCGTCCGAGACGGAGTTAGACGAGGCGAACGTTATCGACGCGGTCGCGAGCCTGGTTGCAAAGTCCTTGATATCCACGACTGTTATCAACGAATCGACATACTGTCGGCTGCTCGACACCACGCGCGCCTACGCCGTTACCAAACTCGCAGAGCGTGGCGAAGCGGCTCGCATCGCCCGGCGCCATGCGATCTTTTATTCCAAATTTCTCGAACACGACGAAATCATCCAGTCATTGTTCGGCGAACATGATCTTTCGGGATACGCCCCGCATATCGGCAATGTGCGGGCGGCGCTCGGATGGGCGCTGTCTGACCGTGGCGATATCGCCATTGGCATCGAACTCGCTGCCTGGGCGGTGCCCCTGTTCATCGGACTGTCGCTGCTCGAGGAATGCAGGGGTTGGTGTGAACGGGCGCTGGCCGCTCTCGACGACACCAGCGTTGGCACCAGGCAGGAGATGATTCTTCAGGAAGCCCTGGCGATGTCGTCGATGCTCACCATGGGTCACACCGATCAGGTTCGCACCGAACTCGAGCGTGGACTTGCGCTTGCGGAAGCTTTCCAGGACCGTGCACGCCAACTGCGCCTTCTCGCCGGTCTGACCATCTTTTCCGCGCGGATTGGCGACATCCGCGGCGCCCTGGGGCTCGCAAAACAGGGCGGCGTCATCGCGCAGGCTGCCAAGCACCCGGCCGGCACCGTCTGGGCGGAGTGGTGGCTGGGCGGTACTAACCACTTTCTGGGCAACCAAGCCGCGGCACAAGCCCATTGTGAGCGCGGCATGGCGCTCGCGGTCGAGTTGGGTACCTTCAACGCCAACTCCTCCGGTTTTGATCCGCGCATCCGCGCGCTCCTCACTCTCTTCCGAATCTTGTGGTTGCGTGGCTTCTCCCATCAGGCGCTTAGAATCGTGCAAATGACCATAGATGAAGCGGCGAGCCGAGATCACCCAGTTTCGATCTGCCTTTCGCTCGTTTATGCCTCGAGGTTCGCACTGTGGACCGGTGATTTGTCAAGATCCAGCGACCTCCTTGAGCAGCTGATCGTACACGCCGGACGATACTCGCTAGGACCGTACCGTGCCGCCGGCATCGCGCTGAAAGGCGAACTTGCCATCGCCCGCGATGAGCCGGAAGCCGGTCTCGATTTGCTACGGAGCGCGCTGGACACCCTGCACGCTCAACAGTACAACCTCCTAATCACGGACTTCATCGGTGCGTTGGCGGAAGGCCTGCGCAAGACCGGGCAATTCGAGGAGGCGCTCTTCACGATCAATGGAGCCATTGCGCGCGCGACAAATAGTGGAGTGGAATTTGACTTGTCCGAACTGCTCCGGATTAAATCGCAGATTCTCGCGGCACGACATGATCGTGAATCAGCCTTGAACTGCCTGACCGAAGCGCTCGCCGTCGCACGCGCGCAATCCGCGCTCGCCTGGGAGCTGAGGTCGACGATGGTCTTGGCACGCATGCTCTCCGAAGACGGGCAGCGCGATCGGGCGCGCCATACGCTCGCCCTCGTGTACGACCGCTTCACGGAAGGATTCGAAACCGCAGATCTCAAGCTGGCGCGCGCGCTGCTTGATGATTTGCGATAGCCATATTAACCGTTCCACACCAAGCCGACGGCCACCGTAACATTCTTTACTGGCTGGAGGCTTGGCGAAACCGGGATCCCTCCGCCATTCTAACATTTTCTCACAGAATACAACGCGCCAAGGCGTCGGCCTTCCGGCATGATCGTTGCGCGCAATTGTCCAGCACCTTTCGAACCCGACACCATGATGAAGTCCTCTGTTCCGCCGAACGCAGCCGCCCTTCCACCCCTGGTGGCCGCGTACGTTGAGGCAACCAACAGCTTCGATCTTGAGCGATTGCTGACCGCTTTCGCCGAGGACGCTCTCGTCAATGATCAATTACGGGACTACTGGGGAAAGCCGGCCATCAGAGAGTGGGCGAAGCGCGATATTATCGGTGAGAGATTGACGATGAACGTAACCAAGGTGATCAGCCACTACGGTAATTTCATCGTGACGGCGAGCGTCGACGGTAACTATGATAAGCGCGGCCTGCCTGATCCGCTTGTGCTTGCCTTCTATTTTACCGCCCAGAGTGATTTGATAACTCAGCTGATCATTCTTCGCAATCGATTCGATATCTGAGAATCGACATGGCCGTCGCTACGGTCATGTTCGATCGTTGTGATCCGCGGATCTCATCCAGCTGAAGCTCCCCCTTTTGGTCCTGTCCCTAGTCGTGGTGTAGGGAGCCGTCCGGCCAGCCGTAGCGACCGCCGCGAGTATGGCGGAGGCTGGCCGGACGGCGGCCACCGCGATGATTTTCGGTGGGGTTGAGTTGCCACACGCAACCTTGACCTGAGGATCACCACGATGACCGATGACAAGATCGCCCTTCGCGCGCTTCTGGAGAAGGGTTCTGATGCAACATTCCAGCGCGAGATGATCGGCTTTGCGGAGGGTCCTTCAGGTCAACCTGGTCTATCGCGGGTTCTGCGACCTGGGCTTGGCTTGGGCGGCCTCTTCCTCGGGCGGGGGCCCGACCTTGACAGCGGCAAACGACAGCATTTCGCGCCGCCGTTCCGCCTTGCAACCACTCGGTAGCAGCCCGTGATTATGGCATTGTCGGCTACACACTGAGCTGAGACGACGGCACGCCTATGAAGCCGGGCGTGTCCGATGCGGACGCCGATCAACACGCCCAGTGCGAGGATAGGTTGCCGCGACTTCGTGCCCGAAGTCGCAACGTTGACGAGACGGCCGAGGTGCCGCGCCACCATGCCGTCGACCGCCGTCCGGATCATGAGAAAGGGCGTTCGTATGTTGGCGTTCACCGCCCGGATCCAAGGACGGAACACGGCCCTAACAAACCCTCACAACGTCTAGCGGGCCAAAGCGACGCGGTCGAGCTATATCGTCGGCATGTTCGATTGCCGCCCTAATTCATTAGTGCAGCGGGCGCCGTCGTTACGTCGCCCTTTAAGAAGGGAAGAGCGAAGTCATGAAGACCGTCGCAGACCAATTTGCAGAAACCCTTGCTATCGCCGGCGTCAAGCGGATCTACGGCATCGTCGGCGACAGCCTTAACGGCTTGACCGATGCGGTTCGCCGCCAGGGCAAGATCAATTGGGTCCATGTCCGGCACGAGGAAGTGGCGGCTTTCGCGGCGGGTGCCGAGGCACATCTGACCGGCGAGCTCGCCGTCTGTGCCGGCAGCTGCGGCCCCGGCAATTTGCACCTGATCAACGGTCTCTTCGACTGCCATCGCTCGCGCGTGCCGGTGCTGGCCATCGCGGCGCAGATCCCGTCGGCCGAGATCGGCGCCGGGTATTTTCAGGAGACCCATCCAGAGACGCTGTTCCGGGAGTGCAGCCACTATTGCGAGCTGATCTCCAGCGCCAACCAGATGCCGCGCACGCTGGAGATCGCGATCCGCCAGGCCGTGGGCAACCGCGGCGTGGCGGTCGTGGTGATACCCGGCGACGTCGCTCTCAAGCCGGCGTCGAGCGTCCCGGTGGCCAAGGTGACGGGGCTCCTGCCGCCGCGCGCGATCGTGACGCCGGCGCACGCGGATCTCGACCGGCTGGCGGCGCTTTTCAACGGCAAGGGCCGCGTGACCATCCTGTGCGGCTCGGGATGTCAGGGGGCTCATGACCAGCTCCTCGCGCTCGGCGAGCGGCTGAAGGCCCCAATGGTGCATGCCCTCCGGGGAAAGGAGCACGTCGAATGGGAGAACCCCTACGACGTCGGCATGACGGGCTTGATCGGCTTCTCGTCGGGCTACTATGCCATGCGCGATTGCGACGTCCTGCTCATGCTGGGCACCGACTTCCCCTATCGTCAATTCTATCCGGAGGGCGGGGCGGCGCGCATTGCGCAGGTCGACCTCAGGGCGGAGCAGATCGGGCGCCGCGCGGCGGTGGATCTCGGGGTCGTGGGCGACGTTCGCGCGACGCTCGAGATGCTGCTGCCGCTGCTCGAGGAAAAACGCGATCGCTCGCATCTCGATCAGGCGGTGGAACATTATCGCAAGACGCGTAAGAGCCTGGACGACCTGGCCGTCGGCGTGCGCGGCAAGCGGCCGATCCACCCGCAGCAAGTCGCCAAAGCTATCAGCGACCACGCCGCCACCGACGCGATTTTCACCTGCGACGTCGGTCTGCCGACGGTATGGGCCGCTCGATATCTTGCGATGAACGGCAAGCGTCGTCTCCTCGGCTCCTTCTGGCACGGCTCGATGGCTAATGCGATGGCGCAGACGATCGGCGCACAATCGGCATTCCCCGGTCGCCAAGTCATCTCGCTGTCGGGCGACGGCGGCTTCGCAATGCTGATGGGCGATTTCCTCAGCCTGGCGCAGCTGCATCTGCCGGTGAAGGTGGTCGTGTTCAACAACGGCGCCCTCGGCTTCATCGAGCTCGAGCAGAAATCGACGGGTTTCCTGCCGAATGGCACGGAACTCCAGAACCCGGATTTCGCGGACATGGCCGAAGCTGTCGGCGTGCGCGGGATCAGGATCGAGGATCCGGCTGACGTCGAGAGCGGCATCGCCGCGGCGCTCGCCCATAACGGGCCGGTGCTGGTCGACGCGGTGGTGAACCGGACGGAGCTCGCCATGCCTCCGGCGATCACCGCCGAGATGGCCAAGGGCTTCACACTTTACATGGTTAAGGCGGTGATGAGCGGCCGCGGCGACGAGCTGATCGATCTCGCGAAGACGAATCTCTGGCGCTAGCGGAGGATTCGACATGGACCTCACGGCGCTTCTCCTGTCGCGACTCCAGTTCGCCTTTACGGTGTCGTTCCACATCATCTTCCCGTCCTTCACGATCGGGTTGGCGGCGTGGCTCACCGTTCTGGAAGCGTTGCATCTCGCGACCGGGCGTCCGGCCTACCGGATGGTCTTCGAGTTCTGGCTCAAGATCTTTGGTGTGGCGTTCGGACTCGGCGTCGTCTCGGGAATCGTGATGGCGTTCGAGTTCGGTACGAACTGGAGCGTGCTGTCGAAGATGTCGGGACCCATTCAGGGTCCATTGTTGTCGTATGAAACCTTCACAGCCTTCATGTTGGAGGCGACCTTTTTCGGCGTTCTAATCTTCGGCAGATCTCGCGTACCTGCCTGGTTCTATCTGTTCTCGACAGCGATGGTCGCGCTAGGAACGACGTTCTCCGCGTTCTGGATCATGGTGAACAATAGTTGGATGCAGGTACCGGTCGGCTATGTCATGGACCATGGCGTTGCCGTTCCCAACGACTGGGTGAAGATCATCTTTAGCCCCGTGGTGTGGGTGCGCTTTCCCCACATGCTTCTGGCAGCCTATCTAACCGGAGCGTTCTGCGTCGCCGCGACCGGCGCGTGGTACATGCTGCGCGGCAGATCGGTCGCCGAAGCGGGGATCATGCTCCGCATGGGCCTATGGCTCGCCGCTGTGCTCATTCCTGTTCAGCTTATTTTTGGCCATTTCAACGGCGAGTATGTCGTTCACTACCAGCCTTCGAAGATGGCCGCGATCGAGGCGCGGTGGCACAGTGAAAAGCCGGCTGGCGAAGTGCTGCTGGCGTGGCCGGACGTAACGCAGCGGCGCAACCTCTTCGCGGTTACTTTGCCTGCGCCGTTCGGCAGCCTGATCGACTCCGACAGTCTCGACGCGGCGGAAGTCGGGTTCGACAGCATCCCGCAAAGCGATTGGCCACCGGTTGCCATCCCTTTCTTCAGCTTTCGAATCATGGTGGGGTGTGGAATTGCAATGCTGGCGCTTGCATGGATAGGATCCTACCTGAACGCAAAGGGCCGGCTCGACCAGAACCGCATCCTGCTCTGGCTGACGTTCTGCAGCTTTCCGCTGCCCTTTATCGCTACCCTGACGGGATGGTTCACGGCGGAGGTGGGGCGGCAACCCTGGACGGTCTACGGCGTCCTGAGAACCGCTGATGCGATGACGCCTTTCCTGACGACCCGGGCGGCGACGATCTCGCTCGTCGTCTTTTGCGCAGTCTACGTCTTTATATTCGCGTTCGGTACCCTATACATCTACCGGCTCCTGCGGGGTGGTCCCGTCGGGCCACTGGTTCTGCCGCCGAGCGCAGCAGTCCCCAACCGGCCCATGTCGCTTGCCGATCAGCGGCCTGCGTCGGGCCTCGGTCACCACGTCCCCGGAGAGTAATGATGGTCACGTATTGGGCCTTGCTCCTGGCTGTCAGCATTCTGCTTTACGTGTTGCTCGATGGTTTCGATCTCGGCGTCGGTATGCTGTTCGGGTTGGCACGAAGCGATGAAAGGCGTGACGCCATGCTCAGCGCGGTCGCGCCGATCTGGGACGGCAATGAGACATGGCTGGTGGTCACAGGCGTCATCCTATGGGGTGCCTTTCCCGTGGTCTATGCGACACTTTTGCCTGCGTTCTATCTGCCACTGCTGGTCATGCTGGCGGGTCTGATTCTGCGTGGGGTGGCATTTGAATTTCGCCACAAGGCAGAATGGGCGCGGCGGGTTTGGGACTGGAGCTTTGCCGGCGGATCTTTCGCCGCGACGTTCATCCAGGGAGTTACCGTGGGCGCCCTCGTGGAGGGCCTTCCGATCGAAAACGGTCAGTATACCGGCGGCGACTTCGGCTGGTTCAGTCCGTTTGCCGCGCTTTGCGGTGTGGCGTTGTGCCTCGGCTACGCACTGCTAGGCGCATGTTGGCTGGTTAAGAAGTGTGAGACTGAGGTCCGCGACATAGCCTGGCGCCAGATACCCTTTCTCGCCGTCGGCGTTCTCGCCTCCCTGGTCATCGTCTTCATCTTTGCCTTGGCCGAAAATCTTCCGCTCGTGCACCGATGGATCGAACGGCCGTATTTGTTCGTCTTTCCGGCCATAGGTGCCGCGGCGGCAGTCGTGCTGGCAGACAGCGTTCGCCGACGTCGCGATGCGTGGCCGTTCTACATGGTCGCACTCATCTTCGCGTCGGCGTTCGGGACATTGGCGATTTCGTTCTGGCCCTACATGATTCCGGGCGCCATCACAATCGACGAAGCCGCGGCGCCGCATTCCAGTCTCACCTTCATGTTCTGGGGCGCAGGACTCTTCGTCTTCCCGCTGATGCTGATCTACACCGTTATTAGCTACCACGTCTTCAGAGGCAAGGTTCGAACAACAGCCAGCAACTACTAGCCACGAAGTGAACCCAAGGAGTAACACATGCGAATTGGGCTTTTCATCCCCTGCTACATCGACGCCTTTTTCCCCGAGGTCGGCATTGCGACGCTCGAGTTGCTTGAGCGGTTTGGCCACGCCGTCGACTACCCCCGCGATCAGACCTGCTGCGGCCAGCCGATGGCAAATAGCGGGTTCAACGCCGAGTGCGCCGATACGGAGGCGCTGTTCGTGCGCAACTTCTCCGGCTTCGACTACGTCGTAGCGCCATCCGGCAGCTGCGTCCACCATGTGCGCAACAATTTCGACGCCATCGAGCAGACCGACGAGGTCAAGGAGGTCCGCGCGCGAACGTTCGAGCTGGTCGAGTTCCTGCACGACATTCAGCAGGTCGAGGCCTTTCCGTGGGCCAAGTTCCCGCATCGGGTCGGCCTGCACAACAGCTGCGGCACGTTGCGCCGGCTCAAGCATGCGCGTCCGTCCGAGCTGCACGAGCCCTTCTTCTCCAAGCCTATCGACCTGCTCTCCAAGGTCGAGGGGATCGAGTTCGTAAAGCCCGCGCGGCCGGACGAATGTTGTGGCTTCGGGGGCACGTTCTCGGTGTTCGAGGAAGTCGTTTCGACCAAGATGGGCTACGACAAGGTCAGCGATCACGCGCAGGCCGGCGCCGAGTACATCGTCTCTGCCGACAGTTCGTGCCTGATGCATCAGCAGGGCTGCGCCGAGCGCATCGGCGTTCCGATGAAGTTCATCCACATCGCCCAGATTCTGAACGGAGCCAGCGTATGAGCACTGCACCCGAGCCGATCGACGGCGGCATGCTACATCCCGAGCTGCGGGCCCCAGACGATCGCGACGCCATCATACGTGGTGGTCGTCGCCTCGATCACGCAGAGGGCACATCCAAGCCGTTGCGGACGCGTCCTGAACCGCAGCCGCGTGGTGCCAAGGTTTACGGCAACCGACCGATCGACCAGCAGGAGGCCGCCGCGCGCTTCATTGCCGCTCCTGAGCACGAGAGGATGCACGACGAGCGGCTCTGGGATCTGCGGCAGAAGCGCGACCGCGAAATGCACGGCATCCCCGAATGGGAGGAGCTTCGGTCGCTCGCATCCGCGATCAAGGAGCACACGCTTACCCATCTCGACGAATACCTCGACCAGTTCGAGGCCAACGCGAGAGCGAACGGGATCCACGTCCATTGGGCCCGCGACGCCGCTGAACACAATCAAATTGTGAACGGCATCCTGCGCGACCATGGCGCGAAGTCGCTGATCAAGAGCAAATCGATGCTGACCGAGGAGTGTGGCTTCCGGTCCTACATGGCTTCGGTTGGGATCGAGGTGATCGAGACCGATCTCGGCGAGCGCATCCAGCAACTCGACAACGAGGATCCGAGCCATGTCGTGGTGCCGGCCGTACACAAGTTGCGCACCGATGTGGCTGACGTGTTCTCGCGCACGATCGGCACAGACCCGGACAACAGCGACGTTCATTACTTGGCCGAGGCCCAGCGGGAGGCGACCCGGCCGCTGATCCTGAATGCCGATGCAGGCATGACAGGGGCTAATTTTGTCGTCGCCGAGACCGGGACCTTCGTTGTCTGCACCAACGAGGGTAACGCCGACCTCTCGGCCAACGTGCCCAAGCTGCACATCGCCTCGATTGGCATCGAGAAAATCATCCCGCGAATGGAGCACCTGGCGGTGTTCGTGCGTCTTTTGTCGCGCAGCGCCCTCGGCTCGCCAATGACCCAGTATACCTCGCATTTCCGGGGTCCCCGAGCCGGCGGCGAGATGCATGTGGTGCTGGTGGACAATGGCCGCTCCGAGCGCCTGGGCCTGGCGGAGTTCTGGACCTCGCTGAAGTGCATCCGCTGCGGCGCCTGCATGAACACCTGTCCGGTCTACCGCCGCAGCGGCGGCCTGAGCTATGGCGCCACCTACTCCGGCCCGATCGGCCTCATCATCGATCCAACCTTCAACAAGAGGAAGTACAGCAACCTGCCATACGCCTCTTCGCTCAACGGCAGTTGCACGAATGTCTGCCCAGTGAAGATCAACATCCACGAACAGATCTACGCGTGGCGACGCGTGCTAGCGGAGGAGCATGCGGTGCCGCTTGTCAAAAAGGCGGCGATGAAGGCCGCCGGCATGTTGCTGTCGCGGCCCGCCGCCTACCGCGCCGTGATCGCCGCCGCCGATACGGCGCTCGCTCACCTGCCGCGCTTCGTCATCTACAACGGCCTGAACGCCTGGGGGAAACACCGCGAGGTGCCACACGCACCCAAACAAACGTTTCATAGTTGGTATCACGCGAACCGGGGAGCCAAGCAATGAGCAGCCGCGACCATATTCTGGCCTCTATCCGGGCCAATCTGCCGCGCGTTGACCGGCCACTTCCGCATGTCC
>Ga0210402_10005476_pt1 | contig 11358 bp, 10 predicted proteins | sample IncBWC7MmetaG_FD_161055 | JGI IMG/M metagenome (GOLD analysis project Ga0210402, IMG submission 161055) | Forest soil microbial communities from Barre Woods Harvard Forest LTER site, Petersham, Massachusetts, United States - Inc-BW-C-7-M | ecosystem: Environmental > Terrestrial > Soil >... | reverse complement strand
CTTTACTCCCGCGTCCCCGAATTCATTCCCGCGGGCGGGAGTTCTGATCCCTAGGCGTGAGAGATATTCATGAATCCTATGGAGTTCTCTTAGCTACTTACCAGGTAAGGGGGCCAACTTTTCGGGGTGCGGCGACTTGGGGCCGCTTTTCTTGCCGCCTCCACCCGGACCAGTTCCGCATACAAGAATTCTAAGTGCTTTAGATGCAGCACTTACAACAAGGCAGGGGGAGCATCTCCCGGCATGGTTAACCAGGAATCCGATAAAAGATTCCCTCCCGTGGAGGCTGGCAAGGAAGGATCTCGCCAGGTTCCTCGCGCTCAATCCTCGAGGGTAGGCAAAGTCTTTAGCACTTCCGAGGCCCTTGGACGATTCACTACGCATTCGTTTTTGCGAATTTTTCCGTCGCGGAACACCATCACGCGTTTCGCAAACTGCGCGATGTCGTGCTCGTGCGTCACCATCACAATCGTCAATCCTTGGTCATTCAAGTCCTGGAAAACTTCCATGATCTCCACCGAAGTCCGGCTATCGAGATTGCCCGTGGGCTCATCCGCCAACAGAATGGAGGGACGGTTCACCAGTGCCCGTGCCACCGCCACCCGCTGCTGCTGCCCGCCGGACATTTGCGAAGGGTAATGTTGCGCACGGTCGGCAAGCCCGACCATCGCCAGCGCCTCCACGGCGCGCTTTCTCCGCTCGGCTTTATCGATCTTTGTGTACAGCGTTGGCAGCTCCGTATTTTCGAGCGCCGTGGTTCTTGCCAGCAAGTTAAATCCCTGGAACACAAACCCTATTTTTTGGTTGCGGATCAGCGCCAACGCCCTTTTGTCGTGCTTTGATACATCGATCCCTTCCAGCAAGTACTTCCCCGAACTCGGCCGGTCCAGGCAGCCAAGTATGTTCATAAAAGTCGATTTCCCGCTGCCGCTCGCTCCCATGATGGCCAGAAATTCATTCCGATGGATTTCCACGCTTACGCCGCGCAGAGCGTGCACGCGCGTCTCTCCCAGATCGTAGTATTTGTGCACTTCTTCGATGCGAATGACCGCACTCGCCGCAGCAGCAGCTTCCTTGGTTTCGATTTGGCTGGTAGTTTGCATTGACTCTAAGAAAACTCTTCGAGCGCGAATCCTCAGCGCCGCAACGTTCCTGGTGCTTGGCTCTTCGGCAAAACTGACCGGATAATCAGCGCATCACCCTCTTTCAGTTCCCCTTTGATCACCGAGGCCACTTGCGTATGCGCGTGATCGGTTATCCCCAATGAAATCTTCACCGGTTCCATGGTGTTGTCCGCGTGCAGCTTCCACACCACCGCATTCTCCGCACGCGGCGCGCGAGGAGCATTCTGATTTTCCGCGCCTGCCGGCGCGCCGCGCTCCGGCGCTGCAGCGTTATCGGCAGCCTGCAACTTTTCGTTTCCGTCGATTCCATATTGCTTGTAAATGGCGAGAATCTCTTCCGGCGCCATCGGCGGCTTGTACCTCAGCGCCGTGTTCGGCACCTTCAACACACTCTGCACCGTGTCCACGGGAATGGTGACGTAGGCCGTCATTCCAGGAAAAAGCTTCGTCTCAGGATTCGCGAACTCGATGATCGTGTCGTACGTCACCACACTTTGCACCGTCGTCGGATTCATCCGCACCTGACTGACGACTCCATGAAATGTGTCCTTCGGGAAAGCATCCACCTTAAACGTAACCGCCTTCCCCGGCCTTATATTGCCCACATCAGACTCATCCGTTTTGGTGTAAACCAGCATCTTCGTAAGGTCTTGGGCGATCGTGAAAATCGTCGGGGCCTGCAGCGATGCGGCCACCGTCTGCCCCACATCCACATTGCGCGCCACCACGGTCCCATCGATCGGCGATCGAATCACCGTATAGTTGAGATTGGTTTGCGCTACCGTCAATGCCGCCGCCTTCTGGCTGACCTGTGCCTCGGCTTGCGTAACGTTAGCGACCGCCGCCCCTACTCCCGCCTTCGCCGAGTCATAATTAGCCTTCGCCAGATCCAGTTGCTGCTGGCTCAAGATTTTTTCCGTCGTGAGCTCCGCGGTCCGGTCGTAATCGGCTTTGGTCTGCTGCGCCGTGGCCGCAGCTTTATCGAGATTGGCTTTCGCCGCCACCAGGTTGGCTTTCGCATTATCCAAATCGGCGGAAGCCTGTAGCAGCGCCCCCTGGAATAGCGCTGGATCGATCAGCGCGACGATGTCGCCCTTGTGCACGCGGGAGTTAAAATCCACATTCAATTTCGCGATGGTACCAGACACCTGCGATCCCACTTGCACCAGGATTACCGCGTTGATCGTTCCGGTAGCATCTACGACATCATGAATGTCTCCGCGCTCCACTCTCGCAGTGAAGTGTTGAGGCTGCGTGCTGCGGCTCAATCCGAAAAACACAAAAAGCCCGGCAAGAACGGCCACGCCAATGAGGATGAGCCATTTTTTATTCAAATTCATGTCTGGTCCTGAGAAGCAATTCCCGGATGCTCACTCATATCGCAGGGCTTCAATGGGATCGAGTAGGGAAGCTTTCCGCGCCGGGTAATATCCAAAAAACACGCCAACAGCCACGGAAAAGATGGCCGCAATCACCACGGACTCCAGCGACATCTGGATGGGCCATTTCAACGTCTGTCCGACGAGGTAGGAGCCAAAGATGCCGAAAAGCACTCCCGCCGCGCCTCCCACCAGGCTGAGCATGATCGATTCTCCGAGGAATTGCAGTTGGATGGCTTCTTCCGTTGCGCCGACGGCGACTCGCACGCCGATCTCGCGCGTCCGCTCGGTCACCGAAACGAGCATCACGTTCATGATCCCGATTCCGCCAACCAGAAGCGAAATCGAAGCGATAGCGATCAAAAGTATGGTCAGTGTCCGGCTGGCGTCCAGTTGCGCCTGAATAATGTCCTCCGGATTCCGGATGTTGAAATCATCTTCTTCCTCGGGGCGCAGATGGTGGCGATCCCGAAGCACTGCCGTGGCTTCCTGTCCGGCGACTTTCACAGCGTCCGCCGAAGTCGCCGAGCACAAGATATCGTCGAGCCAGGTAATCCCTTTGAGCTTCTTCTGGGCCATGGTGTAGGGAATGATGATGGTGTCGTCCTGGTCTTGCCCCGAAAGCGATTGCCCCTTTGGAATGAGAGTCGCCACGACCTTACAAGGGAGGTTCGTCACGCGAATGACCTTGCCGATCGGATCTTCGACGCCAAAAAGCTGGTCTCGCACGGTGCGCCCCAGCACGCAAACGTCTGCCGCCCGATCCACATCGTCCTGAGAAAAAAACGCTCCTTGGTCCACAAACCAGCGTTTGATTTCGAAGTACTCCGGCGAGACCCCCCGGTAGGAGGTGTGCCAGTTCTGGTTTCCGTACACCACTTGGACAGGATCATCTACATTCGGCGAAACGCTTTTGATCAGCGAAATCTGGCTCTTAATGGCCACGGCATCGGCAACCACCAATGTCTTCGTATCATGCGTGCCAGTGCGTACACCATTCACCGCTCGGCCGCCAGCTTCAATCCAGACGAAGTTATCTCCCAGATTGTTTAGTTGTTGCTCCACTCGCGCTTGCCCCGCTTTGCCGATGGCCACCACGCAGATTACCGCTGCAATCCCGATGGTGATGCCTAGCACCGTCAAAATACTCCGCATCTTGTTGCGAAGCAGCGCCACTAGCGCGGACTGCAATAGAGCCGTATAGTTCATCGATCCCACCGCTTGACTGCGCTTGCCTCGAAGAAAGGAGATGCCTCCAGCACTACCGAGCATCCATTGCACCAGGCTTTGCGGATAACTCGCTGATTGGCTGTCGCAAGGCGTGCCCGATTCTCGCTATTCCATGATAAACGGAAGATAAATCGGCCTGACCCGCCGCCCGCGAGGGCATATTCCCACATCTCAGGATTCATAACCAGCCATCCCGCTCTCTGTTATCATTTGGGCGGGGACCCATGCGGCCTGAACGCATTCCGTTATTTCCATTGAACGTCGTCCTCCTTCCCGGCGCGGAGCTTCCTCTGCATATTTTCGAGCCGCGTTACCGCGAAATGGTGAAAACCTGTCTTGAAGAAAAATCCGAGTTCGGCATGCTGCTCTCCCTTCCCAAGGGCCTTGCACGCGTTGGTTGCAGCGCGGAAATCAGGGCTGTTGTGCAGCGATACGATGATGGCCGCATGGATATTCTCACCGCCGGCCGCGCGCCATTCCGCGTCGTCGAACTGTTCACGGAAGATCCGCTCCTTGAAGGCCAGGTAGACTATCTTGACGATCGAGAAACTCCCGGCAACCCGCGCGTCCAGCGCCAACTCGTCGAGCTTTTCGAGGTTTGCCACACGCTGATCTTCGATGACTATCCGAAAAATCTCGAGGGCGCTTCGGCGGAGGAGCTCTCGTATCTCGTTGCCGCGACGCTTCCCATGGACCTATTGTGGAAGCAACAGATTCTTGAGCTGCGATCGGAGGCCGACCGCCAGGAGCGACTGGTGGCGTACCTTCGTGAGTGGGCCCCGCATCTACAGAACAAAGGGGTCATGCGCCAGCGTGCCGGCGGCAACGGGCACGGCTTGAACTAGTTTGTGGCGGGCCGATTTGCGCGGCTCGCGGAACGGGACCCATGACGGCAAGCACATCGATGCAATCTTCAGCGCATTCGAAGCCGCGAACGCTCGGCGATCTGAAACGCATCCCTGATTTTGATCCCAGCAGCGCGTCTCGCTCGGTGAAGAATGAGATCCGCCGCAATCTGCTGCGCGCGATCGAAAAGGGCGAGACGCTTTTTCCCGGCGTGCACGGCTACGAAGACACGGTTGTTCCGCAAATCGTCAATGCTCTTCTGTCGCGCCACAATTTTATCCTTCTTGGATTGCGCGGGCAGGCCAAGAGCCGTATTCTTCGCGGGCTCATCAATCTTCTGGACTCTGAGATGCCGGTTGTTTCTGGCTGTGAAATCAACGATGATCCGCTGAAGCCCATTTGCCGCGCCTGCCGCGAAAAAATCGCCGCCGAGGGCGATAACACTCCCATCTCCTGGATGCCGCGCGAGAACCGCTTCGTCGAGAAACTTGCCACTCCTGACGTCACCATGGCCGACATGATCGGCGACGTCGATCCCATCCGCGCGGCCCGTGGAGGCCGCGACCTCTCCGACGAGCTCACTATCCACTACGGCCTGCTTCCGCGCGCGAATCGCGGCATCTTCGCCATCAACGAGCTTCCCGACCTTGCCGGCAAAATTCAGGTCGGACTATTCAACATCATGCAGGAAGGGGACATTCAGATTAAGGGTTACCCGCTCCGCCTCCCCCTCGATGTACTTCTCGTTTTCACCGCCAATCCCGAGGATTACACCGCACGCGGAAAAATTATCACCCCGCTCAAAGACCGCATCGGCGCGGAAATCCGTACCCACTACCCCGCCAGCGTCGAAGAAGGAATGACCATCACGGCACAGGAAGCCTGGGTAGGCCGCGATTCCGGCAAGAAGATCGAGGTCCCGCAATATCTCCGCCAAGTCGTCGAAGAAATCGCATTCCAAGCTCGTGAAGACAAGCGCGTGGACCGCCGTTCCGGCGTCAGCCAGCGTCTGCCCATCACGACTCTAGAGAGTCTGGTTAGCAGCGCCGAACAGCGCGCCGCGCGCAACGGCGAGAAGGCTGTTGTTGCACGGGTTGCCGACGTCTACGCCGCGCTACCAGCCATCACCGGAAAAATGGAGCTCGAATACGAAGGCGAGCTGAAAGGCGCCGACACCATCGCGCGCGAACTGATCCGCACCGCCGTCGGCCGCGTCTTCAGCAAACATTTCACGGACATCAATTTTCAGCCGGTCATCCAGTGGTTTGAGCTGGGTGGCGAACTCAAGCTCCCGGAACTCGCCACGACTACGGAGCGCTATCAGCAGCTTTCAAAAATCCAAGGCCTGATGGAGCATGTCGACAGACTCGGCGTCAAAGACCGCAAGGAGTCGGGGCCGGCCGCGGCCGCCGCGGAAATGATCCTCGAGGGTTTGTGGGCCCATCGCCGCATCGGCCGCAGCGAAGAACGCGGCTACTTCGCCGAAAAACCCAAACAACCCGAGCAGCGCGATTCGCGCGAAGGCCCGCCGCGGCCTCCGCGCCGGCAGTTCAATTAGTTCCAGGTTTTAGGTGGTAAGTTCTAGATTTGAAGAGAAAAGACCACCGAGAGAGAAAGAGCAGCGCAGAGCCGGAGTTCTTTCGCTCCCGTTAACTATTGCAGGAGAAAAATCGGGGAATGAAATTCATCCGCTACGGCAAATATACGGGCGAACCGGCCGATGCGATCGACCTTGAAGAACTTATCAAACGGCTCGGAGACTTCTTTCTCCAGAGCGGCTTCGAATCGCAATTCTATGGTGTCTCCCAGATGGACCAGGAGCGTTCCATGGAAGCCCTGCGCGAAGCGATTCTCCGTGCGCTCCAGGAAGGCGATCTGCTCCCGGAAGACGCCATGAGCGAAGAACTCCGGGAAATGCTCCAGCAGCCGGGCGCCATGAACAACCAGGCAATCAAAGATCTGCTCGATAAAATCACCGAACGCCTGGCCAACGAAGGTTTTATCAATCCCGGGCAGCCTCCGCAAATCACGCCCCCGCCACAGACCTCCGCTCGCGGCCAGTTGGGGCAGCCGCATGAACGCCAGCCTGAAGCGCGTTTCGAAATCACCGACAAAACGATCGATTTTCTGGGATTTAAAACCCTGCAGGATTTGCTCGGCTCTCTTGGCCGCAGCAGCTTTGGCCGGCACGATACGCGCGATCTCGCCACCGGCGTAGAGTCGGGCGGCGTCTCACGCCCCTACGAATTCGGCGACACCCTCAACATGGACATCAGCGCCACGCTTTTCAACGCGGTCCGCCGCGAAGGCGCCAAGGTTCCCATCGAGATGACGTACTCCGATCTGATGGTCCACCAGTGTGAATACCACAGTTCCTGCGCCACGGTGGTGCTTCTGGATTGCAGCCATAGCATGATTCTCTATGGCGAAGACCGCTTCACTCCGGCGAAGCGCGTGGCCATGGCGCTTTCGCATCTCATCCGAACGCAATACCCCGGCGACACCTTGAGCCTGGTTCTTTTCCACGACTCCGCCGAAGAAGTCCCCATCAGCGAACTGGCGCGCGTTCAGGTGGGCCCATATTACACCAACACTCGCGAAGGCTTGCGCATGGCCCAGCGGCTCCTGCTGCGCCAGAAAAAAGACATGCGTCAGATCATCATGATCACGGACGGAAAACCTTCCGCGCTCACGCTCGAAGACGGCCGCATCTACAAAAACGCTTTTGGCCTGGATCCCTTCGTCGTTGGCCAGACTCTCGAAGAGGTGAACAAGTGCAAGCGCGCCGGAATCATGATCAACACTTTCATGCTCGCCAGCGATTATTCGCTCGTCCACTTCGTCCAGAAAATTACCGAAATGTGCAAAGGCAAAGCCTACTTCACCACTCCGTACACCCTCGGCCAATACTTGCTGATGGATTACATGCAGCGCAAAACCAAGCAAATCCACTGAGAGCCTTTTCCTCCATCCGTTCTCCGCGGCCTCGGTGTAGTTCTCTTATTCCAAACCGCGCCGGTTATCGTAAAACTCGTCCGGGCTCCAGCGCTCCATTCGCTTTATAGATGCGATAACCGGCCGTCTCGGCTGCCAATAGAAAAGCATGCGGATTCGCCGCGAGCACAGCTGCAAAGCAGTCTTCTTCCGGAGGCAGAAAGTAGCTTTGCTTGCGGCGAATCAAGATCACGTAGTTGACCTTGTACTTCCAGATTCCTTCCATCAGGATCTGCGGGTTTGAACTCGGCGGAAACCACACCATCATTCTTCCGGAGTAGTGATACGTGATGGGAACCTGCCGCGCCATCACCACGGCATTCGATTCCGTGTGCTCGCGCACCCACAACGCAGCCTCAAGGTCTGCAGTCGGGCGGTGCTGGGCAGAGGTTAAATCCAGATTGCTGCGCCGCATGTCTACTTGTTCCGTGAGGCCCAGGAAAACAAGCCCGCCAAGGAGCGCTCCACCGAGAAGCTGCGCCATTCTTCCGAGACTGATTGGTGAATTTCGAATCGAATGGGAAATCCAGTTTCCAAACCGAGCGCAAGAGTCCATCCAAGCGGCCCCATTCCAAATCATCCAGGCGGCCAGAATTGCCGACAAGGCCCACACTGCAAAGGACGATTCGTCCTGCAGTCCAGCGTGGCTGATGGGGCCGGATAGTGTTATTCCGTGCATCCAGAGCCAACTGGCGTAAGCGAGGACAGCTGCAATGGGCAGCCAAATCGCGCCCAGCAGACGGGCCTTGAATCTGGCGAGAAAAACAAGGCCAGACACCCCGCGCCAGGCGTACAGACACGCAAGGGGGGCCAGCGGCAGAAAAGATCTCGGATCGAGCCTCCATGGCCAAAGAAACAAGATGCACTCGGCGCCCGCGAAATACCATTCCTCGAGGCCGCCTCCGGTCTTCCATACCGAGTGAAACCATCCAACGAAAATCAATACCAGTGGCCCCATGAGCAGGAGCGACGCCCAGGAAGGGTCAATCCATCGCCGAAAAACGACTTTCGCCAGCATCAGGGATTGTTCGAACGCTTTCTGTGCGATGCGCGCGGGAATATCGCTCAACGCGGCCCGGCCGAGGCCGGGGTCATGACCGTTCTTCAGAAACAACTGCTGCGCGTACGGCCCTGGAAAGCCAGGCACTCGCGGCCACTCATCAAAGGGTTTGCGGCTCATCCAAATCCCTTCGACCGCCACCGTAACGAGGAGAACGGCGAGGAACTTCTGCAAACGCATGACGCCGAGAGGGCGCTCTCGAGACATGCTGACCGCGATCCACATGACGATACTTCCCACCAGAGCAATTGCGGTCGAGCCGAACATCATTGACGCCGCGAGCAGCAGGGACAGCATGAATCCCCACGCGATTTGCGACGCGCGATGAGTGGCTCTTTCCAGTTTGCGCGCCGCCAACAGCGCTGTCATGGTGGCGAACAGGAACGGAAAACACGTTGATACCCACTGGGTGGCGAGCGAAAAATAGAGGGAAGAAGACATCAGCAGCAAACAGATACTGCCCGCAACCGCTCGATTGGCCAGCCGTCGCAAGAGCACATAGCAGGCAAGGAATCCTAGCGTTTCGAAGACCGCCATGGCACTCAGAAAAACCGCGCGCGTGCATCCCCCGGCGAGACAGAGCAGAGCGAGAATGGCCGAGACTCCGGGAGGCTGAGTAGTTTCCGGACGGTCCAAAATGCCGTAGAAGCCGCGAGCCAGCACGGATTTCGCGCAATCGGCATAGTACACATCGTCATACAGAAAATCGCTGGCCCGGTCGCGAGAGAAGAATGCCAAAGCTCCCAAAATCAGGATGCCGGCAATGATCAAGAAGTCGGCCACCCGGTATGCTGTGCCTTTTTCTTCTGGTTGACGTTGCGTGTCCAGGCTGACAGGGGCATCACCGCGGAGATCGTGACCGGCGGCCGAGTTCACCATTTGGCTTTGCGACCTCTAGGGAACACCAGGGAACTTTCGCATGCGACTCCATCCTCAGGCAAGACCTTGCATCCCACGTTGCCACGCTTGTTGCTACCGCGCGAACAAAACCGTCGGCTCTTCCTTGTAAGTCGTATGCAAGACTTCCTTGAACCCGCACTTCTCGGCCACGCGAATCGACCGAGCGTGGTCTGGATGAATGATGCACACGGTCCTCCCGAGCGCGGCCTGGGCGGTCACGAGATTTGAATCCCCCCAGGCAATCGCTGCCCGCGCCGCTTCCGTTGCATAACCCTTGCCATGCGCACGCGTGGCAAGCACCCACCCCAGCTCCGGCACGCCTTTTAGCGACGGCTGGATCTCCCGCATCCAATCCGAGAATCCCATTTCTCCCACAAAGTTCCCAGTGGCTTTCTCTTCCATCACCCAATAGCCGAATCCCAGCCACGCCCAATGTCCCAAGTAGCGAAGGGTGCGCGCCCAAACATCCTCTTCCGAGAGCGGCTTCCCGCCGATGTAGCGCGTGACTACCGGATCGGCCCACATGGCCGCGCAAACTGCGAAATCCTGGGGCCGATGCCCCCGCAATCGCAAACGTTCCGTCTCGATCACCGGCACTTCCACACCTCGCGGTACGATTCCCGCCATGAGTCACCTCATCATTAATCCAGAGTTTCGATTATAAACCTGGATTTCCGCCGCTTTGCAGCGGTCCACTACCGTGCGCTACACTGAAGCGATGGGAATTCTGCGGCGGCTTTCACGCTGGATGGGAAAACAGGATCACATGACGCACATCGTTGCTGGGAATAAGGCTCCGGGATTTACACTCAAGGCTCTCGACAACAAGGAATATTCGCTCGACTCATTGATGGAACGCGGCCCGGTGGTTGCCGCCTTTTTCAAAAAATCCTGTCCCGTTTGTCAGTTCACGTTCCCTTTCCTCGAACGCCTTTACAAGCGATATGGAGGCGACGGCGTGACTTTTCTCGGGATTTCGCAGGACGACGCTCGGGCTACGGCGAACTTTGCGAAGGAGTACGGAATAACCTTTCCCATCCTGATCGACGATGAAGATGGCTACGCGGTTTCGAATGGATATGGATTGACTAACGTACCGACGATTTTTCTCATTGAGAACGACGGAACGGTGAAGGTGAGTTCCATGGGGTTTGACAAGAAGGATTTGGAGAAAATCGCGTCGGAACTTTCTGAACGCAAGAAGATAGCTCTCGCGCCGCTGTTCCGTCCCGACGAAGTAGTTCCTGCCAACAAACCGGGATGAGGTTCAAAGAATTAGGCCCGGTCGGGCCTGACTTTGGGAGTGCGGGAGCAAGGCTCCCGTTTTTCCGGCAGAAACAACCTCCATAACAGCGCGAGCCTGCCAAGACTCACTTCGAGCTTATTCGATCTCAGCCTCGATCAATAGTTTCTTGTGTTTCGAGGGCCTTTTACGTTTGTCGGGAATGACGCGAGTAACCGCTGGGGCAATTCCGGAATTCCGTGCCGCACGCCGTGCTTCGGTTCCCTTGTCCAATACTTTTGTTCGTTTTTTCATCCCGGCCTCAGGCCGGGATTCTAGCGGATTTAGAAATTGAAGGAAACCTGTAAATCGATTCGCCGATTGGCCGTCGAAGAAGAGTACGGGCCGCCGGCGAGCCCGTTGGCCTGGCCGAAGAGCGGCGAACTCAAATTGCCGATAGGAGTGGCCACGTTGACGTTATTGAAAACGTTTCGCGCAGAGACGCTGAAGGTCAAATTGTAGCGATTGTTCGAGGGGTTGCCGCCAAACATGCCGCCCCCGCGATCTCCACCGCCGCCGCCGCCGCGCGGCCCGCCGCCGGGG
>Ga0210402_10005474_pt1 | contig 11359 bp, 12 predicted proteins | sample IncBWC7MmetaG_FD_161055 | JGI IMG/M metagenome (GOLD analysis project Ga0210402, IMG submission 161055) | Forest soil microbial communities from Barre Woods Harvard Forest LTER site, Petersham, Massachusetts, United States - Inc-BW-C-7-M | ecosystem: Environmental > Terrestrial > Soil >... | reverse complement strand
CCTGCCCCGCGAATCTGCCCGCCGCCTCTATCGGCCCGGTTCACCAACTTTTGCGCCCTTCGGGCCAGCGGACAAGCTTGGTATGCGAAGTTCCTGCCCCCCTGACCGCCCAGCCGCGCCGTGACGGGGCATAATATGCTATGACCCCGTTGAGCTACAGGCGCGGCCCGGATGCGCCGATTCTCGAGAAGACGATCGGCCAGGTGATTGGCGAAGTTGCCGCGCGTTTTCCAGATCGCGATGCGCTGATCTCATGCCACCAGCATGTCCACATGTCATGGCGCGAATTTGACCGGGAGATCGACCGGACGGCACGAGGCTTGGCCGGCTTGGGCCTGGCGCCCGGAGATCGCGTAGGCATCTGGTCCGGCAATTGTATCGAGTGGGTGCTGTTACAGATGGCATGTGCGCGGGCAGGCTTCATCCTGGTGAACGTGAACCCTGCCTTCCGTTCGCACGACCTCGGCTTTGTCTTGAAGAAGTCGCGTCTGCGAGCCCTGGCCTTCTGGGAACGCGATGCGCGCGCGGACTACGGCGCCATTCTCAAGGAGGCTGTTCTGGAGGAGGCCGGAACCGGCCAGGACCTCGCCCTGGAGCACACCATCGTGCTGGGCACCCCGTCGTGGACCCGAATGCTCCAAAACGGCAGCCCACTGCCGGGCCACCAGGTCCTCCCCGGCGATCCGGCGAATATCCAATATACGTCGGGAACCACCGGAACGCCCAAGGGAGTGTTGCTCACGCATCGCAACCTGGTGAATAACGCCTGGCTGACCGGCGCCTGGTTCGGCATCACGGAGCAGGATCGCCACTGCAATCCCTGCCCGCTCTACCACTGCGCGGGCAGCGTGGTGGTCGGCTTAGCGGCTCTCCTCCGCGGGGCGGCATTGATTCTCCCATCGGCGCAGTTTGACGCCGGCGCGGTGCTGGAATCCATCCAAGCCGAGCAAGCCACGCTCCTGGCCGGTGTGCCGGCCATGTACATCGCCGAACTGGAGCATCCGCAGTTTGCCCGATTCAGTCTGCGCTCGCTGCGCGCCGCCTGGATGGGCGGAGCACCCTGCCCGCTGGAGGTGCTGCGCCGCGTGAAGGAGCAGATGGGTTGTGACAGAGTCGTGGTTATGTATGGCCAGACGGAATCCTCACCCCTCATCACCATGAGCCACCCGGATGAGGACTTCGAAAAGTGCGCCTGCAATGTCGCCGGCAATGTAGGATGCGCCATGCCGAACACCGAAGTGAAGATCGCTTCGCTATCGACTGGCCAGACTGTGCCCATCGGTGACGCCGGTGAACTCTGCACGCGCGGGTACCTGGTGATGGCCGGTTATGACGACGAGCCTGAATCCACCAGCCGCGCCATCGATGCCGAGGGATGGCTGCACACGGGGGATGTTGCCGTGCTGGACGAGGGCGGCCATTTCCGAATCACCGGCCGAGCCAAAGAGATGATTATCCGAGGGGGAGAGAACATCTATCCAAGTGAGGTGGAGCAGTTCCTCTTCACGCATCCAAAAATTGCGGAGGTGGCAGTGCTCGGGCTTCCGGACCGCAGACTCGGCGAGGTGGTGCTGGCGTGGGTTCGGCTGCGGGCGGGCGAGTCCGCCACGGAAGCGGAGATACGTGAGTTTTGCAAGGGACGGATTGCGCATTTCAAGATCCCGCAGCACATTCGCTTCGTTGAGTCATTTCCGGCGACCGTCAGCGGAAAGATACAGAAGTTCCGAATCCGTGAGTTCGAAAGCCGGGAGTTCGAAAGCCGGGCACTCGGAGTAATGAATCAGGAGGGTTCATGACACGAGGCAACACGGTTTATCTGGAAAGGCGAGGAAAGGTGGCCGAACTGGTAATGAATCGGCCGGAGGTGCTGAATGCCGAGAATTGGCAGATGGCCCACGATTTTCACGCCGTGCTGGACGAGTTGGAGGCGGCAAGCGACCTGCGTGCGGTCGTCGTCACCGGTCAGGGACGCGCTTTTTCGTCGGGGATCGACCTGAAGGCGCTGTCGTTGGGAGAGCAGAAGATCGACTGGTTCCGCTGCTTCGACGAGGCCATTCGCCGCCTGGAGCAACTCGAAGCGCTCACGGTCGCGAAGATCAGGGGCTATGCGATTGGCGGCGGGCTCCAGGTTGCGTTGGGCTGCGATCTTCGCATCGCTACTCCGGAAGCTCGTTTTGGACTGCCGGCCGTCCTGGAAGCGCTCATACCTGGAATGGGAACCTACCGCCTGGCAAGATTCATCGGCTTGGGCCGGGCCAGGCGCATGGTTCTCACTGGCGAGTTGATCGCGGCGGACGAAGCCCAAAGAATCGGCCTGGTCGACTGGGTGGTACCCGAAGCCCATCTCGACCAAACGCTGGAATCGGTTATGGCGGGAACGCTGGCGGGCAGCGCGACGGCTCGGGGATTCGCGAAAAAGCTGGTCACCTCGTCATTTGAATCGCCTTACGAAGAAGCCTTTTCGACGTATTTGGAGTATCAACAGCGCGCTCTACTTTCAGAAGACCACCAGGAAGCGATGGCGGAATATCGTCGCCGCAAGACATGAGTAGTGGTTACGCGCGCCCCGTTGGCGGAGTCTCTGGATCGGAGGGCTTCCTTTTTCGTTCGGTTCTGGCTTTCGGTAGCTTCGGCTCGTTTGGCCGTCGTTCTTTGGTGCCTAGAAGCGAAACCAGATAAGCCTGTGCAACGGCTTCGTCCCGAATAATGCTCCACGTCTTGAACGCTTCATTCACTGAGGCGATTTGCGTCTCCACTTCGACTGGCGTCCACTCCTTCGCCATGTTGTAATCCGCATCGTTACGTCGTTGCTGGGCCTGAATGAAGGCGTTCGCAACGGTGCGGAGATGGATGGCCACCGCCTTTTCTGCGCCTTCGGGGAGATCGTCTTTGAAAATGGTATTGATCTGAGAGACCTTCGTTTCAGAGGCCGTCTTCATCGGGCCGTGATCGAAACAGCGACCGAGTATCGCTCTCAACTCAGGCCGGGCCCAGTAGGCCGTTGCCTCGGAAATCAGGAGATGGAAGAGCGCGTAGTAGGCGTGGAAACGGCCCTTCTGAGGCTGGCCTGGTGCGGGCTGTCAGGGTGCAAATCTGCAAGGTCTTGGGCCAACTCGAGCAGGTCGTCTGGAAACGCCATGCGTCATACCAACGTCGGTTGATTGAGTTTGGCTTGCTCGGACTGGCTGCGGAAGTTGAAGTAGGGAAGCACGCCCCATTGTTCCAGGGGTTGAACTTGTTGGACGATGGCCTGTGAGACCTGGTTGGTGATGTTCAAGAGCTGATCGCGCCGGCTGGCAGCATCGGCGAGGATGACCATGAAGAAAACTGCCGGCTCTCCGCTCCAATCGTTCCCAAGCGTGGGAATGATGCCAACCACGTGAGGAGTGAGGCGTTGCGCGGCTCGCGCTACCGCCGCTTGGAATCGGGCTTGCTGGGCAAACGCCGTGGGAAGGTACACGGCTCCATTATCGCGCGGATGGGCAGCAGGGGGAAGCTGCGATGATTCACGGCTCCCGGATTTCCTGCGTGCTCGCACGCGGAGAGGCAGTTGAGGCATTGGCTGGAAGGGTGCGGGATCACACGTCCAGTCGGGTACCCACGGCGATGCCGAAACGCCTGACACAGCCGTAAGCTCAGAGAAAAGCTTTCATTTTCTTTCCTGAACTCCCACGGCTGAATCGCGTCCTTGTCCACCCACAATCCAAGCTTGGCTGCTTTCGCTTCGGCTCCCAGGCGTTCAAGTTCTGCACGTGGGGGGCGTATTGTCGATACCACGCAAACCCGACCCGGACGATTCTCACGATTCAGATTCCGGCCGTCCGGCAAAATGACCTCGACAACCTGACGCCCGTAGCGGTCAAAGCCATGAATACGAAGAGTCACGATTTTTCCAGATGAAGACCATTGCCGCTACCAGGGCCAGACGAACTGAGTGTTTCGGCGACCGTCAACGACGCTGAACTGAAGTGCAACGAGTGCGGCGCTGTCCTTGGCGTCGTCCACGTGGCGATTTTGCGAAATCTCGTTTCGTTGATTGATTCGCCGTGAGATTCAGAAGAGCCTGTCTGGTTCTCGACATGGTACGATTTATGGCCATGAAAGGCGACGATTCGTTCCACAAGTTTCAAGGCCTGATCTTTCAGGAAATTGAAGCGCAAAAGCGGATGGCGACCCAGGCCGCCGTTGATGATTTCATTGCGTACGCGGGGACCAGGGGGTTTACGTTGGATCGGCTGATAGACATGGCTTCATCTGGCATGTCGGGTCGTACGCTCTTCGACGCAGTTCATTCAAACTGACCCACGACCCTTTCAGGGAATGTACAGGCTAGTCCACAACCGTACACCTGCCCCACATGGGGTCTACTGCAGATTGGCCGATGCCGCGGCCGACGTCCCCACCTTGCTGGTCAGCGTCACCGTCACCGATACGATGGATTGTGCGCTGCCTTGAACCGTGAATGGCAGGGTGAGCGTAAACTGGCTGCCGAAGGGTGCCGAGGCCGCGCTCGAATACCACGGCGCGAAGAGGGCGTCGATGGGCACGGTCAATGAACTGGTCTGCAAGTTGGCCCCCGTGGCGGCGGTGAATTGGAAGGACGCCTGGGTCAGGTCACGGGAACTGGCGTAGCCAACCATTACCACCGTGAAACCAGTGGCGTTGCGGGTGGCGGTAATGCTGGAAATTACCGGCGCCGTGGCGTTGATCCGGATGGTGCTGTTGGGCGCCGGCGAAGGTGTGATATCTCCCGGAGCCAGCAGTTGGGCGGTGATGCTGATGGTGCCGGCAACCGTTCCGGTCTGTACGCCCACGTCGGTCTGGCCCGTGGTGGAACCGGCCGGGACCGTGATGCGGGCGGTTCGTCCGCCGGTCGAAAACTGAACTGCCGGGTCATCGGCGCCGGAATCCGGCTGGAAGGCCAGATTCAGGACCACCGTTACGTCTACCGGATAAGCAGTGCCGAAGGCAATCTGGAGCCGCGGTTGAGTGGCTGGGTTCGAGTTGCCGAGGCCGTTGAAGGTGAGGGGCGGCGGCGCGGGCAACGCAATGGTCACCGGGAAGGCGCGGCTCACGGCGGTGCCCGCGCTGTCCCTGGCGGTGACGGAGAACGAGGGCGCGCCCGCCGCCGTGGGTGTTCCAGACAGCGCGCCATTGGAGGCGAGGCTCAAGCCCGGGGGCAGTCCGGTTGCCGACCATGTGTAAGGAGGCACGCCGCCCGATGCCAGGAACGTCGCCGAATAGGCCGTGCCCACTACACCATTGGGAACGGACGCCGTGGTGATGACCAGCAGCGGCGGCGCGATAGTCACGCTGAACTGCTTGGATGAGGTGTTGACAGCACCGGCCGCCGAATCTTTAACGGTCACGGTCACCGTGAACTGGCCCGCGGTTCCCGGTGTGCCGCTTATGGCGCCGTTCGCTGCCCCGCTGACGCCATCCGGCAAGCCGCCCGCCGACCACGTGTATGGCGGCACACCGCCCGATACGGCAAGGCTCGTCGAGTAGGCAACGCCCACGGTCCCATTCGGCAGCGATGCCGTCGTAATGACCAGCGCCGCGGGAATCAGAGTGAGGGCCAAGGTCCCGGTCGCCTTGGAGCCGGACGCATCGGTGACCGTCACGCTCAACGAGAATTGTCCACTGGCGGCCGGCGTGCCATTCAGCAGACCGCTGGCTGAAAAACTCATACCCGCCGGCGCGTTGGCAATGGACCAACTGTAAGGCGGGACGCCACCGGCTGCGCCGAACTGTACCGAGTAGGCGACGCCCGCCTGGCCGTCGCCGAGCGGCGATTTGGTCGAAATGCTGAGCGGCGGTGGCGTGATCGCGATGGTGAAATCCTTGGAGGCGGTGCCGGTGGCCGCAACTCGGGAACTATCGGTCACTACGATGCGGAAGGCAAAGGTGCCGGTGGCGGCCGCAGTTCCGGAAAGCGTTCCGTCGCTGGCCAGCCCGGTTCCGGGCGGCAGTGAGCCGGTAGCGCCGAATGTGTAGGGTGGCACTCCGCCGATGGCCGCGAACTTGATGCTGAGAGCGCTGCCAACCAGCACGGACGGCAGTGGGGAAACTGTTGTGATGACCAGCGCCGGCAGAATGGTCATACTGAAATCTTTGGCTGCGGTCTGGCCGGACGAATCGGTAACTCTGACAGTGAATGTGGACTGACCAGGTGTGGTTGGTGTGCCGCTGATGATTCCGGCGGAAGAAACTGCGAGGCCGGCAGGCGCTGGCCCAGCCGCCCAGGTGTAGCTCCCTGTGCCGCCGGTGGCGTCGAACGCGAAGACGTACGAAACGCCCACGGTGCCGGATGGCAGCGGGGAAAAGGTTCCGATGCGGAGCGGCGGCGGTAGCGGCGGCAGGATGACCACGCTGTACACCGCCGACGCCGTGACCAGGGTGCTATCGATCACCTGCACCGTGACGGAAAACGTCCCCGCGGTAGTGGGCGTGCCGGTGACGGTACCGGTCGACGAATTGAGGGTGAGGCCGGGCGGGAGCCCGCTCGCGGTCCAGGAATAAGGAGGGCTGCCATTGGCAGCCGTGAGAATCGAGAAGTATCCGAAGCCCACGATGCTATTGGGCAACGGCTGGCTGGTAATCGCCAGTCGCGGGTTGATGACCACGCTGTACTGTGCCACCGCACTGGCCTCGGCCGCGTCCGTCACTGTCGCGGTGACGGGAAAAGTCCCCGCGGCAGTGGGCGTTCCGCCGATGGCGCCGGTCAACGAGTTCAGCGTGAGGCCGGGCGGGAGCCCGGTCGCCGACCAGAAATAAGGAGGGGTTCCATTGACAGCCGTGAGGTTGGCGCTGTATGCGACGCCCACGATGCCGTTCGGTGGCGGTGTATTGGTAATCACCAGCGCCGAATTGATCAGCAGACTGTACGATTGGGACGTGTTGGCGCCCCACGGGTCGCTGATGTTCAAAAAGAAACTGAAGTTTCCAGCGGCTGTTGGCGTGCCCGTGTAGAGGTTGTTGGCCTGGTTGTTCACCGGCGGACTATAGCCGGGCATCCCAGGCGGCGTAATGCCGCCTTCGAGATCACGCGCGATGGTATATGGCGGGGTCCCGCCCGTGAAGATGGGTTGCGAGTACGGGGCGTTCACCGTTCCCGGTGGCAGCGGAACCGTGCCTGCGGTTTGGTTGAACGTTGGATTTACGGTGAACGGGCTGGAGGCGGAATTGGCGGCTGGCCCGGCTGCCGCGCCAACGGCCAAGCCAACGGCCACGCCAATGACCGGGTGTACGCTAATGGTGATGGAAGCGGGCACGAGGTACAGGTTCCGCGGGACGCTTACTGTGATGGTGGTGGGTGTTATCGGAAACTGAGACGGAAACAACGTGGTGATATTCAGGCCGTTAATCCAATCGACCGCAAACGTATTGTCGAAGCCCGTGCCGGTGATCTGGAGATTGAAACTATTGGGGGCGAACGGTGCGCCCGCCGTGATGGCAGGCCCGCCCGGCCCACTGGGCCCTGTCGGTCCGCTGGGTCCGCTGGCTCCGGCGATGAAGGCATCGAGCCGGGTGATGGTGGGGCTCTGAGCGAGCGCGCTGGCGGTGAATAGCAGAACCAGTAAAAAACGATTCATGAATCGCAGTGAGTCCACGCATCAGCAGGACCCGGGCGCCTCCGACGTCTTAACATTATGCTTGATGACGCGCGCCCCAGCTGCGCTGCTGCGGCTCCACTGGTACCATGGAAATGTTTGGACTGTATGGAAATGTACTTTTTGCCTGACTGGCAGGCATAGCCGTTGAATCGGTTCCACCGGCAGTGACTCGGGATCGGCGCAGGGGATCAGCGCAAGGTAACGATGGTGGCACCCCAGCCGCCGGCTTCCAGCGGGGCGTCACGGAAATCCGACACAAAGCCGGTCCGTGCGAGGATGGCCCGCACCATCTCCCGCTGCACGCCGATGCCCCGGCCGTGGATGATGCGGAGAGCCCGGAAACCGAGGCGGTGCGCTTCCAGGAGATACTCCTCCACCACGGCCTTGACGTCGGCGGGCGGGATGCTGTGAAGGTCGAAGACGTCGGTGACGGGAATGCGGACCGGCTCCGGCTCGGCTTCCATCATGGCTGGTCCTCTATAAACCAAAAAGCCCGGTCATAAACCAAAAAGCCCGGCCCCAAGACGGGGACCGGGCTAGAGGTGATTACCACTACTGCGCGCACCTGATGTTAAGCGACCTGTGGAGACCGGCTCTGGCTCATGATCGCTTCCATCTGATCTTTCAAACGGAGTTTCAATTTCTTCAACCGCGTCTCCTCCAACTCTTGGTCATAAGTCAGATGGGGCAGCGTTTCCAGGCTGTCCAGTTGACTCGCATACTCCGAGTGCTGGCTGGCAAGCTGGCGAAACTCCTCATTTGTCGCCATCAGATGCGCTTTCAATTCTTCTTGTGCGTTCCGTTCCATCATGGGCAATTCCTCCCGTGAGGTTGCCGCGCCGAGTCTGCGGGTTCGGAAAGAAGGGCTCGGTGGGTAATCTCTGATAATTTCCTCTAGACGGCATCACCCGTCTAAGGCCACATTAACATGAATGAAACTTCATGACAATAGCCGCTTCCAGGGGGTCGTCATAGTACCCTGGACGGCGTCCAACCTCCTGAAATCCAAGGGATAAATATAACTTTCGGGCAGCTTCGTTAGCCTCACGGACCTCCAGGAAGACCGTACCGAAAAACCCTCCGAAAAAGGCTTCCCACAGGTAGCGGGCGATGCCCTGCCGGCGAAATTCAGGAGCCACGGCCAGATTGAGAATCTCGCGCTCGCCTGGGACCAGAGTTCGCGACGCCAGAAAGCCTACGACCCGATCTTTGCCGACCGCGGCATTCTCATAGACCGCGGCATTCTCATAGACCGCGGTATTTTCGTATACTGCGGCATTTTCGTATACTGCGGCGTTTTCGTATACTGCCACGAGGAGGTCATAGTTCAGGTAATCGGCGGCGTTCCAATCGGGCGCCTCCGGGCTGGCCTCCTGGATGGCCGCGATCTGGGCCAAGTCGCCTGGCTCGCCCCGCCGGATTACTGCCATAGTGATTATTATGCACGCCCTGCTGCCGTTGCTTTTCCTTCTGGCACAACCCTTCTGGCAGGTGAAACCGCCGGAACGGTGGACCGATGGCGAAATCGAGACAATGCGCCACGACAGCCCCTGGGCGCAGGTGGCCGGGCCCGATCCGGCCGTGGTGGTATATCTAGCCACCGCCGCCCCCATTGAGATGGCGGAAGGGGAGTTGCGCCTGCGCCTGAAGAAGAACACCAGCCGGATGCCGGAACCCGACCCCGATTACACCGGCTACGTGCGGGAGAATCGCCAGAACCAGTTCGTCCTGGCCATCGGTTACCCCACACTCAAGGGCCTGGGCAAAGCGGAAGAAAGCAAGCAGATGGAAGAGGGGTCGGTAATGGTGATTGGCCGCAAGACTTACCATTTCACCGGCCACTTTCCCCCAACGCCCTCGGACCCGGTGCTGCGCCTGATCTTCAACCGGGAGCTAAAGGGGACGGAGAAGGTGGTGAGCTTCCGGCTGTACCTGCCCGGGCTGAACTTCCCGGAGAGAGAAGTGGAGTTTCGGGTGAAGGATTTGATGTTTCAGGGGAAGTTGGAGATGTAGGGATGGCCGAATACTTGTGCAGGAGAAGAACTGGACCGCAAGACTCTTCGGGAACTCCGAATAAGAGAGGCTTGGTCCTGAGCCCGTCCTCTCGATGGTCATGATCTCAAACACCTCATCAAGGTAAGTAGCTTGAGGTGGGTGTGGAAGCTAGTTGGTACGGAAAGTCGAACTTTTCCGGTCGCGGCGCCGTCATCCTGGCTCAGAGAGCATCATGGGGCCTTCGGCGCACGTGCGAGGCCGAGCCGCGCAGCCAATTTCACCAAGTCGGCTAGGGAGTCGGCCTTCATTTTTTGCATCACCCTGCCTCGGTGTGCCTTCACGGTGATCTCGCTGATGCCGAGTTCGCTACCGGCCTGTTTATTCAACAGGCCTGCCACCACCAACGTCATCACCTCCCGTTCGCGACCGCTAAGCGAAGCGTAACGGTCCCGGAGTGTTCGCATCTCGGCCGCTTGACCAAGTGTAGTTTCGCTGCGCTCGACGGCTTGCCTGATCGCGCTCAACAGCACTTCATCGCTAAATGGCTTCGTAAGGAACTCGACCGCTCCCGCCTTCATCGCCTGGACAGTCTTCGGCACATCGCCGTAGCCCGTAATGAAGATGATCGGCATGTCAGGCCGTTCAACGGCGACCTGCTTTTGCAGGTCGAGACCGTTGAGACCCGGAAGAGAAATATCCAGCACAAGGCAGTTCGGAACCACGGCTCGCGGGCGGGCAAGGAATTCCAGCGCGGACGCAAATGTCTGTGGCTCCCAGCCTTCGCAGCGGATCAGCAATTCCAGCGATTCACGCACTGACACGTCGTCATCAACTACAAACACGATTGGAACGGCGTGCGACAACATACGTGACAAGCCCAATTTGTAGCCAAATGCGTGCGCTCTCATCATTCTATACCTCAGGCGGGAAACAGCGCGGCAAATCGCTCAGTTCACCTGAAGCGCCGTGTTGAGAACCTCAAGCAGAGCAGTATCGTTAAATGGCTTGAACAGGCACGCCACGGCGCCCTGTGCCAAAACTCGCGAACGGACAGCTTCATCCCTATTCGCAGTGATGAAGACAATCGGAATGGGGATCGGTCACTGTCGCTGCCTCGGCTCAGCTTGCAACACGGCTGAATCCCAACCTGGACCGTCCAACGCCACGCGTTGCGTCGACTGATACCAAAGTATCGCCGATACCTTCGTCCAATTGTTTTGGCCCGACGGGTCTGGCTTAATTGCAAATAGAGATGGGATCCCGACCGAACCGCGGATTTGCAAAGGAGCCCTCTATGAACGAATTAGACGAGTTCTGTCCACCCCCAAGACTCACAGCAAGTCCTCGGCAGGTCGAACGTGTGAGCTGCTCCACGTGGATGCGGGTATGCATAACGGCAAATGGTAAGGACACCTTCGCGGAGGACCTTCACAAACTGGTCATCCAGCTGAAGCTGCACGATGGTGGCCATGAGTGTGGCGATGCTGGGTCCAGGGGCATGGTCGATCGATTCCCGCCTCCTCGGAAGGAGGGACGATTTCAAGTCCCCAGAATTACCGACAGCGGAAGGCAGCGCCCGCAGCCCTTCCGCTCCGGTCCAAGCGAGGGAAGACAACGATGGCTCACGTAGATCTGATCGGAGACAGCGCGCAATTCCGTGCTCTGCTCGACAATGTCGACCTAGTTGCGCCGGTGGATTCGGCCGTCCTGATTCAGGGCGAGACCGGGACTGGCAAGGAAGTGGTTGC
>Ga0210402_10005473_pt1 | contig 11359 bp, 9 predicted proteins | sample IncBWC7MmetaG_FD_161055 | JGI IMG/M metagenome (GOLD analysis project Ga0210402, IMG submission 161055) | Forest soil microbial communities from Barre Woods Harvard Forest LTER site, Petersham, Massachusetts, United States - Inc-BW-C-7-M | ecosystem: Environmental > Terrestrial > Soil >... | reverse complement strand
ATCGATCCCGGCGGCTCGCGCGAGCCACGGCGCGACGGGCCAGTCATTTTGTTTTGCGATGCCGACGCTGGCGCAAGCGATGGCAAGCGGCCCGTCGGGTTCAAAGACGGCGGCCGCAGCGGTCGACAACAGGCGTGCGAGTGCCGGGGCGTTGACGGCGGCAAGCGCGGTCGGCGGCGCGTCGAGCAGGTTGGGAAGGACCAGCGTCAGTTGCATTGGTGGCACAGCTACTGAAGATTACCGAAATGAGCGGCAGCGTGCGCAAAACTAGCGTCGTCCCCGCGAAAGCGGGGGGACCCAGCGGCGTCCGTCAAAAGACACTGGATTCCCGCTTTCGCGGGAATGACGAAATTAAGGAAGCGGGTGTCGCGTACTTTCGCAATGCTTAATAGAACACGAAACTTAAGCGATGGAACTGCGCAACTGGGCTGCGTGACGGCGCCGCGTGACGGGATGGCGCTTGAGCCAGTCTAGCATGTGCTAGAGCACCCCCGCCGCTTGTGGCACACTGGCGCGCCGCCATTTAAGAGATTCCGTTGACGCCTTACGAAATATTTGTCGGCCTGCGCTATACCCGGGCCCGCCGCGGCTCCGGCCGCAACGGTTTTGTGTCGTTCATCGCATTTACTTCCATGGCCGGCATTGCGCTTGGCGTCGCGGCGCTGATCGTCGTGCTTTCGGTCATGAATGGATTTCAGGACGAGCTGCGCAATCGCATTCTTTCCGTCGCTTCGCACATCGAGGTTCGCGCGCTCGCCGGGAACATGGACAATTGGGAGGCCGTCGCTCGCGCGGCGAGGGCCAACCCGCGAGTGAAAGCCGGGGCACCGTATGTGCTCGGCCAGGCGATGCTGTCGGCGGGGGAGGTCAATCGCGGAGCGCTGATCCGTGGCATCGACCCGGCGCTCGAAGACACCGTCGCCGACATCGGAACGCATATGCGCAGCGGCTCGCTGTCGGCGCTCAAAGCCGGCGAGTTCGGCATCGTGCTCGGCGCGGAGCTTGCGCGGGCGCTGGGCGTGCGCACCGGCGACTCGGTGGTCGTCATCATCCCACAGGGCATGGTGACGCCCGCGGGCGCGCTGCCCCGGGTCAAGAGCTTCCGCATCGTCGGCGTGTTCGAGGTCGGCATGTTCGAATTCGACAACGGTCTCGCTCTGATCCACCTGGCGGACGCGCAGAAGCTCTATCGCATGGGCGACGCGGTCAGCGGCGTCCGGCTCAAGCTCGACGACCTCTTCGCTGCGCCGATGGTCGCGCGTGAATTGATAGCCAACATGCCGATCGATACCGAGGTTCGCGACTGGACACTGAGTCACGCGAATTTCTTCCGCGCGGTGGCCATCGAGAAGCGGGTCATGTTCATCATCCTGACGCTGATCGTGGCCGTGGCCGCGTTCAATATCGTCTCGGCGCAGGTGATGGTGGTCACCGACAAGCAGGCCGACATCGCGATTCTGCGCACGCTGGGCGCGTCGCCGCGAAGCATCCTCGCCATCTTCGTCATCCAGGGGGCTCTGGTCGGGATCGTCGGCACGATGATCGGCATTGCAGGCGGCATCGCGCTGGCGCTCAATATAGGAACCGTCGTGCCGGCAATCGAGCGCGCGTTCGGTATTCAGTTTCTGGACAAGAGCGTCTATTACATCAGCGAGCTGCCCTCCGACCTGCAGCGCGGCGACATCACGCTGATCGCGCTGATCGCGCTTTCACTCGCGCTCCTTGCGACCCTGTACCCGAGCTGGCGCGCCGCGAAAGTCAATCCGGCGGAGGCCTTGCGTTATGAATAACGCGGCCACGCCGGTGCTCGAGTGCCGTGCGCTGACCAAGACGTATCGGGGAGGGCCGCTCGATGTGCCGGTGCTGCTTGGCGTCGACCTCTCCGTCCTGCCCGGCGAACGGGTTTCGATCGTCGGCGCGTCGGGATCGGGCAAGAGCACGCTTTTGCATCTGCTGGGCGGGCTCGATGCGCCGACCGGCGGCGAGGTGCGCGTTCAGGGTGCGCCGATGGCGAGTCTCTCCGAAACCGAACGTGGCCGCGTACGCAACCGAGCGCTGGGCTTCATCTACCAGTTCCATCACCTGCTGCCGGAATTTTCGGCGCTGGAAAACGTCGCCATGCCGCTCCTCATTCGGCGCGAGCATAAACGCCGCGCGAATGCCGATGCCGCCGCGATGCTGGAGCGCGTGGGCCTCGCGCCGCGCGCCTTGCACCGTCCGGGCGAGCTATCCGGCGGCGAGCGCCAGCGCGTCGCCCTGGCGCGCGCACTGGTCACCGCTCCGGCGTGTGTGCTGGCCGACGAGCCTACGGGCAATCTCGATCGCCGTACTGCCGGTCAGGTCTTCGATCTGATGCTCGAGCTCAACCGCAGCGTCGGCACCAGTCTGGTCATCGTCACTCACGATGCCGATCTTGCGGCGCGAACCGACCGCACCTTACACCTGGTCGACGGCGTCCTCGTATAGCCGCGAAACGGCGTCGGCCTGAGGTATTCGGCGCTAAAGCACCAACACCGTCTCGTCCATGGCCGCGATCTGCTCGCGCAATTCGAGAATACGGTCCTGCCAGTAGCGCTGGGTGTTGAACCACGGGAAGGCGGCGGGAAATGCGGGGTCATCCCAGCGCCGCGCCAGCCACGCCGAGTAGTGAATGAGCCGCAGCGTACGCAAGGCCTCGATCAGCCACAGCTCTCGGTCGTCGAAATCGTGAAAGTCTTCGTAACCGCTGACGATCGCACGCAGCTGCCGCTGCATGTCGTCGCGATTCCCGGAGAGCAGCATCCACAAATCCTGAACGGCCGGACCCATGCGCGCATCGTCTAAGTCGACGAAATGCGGCCCGGCATCGGTCCAGAGGACGTTGCCGGCGTGACAATCGCCGTGCAGGCGCAGGGTACGCACCGCGCCGGCTCGCTCGAAACAGCGCCGAACCCCGTCCAGCGCCAGCGCGACGACGCTCTTCCAGGCTTCGGCGATGTCGGCCGGGATGAAGTCGTGCGCGAGCAGCCAGTCGCGCGGCTCCTCACCGAACGTTGCTATGTCGAGCGCGGGGCGCTCTGCAAACGGTGCGACCGCGCCGACGCGATGGATACGCCCGATAAAGCGGCCCATCCATTCCAGCGTTGAACGATCCTCGAGCTCCGGAGCGCGTCCTCCGCAACGCGGATAGACCGCGAAGCGAAAGCCGCGAAACGACGCGATCGTGCTTTTGCCGCCCAGTCGAAACGGCGCGACGGCGGGTATCTCGAGCTCCGCCAGCTTGGACACGAACGCGTGCTCTTCGGCGATCTGCGCGTCGTTCCATCGACGGGGCCGGTAGAACTTGGCGACGACCGACGGCGCCTGCACCTGTAGCCCGCCCGTGGGCGCGCCGTCGTCGAGCCACACCTGATAGACGCGATTCTCATAGCTGTTAAGCGACAGGAGCCGACCGTCGCCGGAAAGGCCAACGCTGGACAGTGCGTCGAGGACGCAGTCCGGCGTCAGCTCGGCATAGGGCGGCGCTCGGTTCGCGTCCATCGGCGCATTGTACTGAGGGTACGCGCGTCGCCTCGGTATGCTTGCCCACAAAAGAGCGAGAAGCGTGCTTTGGTCAGGAGTGCCGAGCGAAGGTCTGCCTTAGGTACACTAATACTCGACCGGAATGGGATCGAGGCTGCGCCACAAGTACCAGGTTGCGACCGAGCGCCACGGCCGCCAAAGGTCGGCGACCGCAAACATGGCCTCGCGCGGCAGCCGCTCGCCACCGTTGAAGTGAATCGCTATCGCGCGCTGCAGGCCGATATCGTCGACAGGAAGTACGTCGGAGCGAAGCTCGTGAAAGATGAGGAACATTTCCGCCGTCCAACGCCCGATGCCTTTGACGTCGACCAGCGCCTCGATCAGTGCCTCATCGTCGAGGCGTTTCCAGCGCCGCGGGTCAAGGCGTCGGGATGTGAAATGAGCTGCCAGATCGGTCAGATACTCGGCCTTGCGCTGCGACAGGCCGCAACGGCGCAGTGCAACGAGCTCCGCGGTCGCGACGTTCGCCGGCAGCAGGCGGGGAAATGAACGCAACGGCGCGGGCGATACCAATGCTGCGAAGCGCCCCCAGATGGCGTCGGCAGCCTTGACCGAAATCTGCTGCCCGACGATGGCCCGCGCCAGCGTCGTGAAGGCATCGCTGCGCCGTTTCAGGTGAATGCCGGGGTAGGAGTGAATGAGCCGCTTCAATACGCGGTCGCGCCGCGCAAGGGTGGCGGTCGCCTCGTTCCAGTAAGCGGGCTTGGTCATGAGTAGTCGTGGTGGCTGGCGATGGGCGGGGCGTACCGCTGGAACGATGGTCGCAGCGTCAGCGGGCACGGGAAATGGTAGATTACACGCCGTTCAATTTCAGACGTGACGCGATGCCCCGTCCCCAAACTTTTCGCACCTGCGGCGTCGCCGTCTTGTGTTGCGGGCTCCTGCTTTCCGTGCCCCGGGCTGCTCATGCCGCCGATCCGAACAAGGTCCTCCGCGTCGCCTTCGAGATCGAGGAAACCGGCTTCGACCCGGTCAAGGTTACCGACGAGTACTCGAACCGCGTGATCGAGCAGACCAACGAGCCGCTGCTGACTTACGATTACCTCGCGCGACCCGCCAAGCTGGTTCCGCTGACCGCGGAATCGCTGCCCGAAGTCTCTGACAACGGAAAGACATACCTGTTTCACGTCCGCAAAGGCATCGTCTTTCATCCCGATCCGGCGTTCAAGGGCAAGCGCCGCGAGCTCACCGCCGAGGACTACGCGTATTCGATCAAGCGCTTGATGGACCCGAAGAACCGCTCGCCGTGGCGCTTTGTCGTCGACGGCAAGATCGTCGGGCTCGACGAATTATCGAAGCGGGCGGAGAAGTCCGGTCGATTCGATTACGACGCGAAGCTTCCCGGCCTCGAGGTCATCGATCGCTACAGCTTGCGCGTCAAGCTCAAGGAGACCGACTACAATTTCGCGTACATAACCGCCATGCCGGCGCTTTCCGCGATGGCGCGCGAGGTCATCGAGGCGTATCCCGAGGACACGAACGCACATCCCATCGGAACGGGACCGTACATTCTGACGAGCTGGGTGCGCAAATCGAAAATGGTGCTCGAGGCGAATCCCGACTATCGCGAGCGCATCTGGGACTTCGAGGGCTCCGACGATCCTCGCGACAAGGCCGCTATCGCCGCCATGAAAGGCAAGCGCATCCCACAAATCGGCCGCGTCGAGATCAACGTCATTTCCGAGGAGCAGTCGCGCTGGCTGGCTTTCCAGAACGGGCAGATCGATTTCATCGACCGCTTCGGTACCTTTGCGCCGGTCGCGATACCCGATAACAAGCTCGCGCCGAACCTCGCCGCGAAAGGCGTCTCCTGGGACCGCAGCGTCGAGACCGAGATGACTTACTACTTCTTCAATATGGAAGATCCGGTTTTCGGCGGCTATGGCAAGGAAAAGATCGCGCTGCGACGGGCGATCATCATGTCCTACGACACGCAGGAAGAGATCAAGGTCATTCGCAAAACGCAGGCGATTGCGCTGAACATGCCGGTTCCACCCGGAGTCGTCGGGAACGATCCGAAGTATCGGGGCATCATCAGATATGACTCTGCGCTTTCCAACAAGCTGCTCGATTACTTCGGCTACAAAAGGGGAGCGGACGGTTATCGGACTCTGCCTGATGGGTCGCCGCTGGTCGTGGTGCTGACCTCCGAGCCGATTGCGATCAGCCGCGAATACGACGAGCTCTGGAAGAAATCGCTCGACGCGATCGGCGTGCGCTTCGACACGAAGAAAAGTGCGTTCTCGGACAACATCAAGGCCGCCGAAGCCTGTCAGGTGACGATGTGGGGCTCCGCGTGGCATTCCGACTATCCCGACGGCGAGAATTTCATGCAGCTCTTCTATGGGCCGAATACCCATCAGAGCAACCATGCCTGCTACCGTTCGGCTGCGTTCGACAAATTCTACGATCAGATGAGAGTCATGCCGAATTCACCGGAGCGCGACCGGCTGTTTCTCATGATGTCGCGACAGCTGGAGGTCGACAGCGTCATGAAGCTCGGTTCCGCGCGCTACCGCAACGTGCTCCTCTATCCGCAGGTCAAGGGATTTCGCTGGCACCCGATCGTCACGGGCATCTACGAGCTGCTTGATATCGACAACAGTGCGCGCCGGCAGTAAATGATCCGATTTGCGCTCACACTGGCATCGGTGGCCGCGCTGCTCGCGGCGGGCGCGGCGCTCGCCGCGGACAAGAACAAGGTGCTGCACTGGGAGTTCCGCGCGGCGGAAACCGGCTTCGATCCTGGCCGGGTCACCGACTATTACTCCAACACGGTCATCGAGGCGGTGTTCGAGCGCTTGCTGACCTACGACTATCTTGCACGGCCATCGAAGCTGGTGCCTGAAGCCGCAGAGGGCATGCCGCAGATCAGCGACAACGGCAAGACGTATCTGTTTCGCATACGCAAGGGCGCCTATTTCTCGCCCGATCCGGCGTTCAAGGGCGCGAAGCGGGAATTGACCGCCGAGGACATCGCTTACAGCATCAAGCGGCACATGGATCCGAAGAACCGTTCGTACTGGCAGTGGCTGGTGGACGGCAAGATCGTGGGTCTGGACGAGCTTGCTCAGAAGGCCAGGGCAGGCGCCACGGGGCTTGATTACGATGCGCGGATTCCGGGCCTCGAGGTCGTCGACAGGTACACGCTGCGAATCCGGCTGACGCGCACCGACTACAACTTCACCTACATTCTTGCGATGCCGGCGATGTCGATCGTGGCACGCGAAGTGATCGACGCCTACGGCGAGGACAGCAACGCGCATCCGGTCGGCACCGGGCCGTACATGCTGACGCAATGGGCGCGCGCGTCGAAAATCTCGCTTGAGGCCAACCCCAGCTATCACGGCTTCGTCTGGTCATTCCTGCCGGGCGAAGATGCGCGCGACGGGGAAATCGTCGCGGCGATGAAGGGCAAGAAAATGCCGGTCATCGGCAGGATCGAGATCAGTGTCATCGAGGAAGAGCAATCGCGCTGGCTGGCTTTTCAGCGCGGCGAGCTGGACATCCTGCTTCTCCCTGGCACCTTCGCACCGATTGCCATGCCCGGCAACAAGCTCTCGCCCGACCTCGCGCGGCGCGGCGTGACCATCGACCAACTGATCGATCCGGAGATCACTTACACCTTTTTCAACATGCGCGATCCCGTGCTCGGCGGCTTTGCCAAGGAAAAAATAGCGCTGCGGCGGGCCATCGCCATGGCATACGACACCGCCGAAGAAATTCGCGTCGTGCGCAAGGACCAGGCGGTCGAAGTGCAGTCGCCGATCCCGCAAGGCATTGCGGGATTCGAACCGAAGTACAAGAGCAGCATCACGTTCGACCCGGCGGCGGCGAACGCCTTGCTTGACAAATTCGGCTACCGCCGCGGCTCGGACGGTTTCAGAACCCTGCCCGACGGTGCGCCGCTGGTGATCAAACGCTGGTCGCGATCCGGCGACAGCGAGGCGCGCGAGCTCGACGATCTCTGGTCGAAATCGCTGAAACGGATCGGACTGCGCATGGAAACGGTCACGACCAAGTTCGCCGACCTGCTCAAGATGGCGCGCCAATGCCAGCCGATGATGGCAAGTGCGGCCTGGATCGCCGACTACCCGGACGCCGACAATTTCATGCAGCTTCTGTCGAGCGCCAACATCGGACAAAGCAACTATGCCTGCTACAGGTCGCCGGAATTCGACCGTATGTACCTTGCCTCGCAGAAGTTGCCCGATTCGGCCGAGCGCAACGCGATCTACCGGGACATGAATCGGCGGCTGGAGGCGGACACGGTGTGGAAGTTGGGCGTCTCGCGCTCGCGCACGATGCTGATCCAGCCGACGGTCAAGGCATACAAGAAGCATCCGATCTTGCACGCCGAGTGGGCCTATATCGACGTGGAGCCGCAACGATGAGCGCCGATCCCGGCGGCCACAGGCGGAGCCAACCTCACTCAGGTGTACCATCGCGCCTGTCCTTCGGGGTGGCAAACGTGCGTCCGGCGTCATGCAATGCTCTGCGCGTCGCCACGGTGCTGGCGCTGGTGTGCGCGTGCGGGTGCGCCGAGGCGGCGGATCCCGACAAGGTGCTGCGCGTCGAATTCTACGTTGCCGAAACCGGTTTCGATCCGGTCAAGGTCCAGGATTACTATTCGCACACCGTCAACGAGGCGATATTCGAGCCGCTCTTGACCTACGACTATCTGGCGCGTCCGGCGAAGCTCGTTCCGCGCGCGGCGGAATCGATGCCGGTGGTAAGCGATCAGGCCAGGACCTATGTCTTCAAAATCCGCAAGGGCGTCTACTTCGCCGAGGATGCAGCATTCAAGGGCAGGAAGCGCGAGCTTACCGCCGATGACTACGTCTACTCGATCAAGCGCTTCAAGGACCCGGTCAACAAGTCGCCGTACGAAAGCTTCGTCGATGGGATCGTCGGACTCGAGGAGCTCAAGAAAGACGCCGAGAAGAGCGGCCGGATGAATTACGACACCAAGGTCGACGGGCTGCAGGCGCTCGACAGATACACGCTGCAGATCAAGCTCAAGGAGACCGACTACAACTTCGGGTACATCATGGCCATGCCGAATTACGGCGCGGTCGCGCGCGAGGTCATCGACGCTTACGCCAACGACACCAACGCCCACCCGGTCGGAACCGGTCCCTATCGGCTGAAGGAGTGGAAACGCTCGAACAAGATCGTTCTCGAAGCCAACCCTGATTTTCGCCGCGTCGTGTGGCAATCCGAGGCTGGCAGCGATCCCCGGGACAGGGAGATCGCGACGGCGATGAAGGGCAAGATCGTACCGCAGATCGGACGGATCGAGATCAACATCATCGAAGAGCAGCAGGCTTCGTGGCTGGCGTTTCAAAAGGACGAATTGGACATTCTGTACATGCGCGAGCAGTTCTCCCAGGTCGCGCTGCCTGACAACAAGCTCAGTGCGGAACTGACGAAGCAGGGCGTGACTTTGAGTCGCATCGTCGATCCGGACATCAACTACACCTACATCGACACTACCGACCCGGAATTCGGCGGTTTCAGCAGGGAAAAGATCGCTCTGCGGCGGGCGATCCTGATGTCCTTCGACAACGCCGAGCTCATCCGCGTGATCCGCAAGAACCAGGCGATCGAGGCACAGTACCTTATTCCGCCCGACATCGTGGGACACGATCCCTCGTATCGCACCAGCGTTCCCTACGATCCTGCGCTCGCGAACAAGCTCCTCGACTATTTCGGCTTCAAGAAAGGCGGCGACGGATATCGCACCTGGCCGAACGGCAAATCGCTGACCTGGCGATATTCCTCGACGCCGACCACGCGCGATCGCGAGCTCGACGAGTTGTGGCAGAAGTCGCTGGAAAAAATCGGCATCCGCATCCGTGTCGACAAGAACAAGTTTCCCGAGGAGCTCAAGCAGGAGCGCGCGTGCCAGCTCCTGTCGCGGACGGCTTCATGGATCGCCGACTATCCGGACGGCGACGATTTCATGCAGCTCTTCTACGGGCCCAACAGTCATCAGAACAACAATGCCTGCTTCCAGATGCCGGAGTGGGACCGCATTTACGAAAAGACCCGGGCGATGCCGGCATCACCGGAGCGCAACCAGCTCTATCGACAGCTATGGCGGATGGTCGAGGTCAACGGCGTCATCAAGCTTCACGATTCCCACGTCCGCAACATGCTGGTCCAACCAGCGGTGATCGGTTATCGCAAGCATCCCATCCTGCTCGCCGACTGGATCTACGTCGACGTCGACAACAGCAGGAAGTTGCATTGAACATCTGATGCGAATGAAATGCAGAAAGCGGTAACGCGCATGGACACGACAGGTATCCTCACCATCCGCGGACTCGCAAGGCTGTCCGGGGTTGCGCCGGCGGTGCCCGTGGATCACGCTACGGGTCCGACGCCCACGCTGACGACGCAGCAGAACAGGAGAAGACGATGACAGCCTATATCATCAGGCGGCTCTGGCAGATGATCCCGACGCTCCTCGGCGTGATTCTGCTGGTGTTCATTCTTTTCAACTGGGTCGGCGGCGATCCGGCCTACGTGCTCGCGGGCAAGATTTCCAGCGCCGAGCAGATCGAAAACATCCGTCGCCAGCTCGGTGTCGATCAGCCCTACATCGTACAACTGGGAATCTTCGTCAAGCAGGTGCTCACCGCCGACTTCGGCGCGAGTTGGAGCACCAATGAGGCGGTCTCGCACATCATGGCGACGCGTCTCGGCCCGTCGCTGACGGTGCTGGTCCCGCTGCTGATCATCAGCACGCTGGTGGCGATCGGCCTGGCGCTGGGCGTCGCTTATGTCCGAGGCTCGCTGACCGACCGCGCGGTGATGATCGTCTGCACCGTCGGCCTGTCGATTTCAATCCTCGTCTACATCATCGTCTTCCAGTACTTCTTCGCCTACAAGCTTGGCTGGTTCCCGGTGCAGGGCTGGGGCGACAGCTTCTGGCAAAACCTCGTGGTCTATGCGTCGCTGCCCATTCTCATCGGGCTTGTCGTCAGCATCGCGCCCGACCTGAGGCTGTTCCGCACTTTCGTGCTCGACGAGATCAACCAGGATTACGTTCGCACGGCGCGCGCCAAGGGATTGTCCGAGAACCGGATCATGTGGGTGCACGTGCTGCGCAACGCTTCGATTCCGATCATCACCCATGTCATGGCGGCGCTTCCGGGATTGCTCATCGGCGCATTTCTGATCGAGCGCTTTTTTTCGATTCCGGGCATCGGCCGCGAAGTGATCCTCGCGGTCGAGCGAAGCGACTTTCCGGTGATCAAGGCGATCACCGTCTACGTCGCGGTGGCCACCATGATCTTCACGCTGCTCGCCGACCTGATGTACAAGGCCGTCGACCCGCGCGTGCAGCTCAAGTAGGAGGCTCCCGATGCCCTACGACAAGCCGCACGCCGTTTCCCCGGGTCTCTGGGCGCTCGCCTGGCGACGCCTCCGGGCGGACAGGGTGGCGATGGTCTCGCTTGCCATCGTCGCCGCGTTTTTGTTGCTGATGGTGCTTTCAGGCACCGGGCTGATCGCGAAAGACTGGTCCAGGGAAGTCGGTGTCAACTACGCGCCGCCGTCGTTCGTCGGTGCCGACGCCGAGACTCCCGGCAGCGCAGCCGCGCCGACCGCCACGTCGCCGAGCGGCGCCGACAGCGGCGCGCCGACCGAGCTGCCGGTCGAGGATCCGCTGGCCGAGGCGCTGGCTGCGATCCGTGGGGAGACGCGTGCGGAAACACAGAAGTCCGAGACCGGCGGCGTCCCCGCCGCTGATTCGGCGAGTGTCGATCCGCTGGCCGACGTCATGGCCGAT
>Ga0210402_10005472_pt1 | contig 11360 bp, 10 predicted proteins | sample IncBWC7MmetaG_FD_161055 | JGI IMG/M metagenome (GOLD analysis project Ga0210402, IMG submission 161055) | Forest soil microbial communities from Barre Woods Harvard Forest LTER site, Petersham, Massachusetts, United States - Inc-BW-C-7-M | ecosystem: Environmental > Terrestrial > Soil >... | reverse complement strand
CAAGGTTGAGAGAGGCGAGCGCAAGCGAACCGCTGCAGAAGTGTCGTAATCGGATTAGACGATGTCAAAACTGGGGGCTGACCCTTCCTCCGGGATCAGCTTGGGGGATGCACTGAGACTGCCCAAGCGGCATCCGGCATGTAGGCGGCGCGAAGCAACCACCGACAAGCGTGCCCGGCGGCAGCGTGAGGCAATAATTGGCGATGTCGACCGCGCGGGTATACCATACGCGATCCTTAAACCTGTGCTCGGCACAATGCTTTAGTGCCTGTCGTAGTGGACGCAACCGAAATGGCTGACCACATATAAAAGTGTGCAGGGCCACGGACATGACCAGAGGCTGCTCGGTCGATTGCTCGACAAGCTCATCGAACTGATCGACAATCATATCAGCGAATTCTCGCCCGGTGTGATCACGCATAACGTTAGCGCCCATGTCGTTAAGCTCCATCGGATACGGGACGGATAGGATTGGACCGGAACGCGTCCGCATCCAGATGGGCTGATCGTCTACGGGCCAACCGAGATTATGGGTGTAACCGGCCTCCTTGATCAGATCGGCCGTTACTCTCGACTCTGCAGCGCCGGGACCCATCCAGCCCGTGGGCCGCACGCCGAAATGCTTCGTGATTGTCTCTGTTGATTCGGCAATAATCCTAGCCTCGTCATGCTCCCATAACCCGCCAAGCGTTTCAGCGTTGGTCCGTCCGTGGCTGCACACGTCGTCATCGCGAAGCTTTATCCTCTCGACGATCTCAGGGTAGTTCTCGCACACGAGACTGTTGAGCAGGATCGTAGCCGGCAACTTCATTTGTTCAAGAAGGTCGAAAATGCGCCATATGCCGACGCGTAGTCCGTAGTCGCGCCAAGCGTAATTGCGTTGCGTTTGTAAAGCGCTGCTGCGCTGTACAGGATCATTACCCCGACCAGCGAGAAAGGCAAAATGCTCGACATTGAGGGCAACGTACAAAGCAAGTCGTTTGCCGTCGGGCCAGTTGAAGTCACGCCGCTTATTGATCGGGGAATAATCGTAACGATCGTGAGCCGGCAACTTGAGCATACGGTTAGACCCCCCCTATTTGCGCTGTAGAGCTACCCCTTTGACGCCCTTTCGTCAGCCCCCGCGCGACGAAGAATCTCTGTCCTGCATCACAAAATCGGAGCGCTTTGTCGCGAGCTGGCATGCCAGGCTCGGGCCATTTCGGGATAGACACTAGTGCGCTTTTACTCCTAAGATTTTGGCGCCCAAACCTTTGATACCGACGCCCATCTGCGCGACAATGCCCTCCAGCAGCACGAATGCAAGGCGAGTCGGGCCGGTGCTGCATCGGAGAACTATAATGAAGTGCTACTCAGTGCTTGCGGGTATGGTTCTGGGTCTTGTGGGTTGCGCAGGTTACCCGGTGCTTCCTTCGGCACGCGCCGCCGATGTTGTCGAGGTCGCCACTGTTGGAAATCCCAATCCAATTGCTTGGCCCGGGTTGATCGCCGAACACGCGGGCATGTTTGCTGCAGAGGCGCTGGAGGTCAAGCAGCTGTATGTAGCTTCAAGCGCTCAACTAGCCCAGCAGCTGGCCGCGGGATCACTGAACGTCGGGGGTTCGACCGCACTCGTCGATACGATCCGTGCCAGCCATCAGGGTGCACCGATCGCCTTGCTCCGGCTCGAAGGCCAGAAGGCACCGTTTGCGTTAGTGGGAAAACCTACGATCAACCGTATTCAAGATCTGCGAGGTAAAACGGTCATGATCGGCGGACCGAAGGACATCACTCGCTTTTATCTCGATAGGATGCTGGCTCCCAACGGCTTGAAGTACGGTGACTACGAACTAGCCTACGCAGGCGCGACCCCAGCCAGATACGCAGCTCTCAAATCTGGAGCTGTTGATGCAGTGATACTATTTCCACCCTTTAACTTATTGGCGTTGGCTGACGGATTTTCTGATCTCGGTGGGGTCGTAGATTATGCACCCAATCTACCCTTCTCCGGGACTTCAGTGAACAAAACCTGGGCCGAGGCAAACAAACCGGTCGTTGATCGATATCTTCGGGCTATCAACCGCGCGATCGATTTTTTCAATACGGATGCCAACCGGGAAAGGGCCGTTGCCATTATGGTCGACGCGATGAAGGGTAAGCAGGAGGACCTTGCCAAAACCTATGACTTCTTCCGTCGCATAAATTTTTATTCCCCGACGCCGCAGGTATCGCGGACGAAGGTCAATGAAATCATTAATACGATGAAGGCAAGCGGTGATCTTCCGGCGGACTTTGACATGAACAAGATATTCCTGTCCGGTGTCACCCAGGTCGTCGATTAGTTGTGTCGCGTCACTACGGCGCGCGGGTAATAGAAATGTCGAGCTGGCGATATCGATCCGTCACATCGGTTCCGTAGCTTATCAACTCACCAGTCTCGGTACAGAATGCAACGGGTTCTGGTCGCAGGTGGGTAGTCGCCGTCCGGTCAGTGCTCATTAAACACCGCTTGATAGGCGGCGACGGCTTTGCGGATGGCGTCCAATTCCGCCCGCGTCGGCTTGTCGGGATCTTTGGCTGCCGGCAGGCTCCCAAACTTCATTAGGCAGGCCATCAACAAGAATCGAGCCTTGTTTGCCGTGAGATTGGTGGCGGCAATCTGGAACTCCGATGCATCGGCAAAGCCCATTGGCGCGCCGCGGCCGGCTGTGGCCACCGGAATGCCGCTGAATGCGGCCTTGAGCATCAACTTGTTTCGCGTGTGCGAGGGCGTCCGCCCGTACGGTACCAGCCCCTGAATGACGAAGCCGGTGAGCAGGCCGAGACTGAGCTTATGCTCGATCGAGGCAATCAGGTCGATTTCAGGCGCCGTATCGTGACCGTAGTCCATGCCGGAGTAGCTGCCGTCGGCCGAGATGGTGACGACCGGAATGGCGCCGGGGAGGAGCTTTCCGTTCCCGTCCTTGATGGCGACATCGACCATTTCAATCCCGGAAGGTCCCTTTTTTGCAGCTTTCACCGCGTTCGGCAGAGTAGTGATCTTCAGGTCCGACCGATAAGTGTGCTTGAAGACCGGAAGATATGTGAGTGCAATCCGGCCGGTATGGCTGATGTTGCCGACAATCCCGCCGTGGCCTCCGGCCGCCACATAGCCGCCCGGACGTGCATCGGCCTTGGCGACCTCGCGGGCCGCGAACAGCTGCTGCTCCTGGATGACCAGGACGCCGCAATGGTTGCGCCCATGCTCATCAGCCCAGACGCGCGACCGAATGAAGCGTACCGAGTCCACGATGTTCGCCGGTCCATCGGCGCTGATCTGGCCTTGCGGGCGCTGCGCCGCGTTGCCGCAAATCGGCAATGTCGTATCGATCAGAAGGTTGAACCAGTAGGCGCTTTCCTCCACCTGCGGGCTGCCCTGGGTCCAGATCACGCCATCGTAGTCGCCGCTCGCGACAAGCGCCTGCATATCGTTGGTCGCCTTCGCGAGTGCCGGTCGCGGCGGCCCGACGGCGAGGTGATAAGGCTTATAACCGAAATAATGTGTGCCTCGAACTTCCGGAGGGATATCCCCCTCGCCTTTGTCGGTGCGCACATGGGCCGGCACACCTTTGGTGAAGCCCCCGGGCGGCACGCCGCGGTAGAAATCGATTGTCGCAATGGAGGACAGCAGACTGGCAGTGCCATCCACGCCAATCGACATCCGGTCGATTTCCTCGAAGCTGCGCGAGCCATCGGGGAAAAAGCCTTGCCGTCCATTCGGCGCGCCCGGCGAAGTGCATTCCTCCTCCCACGCCGATCCGTCGGCCTGCGTGGCCATATAGGGAAGCGGGTACAAGCCATCTTCCGGCTTCAGCTCGACTTCATAGACCGGCTTGTCGCCGGCGCTTTGGCGTTCCTTTCGGAAAGTGCCATCCACGCCGATGTATCCGTCTGGAGGCCCATAAAGTTCGGCCACGTCTGATTCCAACGGGTGCGCTGAAAACTGCTCGACGTAGACCTTCGCGGGGGCTGCGAGGCGCTGCGGACGCAGCGAATCGTATCGCAGCGGCGCGCCATCCACATCCTTGAGCAAAGGCAGGCCATGTTTTGCCCGCCCCTTGTTCGAGGTGACGAGCGGCGGCGTGTTCTGGATGGTTGCCGTGGGCCCGGCTAAATGGGCAATGCGCGTTTTCCTGCTCTGATTCATCCAGTCAGTGTCCATTCTCTCAATTGATAGCTATCCGCCAGACGTACGATAATCTAATCAAGGCCGCTCTCGTCAAAATTGGAATGTCCCAAGCTTGGCGGGGTGCGGCACTGTCAGTGCGCACTCGGTTGAGAGCCGTGAAGCATCCCTTTGAGCAAGTAGCGCTCGGCAGTCGTCACTGCAGCATACATGACCAATGCCAGAATTGACAAAACGACGACACCGACCCAGACGAGGTTGATGTCCATAATCTGACCGGCATAGAGGATCATGCGACCGACGCCGAAGCGCGACGCGATGAACTCGCCCACGATCGCCCCGGCCAGCGCAAGCCCAATATTGACCCGAAGGCTGCTCACGATCCACGGCATGGCCCACGGCACGACGACCTTCGCAAAGACCTGGAAACGCCGGGCCCCCAGAGAGAACAGTAGCGTTTCCAAATCCTTGTCGACGCTCTTCACGCCACCACAGGCTGCCATTGCGGCCGGAACGATCGTCAGCGCCACTGCGAGCGCAACCTTCGACTCGAAGCCGATGCCGAAAATGATGATCAGGATGGGCGCAAGCGCAAGCTTTGGTATGGCGTTGAACGTGACGAGGTACGGCTCGCTGACCCGCCCGTAGATCTGCGACCACCAGGTGGAGAGACCGAGCAGCGCGCCCGATGTCACGCCGATGAGGAAGCCGACGATCGTTGCCGCGGAGGTGTAGCCGATATCGAGGTACAGAGTTCCTTGCGTAGCCGCGACATAGAAGGTGCTCACAATGGTCATCGGGCTGGAGAAAAAATACGGATCGATGATTTTCAGCCTGGTGAAGATTTCCCACCCGACGACGATCCCCAGGCCGATCCCCCAGCCCCAGACGGCTGAACATCGGCGGATTCGCTGCTCGGCAATTGCATCGTCATCGGCGACGGCGATCGAGTCGAGGCCGCTCATTGCAGCGATCCCTGCTGTTCGGCGATCCGCGCCTCGTCGTTCAGCAGCCCGAGCAACTGGCGCTTCAAGTCCATGAACGGCGCGCTCGTGACCGCATCTTGCTCGCGCGGCCGCGAGAGCGTGACTTCGATATGCGCCTTGATCCGGCCCGGCCGAGCCGTGAAGACGTAGATCTCATCCGACAGGTAGATCGCTTCGTCGATGTCGTGGGTGACGAACAGGATGGTCTTGCCAAGATCGCTCCACACCTGCAGCAGCCAGCTCTGCATGAGCAGGCGCGTCTGGGCGTCGAGCGCCCCGAAAGGCTCATCGAGCAGCACCACGTCCCGGTCATAGAGCATCGTCCGCAACAGGCTGGTCCGCTGTCGCATGCCGCCCGATAGTTCGTGCGGATAATGCTGTTCGAATCCGCCGAGGCCATAGCGCTCGATCAACGTTTGGGCGCGGGCCATCGAGTCCCGCTTCGGAACGCCGCGGATTTCGGAGGCGAGGATTATGTTGTCCATGATGGTGCGCCAGGGCAGCAGCAGGCTCTTCTGCAGCATGTAACCTACATAGCCCGGTCGTCCGACAATGCTCTTGCCGTCGGCCAGCACGTCACCCGTGGTCGGACGCAAGAGGCCGGCGATGATATTGAAAAGCGTGGACTTGCCGCATCCGCTCGGCCCGATCAGGCTGATCAGGCGGCCTTCGCGGATGGTGAGCGATACCGGGTCGAGCGCGCGGACGGTACGCCCATCACGGCTGAAGATTTTTGAAACCGTCCGGACGTCGAGCTTGCGAGCCTCGACCGTCTCTGCCGTCTTTGTCATCGCCATGCAAGCCGCAATCCGACGACCCGAGCATGGATATGGCGGGCGCTCGAAGCTCGGCCCGCTTTCGATCTGTTACCGTGGAGGGGCGGCATGCACAATCGCGCGTGAGTTTTGCATCGTCATACTAACTGAGGCGCATTCTGTCGTCCATTTTGGCGCCAAGGGAGTGGGCGGTGCCCCGGACGGCGCCACGGTCGTGAGCGGTCTTGAATTGAACCGCGCTGGCAGCCGATGATAGCGTTCATAAAGCCGCGCCCGAGCTGGACATTACGCCGCCATCCCGACAATAGAAGGTGACAGCCATGCCGTCATATCTGCAATCCTCCTCTCGGGTCAGTCGCCGGACTGCCATCGCCGGCGCCGCCGCGATGAGCGTTGCCGTCAGCGCGCGTCCGCTGCTCGCGCAGTCAACAAAGGAGCTGCTCATTGCCGAGCCCGTGCACAATCTGGGCTACGGCCCGGTCTACATTGCGATGGATGAGGGCTTTTTCAAAAAGCGGGGCCTGGAGGTTTCGCTGCTGCAGGCCGCGAACGGCGCGCACGTGAGCGCTCTGGTCAGCGGCCAGGTCTGGGGCAACATCGGTGGGCCCGAGTCCAACGCCATGGCCAACGTCGGAAAGAGCGACCCGCTGAAGGCGATTTGCAATCTGGTCAATCGCGCAAACCTGTACCTCGTTGCGCGCAAAGGGCTTGCACCGAAGTCGCAGTCAAAAGCGGATTTGGCGGCCTTTCTTAAAGGTAAGAAGTTCGCGCTTGGGAGACGCGGCGGAACGCCGGATCTGCTCGGGCGCTGGCTTGTGGTGGACGTCGGACTCGATCCGGAGACGAGCATTGAACCCGTGAACCAGGCGGATATGGCTGCGGTCGTCGCGATGATGAAGAATGGCGTCGTCGACGTCGCGATCACGCAAGAGCCGTTCATCAGGGCAGGAATGGACCAGGGTCTTTGGGATGAGCCCATCTATTCCTATCCGACGCTGGGCGATTTTCCCTATTCAGTGGTCAGCGTGCGTCAATCCACCATCACCCGCGAGCCCCAGGTTGTCCAGGCATTCGTCGATGCCGTGATCGAGGCGCTCGCGCTCGCAATGAAGGACCGCGCCGCGATCGAGGCAATGACAAAGAAGGAATTTCCCACGCTGGCTCCGCAAAGCGTGAAGGCGACGCTCGATCGCATCTACGCCGACCATATCTGGAGCACCGACGGCCTCATCGCGCCGGAGGGTTATGCGCTGGACATGGATGTCGTTGCCAAGACCGGTGCCTTTACCAAGAAGGTTCCGTATGACGACGTCGTTGACATGCAATTCGTCCGCAAAGCGCTCCAGAAGAAATAACAGGCGACGACGCGCGCGATCGATGCCTACCGGACGGTATCCGACACGGATTGATTGCGTAACGCGATGGCGATTGCGGGACCTGGCGACAGTTGCTCAGGCGGAGCGCAAGCGTGCCGGGGCCGTGGCTGCTAGTCCCGCAATTGCTTCATCCACGGTGAGCACGTCACCATAGACGAGATAGAAGAATTGCAGGCAATTGCTGTGCATGTCATCGGTATAAGTTGCGCTCGCGTCGCTGATCATGACTACCTTGTAGTTGAGCATCACGGCATCGCGGGCCGACACCTCGCAGCAGCCGTTGCTGGCGGTGCCGGCTATGAGCAAGGTATCGATACCATTTCGCTTGAGGTAGGACTCGATGTCGGAGCTACCTTGGATGAAAGCGCTGAACCGTTTCTTGATGACGTAGACATCTTGCGGCTTCGCATCAAGCGCGGGCCACAGCTTGAACCCCTCCGCTGCCTCATCCATCGCCGCCCAACGGTTCGCCGCTCGAGCAGGCGTCATCAGATGATTCGCCATGACCGACCACGATTCACGCGTGTTATTGGTGCTGTTCTGCACCCATACGACGCAGCTGCCGGCAGCACGCACCGCCTGCGCCAGCCGATTGATCGCCGGGACGATCTCACGGGCCATCGCAATCTCGCCTTGCGCGCCCGGCGCCACGAAATAGTTCTGCATATCAATCACGACGAGCGCCGTTTTTCCTGAGTCCAAGGTCCCGAACGGGTGGGCCATGCCCCGATTGGCAATTGAGCGCGCGATCTCAGACGGGGGGAGAGTGAATTTGTGCATAAGGGGGGCTCCTCTTTTCCCAATAATACTCGACTGAATGATACATATCAGCAACCCGCCCCCACCGCATCGAAGGTCTCGAATGGGCGCACGAGCGTGCCGCTTGGGAATTCCTCGATGTTGTTAGTACTTGAAATCCTCCGGCCGAAAAATCTGCATGGCCTGAACTTTCTTCATTAGTTCCCGATCGATGTCGGGCAACAATGTCTTCTTGAAAGCGAACTCCGCCTGCCGATATTCGTTGCCGCAATTCGAGCTACGCGCCCGCGGAAGCAGACTGTCCGCCAAGTCCTGGAATGCTTCCGGGTACCTGCCAAACGCCATGCAAAGGTAATTGTACGCGCGCTGAATGTCGATGCTGTGCTCGTCGGCTTCTTGCCACCGGCGGATTACGCCGTTTTGCTTGCGCAAGCGTTCCGCATTATCATTGTGATAGGCATTGTAGGCTCCCTTGATGGTGGTGCGCGCCACCGACGGGCCGAATTGTGTCATGATAAAAGCCGCAACCTGATCAGCGGCATCTTCTTCACGTCCAAGAACGGGAATCCCTTGAATATAAAAGAGGGCATGGCCGAGCTCGTGCATCATCACGTCCGCTGCTCCGCCGATGATGACCTCCGCGCGCGTGAATCCGGGCATCAGGCCAAGCGACGTCGAGGTAAAAGGCTCGTTTGGTTCCCTGGGATATTCTTTTGCAACATCATGCTCCAAGTGATCAAAATAAATGTAACAAAGATGCAGCGTGTCTTTCAGGTCGAAATAGGAATTTGGGGAATTGCAATTCCGCGGATCGCCTTGTTCTAAGGACAAAATGAGGGCGGCCTTCAATTGCAAGGGCGAGAGGAACGCATCGAACTCTTCGAGCAGCTTGCGTTCTTTCAGCTTTCGATAGATCGGCTCGAATTTGTGGTTCTTCGGCTCATGGTACTCGATATAAACAGTTTCGTTATGCAGCTCCGGCTGCGACTCCTCGGCCGCGGCATTTACGGCGATATTCTGGCAACCGAAACCGAGGGCAACTGCGGCGACGCTGCTGATTACTTTCATCGAGATCCTCCCTTAATGTGCCGTTTGCAGGGGGCACAAATCGCCAAGCCCGGTTTGTTGCGACTATGAGCGGCCAGTCCGGGCCATATCATCATCATTCATCAGGCAGCCATTTCGTCCCCTGAACCTCTTTGAGCAACTTCTGGTCCAAGGAAGGCCGAATATATTCGGAGAACCCCCGACTCACTTTGTCGTAATCAGTGCCATAAGCTCTCCCCCCGGCGAGTCCGCCCCGGCATTGTACGATTCGCGAGGCCGGGAGGTCTATGTCGGTCTGATCGCGATCGATCGCAATAAAACTGGAAAACCCAATCGGGTCATAGCCGATGGCAATGCAGAGGATGTTGTAATAACGCTGTCGCACGGTGGGCCGGATGTCACCAAGGTAGTTCGCATCCGTAATGAAACGATCGCGATACAGCAAGTCCCATTGGTTCAAGAAATAGGCCGTGCCAAACACGGTCTTGCGTGCGATATCGGTACCGAACTGGAGCATCAGAAATGCGGCGATATAATCCGCTGCATCCTCTCGTCTGCCCCAAATCGGCACTCCCAGCTTGTCGAACACCGCAACCCCCGTCTCATGCAAGACTTGCTGCACGAAAGGACCCGCGGTTGCCATTTCTCTCGTAACGAGAATTGGGCCGATTCGTCCGAGATAGTTGAGCAGTCCTGGGTCATGCTGCGGAGATTTTAGGGTTTTTTCTCCCGGCATCACGCTTTCAATCAGGCTTACGTATTCGTAGCAGATGATCACTGGTCCCCCAGCCTGATACGGCGCATAATAATTACCGTGGCATTCATCCGTCTTCACAGTGAGCATGGTCTTGATCGGCGATAGGAACCGCTGCAGGGTCTCGAGCACGGCTCGATCTTTCAATTTCTGGTAGATCGGTTGAAATTCAACTTTGTTCGGGGGCTCGTAAACGATGGTGATGTTGTCTTGAGCGATCGCGGGCGCGTCGAGGATCACAGTGCCGATTAAAGCAAGCAAATAAGCGGTAACCGAGATGGTGATTGTACGGGTCATTGGGGCAGCCCCCTTTCGGTTGCGGCAGTCGGTTCAGGCTGGCGACAAGTCCCAGCGCGACGCGGTCAGCCGCGACATTGCGGCAACCTCACGGGCGCGACCTCGTCGAGCGTGGAGGTAGGGCCGAAGCGTCTAACGGTATAGCCGGCTGAATTAACTATATTTAATGTTGACTAGAGCTGCAAGCAGCTGCGAGCTCTCCGGAATTGTTCATAACAGCTCCCAACGGAGGGCTTTGACTTCCGTGGACGCCATACACGCGTTTGTCAACAACCCGCTTGACGGCGACAGCAATGCTACCTTTAAATCGCCACGATAAGATCATTTTTGGAGTCGGCTCCGACTGCCTCGAACTAAGGTTCGACTGCCTCGAGCGTAAAGTTCGACTGCCTCGAACGTAAAGGGATGTAAGCAATGCGAAAGCTTTCGTATCTTGCAGTTATTGGCATCGCCGCGTGCAGCGTATGCGCTGCCTCGGCTCAGACATCAGAAAAGGAAAAAACTGGTGCCGCCCGTTCCGCAAGCGCGGCTGCCATTCGGATGCCGACCTTTGCAAACCTTCCCGTTGGGGCAGCCGCTGCCCATTCGATGACCGGCAGCGCCGTGGCGATGGCCGCCTCCAGCGCCGTTCCGGTGGAGGCATTCTCGACCCATTCGAGCGCGAGCAAGCCCCTTACGCCTGTCACTTCAGCACCGCTCACGGGAAGTTCCGCGGCCCATTCAATGGCCGGCAATAGCGCAGAACTATCCGCCTCCGCAGCCGTTCCGGTAGGAGGATCCTCGGCCCATTCGACGACAAGCAAGGTAACGATGCCAGCTGCCGCAACCGTTCCGGCAGAAGCGTTCCGAGCCCACTCGATCGATAGCAGCGTGGCACGGCTAGCCGTTTCGTCTGCGGCACTGCCGGTTGGGTTGTCTGCCAGCCACTCGAGCGCTGGTAGCGCCGCGAGTGTAGCCGCCTCTTCGGCAGCTCCGCCGCCCGGAGCATCCGGCAGCCACTCGATCAAGCCGTAAAGCTGGCAGGCTCCGATCTCCGATGACGCGCGCGCCAAAACGCGTGCAAGAGTTTAGGAGTCACGCTAAGGCCGTGAGTCACTAGTGGTCCGATTCCGAAGTTCGCCAGTGCTCGGGTCACGTTCAGGTGCGAACTTCGGAATCTAAGGACCACTAGCAACTTTATGATTCTAGTGCGGTTTTGAATTTGAAGTTCCTAAACGATCT
>Ga0210402_10005471_pt1 | contig 11361 bp, 9 predicted proteins | sample IncBWC7MmetaG_FD_161055 | JGI IMG/M metagenome (GOLD analysis project Ga0210402, IMG submission 161055) | Forest soil microbial communities from Barre Woods Harvard Forest LTER site, Petersham, Massachusetts, United States - Inc-BW-C-7-M | ecosystem: Environmental > Terrestrial > Soil >... | reverse complement strand
CCAGGGCGTAGCAGAGGAAGGGCGGCGCTGACCTTGGGCGCAACGGGCTGGCAGACCTTCGTCCGCATCACGCTCCCCAACATCCGCTGGGGGCTGCTGTACGGCGTGCTGCTTTGCAACGCACGCGCGATGGGCGAGTTCGGCGCCGTCGCGGTGGTGTCGGGCCATGTGCGCGGCCAGACCATGACCATGCCGCTGTATATCGAGGCGCTGTTCAACGACTACGACTGGGTTGGCGCGTTCACCGTGGCGGCGCTGCTGTCGCTGCTTGCGCTGTTCACGCTGGCAATGAAGCTGCTGCTGGAGTGGCGGATGGGGCGTCGCGCCGGGGCACTCCTGTGAGCGTGGAACTGCGCGACGTGACCAAATCCTACCGCGGGGTGGCGGCGCTCGACGGCGTCAGCCTTTCGGTGCGGACGGGCGAGTTCCTTGCCCTGCTCGGGCCGTCCGGTTCGGGCAAGACCACGCTGCTGCGCGTTCTGGCCGGGCTGGAATTCGTCGATGCCGGCGACATCGTCGTCGGCGGGCGCTCGATGGAGGGCGTGCCGGCGCGCGAACGTCGCGTCGGTCTGGTGTTCCAGCACTACGCGCTGTTCCGTCACATGACGGTGGCACGCAACGTGGCCTTTGGCATGGAAGTACGACCGCGGCAGGAACGCCCATCGCGTCAGTCGGTGCGTGCCCGTGTGCAGGAGTTGCTGGACCTGATGGGCATCGGCGAGCTGGCGGGGCGCTATCCCGAGCAGATCTCCGGCGGGCAACGCCAGCGTGTGGCGCTCGCGCGTGCGCTGGCGATCGAGCCGGGACTGCTGTTGCTGGACGAACCGTTCGGCGCGCTCGATGCGAAGGTGCGCAAGAGCCTGCGGGTGTGGCTGCGCGACCTCCACGATCGGATGGGCTTGACCAGCATCTTCGTCACACACGACCAGGCCGAGGCGCTGGAAATGGCGGATCGCGTGGCGGTGTTGCGCGCGGGACGCATCGAACAGGTTGACGCACCCGATCGGCTGTATGCCGAACCGGCAAGCGCATTCGTGCACGAGTTCCTGGGCGAATCGGTGCGGTTCGATTGCATCGTCGGTCAGGGAAAGGCGCGGTTCGACGGTTTGGCACTCGCACCCATCGCCACCAACTGCGCGCCGGGTCCGGCGATCGCGCTGGTCCGGCCGCATGAAATTCGTCTGCTGGCGGGTGCGGGCCCCGCGCGGGTGGAGAGCATGCACACCAGCGGGCCGATGCGCCGGCTGCACGTCCGTGTCGCGAGCGTGGTGTTCGAGGTGCTGTTGGCGGAGGGCGCCTGGGTGCCAGGCGCCGACGAGTCGTTCGGTGTCGATCTGTCGCGGGCGCGGATTTATCCGGTTGGCGATTCTGGCGGTACTGTCGTCATCCCCGCGAAAGCGGGGACCCACGCCACAACTGGGTCCCCGCCTTCGCGGGGATGACGACGGGGATCGCAGTCACCCAAAGCAAGGATCGCCCTTCCCGTGAGCCTCATCGCATCCTATCTTCCGGCGTATGAGCGAAACCGAAGCTCTCTTCGCAGCGCTGCGACAAGCCGGCGACCCGGATGTGGTCGATGCGGTCGAGCAGCTGGTCTGGCACGCGCCTGATCACGCTCTCTGTCGTATCAACGCGCTCGATTTCGCCCGCGGTTCAAACCTCGGCGAAGAACGCGTCATTGCAGGCTTCCTGCATGCGACGCGGCTTGGGCTGTTTGATCTTCACTGGAACATCCTCTGCCCAAGCTGCGGCGGCGTGATTGACACGAATGCCACCCTCAAGACCATCACCCGGCCCGAATATCGCTGTGCATTCTGTGCAGCCGGCTACGAGCCGATCCTCGATGAAGTCGTCGAAGTGACGTTCACGGTGAATCCGCGTCTGCGCGAGATTGCTGCCCACCATCCCGAGACGCTGCCGTTCCTGGACTATCACCGGCAGATCTTCTGGAGTTCGGGCATCGAACTGCCTCCGCATGAAGCTTTCGCCAGGCTGATGGAAGAGATAACGCTCGAGACTGTCGAGCTGCCGGCCGGCGACAAGGCGATTCTGTCCCTGGCGCTGCCTTTGGGGCTGGCGATCGTATTCGATCCGGTGACGCACTGCGCGCAGTTCATCGAGATCAAGGGCGAACCCACACGCGAGCGGCAAAGCCTTACGATACTGCTCGAAAGGAATGCCGCGCCGACCGTGACGGCAACGGTGCGCCCGGGGCCGGTCCGGCTCAACATCGAGAACCGCGAGAATACGCGCGTGTTGCCCGGCGTTTGGATCGCGGGTCCTGAACTTGAGCAGCTGCTTTCCCGGCGAAAGCCGTTCCTCACCGCAAAGCGGCTGCTGACCAATCAGACCTTCCGTGACATTTATCACGCAGACACACTCGACGTTGAACAGCGGCTCAAGATCACCAGCCTCACGTTCCTGTTCACGGATTTGAAGGGCTCGACCGACCTGTACGAGCGCGTGGGCGACCTGGTTGCCTATGATCTCGTGCGCGCGCATTTTCGCGTGCTGACCGAGATCGTCGGCGCCGAGGCGGGTGCGGTGGTAAAGACGATCGGAGACGCGGTGATGGCAACCTTTCCGACGCCGAACCGCGCAATCGCCGCGGCGCTGCGCATGCGCGAGGCTATGCTCAGCCTGAATGAGGAGCGAACGCGCGACGACGATCTGCTGCTCAAGATCGGCATCCACGAGGGACCCTGCCTTGCCGTCATGCTGAACGAGCGTCAGGACTATTTTGGCCAGACCGTCAACATCGCCTCGCGTGTCCAGCACCTCGCATCCTCGCAGGCGATCTATGCGACGGGAGCCGTGGTCGGCCATCAGGCGACGGCCCAGCTGCTCGCGAAGTCTGGTGTCTCGCCGGTTGCGCAGCGCCATACCCTCCGGGGCATTGGCGACAGCGTCGCGGTTTACGAACTCCCCTGACGACCATCTCGCGCAGGTGCCAACTATCCGGCACACTGCGCGCATCCAACACACACCGCCAAATCCAGGGGAACGGACAATGAGCGAATTGCGCGTCGTGGCCACGGGACTGTGCTTCCCGGAGGGGCCGGTGGCCATGCAGGACGGCTCGGTGGTGCTGGTGGAAATCGAGCGTCAGACGGTCAGCCGCGTGTTGCCGGACGGCACGGTGCAAGTGATCGCGCGAACCGGCGGCGGGCCGAACGGGATGGCGGTGGGACCCGACGGTGCGTTCTACGTCTGCAACAACGGCGGCTTCGCCTGGCGGCTGGAGATGGGGCTGCTGCGGCCGGCCATGCAGGCATCCGACTACACCACAGGCCGGATCGAGCGGGTGGACCCGAAGACCGGCGCGGTCAGCGTGCTGTATGACCGTTGCGGCGCGAACAAGCTGAACGGGCCGAACGACATCGTGTTCGATGCCAACGGCGGGTTCTATTTCACCGATCTCGGCAAGACCCGCGCGCGGGACCGCGATCATGGCGTGATCTACTACGCACTGGCGGACGGCTCGAAGATCGTCGAGGTGGCGTTTCCCTGCCTCACGCCAAACGGCATCGGGCTGTCGCCCGACGACCGCGTGCTTTACGTCGCCGAGACCGAGCCCGCACGGTTGTGGGCCTTCGACATCGCCGCGCCCGGGGCGGTGAGGAAGCAGGGCTGGCCGTCGCCGAACGGCGGGCGGCTGGTCGCCGGCCTTGGCGGGTTCCAGCGCTTTGACAGCCTGGCTGTGGATGCGGCGGGCAACATCTGCGTGGCGACGCTGATCACCGGCTGCATCAGCGTGATCGCACCGGACGGCAGGCTGGTGCGGCAGGTTGCGATGCCGGATCCGGTTACCACGAATATCTGTTTCGGTGGCCCCGATCTGCGTACGGCGTATGTCACGCTGTCGGGCTCTGGGCAGTTGGTTGCGATGGACTGGCCCGACGCGGGGTTGCGGCTGGCAAACGAAGCATAGAAGGGGGCCGCACCAGTTGCCGCCTGGGTCCCCGCTTTCGCGGGGATGATGACGAGATTTGCGGGCGTTGCCGTGATCCATCCAGTCAATTTCAGGCGCACACCAACGCCACGTAAACCGTGACCGCTACTCCCTTGGCCGCCGGTCGATGACCCGCCGTGCTTTTCCCACCGACCGTTCGATTCCGCCCGGCGGTTCCACCACGATTCGCGTCGTTAGCCCGATCGTGTCCTTGATCCGCGCCACGACCACCTTCGCCTCCGCCGCCATCAGCACCGGATCGAAGAATTCGGGCCGTGCCTCCACGTGCACCGCGACGTCGTCCATGCGGCCTTCGCGCGTCAGCACGATCTGATAGTGGCCGGTCAGCACCTCGCTCTTCAGCAACTGCTCTTCCACCTGCGTCGGGAACATGTTGACCCCGCGCACGATCACCATGTCGTCGGACCGGCCGGTGACCTTCTCCATCCGCCGCATGGTCCGCGCGGTCCCCGGCAGTAGGCGGGACAGGTCGCGCGAGCGATAGCGCACCACCGGCATGCCTTCCTTGGTAAGCGAGGTGAAAACCAATTCGCCCCGGTCGCCTTCCGGCAGCACTGCACCCGTCTCCGGGTCGATCACCTCCGGATAGAAATGGTCCTCCCAAATGTGGAGGCCGTCCTTCGTCTCGATGCACTCGTTCGCCACACCAGGACCCATCACCTCCGAAAGTCCGTAGATGTCCACGGCATCCATCGCAAAGCCGTCCTCGATCTCGCGGCGCATCGCGTTGGTCCACGGCTCGGCGCCGAAGATGCCGATCTTCAGCGAACAATCGCGCGGATCGAGGCCTTGGCGACGGAATTCATCGAGAATCGCCAGCATGTAGCTGGGCGTTACCATGATCACGTCGGGGGAAAAATCGGCGATCAGCTGCACCTGCCGCTCGGTCATGCCGCCGGACACCGGCACCACCGTGCAGCCGAGACGCTCGGCCCCGTAATGCGCGCCGAGGCCGCCGGTGAACAGTCCGTAGCCGTACGCGACATGCACGATCATTCCCGGCCGGCCGCCCGCGGCGTAGATCGACCGCGCGACGACATGCGACCAGGTCTCGATATCCTTCTGTGTGTAGCCGACGACAGTGGGCTTGCCGGTCGTGCCGGACGATGCATGCACGCGCACCAGCTTTTCGCGCGGCACGGCGAACATGCCGAATGGGTAGTTCGCGCGCAGGTCCTGCTTGGTGGTGAACGGAAATTTCGCGATGTCTTCGAGCTGGCGGAAATCGTCCGGATGCACGCCGGCGCGATCGAACGCCGCGCGGTAGTGGGATACGTTCGTATAGGCATGCCGGAGCGTCCACGCCATCCGCTCGCGCTGCAGCGCGGCGATCTCGTCGCGCGATGCCGTTTCGATTGCATCGAGCCCTGCCTGCGCCATCGCCTAACCCTCCGCGAAAAACCTGCCGCCGGTGGTGCGCGAATGGCCGCGAAACTCCGCCAGTGTCTCGCCGGTCGCGTCGCATACGCGCACGTCATAGATGCCCGAGCGCCCGGAACGCGTCCGCTCGACGGCTTCGGCCGTCAGTGTGTCGCCGCGCCTTGCAGGCCGGACAAACGTGATGGCGCAATGCTGCGCCACCGCATGCTCGCCAAAGGAATTGCAGGCGAACGCCATCGCGGAATCGGCCAGCGCAAAGATGAACCCGCCATGGCAGATGCCATGCCCGTTCACCATCGCCTCGGTCACCACCAGCGACATCCGCGCCCGGCCCGGACCCACATCCTCCAGACGCATGCCGAGGCCGCGGCTGGCGGTGTCATCCGCCCACATTGCATCGGCACAGGCACGCGCCAACGCGGCGGGATCGCTCATGCGCGTCCCCGGAACACCGGCACGCGCTTCTCCACAAACGCGCGCACCCCCTCGGCATAATCGGCGCTTCGCCCTGCCGCCGCCTGCAACTCGCGCTCGATATCGAGCTGCGCGTCCAGCCGGTTGGTCGGGCTTGCGGCGAACATGCGTTTCATCGCGGCAATCGCCTCGGTCGGCTGCTGCGCCAGATGTGCCGCCAGCGCCTCGGCCTCCTGCTGCAACGCAGCGTCGTCAACCACCTTCCAGATCATTCCCCAGGCCTGCGCCTGCGCGGCATCCACCGGCTCGCCGAGCATCGTCAGCGCACGCGCGCGGGCCTCGCCGATCATGCGCGGCAGGAAGAAGCTCGCGCCGGAATCCGGCACCAGGCCGATCTTCACGAAAGCCTGGATGAATTTCGCCCCGCGCCCCGCCAGCACGATATCGCAGGCGAGCGCATAGCTAGCGCCAGCGCCAGCTGCCACGCCGTTCACCGCACAGACCACCGGCAGCGGCACGGAATGCAGCCGCCGCACAAACCGGTGATGCAGGTCGGCAACCTTGCCGAGGTCGGGCGGCCCGTCGGGACCTGGCATCATGTCCGGCCCCAGTTCCTGACCGGCGCAGAAGCCGCGCCCCTCGCCGGTCAGCAGCAGCGCGCGGCACGCGTGATCCGCCTCGGCCGCGTCGATTGCCGCGATCAGGGCCGTCAGCATCGCCTCGTTCGCGGCGTTCAGCTTTTCGGGCCGGTTCAGCACCAGCTTGCGCCAGCCGTCGCGCATCTCCACGCGAACTTCATCGCTCATGTCTGCCTCCGCCACTCTGACCACGAACACGCCCCAGTTCCGGCCGCGGCGCTTCATCCAGCGTGCAGATGAACTCCAGCGAGTGTCCGTCCGGATCGTCGAAGTAGACGCTCGCAGCCGGCATCCAGCAAAGCACGCACGGCTCCTCGATCGGAGTTCCGCCACCCGAATCGAGCGGCGTCAGGCCGGCCGCCCGCAGCGCCTGCACCGAGGCGAACACCTGCGGCAGCTCGACCTGAAATGCGATGTGCAGCCGCATCCTCAGCGGCGATGTGCCGATCGACCACAGCCCGAGCATGGCCTTCTCTGGGGTCGGTACCCAGAAGAATGCAACCTGACGTTCCGGAATCCGGGTGGCGAGGGGCAGTCCGAGCACGTCGCGATAGAACCCGATCGAACGGTCGAGATCGCTCACGGTCAGGTGCGCCTCGAACAGTCCGCGTATCGGCACGATGCTCATCGCATACCCTCACTTCAGACGGACGCTAATAGAAGTCACAAGATGACGACAGGGTGGCGCGGGCGCGATCGTATCTCAATTTGAGTGTCTGGAACGGCTGGAAACCGGTCGTTCGCTCATAGGCGGTCACGCGTTGCGTGGCAGCCGTATCGTGAACTCGCTGTATTCGCCGACCTTGCTGTCCGCCGTAATGCTGCCGCCATGCTGCTGCGTGACGATATCGTAGGTGATCGACAGGCCGAGACCGGTGCCCTCGCCGGTTGGCTTGGTGGTGAAGAACGGCTGAAATAGCTTGTCCCTGATGTCGGCCGGAATGCCGCTGCCGTTGTCCCGCACGCGGATCTCCACCGCCTCGCCCGCGTCCTGTGTGGTGACCTTCAGCGTCGGCACGAACGCAGGGTCCCCGCTGTGCTGCGCCCGCCTCGTGACAGCGTAGAAGCCATTTGCGAAGAGGTTCAGGAATACCCGCGTCATGTCCTGCGGGTTGACCTCTATCGGCGCAATTCCTTCGCAGAAATCCCGTTCCAGGGTGATATTGAAACTCTGGTCCTGCGCACGGGCGCCGTGGTAGGCGAGGTTCAGTGCCTCATCGATCAGCGCGTTAAGATCGACCATGCGCCGTTCGCCCGAGGACCCACGCGAGTGCTCCAACATCGCCTTCACGATGCCGTCGGCGCGTTTGCCGTGCTCGGTGATTTTCTGCAGGTTGCTCGTCAGCATGGCCGAGACATCCTCGACCTCTGCGCGTAGCTCAGCAGACAACACAGCGAAGCCTGGCGCAGCGGTTTCCTTCAGTTCGGCCAATAAATCGACTGACAGAGCGGCGAAGTTGTTGACGAAGTTGAGCGGGTTCTTAATCTCATGCGCGATGCCGGCGGTGAGTTGGCCGAGCGACGCCATCTTCTCCGCCTGAATCAGATTGGCCTGGGCGGCTTTCAAGTCGCGATAAGCGGCCTCGATGGTGCGGCTGGCTTCCTCCGCTGCATCGCGGGCGGCGCGGAGTTCGGCCTCGTTGTGTTTGCGTTCGGTGATGTCGGCGTAGATCAGCACGAAGCCGCCGCCCGGAACGGGGTTGTGGTGGATTTCGATGACCCGCCCGTCAGGCCGTACGCGCTCATAGGAGCGATATTGGTCGGCATTCTCGGTGAGGCGGCGTATCTGCTCCTCCGGGTCGGCTCCCACACCATACTCGCCGCGCTCCGTGAGGTAACGAACGTACTCAGCGAAGGTCAGACGCTCGGCGAGCACACCATCGGGCAGATCGAGGATATCCTGGAACTTGCGGTTCCACGCGACCAGACGCGGTGTCTCGTCAAACATCGCCACGCCGTCACCCATATTCTCGAAGGTGATCCGCAACTCTGCCTGGCGCTGGTGGACTTCATCGAGCAGTCGAGCGTTCTCCATCGCGATAACTGCCTGCCCGGCGAAACTTTGCAGCAATGCGATCTGCTTGTCAGAGAATGGCTGCACTCGCGTTCGGTAGATGACGAAATCGCCGAGAAATGTCTCGTCCTTGCGCAGCGGCACGGCGAGCAGGGTGCGGCCGCCTCCCAGTTCGACAAGGGTCCGGCGGATCGGATCACCAGACAGATATGCCTCGTCCTCTAGAACGTCGGCGATATGGACGATTGGTTCGCCTCGGAGCAGTCGTCCGTGTGCGTTGTTCGGGCCGACCTGATGCGTGACCTGTGTCAGGAACTCCGCAAAGGCTGGCGGCACGCCACGCAGCGCGGCGGCATGCATGCGCTCACCGTCATATGTCCAAAGGACGCCGAAGGCAGCTCCGCACAGCCGCATCGCCTTTTCCAGCATAGCATCGAACACCAGAGCAAGGTCGCCCGGTGATGCATTGATCACCTGCAGCACCTCGGCCGTCGCGGTCTGCTGCTCCAGCGCCTCGCGCTGCTCTGTGATAAGCCGCGCGTTCTCCATCGCGATCACCGCTTGGGCTGCGAAATTCTGCAGCAGCGCGATCTGCCTGTCGGAGAACGGGCGCACCTGCTTTCGGTAGATGACAAAGGTCCCGAACAAGGCCTCGTCCCTGCGCAGCGCGACAAAGAGTGCCGTACGCGCTCCGCCCTGATCGGCAAGAGCTCGGCGGATCCGGTTCCCTGACCGGTACACGTCGTCACCGGTGATATCCGCGATGTGCACGATGTCCGCGCCTTGCGCGATCTGGTCGTAGGCCATGCCCGGGCTCGGTCGAACCGGTTCGCGTATGGCATCCGCCAGGCCAGGCGCCACCTCCCGCATCGCGGCGGTGTGAAAACATTCGCCATCATAGGTAACGAGGACGCCAAACGAGGACTCGCAAAGCCTTACCGCCTTTTCCAACACCGTATCGAAAACCCGCTCCAGATCACCAGCCGAGGCATTAATGACCTTCAGCACGTCGCTGGCCGCGGTCTGGTATTCGAGTGACTCCTGAAGCTCCACGGTGCGTTGCTGCAATTCGCCGAGCAGTCGCGCATTCTCCACCCCGATCACAGCCTGAGCGGCAAAGTTCTGCAACAGCGCGATTTGTTCGTCCGTGAACGCTCGCACCTCCTGTCTATAGAGACCAAAGAAACCGACTACCGCCTCCTCTTTGAGAAGTGGAACGAGGATGTTAGTGCGCGCACCTCCCAGATCGACAATCGCGCGGGCGTCAATGTCACCGTTCCGATAAGTCTCCTCTTCCATCCAATCCAGGACATGAACGGGTCGCCGTGTTTCAAGAAGTCGCTTCACGTGTCCGCCCAACTGTACTGTGGGCGGGTTCTTTCCTCTGAACTTAGCCATGGCGGCGGGCACGCCCCGCGCCGCCACAGTATGAAACCGCTCGCCATCGTAGGTGAACAGGCCACCGCAAGCCGCCTCGCACAGCCGCATTGCCTTTTCCAGCATCACCTCGAACACGGGCGCCAGATTGCCGGAGGAGCGGTTGATGACATCGACCACCTCGGCCAGCGCCACTTCGCGTGCCAGCGCCGCGTCACGCTCGGCATGGGATTCGTCGAGCCTTTCTTGCAACGCCGCGTTGTCGCACTGAAGTTCGGTAATCATGTCGTCTTGCGTCGTGGCCATGTTTCCCCCCGGCTGGAAAGGGCCGTCACGCATCGAAGGCCAGCAGATCAGCAGGGTAGCCGTCGTTCGCCGGTTCTCCAACTTGTATCGGACGGTTGATGGAGACGGTGCCTCCCGATCGTGTCTTGTCGGTACCTGGTAATGTGTCAAACGGCTCATGTCAGCGTCCCTTGGCTTCACGCGGATGCGATCACCCAACAGCCGCGTACAAACGGCCGGTTTGGGTCGGCACACGACATTGAAACCGACGTGCTCTCTGATCGCCCTGGCGGCCAGGCGTCGACGCGACCACATTGCAGTTCATGGACTCCATCCCTACCGACGCCGAGCGGCAGCAACTTCTCGAGCGCGAGGCTGACGCCAGGGATCCGGCCGGTGCTGCACGGCGTCGCCGCCTGACCTTGGAAGGCCTGGCCGATGCCGATGCGGGGCGTCTGATCGACGATGAGGCGATGCAAGCCTGGGCCGACAGCCTCGGGACAGACCATGAACTGCCGATCCCGCTGCCGAGCTGATGCGCGTCCGCTGGACTGCGGAAGCGCGGTCCGACCTGGTTCGGCTCTTTGAGTTTCTCGCCCCGGTCAACCGCCAAGCCGCGGCGCGAGCCGATCAATCGCTGCGGGCGGCCCCGTGAAGGCTATTGCGGGACCATCCCCGCCTCGGGCCACGTCTGGACGACTTTGCAGAGCGCGAGGTTCGACGCCTGTTCGTGGGCGATTACGAGCTCCGCTACGAAATTCGCGGCGAGGTGATCATTATCGTGCGGCTCTGGCACCCGCGCGAGAACCGCTGATCCGGTCCCGCGCAACAATGTACACGATCTGAGCGACCTGACAGGCAACTTCTGATCGCCACACCACCTCAGGGCGCAGCTTCGGCGCAATTCCGGCAACTGCCCGTGCGTATCCTCGGCTCACGTGGCAAGATTGCCACCGCGGACCTAAATTGCAGGTGTGCTTCACCTGCATCTTTGAGAGATGACCCAGGATGGATATAGGTCTCGGCCCCAGTCCCGCTCCGCCCCCCGGCACCACGCTGGAAAGCCGCTTCGTCGAACTCGACACACCGATTCTGCTGACCGGTGTCCAGGCTCTCGTCCGCGTCCTGCTGGAACAGGCCCGGCTTGATCGCGCCGCCGGCCTGAATACCGGCGGGCTGGTATCCGGCTATCGCGGTTCACCGCTGGGCGGGCTCGATCAGGAACTCTGGCGGCGCCAGGCTCTGCTGGAAGCCCAGAACATCCGCTTCCAGCCGGGCGT
>Ga0210402_10005470_pt1 | contig 11362 bp, 9 predicted proteins | sample IncBWC7MmetaG_FD_161055 | JGI IMG/M metagenome (GOLD analysis project Ga0210402, IMG submission 161055) | Forest soil microbial communities from Barre Woods Harvard Forest LTER site, Petersham, Massachusetts, United States - Inc-BW-C-7-M | ecosystem: Environmental > Terrestrial > Soil >... | reverse complement strand
CCATCCCCCGTTTCCCCCGCCTCTCGGCGACGGCCAACATCCAGCCCTTGTGGGCCATCCATGAGCCGCAGATGGACGAGCTGACCATCCCGTTCCTCGGCGAGCGCCGGTCCGGCTGGCAGTACCCCTTCCGGTCGCTGTACGACGCCGGGGCATCGCTGTGCGCGGGCAGTGACTGGCCGGTGAGCAGCCCGAACCCGCTCTGGGGGGCGCATGTCGCGGTGAACAGGAGCCTGCCCGCCCTCGCGGGGGGCCACGGTGGCGATCCCTTCCTGCCCGGGCAGGCCCTCGGGCTGGCCGCGGTCCTGGCCGCCTACACGTCGGGCAGCGCCAGGGTCAACGGCCTTGATGGCGTGACCGGTTCCATCCGGGAAGGTCTTGACGCCGACTTCGCCATCGTCAACGCCGACCTGGCGCACCTGCCCGCCGAGGAGATCTGCCAGGCGGCGGTGGTCCAGACCTGGATCCAGGGCCGGATCGTGTATGAGCAGCAATGAGCCCATCCCGCCCGCCGGGATGAAGTCGCATCGAGGAGGACACATGGGCTGGAGACAGAACCCCTGGACGGTCATCGCGGCGGCGGCAGTAACGCTGCCGCTGGTGGTCTCCGCCTGCGGACGGTCGGCCGGGAGTACCGCGCCGGGCACTGTCTCGCCCACCAAGGGACTGGTGGCGACGACGCCTCCAGGCACCACCGCGGTGTCCTCGGTGACCTGGGCCGTGTACCGGGACGTGAACTCGCTGGATCCCATCTACGCCTTCGACTATCCGGAGAACACCGCCATCTCGCTGATGTGCGAGTCGCTGCTCCGGCAGGCACCGGACGGGTCGCTGCAGCCCGGCCTGGCTACCTTGTCGAACCCGTCCCCGACCCAGCTCGTGTTCGACCTCAAGTCAGGGGCGAAGTTCTGGGACGGTCACCCGGTGACGCCGGCCGATGTCGTCTACAGCCTGGACCGGAATACCGATGCCAAGCTGGGCGGATTCTACGGGCTCGTGTTCAGCCGGGTGCAGTCGATCCAGGCCACCGGGCCCAGCCAGGTGACCGTCACCCTGAAGCAGCCGGACTACTGGCTTCCCGGGGAGCTCGCCTCGATGCCCGGCATCATCATCGAGAAGAGCTTCGCGCAAAAGCAGGGAAAGAATTACGGCACCCCGGCCGGCAGCATCATGTGCACCGGCTCGTACGCGTTCAAGTCCTTCAAGCCCGGCGTCGGCGTGACCGCGGTGGTGAACCCGCACTACTGGAACTCATCGGTCAAGCCGCTGGTCAAGCAGATGCTGATCAAGGGAGCGCCGGATATCTCGTCCTTCACCTCGGCCATGCTGACCGGCGCGATCCAGGGTTCCTACAGCGCCGGCGGGATTCCCACGCTGAGTCAGCTGCAGCACAGCGGAACCGTCAAGGTCTACCAGGGGCCCGGCTGGAACACGGACGCGTTCATCGTGTCCAGCTTCAAGGGCGTGCTCGGCGACGTCCGCGTGCGCCAGGCTCTGTCGCTCGCGCTTGACCGGAAGGGCATCGTGAACTCGGTGTACAAGGGTGCCGCCCTGCTGCCGCGCTGGCTGTCCAACCCGGGAACGTTCGGCTACGGCAAGTCCGTGTTCGACGCGGCCTACGCCCGCTCGCCCGTCCTGAGCCAGGACATCCCACAGGCCAAGAAGCTCGTGCAGGCGGCGGGCGCGACCGGGAAGACGATCACGATCGGCACCTCCAGCCAGCTGGCGGACATCTCCGCGGATGCCGGCGCCTACCAGGCCGCCGCCCAGGCGATCGGCCTCAAGGTCGTCCTCAAATCGGTATCGGCCCAGAATTACATCAACTTCTTCACCGACCCCAAGGCCCGGCAGGGGATCGACGGATTCCTGACGGCGAACTACGGCGACTACGCCGACCCGGCGGCCATGCTCGCCACGCTCGACCTGCCGGGCGCATCGCAGAACTACGACAACTTCAACAATCCGCAGATCGTCTCCGCCCTGGAGCAGGCCCGGAGCACCGCCGACCCGAGCAAGCGGGCCGCGCTGGTCGCCCAGGCGGAGAAACTCACCATGCAGCAACTGCCGTGGATCCCCGACGTCCAGCCGGTTGCGCTGCTGATGCTGAACAGCAAGCTGTCCGGTGCGGTGGCGTCGTTCGCCTACATGTTCGCGCCCTGGGCCGACAGCCTCGGCGGGACCGGCTGAGCGATGCGCTGGCGGTTTTATGCCCGCAGGCTGGCCATGCTGCTGGTCAGCCTGCTGGTCGCGAGCTTCCTCATCTTCGCGGCCATGTACCTGGCGCCAGGGAACCCGGTCGCGGCGTTGTCCGGTGGCCGGTCGCTGCCCCCGAGCAGCCTGCGGGTCCTCGAGCAGCGCTATCACCTCAACGCGCCATTCTTCGCGCAGTACTGGTACTGGCTCGACAACGTGCTGCACGGCAACCTCGGGATCTCGATCACGTTGCGGGAGAACGTATCGACCCTGATAGCCTCCCGGATCTGGACCACCGCCGGCCTCGTCCTGTACTCGTCGGTCCTGATCCTCGTGTTCGGAATCGGCATGGGACTGGTGGCGGGCCTGCGGCCCGGGATGCTCGACACCAGCACGGTGATCATCACCGCGATCTCCGCGGCCATCCCGGCGTTCGTCGCCGCCATCGTGCTCATCCTGCTGTTCGCCGTGAAGCTCGGCTGGTTTCCCGCCATCGGCAACGGCACAGGCCTGGTGGACAGTATCCGGCACCTCACGTTGCCGGCCCTCGCGCTGGCCGTCTCCTCGCTCGCGATCGTCGCCCGGGTGACCAGGGCGTCGGTCCGCGAGGAGGGCGAGCGCGAGCACGTGCAGACGGCGGTGAGCCGCGGCATCCCGGCCCGGAAGCTGATCAGGCGGCACGTCTTGCGGAACGCGGCCATCCCGATCACCACGATCGCCGGCATCACGATCGCGTCGCTGATCGCGGTGGCGGCCGTCGTGGAAACCGCGTTCAGCCTGAACGGGCTGGGCGCGTACCTGGTCCAGGCCGCGCAGTCCAAGGACCTTGCCGTCGTGCAGGGCATCTCCCTGCTGCTCGTCACCGCGTTCGTGGTAGTCAACCTGCTCGTCGACATGCTGTACGCGTGGCTGGACCCGCGGGTCTCGCTGGGAAGCCGGGCGACGTGAGCACCGGCGTCCCGGCCGCGGCCATCGATGCCCCGCGGTTCCGGGCCCTGACCAGCGTACGGGCGACCGGGGCCGCCGGCGTCGTGTCGGCGATCGTCGTCGCCGCCGCCACGTTCGTCGCGATCTTCGGCCCGTTGCTCGCCCCGTATGACCCCGAACTGCCGAACCTTGACCTGGCCTGGATCGGCCCCACCGGCGGCCATCTCCTCGGCTTCGACGTCCAGGGCCGCGATGTGCTCTCCCGGTTGCTGGTAGGGGCGCAAACCTCGATGCTCGGGCCCCTGGTGGTGGTCATCATCAGCATGATCACCGGCGTTCTGCTCGCCATCGTGGCGGCGTGGCGGCGGGGCGCGGCCGACGCGGTCATCTCCTCCGGGTTGGACATACTGTTCGCGTTCCCCGGGATCCTGCTCGCCGTGCTGGCCACGGCGGTTTTCGGCGCGGGCCTCACGGCCGCCGCGATCGCCCTGTCCCTCGCCTACATGCCCTACGTCGCCCGCGTCGTGCGCGGCGCGGCGTTCCGGGAACGGAGCCAGCCGTATGTCGCCGCGCTCGAGGTACAAGGAGCGTCGGCGACCTCGATCTGTCTTCGTCATCTGATTCCGAACACGCTGCCGCTGATCGTGGCGCAGGCCACCATCCTGTTCGGCTACGCGATGATCGATCTGGCGGCCATCTCCTTCCTCGGACTCGGGGTGCAACCGCCCCGGCCCGACTGGGGCGTGATGATCTCGGAGAACCAGACGGGGATCGTGCAGGGCTACCCACTGCCGGCGCTAGCCCCGGGCCTGTGCATCGTCGCCGTCGTGGTCGCGGTCAACGTGCTGGGCGAGCGGTTGTTCGAGCAGGCCCAGGCGGCACGCGGATGAGCGACCCGGCCACGGTCAGCGCGCTGCAGTCCGCCGCGCCTGCGGCCGGCGCGCCATTGCTCGACATAGCCGGCCTTACCGTGCTGCTGGAGGTGCACGGCGAGAAGCGTGCCGTGCTCCGCGATGTCTCGCTTACGGTCCGGCCGGGCGAGGCGGTGGGCCTGGTCGGTGAATCAGGGTCGGGCAAGTCCATGACCGCGCGGGCGATCGACCGCCTGCTGCCGCGCGGGGCCGAGGTCCACGGCTCGATCCGGTTCGGGGGCAGCGACGTCAACCGGCTCGCCGGCGCGGATCTGCGCCGGTACCGCAACCAGGTGGCGATGATCTTCCAGGATCCGCGGGCGCACACCAATCCGGTGCGGCGGATCGGCGACTTCATGACCGAGGCGCTCCAGGCCAACCTGGCCGTGTCGGCGGCCGAGGCGCGGCGCCGGGCGATCGACATGCTCACCCAGGTCGGTATCGACGACGGGGCCCGGCGGCTCCGCCAGTATCCGCACCAGATGTCCGGCGGAATGCTGCAGCGGGTCATGATCGCCGCGGCGCTGCTCACCAAGCCCCGGCTGCTGCTGGCCGATGAGCCGACCACCGCGCTCGACGTCACGACCCAGGCCGAGGTCATGGCGATACTCGACGGCCTCCGGCGCGAGTTCGGGCTGGCGATGCTGTTCATCACCCACGATCTGGACCTGGCCGCCGCCATCTGCGACCGTACCGCGGTGATGTACGCCGGCCAGATCGTCGAGATCCGCGCATCCGCGCTGCTGCATGACGACCCGCTGCATCCCTACACCGCCGCGCTGGCCGCCGCCCGGCCGGACATCGCGCAGACGGCGCCCCGGCTGCGTGCCATCCCTGGCCGCCCGCTCTCGGCGTTCGAGGCACCGCCGCAGGAGTGTGCCTTCGCGCCGCGCTGCCCGTACGCCACGGACGCCTGCCGCGCCGACGTGCCCGGCCTGGCCGAACTGGACGGCGGGCTGTCCCGCTGCGTCCGCGCACACGAGCTGCGCGGCCGGCTGGGGGGTGCTCCTGATGAGTGAAGCAAGCGATGCGCCGGTGCTTCAGGCGGCGGGACTGCGCAAGGAGTTCGGCAAGCTGGTCGCCGTCGACGACGTCTCCTTCGACCTGCCGCCCGGCCGCTCACTCGCCATCGTCGGGGAGTCCGGGTCGGGCAAGACCACGATCGCCCGGATGATCGTCGGCCTGGAACGGCCCACCGGCGGAACCATCACCGCATGCGGGCATGACCGGTCCCGGCCGGCCCGCTCCACCCGTGACCGGCGCCGCCGGGGCCGTGAGGTGCAGATCGTCTTCCAGGATCCGTACACCAGCCTCGACCCCCGCCAGACCGCCGAGGCCACGATCGACGAGGTGCTCAGGCTCCATCACGGCTGGCGCGCCGACGGCCGGCAGGCCCGCACCGCTGAGCTGATCGACCTGGTAGGCCTGGACACCCGCCAGGCACAGGCCTTGCCTCGCTCGCTGTCGGGCGGCCAGCGGCAGCGGGTCGCGATCGCCCGGGCGCTCGCGGCCCAGCCGGCCATCTTGATCCTCGACGAGTCCGTCGCGGCCCTGGACGTGTCAATCCAGGCCCAGGTGCTGAACCTGCTCGCGGATATACGCGACGAGACCCACGTCTCCTACATCTTGATCAGCCACGACCTGGCCGTCGTGCGCCAGCTCACCGACGAGGCGATCGTGCTGCACCGCGGGAAGGTGGTTGAGCGCGGCCGCACCGCCCGGGTCCTCGACCATCCGGAGCATCCCTACACCCAGCGGCTCCGCGCCAGCGTGCCCCGTCCTGGCTGGAAACCGAGGCGCCGGCGCCAGCCCGGCGCCGGGGAGGAAAACGGCGTGTCATGACCGACCTTCACTACCTGTCGGCGGCCGAGGCGCTGCGCCTGTTCCGCACCCGCCAGCTGTCACCGGTGGAACTGGTCACGGCGGTAACCGAACGGGCCGAAACCGTCGAGCCCGTGCTCAACGCGTTCGCCGAGACCTTCTATGAGCAAGCGCTGGATCAAGCGCGGGCATCCGAGGCCCGCTATGCGGGCCGGGGCGGGCCGGTGCGCCCGCTCGACGGCCTGCCGGTGGCGGTGAAGGAGGAGGCCGAGATCGCCGGGCAGCGGAACACGCTGGGATCGCTGCCGCGGCGCGACGTCGTCGCGGAGCAGACCACCGCCTTCGTCCAGCGCATCATCGACGCCGGGGCCATCGTGCACGCCCGGACCACCACCCCCGAGTTCTGCTGCGCGCCGATCACCTGGTCCAGGCTCTGGGGCGTTACCCGCAATCCGTGGAACACCAGGTACTCGCCGGGCGGTTCCAGCGGCGGATCGGCCGCGGCGCTCGCCGCCGGGACAGCGACGCTGGCGACTGGTTCCGACATCGGCGGCTCGATCAGGATTCCCGCATCGTTCTGCGGTGTCGTCGGATTCAAGCCGCCGTACGGACGGGTTCCCGAGATGGCCATCTTCAACCTCGACCATTACTGCCATGAGGGACCGCTGGCCCGGAACGTGGCCGACTGCGCGCTGCTGCAGAACGTGATCGCCGGACCGCATCCGAGCGACATCGCGTCGATCCGCCCGAAGCTCGAGATACCCGGCGAGCTGGCGCCGATCGCCGGGATGCGGATCGCGTTCTCCGCGGATCTGGGTTGTTATCAGGTGGACGCGGACGTGGTTGCGAACACCCGGACAGCGGCTGAGCGGCTGCGCGATGCGGGCGCCGCCGTCGAGGAAATCGCGCTGCCATGGGACCTGGAGACCATCAAGCGGGCGGCCCGGATCCATTTCGGCATGATCTTCGGCCCCTCCATGAGGGACATCCACGCCAAGCACGCGGACGAGCTCACCTCCTACACACGGAACTTCATCGCCGAGTCGGACCAGGTGTCCAAGGAGGACTTCGTGGCCGGCCTGGCGCTGGAGCACCAGGTCTATGCCCCGCTCGGGCAACTGCTCGAGGACTTCGACGCACTGGTCTGCCCGACTGTCGCGGTTCCGGCGCTGACGGCCGAATACGACCCGGGCCAGCCGGTGGCGGTCAACGGACGGGACAGCGCCGACTGGCTGGATGTGCTCATGACGATCCCGTTCAATATCGCCAGCCGGTGTCCGGTCCTGAGCGTGCCCTCCGGCCTTTCCCGCGACGGTGTGCCCACCGGGCTGTCGATCGTCGGGAAGACCTATGACGACGTCGCCGTGTTCCGGATCGGCGCCGCTCACGAGGAGCGAATGCCCTGGCTGGACGCGCCAGAGCGCCGGCCGAGGCCATGATGTCCGGAGCACCGCCGTTCAGCCCGCAATCACAGGTGACGCTGGCGAACTGGCAGGACCCGCCGTTCAACCGGTGGGCGTTCCAGCATGTTCGTGAGCTGATTCCGACCGCGCGCATATCCCGGGGCAGCGGGCCGCCCTGGCGGTTGCCATCGGACGACCGTGACATTGCCGAAGTACGGTTCCGCCATGAAGACCGCGAGTTGAGCATCGCCGACCTGCTGGCGGATACCTACACCGACGGCTTCCTGGTCGTCCATCACGGGCGCATCGTGACCGAGCAGTACTTCAACGGCCTGGCACCGGACGTCCCCCACCTGCTGATGTCGGTGTCCAAGTCGGTCACCTCCGCGGTGGCCGGCGTACTAGTCGGCCGCCGCCTCCTCGATCCCTCGGCCCCCGTCACCGACATCGTCCCCGAACTGCTCGGCACCTCGCTCGAGGGGGCCACGGTCCAGCACCTGCTGGACATGCGGGCGGGCACGCGGTTCGACGAGAGCTACGACGATCCCGAAGCGGACGTGCGCACTTACGAGCGCGTTTACCTGTGGCGCCCAGACGACGGTCAGGCGCGCCCCGATGACGCCCTAGGTTACTTCGCTACCCTGCGGAACGACGGCCCGCACGGCGGGCCGTTCCGTTACCGCTCGATCCTCACCGACGTGCTCGCCTGGGTCCTCGAGCGATCGGCCGGAACCCGGCTGCATGAGCTCATTGCCGCTGCGCTGTGGCAGCCGATGGGCGCCGAGTTCGACGCGGAGATCACCGTGGACAGACACGGCAACCCCATGGCCGACGGGGGCATCTGCGCAACCCTCCGGGACGCCGCCCGGTTCGGCCAGCTGTACCTTCAGCGTGGTCGGCTGAGGGGCCGGGAGATCGTGCCGGCCGCGTGGATCGACGACACCATCCGCGGTACCCCCGACGGCGCGACCGCGTTCCGTAACGGCGACAATCCCGATGGCTACCCGCCGGGCGCTCATTACCGTAACTGCTGGTGGGTCCGCGATCCAGGCCTGCCTTTCTACTACGCTTCTGGCATCAACGGGCAGCATGTATTCGTGCATGTGCCGACGCAGACGGTGATAGTGAAGCTATCCACGTGGCCACCAGCCTGGCGTGAAGACTGGCTCAGACTTACCGTCAGCGGCGTGACCGCCATCTCCGACGCCCTGGAACAAGGCCGCCTCTGAACCCCGATGTGGCCCGCCCAGGGACTTCCCTGACACCTGGAGGCCTCCGTACAGCTCGCCGGGATCGTAGTCTCAGGTCAGCGGCCTGTCGCCGCCTCTTCGCTACATCGAAGTCATGCTCGTCCGGGCTGATGAAGCGGGTGCTCGCTTCGGACTTTCCTGGGAAGCCCGGATTCCGAAAAGATCCTGGAGCCAGTGACAAACCAAGTGACTACGGCGCCAGGCAACGGCCGACATAGCACGACGTAGCCGGACACCGGTATCCCTCTGGCCTGCGGTAATCAGACTGGACGAGACAGCGTCAGACGAAACGGGCTTGCATGGTAAGGAGAAGGTCTACGGTTCGATTCCGTAACAGGGCTCCAGCTCATCTAGATTTTTCGAATCTAGATCTTAGACTCTAGTGACAAAATCAAGTGACTACAGGGCCGTATTAGTCGCTTGCTGATGGCAGGCTCAACGCCTAGACCTCAGGTATCGTTGCTCTTGACCTGCGCTAATCAGGCTCGCATGTCAGTATCTACAGGTGCCCGTATCCGCACAACGGAGAATGTCTACGTCTGCTGAGGTCGCACCGGGTCGGATTTATTACAATCGAGGGCGGCGGGGTCGAACATAGGTTCAAATCATTGACTAGCGGCCTTGCCGACAGGCCGTCTCGCTCGCGCACCAGTCCGAGCCTGCTGTGGCGATACCTGCTGACCCTGTGGGTGCCGATTATTCGTCCGTGCTGGTCAGGAAGCATGCCGGTATTCGTGGAGGGGTGCCGCCCAGTCGGTCTCGTCTGCGGACATCGAGGTGCGCGATCCGCTCAACGGCGGCAGCATGGTCTGAAAGAGTGACTCGCCAAGCCGGTCAGCGGCGCGGCGCCGGGGTGATCGCGATGACTGAGGGCAGGTTGCTGACTGTGATCGCCCTGAGCACCTGGTTCGTGGCGGTCCGGATCGGGATGACGGTGCCCGTTCTGCCCGGCCCGGAGCCTGCGATCACGTAAGCGGTCCGGCCGTCCGGGGTGATCGCGATGGGCCCGGCGCCGTCCGCGAGCCTGATCCTGGGGAGAGCGGTGTCGGTGGCGGTGCGGATCGGGGTGATCGTACCTGTAGAGGCGTTGGCGACATAGGCGGTCCTGCTGTCCGGGGTGATCGCGATGTTCATCGTGCTGGGCCAGGCATGACCGATGGGAATGGACCGCAGGGCGGTGTTGGTGGCAGTCCCGATCGGGATCACCATGCCCTCCTGGGCCTGGCTCGAGCCCAGGTCGAGGACATAGATGGTCCTGCCGTCGGGCGTGATAGCCATGCTGAAAGATCCAGCTGGCACCCTGATGGGAGTGAGGGCGGTGTTGGTGGCGGTCCGGATCGGGGTCACCGTGCCCGACTGGGTGTCGGCTACGTAAGCGGTCTTGCCGTCGGGGGCGATCGCGATGGCCCACGGATTGCCACCCACCCTGATCGGGGCGAGGGCGGTATTGGTGGCGGTCCGGATCGGGGTCACCGTGCCCGACTGGTAGTTGGTGACGTAGATGGTCGTGCCGTCCGGGGTGATCGCGAGGGCGCGGGGGTCCTGCCCCACGGCGATCGGTTTGAGGGCGGTGTTGGTGGCGGTCCGGATCGGCGTCACCGTGCCCGAGCCGCCGCCGAGCACCGTACTGCTCAGCACGTAAGCCGTCTTGCCGTCGGGCCGGAACACGATGGCGGATGAGATCTGCCCGTACTCTTTCCCGATCCTGATCGGCTTGAGGGCGGTGCCGGTGGCGGTCAGGATCGGCGTCACCGTACCCGACTGGCCGGCCACATAGGCGGTGGCCGGGTGAGCCAGGCCCAGCCCCGGATCGTGGGTGCTGGAGCTCGGGACCGGATGGTGGACCGGGCTGAATACACCCTGGCTGCCCAGGATCACCCCGGTGACCGCGGCCGCGGCGGCGAGCGGCGCCGCCCAGCCCAGCCGGCGGCGGCTCAGCCAGCGGTGGCGCAGCGCCAGGGAAACGGCCAGCCGCGGTCGCCGGGCGGCGTGACCGGCCGTTTCGCGGCGGATGGCCGTGCTTAGCTGAGCCCGGGCGGCGGTGAGCCGCTGCCGATCGGGAGACGGCACCGCCGCGCACAGCTGCTCGAGCTGTTCCATTTCGCCGATCACGGTGCATCCTCTCCCGGGCGGGTCGGGTCCTGCCCGCCGAGTGCCTCGCGGACCTTGCGCCGCGCGCGGACCAGGCGCGACGACACTGTCCTGGCGGGCACCGCGAGCGCCAGTGCGGTCTCCTCGTAGCCGAGCCCGCTGGCGACCAGCAGCAGGACGTCGCGCTGGTCCTGGGACAGCCGCGCCAGCGCGGCCGCGAGCTCCCGGCGGGCACCCTGCGCCGCGATCCGGTCGATGACCTGGCCGGTGACGGCCTCGGCGGCGGGATCGACCCCGGTCCGGGCGATAGCCCGGAAGAACCGCACCTCCTGTCGCCGGTGCCGCCCGATGAGCCGGGTAGCGATGCCGTACAGCCACGGCCGCGCGTCGCCATGCGTCAGGTCGTAATGGTCCCGCCTGCGGAAGGCGGCCAGGAAAGTCTCCGCCACCAGGTCGTCCGCGGCATCGGGGCCCAGCCGCCGGGCAATATAACGGCCGATAGCGGGTGCATGCCGGTCGAACAGCACCCCGAAACACTCCGGCGCGTGCAGCGACCGCGCGATGAGCGCTGCATCGTCGCCAGCATCCAGGTCAGCATTAGCAGCGTTGGCTGCCTGCCGTCCCGTGTTTGTCATCTCGGCCCCTTGAAGCTGGATTCGGTCCATCCTCTATCACCCGATGAAGCCAGGCTTGCTCCAACCGGCACTGGTGCGCGTGAGTGATGACGCCGCCATGACCATCCGCGAGCTGACCCGTGCGGTGAAAG
>Ga0210402_10005469_pt1 | contig 11363 bp, 4 predicted proteins | sample IncBWC7MmetaG_FD_161055 | JGI IMG/M metagenome (GOLD analysis project Ga0210402, IMG submission 161055) | Forest soil microbial communities from Barre Woods Harvard Forest LTER site, Petersham, Massachusetts, United States - Inc-BW-C-7-M | ecosystem: Environmental > Terrestrial > Soil >... | reverse complement strand
TTGGAATCGTCATCGTCAGCTAGAAACAAGACTATCGCGCGGGTGCTCCGAGCTGTGCAGACCGTTGGAGAACTGCAAGGGAGGCGTAGTCAGCTATGGTTGGGAATGTTGGATCAGCTATCGAAGCACCCAGACCTTGAATTTATCAATGAGTACATTGCGCTTTTGTCTATCTCCTCTGAGACCGCGTCCCCTGATGTTGCGCTGCTTGTTGCGAAGATCGCGCAACGCTATCTGCGTTGGATATTAGCGACTGCGCGGAAGCTGCAGAGAGAACAAGCCATATCGTTGTCTGACGTTGGTGTGGCGCGTGTATTTCCGATCGTCGCGAAGTTCGGGACAAGTATCGTAGTTGACTTGCGCGACATTGTTCGCGAAATACTTGATAGGCTGACACTTCCGAGTGCAGGCTCACACGAGGCGTTTTGGCTCGCGCATGAAATTAGCCGGATCGTTGATGCTGATCCCAAACTGGGCATAGAGGTATATGAGCGGACATTCGGCCACAAGGAATTGTCTGACGAGAAGACTAGTATGGGTGGCGGCATCGTCCTTCAAATGACGAGTACCCGGCGACAGGACTTTTCAACTGCGCTTTATGGACTTCAAGCCGGCTTCCCTCACTTCTTAGATGTTACGCCAATTGACGCGACAATGGCTGCGGTTAAATCAGTCGAGGCGGAAGTGGCACGTGAACATCCGATTGAAGAAGCGGAAGAAAAGCGTATCCGATTTCGGTTCGCTGATCGTGACGCGACATACGTGTCGGACAATAGTGAAATTTGGGATAGTGGTTCTAGGGAAAAACATGCTCTCAATCTCTTGGATGCCGCACTAGGGAGAGCGTCGGAGAAGTTTAAGGAAAACAGCGATGACCCAGTAGCTAAGGGAATGGTGCTGGCAGTCGTTGAGAACGCGAGCCATGCGGTCGTATGGAAACACTTGCTGGAGGTGACCGGGCTGAACATTAGAGAGATGTACTGCTCTGTCTCCCCTCTGCTTGCTGTTCCAGGCTTTATAGCGGCACCCGAGGTTACCGTTGCCGTAGGGAACGTACTAACCGCTGTCTATTCGGCAAAATTGGTATCGGATGCCGACGCCGCGAGTATAGAAAGCGCGATCACACAAGTACCAACGGCCGAGCTTATCCTGCGGTACGAGAAACCTGAGTCGATTAGAAATCGCCTCCTCAGATGTATTCCCGACGGCGAGTTGCGATCGCCGGAACTGAAGATGTTAAGTGCTTCCCTTGCAGCTGAATCCGTTCGGAAGAATGAGCCATTTTTCCGGACGTCATTTTGGTCCGGGCAGTACACGACAGAGGACTGGTTACGCGAGCAGGGAGTTGACACAGAATCTCCGGAACATTCGAAAGTTCTTGAAGCGCTGAAACCGCTTCGGGAATATGAACACAAATACCTGAATGAGGTGCCTAGTGCGGAAGAGGCTGAACGCGCGGAAGGACTCCTCCGAGTTCTTCGAAAGCTGCTAGAAGGGGCTAATTTGCCCGAAGCGCTGGACAGTCAGGTAGTTGGCACAATGTGCGCTGTTTCGGAAAGCGTCCTCAAGAATGAGAAACTTGACTTGGACTCCTCCGTGGTTCAATTGTGCAAAGAGATCGTTCTCCAAGGCGCCAAGCACCCTTCTCCAAAATACGACCCCGAGTATCACAACAAGTTTGATATGCCTGCCTGGGGCAGTCCGTCTCCACGAATCGAAGCGGCCCAAGGGATTGGCCATTTCATCTGGAATTGGGGCTTAGATCCCGATATCACGTCTTCCTTTGTGACTTTGAGTTTGGATCGAGTACCGGCGGTGAGGTACCAAGTGGCTATATTCTTGCCAGCATTTTATAAGCATCGCGCTCTGGATCATTTCTGGACCCTCGTCACAGGTATGTTGTCGCATGAAACGACCAGCGGGGTAGATCTCGCGCTTTTTGGAGCTCTCGGGAGTGTGGCTGGACAGGAACCTAAGCGAGTAATCGACGTTATTTCCTCAGTGCTCGATAGGGGGCTACCGACAACAGAACGGCACGAGTTAAGCCATCAATTGCTGGCCATTGTAGCCGGACTCTATATTGCGCAAGGTCAGGCGAAGGCTAATGAGATCCTTTTGCGGTTTGAAGGCGCCCCGGTCAAATTTCACAGAGAAGTTATGGAGGAAGTGTTGGTGGCTACAGTTTACATCGCTCCTCCGGGCGGAAGTGATCCCGACACGCGAGCTCGGGCGCGCGAACTATGGAAGCGGATTTTGCTCGCCGTCTATCAGCATTTGAATGGCGTTATCGAAAGTACACCTTCTGAGGAGAGAGCTAAGGCATTTCGTGAACTTCTTAGTATTCAGGACGAAGTTGCGACGAGGGTTCATTTCGCGCTGGAATCCAACCGGACTGAAGCTGTTGAGAACACCGCAGAAATCGAGCGGCAGACTCTATACTTCGAATTGAAACCTATTCTTGAATTGCTTACCACGCGGACAGACGTTCCCGGTCCACATCATCTTGCTCCTCACACGGCTCACTATCTAATGCAAACCATGAACTCTGTCCTTCGGTTTGATCCGCCGGCAATCATTCGCTATTCCGCGGCCATATGTAAAGCAGCTTCCTCCATGAGTTATCAATATGATTCGTTGGCCGTCGCGGAAATGGTGAAGCTCGTTGAGAGGGTTCTTGCGGATTATAAAGACGTTCTGCGCGATCGAGATGTTGCGAACGCCTTGGGAACTATATTAGACATCTTCGTTCGCGCTGGCTGGCCTCAAGCCTTGCAACTCACATTCAGTTTGGATCGCGCCGTCCGATAGGGGACGCCCAGCTACGCCTTGCATCAATTTACCCGACTGAAAACCAACCGTCGAGTCAGTTGCCCGGTCCCAGAATTCCAAAGGTTTTCTCCCTGCTCGAAGGCTCGAAGAATCTACGCACGGACTCAGAGAAATTCGGGTGAAGCGGTGAAGCTGGCTTTTCCCACCAGGATTTGGAACCAGAGAAACGCCTTCACCGCAATCGAAAGGAGGTGTCGTATCCTTTACCTATACCCGGATTCTGTCTTGAAGTGGTCGGATTAAGAAGGAACGGACGCGTGACAAGATGGGCAAGGATTATGGATGGAAACGGTTCTGGTGTCCGAGAGAAGGCAGCTATTCCCTTGCAGACAATGGCTTTTTGGTTGACCCCGAGGGAAAGTATGGGGAGGAATTTAATCCGGACCTAGTGACGTTCGACCAGCTCCATGAGATTCCTTGTCTTGCGCTCCTGGGCGAGCCCGGCATCGGGAAAAGCCGGACCATGCATAGCAACGCAAGCGCTGCTAAAGCGCTTGAGCATGGTGGGAAATCAATCCATTTGGACTTGCGTCAATTCGGGAGCGAAGACCGCCTGCTTCGCAGCCTGTTTGAGAGCGATGTGTTTTGTGATTGGCAAAACGGACAACACGATCTTCACATTTTCTTGGACAGCCTCGACGAATGCCTTCTGCGCATTGACAACGTAGCAAGCCTGCTGGCGGATGAGATTCCCAAATACCCCACCGCGCGTCTCAAGCTTCGCATCGCCTGCAGAACAGCAGCCTGGCCTGGCGTCTTGGAACGCGTCCTTTCGGAAGCGTACGGCGACGAGCGGTTCGGAGTATTCGAGCTCGCGCCACTTCGTCGGATCGATGTCGAGAAAGCGGGAACCGTAGCGGGCGTTGCCGCAGTAGATCAATTATTGCGCCGCATCGAGGAGTTGGGCGTTGTGTCGTTCGCGATCAAGCCCATCACGCTGAACTTCCTGCTGAGCACGTATCAGAGGAACGGAGACATTCCAGCGAGTGCGGCAACACTTTACGAGAGTGGTTGTCTCATCCTCTGCGAAGAACAGAACGAAAGCCGTCTGGCATCGGGCCGGAGAGGAATTCTCAGCCCAAGCGAACGGCTGGCAGTGGCATCGAGGATTGCGGCAGCCACGCAGTTGGGGAACCGGTTTGCCGTTTGGACAGGTTCAAGCGCCGCACCACCTCCTCAGGAGGACGTACCGCTCGACGATCTCACAGGCGCCATCGAATTCGAGCAACGACAGCTGACGGTAACCATCCAAGCACTGCGAGAAACTCTCGACACGGGGCTTTTTTCGTCACGTGGGTCTGAACGGCTGGGCTGGGCTCATCAAACCTACGCGGAATTCCTGACTGCCCGGTACTGCTGCGAGATGCCAATCGAGCAACTCCGGTCTATTCTCTTTCACCCACGTCGGAAGCGAGTCATCCCGCAATTGCGCGAGGTTGCGTCATGGATCGCTTTGAAAAATACGGAGTTGTTCCGAGAGATTGCGCAGAACGATCCGGAGGTGCTGTTGGGAATATCGGCCTCGGCATTGTCCGATTCTCAACGTGCCGCCACAACTTCTGGCTTGCTCAAGAGTTGTGAGCAAAGGCAGGTCTTGCATCTCAAGACCGAAATTTCTTCTGCGCTCAGGAATCTCGCATATCCCGGCCTCTCCGCTCAAATTAGCAAAGTCCTGCTCGACAAAACCAGGCAACCATCCGCTCGTCACTTGGTCATCGACATCGCCCGCCGGTGCAAGATCGCAGACCTTGCTGATGACCTCGCGACGATCGCTTTAGATCAATCTGAACCTCTGCAGCTTCGGGAACCGGCAGCGTTCACGGTCTCCGAAATCGGCAGCCCTGAGGCGCGGATCCGTTTGCGACCTTTGGCGGAGGCCAGCGCGGCAGGCGACGCGCGAGAAGAGTGTAAAGGGGCAGCGTTGCGCGCACTCTGGCCTGGGTTGATCGGCCCTGATGATCTTTTCCGACATCTAACTCCGCGTCGCGACTCCAGTCTATATGGCTTATATGATGATTTCCTCAGCCATTCTGTTCTCCCGCATCTCAAGCCCGCCGACCTTCCCACGGCAGTGCGATGGTACGCCGTCCAACAGCATCACCAGATTGGATCGTTTGAAGACCTGCTGCAAGGCATACTCTCCCTCGCTTGGGAGCACGTCGAGCACGATGGGGTGGCCAAGCTGCTGGCGGAGACGCTAGCACAGCGCATTTTGGCGCAGATGCCGATTTCCGAGGGAAACAGGCCTTGCAGAATCGAGTCGTCAATTCCAGCCGATTCCGTCAGGCGTCGTTGCCTGCTGAAGGAGTTGCTTCCGCTCTTGGGCGACCAAGAGCTGGTGGCGTTGTTCTTTCCTTTGACTCTCGTAGTGCCGGAAGACATTGAATGGCTCATTGCTCGCGTTTTGAACGAAGAGTCTCCTCCTTCGCTGAAGTTAGAGGCTGATGCGGTGTGCCGTCTGGCCTGTTGTTGGAAGCGGGAGGCGGTCGATTCGGTTTGGCGAGCCTGTCAACAGAGCACGGTTCTTGCAGACTCGTGCAAGCACCTGTTCCTGCCGGTGTCTCTCGATTCGCAAGACGCGAAATACCTGCGTCAGGCCGCTGCCCCACCGCAGAGACGGCAGGCGCCGCCGCTGACACCGTCTCCCGCGGAACGAATCAGAAAGCAGCTGGAAATGTCGGAATCAGGAGAAGCAGATGCGTGGCTTTCGGTGACACGCGAAATGTCGCTTGAGCCGACCAGCACACACTACGCTCACTACGCGGAGATGGACATGCCATCTCTGCCGGGTTGGACCGGTTCCGACGAGAACACACGAGCGAGAATCCTGCAGGCTGGGCGAACGTTTCTGGAGCGATCTCCATTTCGGGATCTTGACTGGTTCAGGGGTACGGGGGTGCCGAACGGCGCTATCGCTGGCAACAACGCGTTGATCCTTCTTTATATCGCGGACCAGGAATACCTCAAACGACAGACCGCTTCGTTCTGGACGCCTTGGATTCCAGCAATTCTGAGTGACATGCACTTTGTGACCGACAAGTCAAAAGTGCCGATCTTCCTCTTGAGGATGGCTTACGCCGCCGTCCCGGAAGAAGTCACTCGCCGCCTGCTCCAGATCGTGGACGCCGACAGCGAACGACACGGATACTTCTTGTGCTCGGAACGCGTTGACGCAATTTTGGATTCGGGGCTGGCTTCAGCCCTCACCGCAAAATTGCGGGAGGATACCCTCAAGCCGGAAGTACTGCGGGGCCTTCTGAGTTTTCTGCTCGGCAAAGGAGTCGATGAAGCGCGCCAGTGGGCCGAAGCCAAGGCGTCCCCTGGGACCACTGACCTCGATACATTGGTCGCAGTTGCCAGTGCACTGCTCACACAGACCCCGGATGTCAGTTGGTCCACGATCTGGCCCCTCATGGAGCGTGATGTCGCGTTCGGGCGGGCCCTATTGGAAAAGACGTCTTACGCAGATCCGACGCATTCCTCTTTCACCCGAGGGTTGACCGATGTTCAGCTAGGGCAGCTCTACATCTGGACGGTGGGCCAATACCCGTACCAGGAGACTGCAGACCGCGGCTATGGAATGATGTCGCCTCACGACACGATCCGATTTCTTCGGGATGGGGCGCTGGAGCAGCTGAAGAAGAGAGCATCCTTCTCCGCATGCGATTGCCTTGCCACGGCAATCATTCGGTTCCCTCAGTATTCTTGGTTGCGATACCACTTGGACGAGGCAGAGGCCCTAGCGTGTGCCTCTACGTGGCAGGCCCTGCCGGTACCAAGCCTTCTGCAAGTATGTTCCGATCCGAGTAGGCGTTCCGTTGAGAGCAGTTCGCAATTGCTGGAGGTGATCTGTGAGTCCCTGGATCGCCTGCAGGTTATCCTCCATGCCGAATTGCCGGCCGTCCGCGACCTTTGGAACTCGAAGAATGGAGAGGCTTGGCCGAAGGAGGAAGAGGACGTTTCGGACTACATAGCGCGGCACTTCAAAGCTGACCTGATTCGGCGCGGAATCATCGTAAATCGTGAAGTTCAAATCAGGAAAGGACAGCCGGGCGAGATGCCCGGACAAAAGACCGATATTCATGTCGATGCCAATGTTCCGGGGACACGGACCGAACTATATGGAGCAGTCAGTGTGATCGTGGAAGTCAAGGGGAACTGGAACGCCGGACTAATGGAAGATTTGGAACGCCAGCTTCGAGATCGCTACCTTCAGAACAATCCGTGTGGAACCGGCCTATACCTCGTAGCTTACTTTTCAGCCAAAACATGGTCCAAGGATGATCCCCGTAGGGGAAAGGCCGCTGCAGTCACCGCAGAAGAACTGCGACGCTCGCTGGAGACTCAGGCGGCGTCACTCTCTGGCGCCTTGCACTTGAAGAGCTACGTTCTGGACGCCACACTGGGTTCGACAGCGGCACAACCATAGCTGAAAGGAACTCCATATATTCTTGCAGAAGCAGTCTAGAAATGTTGGGATAAACGCCAGCTTGTCCGCTCCTCCGATGATTTGACCGTTGCGAGCAATAGAGGTTTTCTCTTTCACTCACAGGAAAGGCACACTTCCCGCACACCCCTGGAGCCGCAGCGCACCGGCCCATTAGCTCACCGGGGTAAAAGCGGCTTATCGGCCGTCAGCTATCGACTTTTGGCATGTGTGTCACACCTCAGTGGTCGAGCCCGCGATGGTCTTTCGAAGGGGCGGCGGTTTAGTGATTCCTAGTTTTTGTAGACCCTGGGTATACAAATCCACATATTTTTAAACTAGCGCCTTGGTTTATCTTTGTGCTAATTTGTCAACCATGGGTATACATAACCAAGACAAGCTAAACTCGCTGCAGCGCTCGCTTCCCGAGGGGCTGATCGTCGACGCTGCGTGGCTCGAAAGGCAAGGGTATTCCAGGGCTTTGCGAAAGAAGTACGTTACCCGTGGATGGCTGGATCAGGTGGTGCGGGGCGTCTACCGCCGACCTGCCCCGAAGCTGCAAGAGAGCCTTCGCTGGCAGGCTGTAGTTATTTCCCTGCAGACACTGCTCGGACGCCCATACACGGTCGGTGGCCGGACGGCCCTCGAACTCCAAGGATTCGCACATTACTTATCGGGGCGTCACCGCGAAATACACCTCTACGTTACCGGCAAACCACCGGGCTGGCTATCGAAGCTGCACCTTGAGGACCAGTTCGTGCTTCACAACGCTGACAGGCTCTTCAAAAGTAATTCCAGACACCCGCGCGGGAGCAAGGGTGGCACCGGTACCGGAAACGATTTGCTACAGAGCGGCTACACAACGCAGCCATGGGGACAGTGGGAATGGCCGCTGACGTTGTCATCGCCGGAACGGGCGATCCTTGAATTGCTTGACGAGGTTCCGCAGTGCGAGACTTTTCATCAGGCCGACGTTCTGATGGAGGGGCTGCGCAATCTCAGCCCGCGGAGGCTGCGTACTCTCCTGGTAGCCTGCCGCAGTGTGAAGGTGAAGCGCCTATTCCTGTGGTTTGCCGAGCGACACCAGCACGGCTGGCTAAAGAAGCTGGATCGCAACGATGTCGACCTTGGGCGAGGAAAGCGCATGCTCGTGAAGGGCGGGAAGCTGGACCCGAAATTCCACATCACAGTCCCGGAGTCGATCGATGCCGCTGGCTGAGGCGTATCGCAAGCAGGTCGCCCTATTGATCAAGATGCTGCCGCTCGTCGCCGCGGAACCTGCCTTCGCGCTCAAAGGTGGAACCGCAATCAACCTGTTTCTGCGCGATATGCCACGGGTTTCCGTCGATATCGATCTGACATACGTTCCCATCAAGAATCGGGCATCGTCACTCAAAGAGATCGATGCTGCCATGAAACGGATCGCCGCTGCCATCGAACACGGCGTTCGCGGCGCAAAGGTGAACACGAGCGCACCGAAGGGCGAGAAAGGCATAACCAAGCTGATCGTCCGCGGCGACGGCGCGCTGATCAAAATCGAGGTCACACCAGTATTGCGCGGTTGTGTCTACGAACCAGAAGTCAGGTCGGTTTCGGCGCGCGTCGAGGAAGAATTCGGGTTTGCGGAAATGTCTGTCGTCAGTTTTCCAGACCTGTACGGCGGCAAGATTGTAGCTGCGCTCGATCGCCAACATCCACGCGACCTGTTCGATGTGCGGGATTTGTTTGCCAAGGAAGGCATAGACGACAAAACGCGTAAAGCATTCATAGTCTATCTCCTCAGCCATGATCGGCCGATGGCCGAAGTTCTGTCGCCGCAGCGCCTCGATATCTCGGCGGAATACAAACGTGGTTTCGAAGGAATGGTCGATCAGCCGGTGACCCTCGATGAACTTCTCAAGGCACGTGAGGATCTCATTGCCGAAATCGTCGGCAAGATGCCGGAGCAGCACAAGCTCTTCCTGATTTCCGTGAAGCGCGGCGAGCCTGACTGGGGGCTCTTCGATCTGCCCGGCGCAAAGGACCTGCCGGCAGTGCAATGGAAGCTGCAGAACCTAGCGAAGCTGAGTGATGAAAAGCGGGCGCAACTGTTGAAGGGCCTGAACGCTGCGCTCCAAATCAAGCAGTAGTCAGGAGAAAGGCGTCCAGATATTAATTGTCACGCGGAAAACGGATGCTTCTTCGGCATCCCGATGGTCGGCATTCTTCACAGGCCTAGCCCAATTCGCTGCCCCACGGATGATGCCTGACCGATTTCCAGAGCGGAAGTTTTAGAGACATCGACCCCCAGTTGACGGGCGAGTTTTGCCGCGTCGTCGGTAAAAAGTGTGGCCTCATGGCTAGCGCGTGAGATGGCAACGTAGCCGAAGCGGGAGTTAAGCAGGTCCGGGTGAACTTTGGTATCGGCATACACGAGAACACGCTCGGCGGTAAGGCCCTGGGAGCTGTGGCTGGTGACGGCGTAGCCGTGGTCGAAATGGCGATGCTCACTGGCGTTGAATTCGATCTGGCGGCTGTTGTCGAGCCGGGCCGAGAGCCGACCCTCGGGGAGGATCGCCTGGATGATGGCGAGGTCGCGATTGGCAACGCCGAGCGTTTTGTCAGGCGCGGTGAACTGGATTCGATCACCTACAGAGAAGTCGTGTTCGATCTGTCGGTAAACACTCACACCGGCGAGTCGGCGCGGATCATAGGTGGCAAGTTCCTGGCTCGGTTTCTCAACGGTAAGCTGGTTTGCAACTGGGTCGATTGCGACGACCGAGGCATAAGCTCCAGCCCCAATTCCAATGGCTTTGCTACCCCGTGTGTAGCGAACTATGTCGCCAATGGAGTAGTGATTTGCCCAGGATCGTTCTGCTCCCGTCATGTCCTGACGCTGAACCAGGACACGGAAGCTATGATCCTCAGAGCCGAGGCCGCCAGTGGTCTTCAACTCCTGGCGAACCGCGAGGTTCAGCTCGTGGCGAGAGGCATTGTCGGGTGAAACGATCAGGGTGTTCTTCGGCGATTCGACATAGCTTTTCGCAACAGTGCGGATACGCTCTTCTGCGTTGGGAATTTCCTTTACTCGGCCCTGTTGCCGGAGTGAGTCGAGCGCAGCGGGGACTTGGCCGGTCGCCAACAGTTCGACCGCGGATTTTAGCGCGAGGTCCCTTTGGCGAACGATCTCATCGAGTCGGGCCGTGCGCATTCCAGCTTCCTGAAGTTGCTCAAAGGGGCGGCCCGCTTCGACGCCCTGATGCTGGCGGATATCGCCGATCAGAAGCACGCGGTCGTTGGCGCCAAGTCGCGAGAGGAATTCGCGCATCTGGTTGGTACTGGCGAGGCTTGATTCATCAACAAAGAAAAACCTTTTCTGCTCTAGATTTCGTTCCGCATTTTGCCCACGGGCGAGGAAGGCTTGCAAGGTTGCGGCCTGGATGCCTGCCTCATTGAGTTGGCGCGCGGCGCGGGAGGTCGGGGCGAAGCCCTCAATCTGGTGGCCCTGCCTTTCCGCGGCGATGCGGATGGCGGTCAGCGTAGTCGTCTTCCCTGAGCCGGCGAAACCCTGGATTCCTTGGATTCGATCAGAAGAGCTGAGCACATCTTCCACGACCGCCTTCTGTGCTCGGTTGAGATGGGGCTGCCCGTCGGCAACGCTAATGGCCTGCGGTCGCGAAAGAACAGGTTCGATCTGGTTTTGTCCCTCGCGAACCCTGCGGATTATTTCATGTTCCGCTTCGACGGTTTTCGCGGTGGTGAACTGGCGGCCCGGAACGCTCTGAGGTCGATCGACGAGTCGAAATTCCCCCGAAGCCAAGCGGGTTTCAAGATTGGCGCGTACTTGGGTATGGGTGATTTCGCCCATCCCGCGACGGAGCCCGTCGCGGATGAGCGCCCGTTCGTCAACTACAGCTTCACGCTCGAAGTTTTTATCGCGGGAAAAGGTGACACTTTCCCGAACGCGGTCGAACGAGTTGACAGGCTTTTCCTGATGTTGAGTCCGTTCGCGTGCGGCGCGTACAACAGCGTCGGCTTGGTGCCCAAAGTCTGCCGCCAGCTTCCGATGCGCGGCCATTACCTCTCCCGGCGAGTGAATTTGTTTGCGGTCGCGCGTTGAGTGCGCCGC
>Ga0210402_10005467_pt1 | contig 11367 bp, 10 predicted proteins | sample IncBWC7MmetaG_FD_161055 | JGI IMG/M metagenome (GOLD analysis project Ga0210402, IMG submission 161055) | Forest soil microbial communities from Barre Woods Harvard Forest LTER site, Petersham, Massachusetts, United States - Inc-BW-C-7-M | ecosystem: Environmental > Terrestrial > Soil >... | reverse complement strand
CAGCTGTCCCGGTCGTCCACATTTCCCATCGCCGCGGCTATGCCGCCCTCGGCCATGACGGTGTGTGCTTTGCCAAGAAGAGATTTCGAAATGACCGCGACCTTTCCGCCAGCGGCCGACACCTCGATGGCAGCCCGCAGGCCGGCGCCCCCGGCTCCAATGATCAGAACGTCGTGCTCATGCGTGATGTACTCGCTCACTAGACGATCCTCCAATCCGCCCAGATACCCATCGAGCACATCCGCACATACAAGTCGGAAAACGCAACCGAGAAGAGGCTGCACCAGGCAAACAGCATATGGCGCCGGTTCAGGCAACTCACGCAATCGTAAACTCGCTTGCGGGCAGGCGCCCCCGCTAACCGATCGCGAAAACCGCCGACTAGATGTCGAAAGGAGTGGCATCCTGCCGTGTAGGAACTCAGCAGCCCGAGGTTAGTCAACAAGACGAGAGTGCCGACGCCTATACCAAACCGGCCTCCGAACCAGAACGCATCCCATACATCCCGCGCCAGAATTACAAGAAACACGAGGGCCAGGTATAGAAAATACCGGTGGACGTTTTGCAGGATCAGAGGAAACGATCGTTCGCCGAGATATGTCTTCCGCGGCTCACCCACGGAGCAGGAAGGCGGATCGGCCCAAAAGGCCTTGTAATATGCCCCGCGATAGTAGTAGCACGTCACTCGAAATCCGCCCGGTGCCCACAAAATCAGCACCGCCCCTGTGACCCAAGCAGGCATCCAGCGTGGGTTCGGACCAAACCAACTTCCGTGGGCGGGGCCGAACAATTCAGGCGAATAAAACGGTGAGAGGTATGGTCCGAACCTGAAATGCTGCCCCTGTAGCGCAGCCCACGTGGAGTAAACAACGAATGCCGACAAACCAAGAAACACAACCAATGGTTGTACCCACCAATTGTCGGCTCGCCGCGTCTGTCCAAAGCCCGTGGGCAACAACGGGACGTCAATCTGAGACATCGAGCCTCCTCACGCGTCGATGCGGGCTTGGGGCCGCAATCAACCGCTAGCCTGATGCGACTGAATTCTGGCGGTAGCCATGATACAGCGAAAGTCACTGTCATTGTGTTCGGAAACGAGGCCCCAAGGTAAACGGTGAAGCGACCGTGAATCGAAAGCACGGGCGCCGCACGCAATCCAACTCCGGTGCAATCGCGCTATGGTACAGTCTTCGTGAGCACCAGTTTGATTGCGGTCGGGCTGGACGGAATGATGAGTACAGGACGCGAGATTCGCAGCTACGACTATGTGAACCGTCCCTACGAGCGCGTCCGCGATGCGTTGAGGCAGAACGCGCTGACTGTATTCCAGTCGGCTACGAAGGCGGCTGCGTCCCGCGCGCAATCGATCGCGGCTGAACTGCACGTCGATTTTGGCGGTATTGGCGTTAAGACAGACATCAATATTTCTGTGAGAAACATCGAGGAAAAGGTCGTTGACACCACTTCAACTCCTACCACGCGGTTGCTGCTGGAGTGGGAGGCAGCGACCATGCCGAGATTGTTTCCGCTCATGAAGGGCGAGCTTTCCGTGTATCCGCTGACCTCGACCGAAACGCAATTGGATTTCTCCGGGATTTACGAACCACCTTTCGGCGCCGTGGGAAAAACCATGAACGCGATCATCGGCCACCGCATCGCGGAAGTGTCGGTGCATCGCTTCGTTAGCGACGTGGCAGGATATCTCCGGCAGGCCCTTGCCTAAATAATTACGTCGGTGCGACTCGCAGCGCTCAAAAAGAGGCCTCATGTTGACTGCTTCGAGGAAGTTGACCGGATTAGATCCTCCTCCGAATCAGGTGGTCGACGCGTTGGGACGATTTTCGATCGACAAGGGTGGAATCTTTCTCATCTTTCTGATCCACTCGGAGGCTCGTTGTTCGGCTTCGAGCAGTTGCTCCATGGTCATGGACTGATTGAGATGGTGTTTGGCCTGGGTGATTTGTTCACCGGCGATCAGGAACCACATCTGGGCGTGCACCAGGTCCTTCGGTCCAGCGCGACGAGTGGAGTAGAGTTGCGCCAAAGATGGTTGTGCGATTGGCACGCCCTCCGTCGCGCACTTGTTCTACCGTCCGTCGCAAGGCGGAGACGGCCCCGTAGTTGGGGTGAGCCTACGAGCCGACAGATTATTGGGGAGCGGGGAGCCTACTACATTCCTCGCACGAGCACACGCTGCCTTGACTAGCTATTAGGAGTCTTTACTCCGGACTCGTGGGGCGGGCAATACTGCCTTTCATCCCGGCCGGCGCCCGGGCAAGTCACCCAACCGATTTCTGTCTACCAGATCAGCTGCCACTGGCCCGTATTTCTCACCTAACCAGCGGCACTTGCCTATCTCGCCTGCCACTTTCCGCTTTTACAATCTGTTGACAACCTCCCTGGCACGCTCATGTAAGCTACCGGCGCAGGTTGGGGCACTACCTAAAATGCTTGCGTCCGCTCGCGCAAACCCGATTAGGCCGACGCAGAAGGGACACTCAAGGTGAAGCGCAAATCGAACACGCCAACATGGATGGTTAGTCTTGCAGTGCTGGGACTGATAGCAGGGGCGCTGGCGGGTCCGCCGAACGGACAACGGCTTCAGGTTGCCTACTCATTCAGAGATGTGCCCGACGGTGCCAATCCATTTCAGAGCCCGCTCGTTCTAGACAACTCAGGAAGCCTATACGGCACCAGCCTTCACGGGGGCACCGGCAGTAATGGAACAGTCTTCAAGGTAACCCGCACCGGCAAGGAGAGCGTGCTCTATCGTTTTGCAGCAGGCGCGAAAGGATGGGCGCCTAGCCCGGAGAGCGGGGTCATCCGGGATGAGGCTGGGAATCTGTATGGCACTGAAGCCTTCAGCGGGCCACAACAGAAGGGAAGTGTCTTCAAGTTAGGTCCGGCGGGCAAGTTCACCATCCTGCATGACTTTACCGGCAGTGGCGATGGCGATGCGCCTTCAGGCGGATTGGTCCGCGATGCTAGCGGCAATTTATATGGGACAGCGTCCGGGGGTGGAGACCTTCAAGGCTGCGGCAATGGCTGCGGAACGGTGTTCAAGCTGGATAGCAGCGGCAAGTTCACGGTGCTTTATACCTTCACTGGGGGTGGTGATGGAGGAATTCCGACTGGAAGCCTGGTCTTGGACTCCGCTGGAAACCTCTACGGTACGACACTTGGCGGCGGCGCCTTCAGCCAAGGAACAGTGTTTATGCTAACCAACACCGGACAGGAGCGCTCGCTGTACAGCTTCACTGCCACAGGGCAATCCGATGGCATGGAGCCCGCCGCAGGCTTGGTGCGTGATTCTTCCGGCACACTGTACGGCACCACATTCTATGGCGGCGGGGGTAGTTGCTTCGATGGCTTTAATCCCGGCTGCGGGACGGTGTTCAAGATTGACAAGTCCGGAACGTTTAGCGTGCTGCACAGCTTCACTGGCGGGGATGACGGAGGTTGGTCCACTGCAGCTCTGGCCTTAGATAGCAAGGGCAACCTCTATGGCACGGCCTCAGGTGCGGGACGCTTCGGTGCCGGGACCTTGTTTTCGATCCGCAAGACAGGCGCTTTCAGCCTGCTTCATAGCTTCACAGGAGGAGGGGATGGCGCCCGTCCGATGGGGACCATGACCATCGATTCGACCGGGACGATTTATGGCACAACCGCAGGCGGCGGCGCTTTCGGTTTTGGGGAAGTGTTCAAGTTCGTACCGTAAGGCTTTGGACGAAAAGTATTGGTGCAGATGTTGGAGGGTAGAGATGACTCAGACTTTGCCACGGGTTATCGTCGTGCCTCGCCGCTGTTGGAGTGCGGTTGAAATTGCGGCGGCGGTTATACTCGTCTCAGCATTGATTGCGCCGCAACCCTTGCGAGCCCAGAAATTCGAGATCCTCTACGCCTTTAAAGGGGGAAGCGACGGACTAGCCCCCACTGGCAATATGGCTCGGGACGCGGCCGGAAATCTCTATGGCACCACGGGAGACGGTGGAAACAGCACAGCCTGTTCAGGAGGTTGCGGCACGATTTTCAAACTTGACCCGCAGGGCAAAGAGACGGTGTTGCATAGTTTTAGCGGCACAGACGGCTCATTTCCTTACTCTGTGATTCTGGATGGATCCGGGAACCTTTATGGAGTTACGATCTTCGGTGGCAACAGCTGCATCCCTGGATTTGGAACCTGTGGTGTCGTTTTCAAGTTTGACACTACCACCAATACCCTTACGCTGCTGCACAAATTCAAAGGCGGGAGTGACGGAGAAAATCCTGAATCGAGCCTGATTCTCGATGGCGACGGCAACCTATACGGCACAACGGTAGCGGGAGGTGTTGGCTGCCTAAATCAAAGCCCACCGGGCTGCGGAATCCTCTTCAAAATAGACAAGAATGGCAGAAAGACCATATTGTATCGGTTCGACGGGGACGGTGGGGAAGATCCCTCATCCGGTTTACTCTTGAGCAGCAATGGGAACTTCTACGGAGCGACGATTGAAGGCGGCGCGTTCCTGCCGTCAGTGTTCGACTATATCTGCTGTCATGGAACGGTGTTCAAAGTGGATCCAAAAGGCAAGGAAACCGTGCTCCATAGTTTCAGCGGGCTGACTCCCGATAATGGTGTTCCCTACGCTCAGCTGATTGAAGACGAGGAAGGTAATTTGTACGGCACAACCGAATTTCACCCTCCCGGATCGACCATCTTCGGCACTGTGTTCAAGATAAGCAAGAATGGTGGGCCCATGAAGGACCTCTTCACCTTCAACGATAGCGACGGCGGATATCCTCTTGCCGGTCTGACTCGCGACAGCTCAGGCAATCTATACGGCACCGTTAGCGGAGGTTTCGCATGTGAATGTGGTGGTGTATTCAAACTGGATCCGCAGGGTCGTATGACGGTTCTCCATCAATTTGACGGCCGAGATGGAGAGTTTCCACAGTCGGTCTTGTTGCTGGACGGTGCTGGTAACCTCTACGGCAATGCCGCCGGTGGCCCCCATGATGCTGGCATAGTGTTCAGGATCACTCCTTGAGCGCAAATGCGAGATTCCCGGCCTCATAGCTCTCACCTAATTCTCGGTGCTGTCAGTGAGCGCGCCTGATCCGGCCCGAGAGCCGCAACAGCCGGCACAATAGGTTACGATTGACCAGCGCCATCCACTATCCAATCAGCACCACAACGACAGAGCTATCAGACACTACGCCGGTGCCCGGCAGCGCAACATCCCACCTCAGCTGAGATCGCATGGACGACAACGCGAAAGCTACGCGGATCGGGCTCGGCGGATTCAACCAGTCGACTCTCAAGGATGCTGGCCAGAATCTTTAATCCTGTAAGGGAAGGGTGGCCGACGATACGTCCAGAATCGAGAATCCGCGACACCCTGAGGAACGGAGAAATCCGGATCGCCACGCGGACAGTTTTGCCAGATCTGGATCCTGCTGGGTTAGTTTACTGTAATGCGAGATCCTTCCGCTGAATCAGGCGGTCGACGCGTTGGGAGGATTTTCGATCGACGAGGGTGCAATCTTTTTGCTCTTTCTCATCCAGTCGGCGGCTCTTTGTTCAGCCTCGAGCAGTTGCTCCATGGTCATGGACTGGTTGAGATCGTTTTTTGCCCTGGGTGATCTGTTCTCCGGCGATCAGGAACCACATATAGGCGTGCACCAAGTCCGTGGGGCTAGCCCGGCGAGCCGCGTAAAGTTGTGCCAAGGCGATTTGCGCGGTAGGCAGGTCCTGCTCGGCAGCTTTCTCACAGATGGCCAGCGTAGCATTATCGTGGCGAGCCCCATTGGAGGGACTCGCAAATAGATGCGACCAGCGATTGTGAGGAACTGGCTTGGCTGAGCGTCATGAACAACAGTTCGACAGAGCTCGCGATTGCTTTCTGTTTACCGACGAACCGGGAGTCGGCAGCGAGATCCGATTACTTCTTATGATGTTGTCGTGCCCAGCATCCCAGTGCATGAAAGCTCTGTATCGATTCTCCTTCAATCGCAGAATCACAGGCATACATAACAGGTGTTGGGAACAGAGTCGGTCAGTTGTGTTGATAAACTGAATTTTCTGACGCGAGTCGGAAAACCGCAGGCCTCATTTGTTCTATGCATAGAGGCATGATGCCGAGGTCCTTATGAGTGGCGATTCCTTACCGTTACCACTGCCACTCGCGCGCTTTGCGGCTGACTCGTGCGAGGCTACCACTCTGTACCGCGAACTACGCAAACCTCTGCTGCGATATCTGGTATGTCTCGGGCTCTCGGCTGACGAAGCGCAGGATATCGTGCAGGACGCTTTTGTCAGCCTGCACCGGCACTTAGCTTCGGGCGGGTCGCAGGAGAACATTCGTAGCTGGCTGTTTCGCGTCGCCCACAATGGCGCCAGAAATCGTCAGAACAGTTATGATCGCCGTTTCGGCAAGCCGCTCGATCCCCACCTTGACTCGATTGCAGACGACGCGACGCCGGAGCAAGTCGTATTGGAGAAGGAGAAATTCCGTCGGCTGGGAAAGGCAATCTTGGTATTGACGGAATCCGAACGTGAGTGCCTCCTGTTGCGTGCGGGAGGATTGCGCTATCGGGAAATCGCTGAAGTTCTCGGGATTCCAACTTCCACGGTGAGCGATACGGTGGATCGGGCGATTAAGAAATTAGCGGAGAAATGCAATGTGTGACTTTTCAGGAAGATTGGTTGCCTGGATGGATCGTGAGCTTCCTGACCACGAAGCCGCGGATGCGGAGCGGCATGTTCGAGACTGTTCAGAATGCCGGAGGCGCGTCGATACCTATAAGCAAGTGAGCCGCGCATTCGTCGCGCACTGCGATGCGGTGATGGAGGCAACAACACGTCGCAGGCCGCGCTGGGTGCCCGTCCTGGCGAGCGCGGCAGCGGCGGCGGCCATGCTGTTCCTGGTATTCCAGCCAGCATCCGTCAAGCAGATTCCTGTGCGCCCGCGAGTGGCGGACGCCTCCCCGGCCAGCATCCTGGAAACCGCGCCAAGGCCGGTCAAGACAGTCCATCGACGACGTGGGATTGCGCCCGCGAAGACTCCAAACGCGAATTGGGCGCTACCTGAAACCGCGATCCAGATCGCCATTCCGGTCGAAGCAATGTTTCCTCCCGGTGCTGTCCCGGAGGGGATCACATTCATCGCGGACGTCAGTATGGCAGCCGACGGATCGGTTCAAGGGCTCCGTCTGCAGCCGTGATTTTGCTTTAAATAAAAGGAGACCGACCTAACATGAAACGCACACTGATCCTTATTCTCGCGGCCTCATTCTGCGCATTCGCGCAAGAGGGCGGAAACGCAATGTACCAAAGCGCCGGCCCGGCGGGTGCGATCGCTTGGGGCTCCTTTGAAAAAGGGTCCACTGCTCCGGTTAAGAATGCGCCCTATTCCGCCACTATTAATAACGAATCCATCCAGACACTCGTGGATGGCAATCGGATCGTTCAGACCAACACCGGGACGGTCTCCAGGGATTCCCAGGGACGCACCCGTCAAGATGCGGCGTTGCCGGCGATCGGCAATCTATCGGCCGCTAGCGCCCCGCACCTCGTTTTCATTCAAGATCCGGTGGCGGGCACGTCCTATACGCTTAATTTGAACGATAAGACTGCGTGGAAAAACCCGATGTTCCCCGGCGGAACCGACGGCCCCGGCGCAGCCGTTGGCACATTTTTCATACAGACGGCGATCGGGCCGCCACCAGTCCCCCCACCGGGACCTCCCATGATTGCCCTGCCAAAGCATTTGGCGACGGATGAGCGGCTGGAAGCAAACACGGAATCCCTTGGCTCTCAGACGATGGAAGGTGTCGTTGTGAACGGGGTGCGTACCACACACACAATTCCTGCCGGCCAAATCGGTAACGAACGACCGATCAGCATTGTTACCGAGGTCTGGACTTCGACTGACCTCAAGACGATTGTCACCAGCAAGCGGAACGATCCGCGAATGGGCGAGCAAACATTCCGGTTAACGAACATCGTGCGCGCAGAGCCCGACCCTTCGCTATTCACGGTGCCGGCAGATTTCAAAATTGTCGATGGCGGCCCCAAAACCATCATCTATCGGAGGAACCAATAGGGTTAGTCTTATCTTGGTGACAGGCGCTTTCGTCTTCTGCCCGGAAGCGATGGGAGAGGCCTGGGTGATTTGTTCGCTGGCGATGAGAAACCACACCCGAAGGGGTGCAGTGGCCCCCGGTTTTGAAGAACATCTAGTGTGTTCTGAACCGTTATGAAAATTCTCTACTCTACATGATTCGTCAACTGCTTACCAGAACTGGCTTTTGACGCGTTCTGATCAGAATAGACGCGTTCTGAACATGGAACTATCACGTTTTCATCACAGCAGAGTCTAAGCCCCGCGGCATCGATACTAGTCCCGGCTGCGGATCTTGCTGAGCAGTCGCAGTATCTCAAAATACAGCCAAATCAGAGTGACCATCAAAGCGAAGCCGCCGTACCATTCCATGTATTTTGGGGCGCCAGCACGGGCTCCACCCTCGATAAGATCGAAATCCAGTACCAAGTTGAGCGCAGCGACGATCACCACTACTACACTGAAGCCGATCCCGATCATGCCCGAGCCGTTAATGGCGGCGAAGTGAACGCCGAAGAATCCCAGCACAAATTGGATCAGATAGAAGACGGCAATTCCGCCCGTCGCGGCCACAATCCCGATCTTGAATTTCTCGGTGGCACGGATCATCCCGGATCGATAGGCGAGCAGTAATGCCACCAGTGTGCCAAACGTCAAGCCAACTGCCTGCATGGCAATCCCAGGAAAACGTATTTCTAACATGGCGGAGGCGCTCCCCAGTACCAAGCCTTCCAGTAATGCGTACACTGGCGCGGTCACCGGAGACCAGGTCTTCTTGAATATGGTTATCAGCGCAACGATGAAACCCCCAATGCCTCCGACGGCGAGAAGCGGCAGCGCAGTCTGAGGGGAGCGTGTGAACAGATTCCAACTCCAGGCGGCCGTCACAACAACGCAGATCAACAAAATACCAGTCTTGTTAACCGTACCGGAGATGGTCATGGTGTCACCGATCACAGCATCACCCACGCGAAACGCGTCGCCGGACAACGCTGGATTGGAAGTCTTTAATAGAGCCATTGAAAGTCTCCTAAATGGGAACAGGTTAGTGTGTACCACATCGGGAAGGTGGGAGTCGATCCAGCAAGGCCCAAAGCCGGGCGGATTTTGAGTTCACTCGCCGGTTCTGAACCGTTATGAAAATTCTCTACTCTACGTGATTCGTCAACCACTTACCAGCAACTCGATTTGTTTCGTTTTGATCCGATCTGCACGGTTATGAACGTAGAACTACTACAGTTTTGCTACAGCTCAATTTCCACACCCGCCGGTGTCCGCTTCCCGTCGTGTTTGCACGACGCGCTGCTCCTCCGCTGCCCCTCTAACGTCCCTTCTGAAGGCGGCTCGGGTTTTGCTAACGAACCTCTCAGCAAAGTAGGTTGGCGCGTGGACCCATCCTTTGATTTGCGCCTATTATAGTCACGGATATAGGAGGCGTTATGCGTCTGCTGAGACAAGCTGTCGTCGTGCTGGTGTTTTGCGGATGGTTTGCCGGTCTTGTTGACGCGCAGGAAAAGTTCACAACTCCACTGATTCCTCGCGAAGTGCTGTTCGGTAATCCCGAGCGCGCCGATCCCCAGATTTCGCCGGATGGCACGCAGATCGGGTATCTCGCCCCGGTCGACGGTGTGCTGAACGTATGGATTCGCACGCTAGGGAAGACTGACGACCGAGCGGTGACCAACGACAAACACCGGGGAATTCGAAATTTTCTTTGGCAATACGACAATAAGCACATTCTCTACGTTCAGGACGTAGGTGGGGATGAGAACTGGCGGCTCTATCAGACCGATATTGCTTCCAAGCAGACGAGGGACCTAACGCCTTTCGAGAAGGTTCGCGTAGATATAGTCGCCTATGAGTGGAGTACGCCTGACACCATCCTGGTGCAGATGAACCAGCGAGATCCAAAACTTTTTGACGTACATCGAATTGATCTGAAGACGGGAAAAGTTGAGCTCGACACCGAGAACCCGGGAGACGTTCAAAGTTGGCAGGCCGACAATGCGCTGCGGATCCGCGCGGCGCAAGCACAGACCGACGACGGTGGAACGATTGTTCGGGTCCGCGATGACCGCAAGGCGCCTTGGCGCGAACTGATCAAGTGGGGTCCGGATGAGACCTTCGGCGGGGTCAACGGGTTTTCGCCGGACAACCAAGCCCTGTGGGTAACAACGAGTCTCGACGTGAACGCTGCTCGCTTGCTTGAGATTGACGTCGTCAGTGGCAAACGGAAAGTTATTACGGAAGATCCGCAGTTCGACGTCAACAGCACCATTAACAATCCCAAGACGAATGCTCTGGAAGCCGTCAGTTACGCCAAGCAGCGTACGGAATATGTGTTTATCGATGCCAAGGTGAAAACCGATTTCGAGGATCTTCACAAGGTTCGCCAGGGTGATATCGCTGATATCTCACAGAATCTTGATGACGACAAATGGATTGTCGGCTTCGTTAGCGACGACGCGCCCGAGTATTGGTATTTGTATGACCGGTCGAAGCAACAGGCGACTCTTCTGTTCAGCAACCGGCCACAATTGGAGAAGTACACACTCTCGAAGATGAAACCCATCGAGTTCACCGCCCACGATGGGATGAAGCTGTACGGTTATCTGACGACGCCAGCAGGCATGGAACCCAAGAACCTGCCCATGGTGGAGTTTGTGCATGGCGGCCCATGGGGGCGTGACGAATGGGGCTACAACCGCTACGCGCAGTGGCTATCGAATCGCGGATACGCGGTTTTGCAGATTAATTTCCGCGGATCCACGGGTTACGGCAAGCAGTATGTGAATGCTGGAGATCGCCAGTGGGCAGGCACGATGCATACTGATTTACTGGATGGCAAAGACTGGGTTGCCAAACAAGGTATCGCCGATCCAGCAAAGGTCTGCATCATGGGCGGAAGCTACGGTGGCTATGCGACTCTTGCCGCAGTGACGTTTTCTCCGGATGCGTTTGCCTGTGGAGTTGACATTGTGGGTCCATCAAATCTGAACACGCTGCTCAAGACCATTCCACCTTACTGGTCCACGATGCTAGCCACTTTTCACAAGCGCATGGGTGACTCGGAAGCAGTGCTCAAGGAGGAGTCACCACTATTTAAGGCGGACCAGATCAAGGCACCCCTGTTGATCGGCCAGGGCGCCAACGATCCGCGCGTAAACAAAGCAGAAAGCGATCAGATCGTGGCGGCTATGCGCAAGAACGACAAGCCCGTCCAGTATTATGTCTTCCCCGATGAAGGACACGGCTTTGCGCGACC
>Ga0210402_10005466_pt1 | contig 11367 bp, 16 predicted proteins | sample IncBWC7MmetaG_FD_161055 | JGI IMG/M metagenome (GOLD analysis project Ga0210402, IMG submission 161055) | Forest soil microbial communities from Barre Woods Harvard Forest LTER site, Petersham, Massachusetts, United States - Inc-BW-C-7-M | ecosystem: Environmental > Terrestrial > Soil >... | reverse complement strand
TGGTGGCGCCAGGGTATGATGGGCGGCGCAAAGGCGCACTACGATGGCATCGTCGCGTTTTCGCAAACCGATTTTACCGAGGACCTGAAGAAGATCACGGTGCCGGTCTTCGTGATGCATGGCGACGATGACCAGATTGTGCCCTATGCCGACTCTGCACCATTGTCGGCAAAGTTGCTGAAGAACGGGACCCTGAAAACCTACAAGGGCTTTCCACACGGCATGCCGACCACAGAGGCGGAAACGATCAACGCCGACCTGTTGGCTTTCCTGAAGGCATAACGGTTTGGAGACATCAGTCAGGAAAGAAAATCACGGCTTGACCGTACAGACCCGGCAACCAAACCACGGCATCGAGATATTCGCCGGTCTCGAAATTGAAGGCGACGATGCCGTCGCGCGCCACGCAATAGAGCCGGCCACGCGATCCAAAGCGTAGCCCACGCGGCTTCTGCAATCCGGCAGGGCTGCGCGGGGTTAGAATCCTGACCAGATGCCCGTCGGCACGGTCATATTCGCGGATAGTCGTAACGGCGTCTTCGGCGCCAAACGGATATTCGCTGCTCGCGACGACGTTGCCGTTCGGCGCAATCGCGAGATCGAGTGGGCTGAGATCGGGATCGCTGACCCGCCATGACGGCAGTATCCGGCGACCGGAATCGAATGCCAAAATGGTGTTGTCGCCTTCCCTGCTCGGTCCAATACCGGTCGCAAGGAAGAGAGTGCCGTCCTGCCCGAAGGCGAAACCGCGCGGAAAAGGAACGACGTTCGGAGGAAGGACATATTCACCAGCAGTGTCGAGCCGCGGCGCAAACGCCATGATGGTACGCTCGCTGCGCAAGCCGACACAGTAACGTCCATCCGGCCCAAAGTTGCCGCCGCCCGGATTCAATCCGTCCACAATTTTCGTTGCGCGCACGACCCGTCCGCAACGATCGAGCGCGAGAATCCGATTCGACCCACTGTTAACGAACAGCAGCCCGTCGACGGGGTCGACCCCCAACCCGCGTGGATCGACGATACGCGGATCGTCGCTGAAAGCGCCGATAAGCTTCCCGTCATCCGCGAAGGCGAGAAGTTGTCCGAAGCCATCGCCGTTGGCCGTCGGCTGCACTGGTCGCGAGAAATGTCATGAACCTCCTGCCATTCGGTCGGGGGCGACGGGGCTAGGCGAGGGCTAGGCGGCATATTTCGGCGAGCACGTCAGGCAGCGGGCCTGAGCTTGCCCGGCGCCGTCCATTCGGCACCCTTCATGAACGAGTCATAAGGCGTATCTGCAAAATGATTGGCGTAGTTCGAGATGAGCTTGGTCGCTGCAAGCACGAGCACGTCGAGGATCGCGCGATTATCGTAGCCCGCGGCCTTGAAGGCGGCGATGTCAGCCTCGCTCACCACGCCACGCTGGCGGGTTATGCAGCCAAGCATCGCGGGCGCAATCGCGTGGTGCGGGCCGACGTCCTGACTGGCTCGATCGCAGCTTAAGTCTGGAATCGTTGCTCTAAATCCAGTTTGGCCAGAAGCGAAACTGCCGGCGCGGCAGAGCCGCCATCAGCGGCACTGGAAGAACGCTGCGGAATCACCGCTCCTTGGTTAGCCCCGCAAAGGTCTGCCAAGCGGCCTGAGCAAGCGGCGTCGAAGGAGAGGCGGCGCAAGTCTTTGCCACTTCCTTGGCAATCGAACTGCTGTCGATTTCAGACTGGGTGACCTGTTGAACGGCGGCGACGTAGTTCAGTCCCGTCCAAAAACCATAGAGCCAAACGACTCCTTCGGCATATCGATCTTTCGACGACTGCCAATGGGCGCAGCTCATACGCCCGATTCCGCTCATCCTGACGCGCGCCGTCTCGTCCGCCAGGGCTTTCGTGGAGAGGAAGATAGTCAGTACCAGGATCAAGCGTCGCCACATCTGAACGAAACCAATATCCACGACCCGGTGCACTACGCGAGGGCCGAGGTTCGATCCGGTGGTCCGAGCGGAACCCTCAGTCCGCGCAGCCCCTGCTGATCAGAGAGGTTCTCAGCCTAACTCCTTGCGGGCGGACCCGAAACAATTGTCTCTCCGCAATAGCACGCAATCTACCGTTTTGATCTAGGTGACGCGGTCCAGCAAAAGCACTAGCTTGCCGCGAGCCCGCTGATTGTTGCTTAGATCGAGCGCTTCGCGCCAATCTTCAAGCGCGAAGGTTCCGGCGATTGGAATTGTGAACCTGCCTTCGGCGGCGAGCTGTGCGTACCGACCGAGCACGTCGTAACGATGGACCACTCCCTTTTCACGGCCCGTGGTGCGGACGCCGAGTCCGCCTTCGTCGAAATCGCTGAAGCTCATGACGCGGCGGGGGTCGCCGTCCACGATCTTAATGAGATCAGGCAGCACGCCTTTTACCAACGCGGTATGCAGAGCGAAATCAGGCGCTCCACCCGCAAGCGCGCGGACCCGTTCGACCATTCCATCGCCATAAGGCGTCACTTTCGCACCAAGTTCGCGCAAGCGGGCTGCGTAAGTCTCGCCTGCCGAGGCGATTACCTTTGCGCCGCGCATGAGTGCAATCTGGACGGCGGCAAAGCCGGTCATTGTCCCGCCGCCGTTCACCATGAGGGTTTGGCCCGAGGTCAGACCGAGCAGGTCGATGCTACGCGTGGCCGTTTCGACGGCCATTGGCAGCGTGGCCGCCTGTGTAAGATCGAGGCCTTCGAGAGCAGGTATCCAGACCTCCAGGACCGCGTAGTCGGACGCTCCGGCGGTCTGATAGCCGATGTAGTCGGGGACGCCGAAAACGCGGTCGCCGACCATGACGTCCGTGACGCCCTCGCCGATCCCGGACACGTCGAAGCCTATGCCGCGAGGCGGCGGCAAGGGGATGAACCCCCGGCAAACGGCCCAGTCCGCCGGGTTCAGCGCGCACGATGCACCTTGATGCGGACGCGCTCGGCCTTGACGCTCGGGACGGCGACTTCTTCGAGGCGAAGCACCTCCGCCGGTTCGCCATAGCTGCGGACGTGAAGGGTTCTCATCGTCTGAGATTTGTCTGTCATCAGGTTTTTCCTCGGCCGCTCACGTCGCCGCTATAAGGGCGAGTGCCAGTCGGCGGTTGTGCGCTTCGAGCCACCCGGTTAGAATCGTCAGTTACTGACTATATCCCGTATCGTCAGTTACTGACAATAACTTTTACGTGGTTCGATGCATGCCGCGAAACGGAGAGAAAGTACGCCGCAGTCTCCAGCAGGCCGCCTTGGAACTGTTCGGAGAACGCGGGTACGAACAGACGACGGCCGCCGACATCGCCGCGAAGGCAGGCGTGACTGAGCGCACCTTCTTTCGACATTTCGCCGACAAACGCGATGTGCTGTTCGGCGGCGAATCCGCGCTCGGCGATGTCCTGGTGAGGGCGGTGCGCGACGCGCCTTCGGAGCTTGGCCCTTGGGATGTTCTGTTCCGCGCCTTCCAGGCGGCGGAGCCTCTTTTCGTTGAGAACCGCCCCTTTGCCGAGCCGCGGCATCGACTGATCAAAAGCAATCCCGCGCTTCAAGAGCGTGCTCTCGCCAAGACCCAGATATTGACCGCTGGGTTGGTGTCCGCGCTACGCGAACGAGCCCTTCCAGGTCACATGGCAACACTCGTCGCCCAGATGGGCACGGCCGCCCTCAGCCACGCCGTCGCATGCTGGTTCGATGATGCTTCAAGCGATCTGCACGATCATCTTGTGCAGGCGTTCCGGAAAGTACGCGACCTATCTTCGTCAGGCGTGGAGATTGCCCCTAAGCCAAAGGTCGCGTCCAAGAGTAAAACCCGAAGCGACCGTGCGTGAGTCGAACGTGCTAACGGTCGCATCCGGCGCTGCGAACGGATGCGCGAACAGGCGATGTGCGCGGCATGTTATCAATTTCCGATTCTGGCCTTCTCGTCTGTCCGGGAGGCGCGGCATCAGTTCGACGTGAACGGTGATCATGTCGCCCATCGAGGTCACGTTCACGATGAATCCGCGACGCCTTTCGGGTACCTGGCCGGGTCTTCCTTATGGCGTCTTGCGATCTCATCGAAGAGCGGGAAGAATTTCCGCTTCACCATGTTGTCGTGGCTCACATACCAGCCCCGCTTGCTTGGGAACACGAGGTCGTCGTCCTTCTTGCGCTTGGTGCGGAATTTCCATCCCTTGAACATCAAAACCAGCGCCTGTGATATCGGGATGGTGCGCATGCCGGCGAATAGAATTGCCGCAGATGAACCTGTGAAACGTAGTGATCGAGAGGCATGTTCCTATCGGAGGCTATGTACCACCAAGCAAGCGCTGGCATTCGTGGGCCCGATCAATCAGTTGCTTAGCTAAACGATCGATCAGAGCGTTGTTCAAGCCTTCTTCGCGAGCCAGCGCACGCGCAGCGGCCACCTCATCGGGGAGATGCTTGGCCATGGAGATCAGCACTTCGACGAGTTGATCGGCATTCGTTCGCACCTCACGCGCAAATTTCTGCCATTGGCGCAGTCCGATCAGCTCCACCTTGTGCTCGCCCCCAATCTTCATCGCGAGTTTAGCCTTGCGCAAATCGACTTCTTCGTAAGGAAGAATGCTCGCGATATCATAGAGCGGTGCAAGCCGGATGTCGGGGCCGCTCAGGAGCAAAGAGTAGTTCTTGGCATGCGCATCCATGCCCGCGATCAGCCAGTTGAAGCCAAGAGCCGCGACGAATGTATCGAGATCGGCGTCGCGATCCGTCGAATAGGTACGCAAGAGTTCGATGATATTGGCCGGACTCGGCCCACCTTCGTTCTGATATTTCTTGGTCGGCATGATCCCAAGCGCCTGACAGGTATCTTCCTGATGCACGCGAATGATGTCGTTGCCTTTCTGCTGTCTGTCATAGCGTTCTACGACAATGGCCACTTCGTCTTTAAATCGACTGACTCTTGATTGGGCGGCCGGCAGGCCAAGATTGCGTGCGAGCATGAGGCAGATGTGCTCATTCTCCGCATGGCCGTCGAAATGTCCCGTCGGCGGCTTTAGAACATGCGTCGTCGGTATGCGTCCGGATGGAATGCCCCAACGATCATTTTGCAGAAGGAGTGCCGTTTTAGGTTGGGCGCCGGCAAGGCTGAACTGACCGGTGTCGCGCGGCAATCGCCAGGCAGCGTGATCTTCACGCAATGCTCGCAGGCGCTTGGCGAGTTCGGCCTCGTCGAGCCATTCGACTTTATCCTCCTTGCCGCTGCGTATGGCTTCAAGGCGTTCCGGGGTCACAAATTGGACAGCGCCCGCACAGTCTTCGCCAACATGCGAGATGAGCGCAAAAACGTTGCGAGCCGAGACCTGGAATTTCGCGGCCCAGCGGGCGAGCACCTGTTCGTTGTCTGGCAATAGGCCCCAGAGGAAGGCTTCGACCGCGGCCCGGCCGTGCTCTTTGGCCGCGATCGGCATGGAGAGCGATAGCGGATATGCCTCGATGTCGTTGCGCCACTGATCGTCATAGATAAACGTCAGGCGGCCGCGGGTGTCGTTATGGACGCGGCCGACTTCTTTCCCGCCGAGAAGCGTGACAAGTTCGCTCATGGCTTCTTCTTCGCTTTCGCCACGATCGCGTTAATGTCGACAGTGCCTGGGCGCGAGGTTTTTGCTTGGGCGATGTCCGCATCGAGATTGATACCCAAGGCATCGAGGACGCGAAGCACGAGACCCAGCTCAGCGCGCGGATGGCCGTGTTCGAGTTCGATGAGCCATTGGCGGCTGACGCCGATCTCGTTGGCTAAGCTTGCCTGATTGCGCTTGAGTTGCTTGCGCCGGTCTCGAATGACGGCGCCAAGGTCAGCAGGGGTACGCGTAAGCATGAGATTCCAATATGTAATCGTTCGACGACATTATCATATGTCGCCGTTCGATGACAATATGAAAAGTAATCGATCGACTACATACGAACTATATAACTGATATATATAGATATTATTGTATAACTGATATCGGCAGAAGGAGGCGACTGTCTATAATTTGGTCGAAAACAGCCAAATGGTCCTCTTGAAACAGACATTTTGTCCTCTATTTAAGGGACATGATGTCACCAACCGAACTTGAACAAAGTCTTCTTCGCCTGGGTCTGGAGCCAGCAGAAGCGGCCCAGCTCCTCGGCGTTACACTGCGCACTTATCGGCGCTGGCTGAACGGGGAGGAAATTCCAGGCCCCGTCGAGCAAGCCGTTCGTGCTTGGCTGCGCCTGCATGACCGCCGTCTACCGTGGCGTCCCGACAGTACCGCCATCGCCGAGGACGATCAGAACCAGATTGCTCGCCACCGCGAACACGCAATCGACCTCAGCGACGTGATTGCCCGTGTCGAGGCACGCGGTGGCCCTCGCACACCGTGGACCGTCGATCGACAGCGCAATCGCGCTACCCTCGGCCCCATGGAAATCTCATTCTATACGTTGGCGAATGGTGGCTTCTCCCTCGGAAATTATACCCGCAGGGATGGTAGCCCGGACGTGCAGCGCGATCGGGAATTGATCGAAGATGCTGCTTATTGCATCGCCAAAGAATTCATGAGCGGTCCGGTAACGCTCGTCCATCACGATCGTCCGTGGGGCGCCGGCACCGCCAAACAAACGCTCGAAAATTTTCCGTCCAAAGAAGCGGCTATTCAGCGCGCATGCGCGGCAATGGACGCTGGTGAATTCCATGACGCTTTCATCATGGTAGGGAATCAACCGCGGCTCGACAAACTAGAGCTTCGGCGCGAATGTCAGCGCCGCAAGGACGCCGCAGCAGCATTGCAGGCGGTCGCCGCGTATGTGCTCAAGCATTCATCGATCTTTGCGAGGGATGGCGCGAGGTTGTGGAGTCCCGACCAAACCGCGAGACAGAAGCAGCAGATTGAAGCGGTAGGGACGAAGATAAACGCCCTTGCCCACCCGACCTTGCAAGGTGCCGTCACCTATGAGCAGTTCGAGTCGCTTTTGGGCGATCTTCATAAGCTGGGTTTCTTCCCTGAAACGGAGCTTGTATCGGCCGTGGCGCGCACCTTCGTGTAACAGAAGCGAGATCTTGCAAAGAAACGACGATGGCAAACAGGCGCAACCGGCTCTCATTCCGCATACCCTGGCTGATTGAAGCCGTGGCCGAGGGACCGTTTGCGATCGTCGTCTTGCTGGTGCTCGCCATCCTCGTTCTGGCGGCCAGGGGGATCGGCAGGTTGTAGACGAAACAGGCCCCGCTTTCAGTCGTGAGGATTTTTCTCCTGGCGGCGCCATGCTTCGAGAAATTCGCGGATCGAGACACTGTCAGCGTCCGTGGCACTACGAGCGTCGAGCTCTTCCACGCGAGACCTTAACACCGCCAAATCAAGGACCTTATCGAGGTGTTCAACACCTGCGCGGGTGTTGCGCTTTGCAACGGTATCGCCCAGGCCGGCCATGCCAACACCCTGGCTCCAGGAATATCTCGTAAATGCCCGCGCGAAAGTTGCGATAGCAGCGTCATTTTTGAACTGCGCCGCTGCCCATGCCTTGACTTCTGCGCCATCGTCTTTTGCAAGGTCGCCCCAGACGAATAGAAGCCGCCCTAACCGCTTGCTGGTCAGCAATTCGCCAGACTGGCTAGCAGCCCGTAGGCGGGCGAGGGAGACCGCCATACTGACGGACCTAAAACATTGATTTTATTTATTCAATCATCAACGTCAAAAGTCTTGATACCCGGCTTTATACCCGACGATGGGGGCCACATGTTCGAATCGTGTCGAGTGCGCCACGGCCGATGAAGATGGGCACTGTTGCTTCGCCATAGCGCTATGATGTTGGCGCCTGTTCTTTCCTCGAACAGTCAAGTCTCCGACGCAATGCGATCTTGCGTCGCCGGTGTCTTCATAGGAGGCTGCATCTGCCGTCTCCCAACCATTACCACGCATTTAAGATTGACCACCGGCTTGGCCGTGCGCCTCCATCGCGCGTTTGCTTGCCGGCCGTTCCTGAAGCCGATCGCAATATGATTGCAGTGTCGCGGGAAGATCTTGGCCAACGCCGCGCCTCCAAATCCGAAGGGCAGTCGCCACGGAAATGTCTGCAAGGGTAAGACTGGAGCCCACAAGGAATTCGCGGTCACCGAGTTCGTCACCAATTCGGTCGATGGTGCCCTTAAGCCGGGACTCGATTCCGACCGCCGACCAATTGCGCTTTTGATCGTCCGGCGCGCCGAAGCGGACCGCAAGAAGGGGTGTCATCAGCGATGACAATGAGGCTTCCCCGAGCAGGGTGAATTGAAGAACCTTGGTGAAACGCTCGTCGTCCACCGGCGGCAAGGGGTCGGTCGGCCCATATTTCTGCGCGATGTAGAACATCATCGCGACCGATTCGGACATCGACACGTTGCCGTCCTGGAGAAAAGGCACAGTGCCGAAGGGGTTGAGTGCGCGGTAGCTCCTATCCGGCGGGAAGCTGACGGGCACGAAGGTCTGGGCCAGCCCCATCTCTTCGCACAACCATGCCACTCGCAGCCCCCGCGCACCGCGAGGAAAGTCGTATATTTTGATCACTGGCAAAATTGCTCTTGGGCTAGCTGCTCATTTCAAACGCGCGCGCGGAAGATCGACGCGAGGCGGCTAGCCGACCGCCCAGCCAGACGCAGGGGATGGCCTCAGCGGGGATCGAGATTGCGTACCAGGCAGGGCCGAGTTCCGCCCCGCCAATGGCATAGTAGGCGAGCACACCTGCCAGTCCCGCAACAAGACCGATCCCTGCCAATATCCATGCATGGCGCATGGGCCGGTCGGGCGCCAGACGGGCGGTGACGTAGCCACCGGCGACTGTGAAAAGTGCGCGATAGGCTGTGGCCAGCGCGAAGAGTGGATCGGACATCAAACGTGGCGCGCTCGGGAATATGCCAGCGGCGTGCATCACCGCGTCCCCAGCGGTAGAGCCGAGCGCCGTCACAATGAAGCCGGCGCCCACAGCGCCGGCGCTGGCGAGCCAAGGCTTCAAGAGCGCACCCCCTTGCCCTGCGCGGCAAGCAAAGCATCAAGTTTGCGCATCTGGCTCCCGTGCCCGGCGCGGGCGCGTTCGGTCCAAATGTCGTCATGCATGGCATCAAAGGTGATGGTGAGCGTCACCCCGTCGGCCGTCGCCTTCAACTCAACGACAGTGGTGACGTCGTAGGGCGTGACGCCAGGCACGAAATCCGCCAAAGTCTTATAGGCCAGCCGCCTTGGCGGTAAGACCTCGACGTAAGTGACCTTGCATTCACTTGTGAGCGGCATGCCCGCCCGCTTCATGAACGCCACCTGCTCCGGCGCGACGGCGGTCATCAGATAGATCAGATCGCCGCCAGGGCGCAGATCGAGCGAGGTGACAGTCACGTCGAACCCCTCCGGTCCCCACCAGGATTCGATGCCGGATTTGGTGGTCCAAAGCGCCCAGGCCTCATCGATCGAGGCGACATAGGTGCGCTGAATCGAAAACTGAGCCCTCGCGGTCGCGGGTGCAGTGGTCATCACGATTTCTCCCGAGAGGCGGCATTTGCGGCCGCACGCTTTCGTTCGAGGGCTGCGCCAAATCGATCGAGCCGCCCCTCCCAATGGCGGCGATATCCTGCCGCCCATGCGTCAAGTTGATCGAAGGCTTCCTTCCGCAGCGAGTAGAGGCGCTTCTGCCCTTCGGGACGCATTTGCACGATCCCCGCCTCGGTCAGGATGCGCAGGTGTCGCGAAACACCGGACTGGTGGATGTCCATGCGCTCTACAATGTCGCCGACGGCGCACTCGCCCGACTTCATTGCCTCGACGATGCGAAGGCGTGCCGGATCAGCAAGTGCATGGAACAAGGAAATTTGCGATATCATGTATATACATTCTCATGCATATTTCATGTAGTCAAGTCCCGTTCCCGAGGTCTTTCCCAAGACGGTGTCTACGCCGCTGAAGCGGCTCACCGTGAGACCCTTGCTTCGGGCAGCCTGACGCTCGGCGCAGGTCGAGACCGGACGGTGTTCCTATGATATGAACCGTCCGAGATTCAGCGTGTCCGACTTCGCCGTTCAGGCTCGTCGAAGCGAGAATCCTTCGCTGCTTGCCTGACCAATTGGAGAAAATGTCGAACCACCACTGAAGGATCACCGCGGCGCGAAGCGAGGTCCAGCGGAGCCTTTGGTTGGACCGAGCCCCTAAGATGACGGTACACAACACCATCCACGTATAGATGGCGCAAGGACGCGGGAACCAGCGAAATTCCGAGGCCAACAGCGACCAGGCTCAGCGTTGACGTCACGCGAGGCGCTTCCTGTCCGACGCGTGGACTAAATCCTGCTGCGCGGAACGCCGCCATCATCGCCTCACGAAGCCCGGTCCCCAGAGGGGCGTAGAGAATGAATGTTTCGCGGACGAGATGCTTCAACGAAAGCCCGTTTCCGCGGCCGACGCCGTTTCGAGCCAATGCATGCGCAGCGGGTAGCGCGACCAGCATCGGCTCCTCGAGTAGCCTGTCGATGACAAACTGTTCCTGTTTGGTATGGGGCGTTCGGATGAACGCAACGTCGATTTGTTCGCTTCCCAGCAGCTCGAGAAGTTCCCCGCCAAGTCGCTCTTCCAATTGCAGGATACCTGCGGGTAGGCATCTCGAAACGCGCGGATGACGCGCGGCACGAATGGATGAAAGGGGCTTGTAGGCACAATCCCTACGCGGATTCGACCTTCCTCGCCTCGTGCCGTGCGCCGAGTCGTTTCAAAAGCACGATCGAGCTGGGCGAGGACAGCCCGGGCATTATTGAGGAACGCGCGCCCAGCATCAGTTAGCTCAACACCGCGTGCCCTTCGATGGAATAGCTGTGCGTCAACTTCGCGTTCGATCGCCTTGATGCGTTGGCTGAGCGGAGGTTGCTGCATGCCAAGCCGCTCCGCGGCCCGAGTGATGTGCCCTTCCTCCGCGACAGCGATGAAATATCGAAGGTGCCTCAGCTCCATTGTCATATCCTCAATGATATGAATTTCGACTATGGCATATATTAGCTGTAACGCCTCCAGAATGCTATCCGTGTAGGGCATTTCAATTGCGAGGATAGTGCCATGAGGATTTCCCGGCGCCGATTCCTGCATCTGGCAACTGGTGCTGCGCTTCTGCCGGCCATACCAAGCATTGCGAGCGCACAAGCGTTTCCGTCGCGGCCCGTGACAATCATCGTTCCGTTCCCGGCAGGCGGGCCAGCGGATGTTATCGCGCGCATCGTTGGCGACCGCATGCGGACAAGTCTTGGCCAGCCCGTGATCGTCGAGAATGTGTCAGGTGCGGGCGGCACCATCGGTGTCGCACGAGCTGCACGCGCCGCGCCCGATGGCTACACGTTGAGCATGGGTCAATTGAATTCCCACGTCTTTAGCGGGGCTGCGTACACAGTACGCTACGATC
>Ga0210402_10005465_pt1 | contig 11368 bp, 9 predicted proteins | sample IncBWC7MmetaG_FD_161055 | JGI IMG/M metagenome (GOLD analysis project Ga0210402, IMG submission 161055) | Forest soil microbial communities from Barre Woods Harvard Forest LTER site, Petersham, Massachusetts, United States - Inc-BW-C-7-M | ecosystem: Environmental > Terrestrial > Soil >... | reverse complement strand
AAGCGCGGCGAAGGGTCAAGCTCTTTTCACAGTCGGACTGTTATAATAAGAGTACGCATGAATCCACCCGAATCATCTGCACCAACCACCACCACCCAGCTGAACGGAGAATTGCCCGCCGAAATGCTGGCGACTCTCGCCGAAATCGCCGAGGAGGTAAACGCTTCTCTCGACCTCGACGAAGTCCTCGCGCGCTCCGCTGCGCTCATCAAGAAGCACATTGATTACGAGATTTTCGGCGTACTGTTTATTGACGAAGCCACCCGCACCCTCAAGTATCGCTTCGCCATCGGATATCCTCGCGACCTCGCCGATAATCTCCAAATCCCTGTAGGGCAGGGAATTACAGGAACCGCCGCGGCCACCGGCCATTCGGTACGGGTCAACGACGTCAGCAAGGATTCCCGCTATATCAACGCAATCGACAGCGTGCGCTCTGAACTCGCCGTTCCTTTGATGTTTCAAGGCAAGTGCATCGGCGTCCTCGATATCCAGAGCAATCATCTGGATTATTTCACCCGCGGCCAGCAGAACATTTTGACCCTTCTCGGCAGTCGTCTGGCGGTTGCCATTGAAAACGCGCGGCTCTTTGAACGCGTCCGCTCCCAGGCCGAAACGCTTCTTTTGCTGAATGAAGTCAGCCGCGAAATCAGCTCCATCCTCGACGTCGAGGAGTTGTTGCGCCGCGCAGCCGAACTCGTAAAGCGTGTGATTGACTACCAAATTCTCAGTATCTTGCTCTACGACGAAGAGCAGAAAATCTTTCGCCATCGCCTGGACGTCAAACACGGGCAGCGGGTGCAGGGCAAACTGCGCGTTGCCGCCAGCGAAGGCATCGTTGGCGCAGCCGCAACTCTGCGCGAACCGGTGCTCGCTCCCGACGTCACCGCCGACCCGCGTTATCTGATGGTCAATCCGGAAACACGTTCCGAACTTGCCATCCCAATGCTCCACAAAGGCAAAATTATCGGCGTCCTCGATCTCGAAAGCGCTCAGCTCAACGCGTTCAATGAAGAGCATGTTCAGACGCTCTCTATACTTGCCGCTAATCTTGCGGTCTCTCTCGAAAATGCCCGTCTCTATGAACAGGTCGCGCGCGACGAGGCGCGGCTCGATCGCGATCTGCAGGCCGCCAAGCGTATTCAGGGTGCGCTCATTCGTCCCGTTCCCACCGAAGATTTCGATCTGGACATGGCCGCTCGCTATATTTCTGCGCGTGAAGTTTGCGGGGATTTGTACGAATTTCTGCGCTACGGTCCGCAGCAATTGGGGGTCGCACTTGCCGACGTAAGCGGTAAAGGCACCGCCGCCGCGCTCTATGGCGCCGTCGCTATCGGTATTATGCGCAGCCTCGCCCCGCAGAAATTGCAGCCCGCGGAGATGCTTCGCCAGATGAATCAACTTGTCGGTGAACGCCGCATCGAGGGCCGCTTCATGACCGCATGTTTTGCCACCTGGCAAAAAGGCCGCCGTAAATTTCGCGTCGCAAATGCCGGGCAATCCCAGCCGCTCCTATATAAGGACGGCCGCTGCGGCAAAATTGAGCTCACCGGTTTTCCGCTGGGAATTTTCGAAGAGACCAGTTACGACGAGTGGAGCGTCACCCTCGATCCCGGCGATATCGTTATTTTCCATTCCGATGGCATCGCCGAAACCATGAACAGCGAAGGCCAGTTCTTCGGCACTGAGCGCTTGCGCAAGCTTGTCGAAACTCACCACGAACTCACCGCAACTGAAATGTCCGACCTGATTCTGCGCGAAGTGGATTGGTTTGCTCAGAACGCTCCGCTCTCCGATGACCGCACCCTTGTGGTGTTGAAAGCTCGATGAGCGCGCAGGCAGCGGTTTCTGCGAAGCCTCTTCGTTTCGTCGATCCCGCGGAATTCACCCCACACTTTGCCTGGCGCAATTCAAGAAGAAATTCCGGCCAGGAAGTGTTGTGCGAGGACGTCTCGCTAAGAGATGTCGCCGCAAAATTTGCCACGCCTGCTTACGTCTATAGCCGCGCCGCAATTGAATCCGCGTTTCGCGATCTCGATAAAGGTCTCGGCTCGCTCCCTCACACCCTTTGCTTCGCCGTCAAATCCAACGGCAATCTCTCGATCCTCAAACTTCTCGCACAGCTTGGTAGTGGCTTCGATATCGTTTCCGGCGGCGAACTTGAACACCTCGCTCACCTCGGCGTTCCCGGCGACAAAATTGTCTTTTCCGGCGTAGGAAAAACCCGCGAGGAAATTCGCGAAGCCCTCCGGTATCGCACCAAAGGGAAGTCAGCGCGCCGCGGGCTCTTGCTTTTCAACATTGAATCGGAAGCCGAGCTTGATGTCTTGCTCGACGAGTCAGCAAAGCAGATGAAGCGCGGCGGTGACCCGCCCGGTGTTTCCATCCGCGTCAATCCCGATGTACAAGCCGGCGGCCATCCTCATATCTCCACCGGCTACCGCGACCACAAATTTGGGCTGGACTGGAACGCCGCCCGCGAACTCTACACCAAACACTACAGTTCGAAATGGATTCAATGGCACGGTGTCAGCGCGCATATCGGCTCGCAAATCACCGCGCTGCAGCCATTCCAGGAAGCGCTCAGACGTTTGGCTGGTTTTGTTCGCGAACTTCGTGAACTTGGCATCAACCTGAAATATCTCGATTTTGGTGGTGGACTCGGTGTCCGCTACACCGATCAAAATCCTCCCGGCAGGCTCGATTACGCCCGCATGATCGCCAAAATCGTCAAGCCCCTTGGCATCCATCTTCTGCTCGAACCAGGCCGCACCATCATCGCGCCCGCCGGAGTCCTCTTAACCCGCGTGCTCTACACCAAAACCAATCGCGCGAAAACTTTTGTCGTTGTGGATGCGGGCATGAACGATCTGCTTCGCCCCGCTCTTTACAGCGCCGTTCACCCCATCACGCGCGTAACGCGAGCCAAAGCTGAAAAATCAGACCGCGCGAGGGTTGATATCGTTGGTCCCGTCTGCGAAACCGGCGACTGCTTTCTGCGCTACTGGCCGCTAGGCAATGTCAAAACCGGCGACGTTCTCGCCATCTGGACAGCCGGCGCTTACGGTATGTCGCTTGCGTCCAATTACAACTCCCGATGTCGTCCAGCCGAAATCCTCGTCGAAGGCAACCGCGCCCGCATTATCCGCCGCCGCGAATCCTCACGCGATCTCTTGCGCGGCGACGTCCTCGCTTAGCCGATCTTTCACGCAAGCGCTGTTTTGTCGAGAATTTGAGCTTCAAGAAAAGTTGTCATTCTGAGGCGAACGCAGTTCGCCGAAGAATCTCAATTGCAGACTTCGCCCAGCATAAGGTACGCGGCGCCCAACTGTTTTACGCCTCGCCCCACTTCAACTTACTCCGCAGAATCTCGTAATACGACTTGCGATGCGGCTGAATCAACTTCAATCTCTGTGCAGCGCGCGCGATCAACACCCGATCCTCGGATTCCATCAACAATCCCTTTTGTCCATCCAGCGTCAGGTACACCGACTCCGCCGCTCCACGCATCCGCATCTCCACATTGCGTGAGTCGGGGACCACCAACGGCCGGTCGGTCAAGGTATGCGGGCAAATCGGAGTCAAAATCATCGACTCCACCGCCGGATGCACAATCGGGCCGCCAGCGGACAACGAATATGCCGTCGATCCCGTCGGAGTGGCCACGATCAATCCGTCTGCTCGATATCGGCAGACGAAATCGCCATCAATGTAAAGTTCCAGCTCGATCATCCGCGCCAGCGCGCCCTTGGTAATCACTGCTTCATTCAACACCCGCCGCGAATCGATGACCTTTCCGTCGCGAACCAGCGATGCCGTCAGCATCACTCGTTCGCTCGCCTCCAGATGTCCCGCAATCGTCTCTTCCAGCGCGGGATACAGCTCTGCCAAAGTAAAGCTCGTCAGAAATCCAAGACTTCCGAGATTGATCGGTAGCACCGGAATTCCAACCGGCGCGGCCTCGCGTGCTGCCGCGAGCAGTGTGCCGTCGCCTCCCAGCACCAAAATCAGATCGCATTCGCGCGCTAAAACGTCTCGCGCTTTCCCACCCGCTTCGTCGCGCAGCGATTCCGCCGTCTCTGTATCGTAAATCGCCCGAATCCCGCGCTTTGCTAGCCAATCGAGCAGCGGCCGCACCACGTCAGAAAGTTCCGCGCGGCGCGGTCTCGAAAAGATTCCTATGGTTCGAAAGGGAACGGATGGCATGGTTGTTGCGATTCTACCTTAGACGCTTTTCCGCGCGTGCAGAAAAAACTCCTGGTTACCTTCAGCCCCTGCAAGCTGGCTGGGTTTCACACCGAGATCGCTCAGCCCCAGCGCGACTGCCGCCGTTCGAACCGACTCGATCGCTCGTTGATGCAACACCGGGTCCGACACAATTCCGCCCGGCCCAATATCTTCCCGTCGCAATTCGAATTGCGGCTTGATCAATATCAGAAAATCAGCTTCGGTCTCCGCAAGCGACACCACCGCCGGAAGAATCTTGGTCACTGAAATAAACGAAACATCCGCCACCACCACGCCAGCTTTCTCGGGCAAATCTTCCGCCCGTAACTCCCGCGCGTTTCGCTTGATCCGCACCACCCGCGCATCCTGCTGTAACTTCCAGTCCAGTTGGTCCACGTTCACGTCCACCGCATAAATCCGCGCCGCTCCATTTTGTAGCAGGCAATCCGTGAACCCGCCGTTCGAAGCGCCCACATCCAGACAAATCTTTCCGCTCACTTCCACGCCAAAATCCTGCAGCGCGCCTTCCAATTTAAATCCGCCTCGGCTCACATATTTCTGTATACGGCTGTGAATCTCAATCGCCGCATCTCGTGCCACCGGCTGTCCGGCTTTCGCTGCTGTCGCGCCATTCACCCGCACCTCGCCCGCAAGAATCATCGCCTGTGCTTTTTCGCGGGATGGGGCAAGCCCGCGCTCCACGATCAAGACATCAAGCCGCGCGCGGTCTTTCCGGGTTGTCATTGGTTAGTAAAAACGATTCCGCTGAATTACGCCCGCCGGTGTACCAGAAACTCCGCAATCTCCCGCAACCGCGCTGCCCGCTCTCCATAGGGCGCAAGGTCCGCGATCGCCTGCGACGACAATTCGTTCGCAATCTGGTGCGATCGCTCCAACCCAAACACCGATGGGTACGTCGCCTTCTGCTGCGCAATATCCTTGCCCGCAGTTTTTCCCAGCGCCGCCGACGATTCTTCCACATCCAAAATATCGTCGGTCACCTGAAACGCCCACCCAATCGTCTCGCCAAAGTGCCGCAGCCGCGCCACATCTTCATCCCCAGCGCCCGAGCAAATCGCACCCGCCGTCACCGATGCCCGAATCAACGCCGCGGTTTTCGCTCGATGAATATATTCCAGCGTTTCCGGCCCTGCGCCTTTGCCTTCCGCTTCCAGGTCCGCCACCTGGCCACCCACCATTCCATTCACCGTTCCCGCCGACTTCGCCACTTCCGTCAACATTTTCACTCGCAGCGCGGCATCCACCGGCGCAGCGCCAATCGTTTCGAACGCCAGCGTCAGCAGCGCGTCTCCCGCCAAAATCGCAATCGCTTCGCCAAATTTTTTGTGGCACGTCGGTTTCCCGCGCCGCAAATCATCGTTATCCAGCGCCGGCAAATCATCATGAATCAGCGAATAGGTGTGAATGAATTCAATCGCGCAACCCGGATGCAGCGCCGCCTTCACATCGCTCGTAAAAATCCGCGCTGTCTCCAGACAAAGTATCGGCCGTATCCGCTTCCCGCCGGCAAACACGCTATAACGCATCGCCTCATGAATGGATTTCGGCGCCGTTTCAGCCGCCGGCAGCAATCTCTGCAAAGCGGCATCCACCACCTGTAGATCATCTTCAAAAAATAAAGGGAGCTTCATCGTGCGAATTGTATACGGTGCCGAGTGCCCCGTCCTCGGTTTGTGAGGGCGGGGCACCCGCGCAAGTCGGCGCAGAGCATCTCTCGTCGCGAGCCGCGCCCAGACATCAAGCCCCGGCCTCGCCTTCCGGTTCGAACGGCTCCGCCACCACCTTACCGTCCGCTTTTTTCAGCAGAATCTCGACCTTCCCCTCGGCCTCTTCCAGCTGCTTCTGGCATTCCCGCGAAAGCGCCACGCCTTCTTCAAACAATTTCATCGCCTCATCCAGCGAAAGCTGCGGGCTTTCCAGTTTGCGTACCACTTCCTCCAGCCGCGCTAGCGACCTCTCAAAGTCCGGCTTTTTCTGCGCTTCTGGTTTTTTCGGAGCTGGTATGTTCACACGGCCTTTTTCATGCGGGGACTCTCGCAATCATCATCCGCAATTATTTTTTCAATCGCCGCTCCGATTCCTCACCAAAACTCGGTCGGCTCTTGCTTCCAGCATTCTAAGGCACGCTCAACAACCGAAACAATTCCTTTGTGCTTCTGCCTCGTCGCAACTCCGCATCACGGCTTCAACGTCAACGTATGCTTTCTCACCTTCGCTTCCGCTGCATCGCTAAACGGCGCCACCACCGGCTTGCCCTCGTACCAATACCGAAACTGATCCGAATAATGGCTGCTCCCAAGCTGCCCGCTCTGTCCGCCCGGAATCACCATCAACGAATTGTCCCAATCGCCAACGCTCGCCGCCATCCGCATCGCCGGTCCATGACGTCGCGTCGCCGCTCGCGGACTGAAGCTCGTCCCGCCCTGCGCCTTGCCGGTAATACTGAACAGCGTCTTCAAAAATCCTTCCCGGCCCAGTGGATGCAGCATTTCCAGCGAATCAAATCTCTTCCACTGCCAGTCTTCGATTCGCGCGCTCCCCGAATCCTTCTCCAAATGTTTCACCGATTCATCCGCCGCCGCAACCAGCAGTTCATCGTAATTCTTGTAAGCCGCAGGCAGCCACATCGCCGGACGCTCGGTCAACACTCTCTGCAAAAACGCCGTGCTCCGCCACTGATACAGTTCCGTATCGTCACCCAGCGTCGGTTGCAAAATCAGCCGCAACGCCGCACGCCGTGTCCCTTCCAGGAACGACACCACGGATGAATCCGCATCCGCAATTCCATTCCAATCTTTCGACAGTGCTATCAGCTTTTGTGTACGTGCATCTTTCGGCCCCGCAATCTTCGCCGCCGGCGCCAGTTGCTCCGCAAGAAATACATTTGGGTAACTGTAAGTATCGGTCTGCACTTTCAGCATGTCCGCAGGCCGCAAATCGTGCTTGTCGTGCAGCAAATCCCAAATCCGTGCCGTCCGGTACGGCTCTTCCCAATGATCCGTCAAATACGGTTTGTAGTCCGGCCCCGTCACTCGCGCGTTCGCCGTCACAATCAATCCATCTTCCGGATTAATCGCCTGCGGCAACTGTTCGAACGGAATATATCCTTTCCACTCGTAATCATCCGTATCGCCCGGCACCGGCACCTCGCCGTGCCCTTTCTTTCGAATCGGCACCCGCGCCGCCAGTACATAGCCAATATTCCCGGCCACATCCGCATACACCGCGTTCTGCGCCGGCCCCCACACAGTCTTCAGCACTTCGCGAAACTCGCGCCAGTTCTGCGCCTTTCCCAGCTTCAGGTAAGTATTCTCCAGCCCGCCCGGCTCCGTCGCCGTCCACTTCAACGCATATCCCGTATTTCCTTCGCGAATCATCACCGGTCCATGCCGCGTGATCGTCACCGAAAAATGCACATCCGCCGCGCTCTTCACGTGGATCACTTCATCCACCGTCTCCGCCTTCAGCCATTTTCCGTTTGCCTTGTATTCATCCGGCTGCGCGGGATTGAACGTCTCGATATAAAGGTCCTGCACATCCGCGCCATTATTCGTAAATCCCCACGCAATCCGGTCGTTGTGCCCGATCACCACCAGCGGTGCGCCCGGCAAAGTAAATCCCTTCACGTTCCATCCCGGGCACGTCAAATGCATCTGATACCAGATCGGCGGAATGCTCAGCTCCAGATGCGTGTCGTTCGCCAGCAGCGGTTTTCCCGTCGCTGTATGCTCCCCACTCACCACCCAATTGTTGCTGCCCAGGCTATGCCGGATGTCCCGCTGCGATTCGCCCACCCACTGCACCACCGCTGGCGCCAGCGCAGAGGTTAGATCCGGAAAATCTTGTCCCATCGGCGACGCGCCAGCCTTCAACACATCATCCGGCGTCATATCGTCATCGTCGTCTTCATCTTCATCGCCCGAACGCTGCGTACCGCTGTTCGGCTGGTCCGGATCGCCCACCACAAAATGGTCCAGCGCCGCTTCCACCGAAAACAAATCCTTGGCTCGCTCCGCTCCCACCCGCGCGGTCACCTTCGCGCGGTCGAATTTGTCTTCCCACGATTCCGTCAGCGTGTGGTACATGTACCCGGCAATCACCAGCGAATCCGTCGTCTTCCATGGCCCAGGCTTGTATTTCAACATCGTGAATTCCACCGGCAGCTTGTTTTGGTGCTGCTCGATAAATTTATTCACGCCGCGCGTGTACGCTTCCATCACCAGCCGCGACTCGTCGTCCAGCAGCCCCGCGTCGCGCTCCGCCGCCGGACCAAACCGCATCAGCCGGAATTCCTTGTCCACCGGCAGCGCCACCGCCCCAACAATTTCAGAAAGCTGTCCTCGCGCCACTCGCCGCAGCAAATCCATCTGCCACAGCCGGTCCTGCGCCATCACGTAACCTTGCGCCTCTGCCATGTCCGCCAGCGAACCCGCGCGCACGTGCGGAATCCCCCAAACATCACGCTCAACCGTGACTTCGTGTTGCAAACCGGGCAGGGAAGCGGTTCCATCCACCTGCGGCAGCGGCCGCACAAGCAACCACCACGCCGCCCCTCCAACTACCACCACCAGAATTGTCGGAATCCAACCAACCACCCGCAGCAAAGCTCGCAAATTTGCCCCTCTTAATGACGCAAATTCAAGTGTAGAGGAGCCATTCCACCCGCGCAACGCGCAACATCGTCAATCCGCTCACATGTGGCGGGCATTTTCGAGATGCACGCTAACCCCAATGCGTGGAAGTTCAATGTCTCGGCACCAGCGAAAATCCGCTGCCACCATCCGAAGTTTGTTGTAGCGTCGGCATCCTTGCCGGCTCCGCTGCCGACGCGCCGCCCGGTTCTCCCTGCGACGAAAAAGCAGCCAGCAGGGAACTCGCCTCGTCAACTTGCTTGCGCGTCATCAAGTGCGAGACCTGTTTGCGCCGTTCTGCACCAGAAGCATCACCTGCCGCGAGCGCCCGCGAATACCAAGTGTAAGCAGCCACGTAATTAAGCGGAACGCCGCTCCCTTGCTCGTACAGGTAAGCCAGGTTCGTTTCCGCGCCAGGCAGGCCTTGTTCTGCGGCACGCCGCAGCCATCGCGCAGCTTCTCTGTAATCAAGTTCTACGCCCAGTCCCTTGTAATACAAAACCGCCAGACTGTTTTGCGCCTCGGCCGATCCTGAATCGGCCGCCGCGCGAAACCACCTCGCTGCTTCTTTATAATCGCGCGGAACTCCGGCACCCCGGTAGTAAAGCGTCGCCAGATTGCACTGGCCCACGGAATTCCCGTGTTGCGCCGAAGCCCGATACCATTCGAACGCCTCGCTCATGTCCTTCGGCACGCCCTGTCCATGCTGGTAAAGGGAACCCAAATTGTTTTCGGCGGTCGAGTGTCCCTGCAGTGCCGCCGCGCGATAGTTCTCCGCCGCCTTCCCATAATCCCGGGAAACGCCCTTGCCATGCTCGTATAAATAGCCGAGCAGAAATTCCGCGCCAGCATTACCCTGAGCCGCCGATGCTCCAAGCCACTTGAGCGCCGATTGGTAGTCCTCGTCGGTCGGCCCATTAGTGGCCCTATTAGTGGACCCCTTAGTGAGACTGCTGCGCAAATAAGTCAGCGCCAGATTGTATTGAGCAACCGCGTCACCCTGATCCGCCTGCGATTGCAGCTTGGAAGAAACCGCCGTATTACTCCATTCCGATTGCGGCCAGGCGTATTCGGACTGAACCGTTACACACACTGCGGCGACAAACAACAACCGAGCAAGAAACGAGTAAGACAAGCGCAATTGCGAGTTCATAGTGGCCCCCTTGGTTGACTTCGAATTACTTTCGGCGCGCCAAACTCTTCCTGCCGGTTCACCGGCTCGGGTTTCAGGGTTTGTATTTACAAACCCTGAGATAAATTAGAGTCAAGACGCGCCGCGAGCACACCACCGCGATAGCGCCTGGGGCCAAGGTGCGCCGCCAGAAACAAGCTGGCACACCCGTGCTCCGGCACGCCAAACGCGCGACGAGCTCTAAGACCCACTCGGTTGAACTGGATTGCTACCGTTAATGACGAGAGAACTTACAAAAAAGTTTGGTCGTGTTGCGAACTCTTACCATCATTTTATTGTTACAACTAAACGCCTTCGCGAATCCTCGTAGCCCTCGTGCCGTCATAAATCCCCGTTCGGTAGTGGATGAAGTTGCAGGAAGGAGGACGCGGCGTTGCGGGCTCGTCCCGCCATTTCGCGCGGGTTCGGTCGCTTGGCTACGCCGAGCAGCAGGCTCACCATTAAATGGCCCCACAGCAACCCGGCGAACTGCTCTGCAAGTTCGGCAGGACGGCCCGCGAGCAGCGCCGCCGCAATTGCCTGGGCCATTATCTTGCGCAAGGCGGCGCGGCTTGCCTCGCGTCCTGTAGCGTCGAGCGCGCGCGCCACTTCGGGGGCCCGGACCGCCTCACCGATCGCAAGCCGGAATACCCCAATAACCGTGGGATCGCTTACCTCGCGGACCAGCTTCGTCCCGAAAGAAGTCAGCACCCGCTCTAAGGTCTCGCGATTGCGCAGCACGGGCAGGTTAGCGGGCACGTCAAATCGCTTGGCGCGTTCGCGGATGCAGGCGATCAGCATCTCCTGTTTGTTCCCAACGAGCGCGTAAAGCTCTCGCTTCGAAACGCGCGCACGCGTCGCGATCTCCAGCGTGCTGGTCGTCGCGTAGCCGCTCCTCATGAACGCCGCAAAGGCTGCCGCAAGGATGCGCTGGCGCACTGCGGTTTCGTCGCCGTCTTTCTGGCGGCGTTTTGACATCGACGCTTTAGCCATCATCCTCTCCTCGCCGACCAATGGTACCGTATAGTACCATCATCGGGATAAGCGAGCCGGAAATTTTATGCTTGCGGATGTAACTTTTGTCCTATGGCTGCGTCTAATGTGTGTGGTACCCAGCGGTACCAAAACATCACGATTTTCGCAAGGAATTGCACCGGAAAGGATCGATCATGCCATCTTCAGTTTTGTTCGGAATCAGTGTAACGTTCAGCTTGGCTGCTTGGGCAGCAGTAGCGTGGCACTATATTTGGCCAGCGCTAAGAGAACGCCCCAGCCCTGAGAATCTGAAGCCCATCCTGCTGCTGCATGGGTTCAGGTT
>Ga0210402_10005463_pt1 | contig 11368 bp, 9 predicted proteins | sample IncBWC7MmetaG_FD_161055 | JGI IMG/M metagenome (GOLD analysis project Ga0210402, IMG submission 161055) | Forest soil microbial communities from Barre Woods Harvard Forest LTER site, Petersham, Massachusetts, United States - Inc-BW-C-7-M | ecosystem: Environmental > Terrestrial > Soil >... | reverse complement strand
GAGCGCAAACAGATCACGGTGCTGTTCGCCGACCTGAAAAGCTCGATGGAGCTGATTGCCGATCGCGATCCCGAGGAAGCACATAAATTGCTGGATCCTGTCCTGGAGCGGATGATGGAATCCGTCCAGCGCTACGAGGGGACTATCATCGATATCGCAGGCGACGGGATCCAGGCGCTGTTCGGAGCACCGTTCGCGCACGAGGATCACGGCATCCGCGGCTGCTACGCAGGGCTGAGGATGCAGGAGTCGGTAAAGCGCTATGCGCAGGAAATTCAGCGCACCCACGGTGCGCCGATCCAGATCAGGGTAGGACTGAATTCCGGGGAAGCCCTGGTCTGCGTCAGCGGAACGGAGGCGCGCAGGGCCTACATCGCCGTAGGTCGTACCGTTCATCTCGCGGCTCGCATGGAGCAGGCGGCGATACCCGGCTCGATCCTCATTAGCAGCTCTACCCTGCGCCTGGCCGAGGGGTACGTCCAGGTCAAATCCCTCGGCAAGCTCAACGTAAAGGGGCTGAACGAGCCGGTCGAAGCCTATGAGGTCACCGGGGCGCAAGGGGTGCGCACCCGGCTGCAAGTTGCAGCAACACGGGGCCTGATGCGGTTTGTTGGACGCGACGCCGAGATCGCGCAGCTCGGCGCAGCATGGCAGCGTGCCGCGGCAGGCCGGGGTCAGATCGTCGCAGTTGGGGGCGAACCCGGCGTAGGAAAATCCCGTCTGATCTACGAATTCGTGCGCTCTCGCTCGCGCGAACCTTGGCTTATCATCGAAAGCGGATCCGTCGCCCACGGGCAGGCCACCGCGCATCTCCCCGTCATCGAGCTGCTCAAGTCATATTTCAAGATCCATGACGGCGACGATCATGGCGCCATTCGGGAGAAGGTGACTAAAAGGTTGGTCGCTCTGGATGAGTCGCTCAAAACCTGCATCCCGGCACTACTGGCCCTGCTCGACACGCCATCTGGCGATTCGGAATGGGAGAAACTCGATCCACAACTGCGCCGGGAGAAAACCCACGAAGCGGTCAAGCGGCTGCTCCTGCGGAGTAGCCAGGTGCAGCCGCTGCTGGTTGTGCTCGAGGATCTGCACGGCATCGATTCCGAGACGCAGGCAATTCTCAACAACCTGGTCGACAGCCTGGCGCTCGCCCGCATGCTGCTGCTCGTGAGCTATCGACCCGAGTATCTGCACGACTGGCACGCGAAGCCCTACTACACCCAGGTGCGACTTGGTCCGCTCGAAGCTGACGGCACGGAGGACCTGCTCGACGCGCTGCTGGGGCGCGACGCGACGCTTCTGCCGCTGAAGCGGCTCCTGGCGGAACGCACCGCAGGTAACCCGTTCTTTCTCGAAGAGAGCGTCCGATCATTGGCTGAGTCGAAGGCGCTCGTCGGAGCACCGGGCGCCTACCGTTTCGCCGGGTCGCTGACCACGATCCAGGTGCCCACGACCGTGCAACCCGTCATCGCCGAGCGCATCGACCGCCTTTCGCCGCTGCACAAGCAGCTTCTCCAGGCCGCAGCCGTCATTGGCACCAGCGTTCCCTCTTCGCTGCTCCACGCAATCGTCGAGCAGCCGGACGAGACGCTGCGGCAGGGCCTGGCACACCTCCAATCCGCCGACTACCTGCATGAGGCGGGCCTTTTCCCCGATCCCGAGTATACCTTCAAGCACGCGTTGATCCACGAAGTGGCGTATGAGAGTCTGCTGCACGAACGCCGCCGGGGATTGCATGCACGCATCGTGGAGGCGATCGAACGCCTGCACTGGGATCGTATCCCCGAGCACGTCGAGCAGCTTTCGCATCACGCGCTGCGCGGCGAGGTCTGGGACAGGGCTGTGTCGTATTCCTATCAGGCAGGAGCGAAGGCCGCCGCGAAGTCCGCCCATCGGGAGGCGGTGGCGAGGTTTACCGAGGCGCTGACAGCTATCGAACGCGTCCCGCAAAGCGGCACCGTCATGCAGCAAGCCTTCGACCTGCGGTTCAGCTTGCGGACTTCACTGTCGCCGCTCGGAGATTTTCAGCGCAGCTTCGAGCTGCTCCACGAAGCGGAAGCTATCGCCAGGACATTGAACGATCAGGCGAGGCTGGCGCGCGTTTTCACGTTCAAGGCTCTCTACTTCTGGTCGGTAGGTCAACAGGATCAGGCGATCGAGGCCTCCGAGCAGGCACTCCTCGCAGCGCAGCCGGTCGGCGAAGCGTCGGCGCAAGTGCTGGCAAAGCTGTTCGCGGGCCGGGCGCGGCATGCGCGAGGTGACTACGTGCAGGCGATCGAGCTCATGAACTGGGTCATCAGCGCGACGGACGGCGATCGCACCAATTTTCTAGGAATGGCCAACCTGCCGTCCGTATCGGCGCGCACCTGGCTTGCGTGGTCGCTGGCAGAGCGCGGCGAGTTCGGCCTGGCGCTCGAGCGCGGTGATGAGGGGGTCTACATCGCGGAAGCTGTCGACCATCTGGTGAGCCGGATCTACGCTTACATGGCTCTCGGAATCGTCCATCTGCGCAAGGGCAATCTCGACTTGGCGATCCAGAGTCTGGAACGCGCCTACCAGATGGCCGAGCGCGCAGATCTTCGCATGGCGCGAGCCATGGTCGCGGGGTACCTCGGGCGGGCGTACACGCTGAGCAACCAGGCGGGCAGGGCCATCGAGATCCTCAAACAAGCGGTCGAGGCCGCCGCCGCGATGCGACTGATGGTCGATCAGGCGATGCGGCTGGTGCACCTCGGCGACGCTTATTTGCACATCGATGACTTGGAACAGGCAATCAGCGTTGCTCGAGCTGCGCTGCAGAACTCCCTGGATTACGATCAGCGCGGAGCCGCCGCATGGGCTCAATGGCTGCTCGGTGAGATAAATACGCGCGCGGACAAATCAGCGGAGGCGGAGAGCCATTATCGTAACGCCATGATGCTTGCATCAGAGCTCGGAATGGCACCCCTTTTGGCGCACTGTCATTTCAGCCTGGGCAAGGGATACAGTCCCGCGAGCGGCAACGAGCACGGTCGAGAGCATCTCGTCGCAGCTGCGGATCTGTACCGAAGCCTCGAGATGCCGTCCTGGATACGCGAGGTCGAAATGAGGCTGGGACGGCTCCAAGTCTCTCTGTCAACATGAAGGTGTTTTTAAGTGCGGTTGACGGACATCGCAGCTGCCAACCCTGAGCAACATTTGCGGAGGGGTGGGCTGTTGCACAACCGAGGCTTGACAATCGACATAAGAGGGTGGGCAAAGGCGCGCCCCGCCAAAGAGTCCGCCCAGGCAAAATCTCGCGCGCCGTGCCCACGCGTTCGGTGTGCGTGGGCAAAATCGCCATTGGTGGTGCGCATGCTGCTCCTGTGTGTAAGCGATTTTGCCCACCCTACAGTGCCGGGGTGATTCGATTTCACCGGAACACGCTCTAATCTCCTTGCTAATGTCGTGAGTATGTCCTCTGAACTGCGGGCCAACAACGTCGTACAGGTCTCTTTCCTGCGCAGGAGAAATCGGTGTAAGCTTTGGTGTGTAGGTGCCAAACGGCCGGTGGGCATGCGTGATGCCTTGGCAAAGACAGTGAGGAGGCTCCTGTGGCAACCATCGCGATCGTGACTTCCACTACCTTTGGAAGCGACAATGCGGCATGCTTTAAATCAGGCTTGAGTTCCTCGTTGGGGGGGAATCCTCAACCAACAATCCTTCCCCCCTTTCAGTCCCCCAACGGAAGTTACGATCTCGCCACGCTGCAACCCCTAATAAGGTCGGCAGTGAACAATAATCCTGGACCTGACTTGATCGTTACCGCAGGCGGGCTCCCCACGGCGATGGCAGCTGCGGCAGAACTTACTCACCCGAACGACCCTAAATTTATCTTTTTGATTGGCGATGCGCTCGGGGGAAACCCGACGGCGCTCGCCGGCGGCGTTGACATGAACAATCCGAGTGAAGATACGGCTCGAAAGAAGTTACTGACTGATCCCCCATTCAACGTGGCTCCCGGCAAACTATACCTGGTTGTCAATTCTAACATCAACGCATCTCCAATGTCCCACAACGATGCCCACAATTGGCCCCCAGCCAAGGTCGCTAAATTCTTCAACGGTGTTCCCAATCCCCCTGACCCCACCGCCACCTTCAATACTGAGTTTACGAATCTCAAAAACAGCAATCCAACCCCTGAGGGGCTGGTTATCAGCGCAGACCCGTATTTTCGTCTTTGGCGGACGGCTTTCACCGCAGCACTCGGTAGTATACTCCCTGTCCCAGTATGCTATCCTTTTCAAGATTTTATTGACGCAATCAATAATCAACCTAACAAGCCCAATATTCATAATAGTGTAGCGCTGGAACAGCCAAAACTCAACAATCCCAACGACAGCAGCGATGCGTCTACCGCTTATTTTCAGCTCGGCAAGCAAGTTGGAAGATTCCTCGTCGGCACTGCAAATGTAAAGATCGTCAAGTGGGATGCCGCTAACTCAACGTGGTCACAACCGAGTTGACAGGACGATCTCCTAAGCGAGCACAAGTCATGTGCGACTTGGCGCACGCTCATCTGGGCGCTCGCGATCGAGAACCTGGCGATCGTGGTGACCACGCAGAACCTGCTCGACCGTTCCGAGCGCGGCCCGGCCATGGTGGCAGCGCCCGAGGAGATCCTGCTCGAGAGCACGATCGCGGGAATGAGCGTGGTGGATGTGAGCCCCGAGCGGGTGCGCTATCTGCGCGCGAGCCGCGACGTGCTCGGCTCGTCCGAACACTGCGCGGTCGAGCAGGGCCTCCTCGGGCCGCAATGGCAGTGCCCGGAGCTCTACGACGCGGTCCACCCGGGGCCGCTGCGGGAGGCGGCGGAGTGATTTTTTGCTTGCCAAACTTTTGCTGCCAGTTAAAGTTGCGGTTGGATCTGAACAGTCCGCGTTCTGGGGGGCGACTTGCGCACTACCCCAAGCACTTTCTCCGGCGATGCCGCTCGCCTCGCCGCCCCGCACCTGCCGGCAGGCGCATGTCAAACCGCGCTGAAGGTAGCATCTGATTGCGCCGGCGACGCCCGCTTCGGCGGGTCAGTTTCCTGGACACACGTGGAACGTTTGGCGGTTGCAACCCAAAGCAGGGTTGCACTCTTCGAATTCGAATCCGGGATTGAGGGGCAGGCCGAGCAGGACTGTTTCAAGGAGGATTTTGCCCGGGAGCTGGAAGGGCTCGAGCAATGGTCGATGGAGCACGACTGGTTGTCCTTCAAGCGAGCGGTGCCGAACTTAACAGTCGTTGTTTCTGAACGATTCAACATTTCAAAGTCACTGGTGCCGGCCTGGAACGGGTGCGCTGGTCATATGGAATTCCCGGCGCGGCGCGTGCTTGCGCGCAAGGCGGCCGTCCTCCATGAGCTGGTCCACGTTTTCTTCCCCAGCGGCAATCGGTTTCTCGCCGAAGGCCTTGCCGTCCATCTCCAGGCCGAAATCGGAGGGAATCCCGCATTTCCAAATTTCGGCAGGCCGCTGCATGCTTTCGCGGGTGAGCGCATGCGCGACATGGCAGGCCAACTCGTGACCGATGGAGCTGCGGGTCTCAAAGCTGCGCCTGGAGAGGAAATCTTCGCCGCGATCCGACTTGGCGAGCTCGACGCGATCGCGACGCCGAGCCCGCTCACGCTGCAGGTTGGCGAGCATTTCTACGGCGAGGAGCCGCACGGGCAGGCATGCATCTATCCCATCGTCGGTTCATTCGTGCAGTTTCTGATCGAGACGCGCGGGGATGAGAGATTCCGCAGGCTTTACCTGGAAACGCCGCTGATGCCGCGGCGGCAGGACGCCGGGCCCCCGCACCGATGGGCGGGCGTGTACGGAGTTTCCCTCGCCGATCTCGAGCAGGAATGGAAATCACTGATCGCCGGCAAGACCGAACTGTAAGCGGAATCGTAGCACAAACTTCTCAAGGAGGATTGCCATGCCTGAAATCTCCCCGAAGATGACTCGTGCGAAACTGAAAAAGAGCGCGCGCAAGACGTCGCAAGGCAAGGGCCGCGCGGCTCTTCCCGGCGTCAAGACCGACGCCAGGCACCCGCAAGCGTCGGATAAATCCGGCTACCAAACCAACCGCGAACTGGCCAAGCTCATCAGCGCAGTGGTGCGGGCGAAGAAGAAAAGCGACCGCAACGGCGCGCGATTTGTGCTGGGCTGGCGGCTTTATCCCAACCAGGACCATCCGAGCTGGAGCAAAGATGTCCATTCCTGCGGCTGTGGCTGCGGTTGCAGCGCTTGACTGGTAACGCAAGCGCAGACCAGTTGCTTTGCGTCTCAGAGAGGTTGAGCAATGAAATCGAACCGCAGGGACTTTATCACCGGGACTACTGCGCTGGTCCTTTTAGCCCCAGGGGAGGCCCGTGCTGCCGCGGGTGATCCGTGGGTGGGGGTCGTCCATAGCACTCTCATGGCTTCCGATTGGGAGCTTGCCTTTTACGATGGGTTGAGAAAACAAGGATACGAGGCGGATCCCGCCGTATCGCTTACAGGAAATCGGAAACGAGTGAATATCCTGAGCCGCCATGTAAACGGCAGGTACAAAAAAGCCAGTCAGAACCTGCAATTGGCCGTCAAGGATATTACCGCTGCAAGCAAACTTGAAGGTGCTCGTGGCTGCCGGAGGTTTGCCGGCGGGACAAGCAGCGGCAACTCAGCTGAAGTCCAGCGCGTCGACCAGCAACATCCCACTCGTCACCTTACTGGGCAGGAAGGATGCGCTGTCAAATTACCAGCATGCCGAGGGATTATACTTTGACGACATAGTAAGTGGCGGCGCAGCGCCTACGAACACTTACATGCAGCAAAAGATCACGGACCTCTCGACTACCTATAGATTTCAAGGCAGGCTGGACAAGATCGGTTTCCTGTACAATGGCAACTCTGTGATCGGCGCATTTGAATTGCAAGAGTTTACAAGGGCATTGTCCCAATTGGGTGTGGCAAGGCCGTTGTACGTTGACGCGTTAGGCAAAAGTTCGAGCGGGGAAAATCACGACATCAAGCTCGTGGATGCTTTCGATGACCTGGTAACGACCCAAGGGGCGCAGGCAATCATATTGAGCGCGGACCCCCACTTCACGACACAACTCCCGAAAATCGTGCGCCTGGCGATGGCAAGGCGAAGCGTTCTTGTAGTGTGTTATCCTTTTACCGACTACGGGGATGAGGCGTTGGACGCCGGTATGTCCAAGGCAGAATTTCTCGCCAGAGGGCCCGCCCTCAAAGATGTGTATTCGCTCATTGGAGAAACAGTAGGCAAGCGTCTGGCGAATCCTGGAGGTGCGTACAACTTCATTGTTGCCACGCAAAATCGAATAGGTCAGTAAGCACCAAGATACCGTTGCCTACGCGCGTTTGAGAGCATCAAGTGGAAATGCGACAGGCGAGCCGGGAACGGAGCCCCTCCGTCGGGATTGGCTATAGATGCGCGATCGCGGCATGGACGCGCGCAAACCTGCACGCCTTCGACGTGCTCGAAGTCACGGTAGATCATTACATTCACGGCGGTGCGGCGCAGCGGGACGAAATTCTCGACCTGGTCGGCCGCATTCCTCTGACCGCGCACGGCGTCGGTCTTTCCATCGGCACGGATGTGCCGCTCGATCTCGCTTATCTTGACGAAGTTGCCGGGATCGTCGATCGGCTCAAGGCACCTGCCTACAGCGAGCACCTGGCTTTTACCCGAGTGCCCGGTCGCGACCTTGCCAACCTGCTGCCGCTGCCGCGGACCGAGGCGGTCGCCGAATCGATCATTGAGAAAGTGCGGACCGTGCAGTCGCGCATCTCTGTCCCTTTCCTGCTTGAAAATATTTCGTACGTGTTCGAGTGGCCGGACTCGAATTTGTCGGATGCCGAATTCCTAAACCTGATTTGCCGCGAAACCGGCGCCTGCCTCCTGCTCGATATCGAGAACCTCTATCTGAATGCTTGCAATCACGGCTTCGATCCCTACGGTTTTGCCGACGAGCTTTCGCTGGGACTGGTGCGGGAGATGCACATGGCCGGCGGGACCACTGTGCGCGATCCCGATCTGCCGGCACCGTTTTTTGCCGATTCCCATTCCCATCCGCTGCCGGCACAGACTCTTGACCTGCTTGATCACGTGCTCGAACGACACGCGCCTGCAACCATCATCCTCGAGCGCGACGACCGCCTGGACGCGACGGACGAGATCATCGATGATGTCGCCCGCATTCGAGCAAGCGTCGGGCTGCGAAGAAATGACCAGCAAGCGGCTGCTGCAGCGGCAGGTTAGTCTCCTCCGGTATCTCACCAGCGGCGGCGCCATCTTCGGCGACGGGGGCCCGCTCGATCCGGACTTGCGCGGCGTGGATGGGACGTTGCTCCGGATGGAGGCGCGCTTTTCCCATGAGAAGCGCATGGAAAAAATTGCCGCGGTATTCCCGCGTACGTTCGATCTGCTGGGCAGCGAGCGAGAGGCGCTCATCCGTGAATTCGTCGACGCCTGCCCGCCGGTGGATATCGCGCGCCTCGCAAACGCGCGACAGTTTCACGACTTTCTGTCCGCCCGGTGGCGTCGACAGCCGCCGCGACGGGCGTATCTCCCCGATGTCGCCGCCTGCGAGCTTGCCTGCGCGCAGGCCCGCGCGGTTTGCGAAGATGGCGCCACCCCGGCGAATGACGTGCGTCGTACGGGGATCCGCCGTCGGCCGGGGGTTGTGCTTCTGCGCTGCGCCTTTGATATTCGACCGATCTTCGAAGCGGGTGCTGGCGATCCGGTCGAGCGCGACACGCCGCTTGCGATTGTGCCCGCGCCTGATCGCGATCAGCCCGGCATCTTTGAGCTCCCCCCCGCAGTTTTCGATCTGTTGGCCGCGCTCGACGGCCGGGTCGATGCGGCTGACTTGCGCGAGGTTCCGGAAACAGATGCGCTGATTGCCGATCTCGCGCGGGCGGGCCTCATCGAGGTGCGCGGGTGAGAATTTGCATTATCGGCAAATTTCCGCCCATTCAGGGCGGCGTAAGCATGCGCACCTATTGGACCGCGCATGGCCTCGCGGCACGCGGCCACGAGGTTGACGTGATCACGAACGCGAAGGAAGCGCTCCCGCCGTTCCGAATGCATATGCGGCAGGAGGACTGGAAACGCTGCGAGGCTTCGTCCGGCAAAGGCTCCGTCACGGTTCATTGGACCGATCCAGTCGACCGCTCGCAATCCTATATCCCGATGGCGAGCCCGTTCGTCACGAAGCTCGCAGGCGTCGCTGCGAGCGCGCATGCCGCAAAGCCCTTCGACGTCATTTTCTCTCATTACATGGAGCCCTATGGAATCGCGGGATATCTCGCGGCTCAAATCACCGGCCTGCCACACGTGGTGCGTATGGCAGGAAGCGATTCGGGGCGGTTGTGGCACCATCCGCAATTCGAGCCGCTTTACGATCACGTGCTGCGCTCGGCGCAGGTCGTCATCGCGACGGGCGCGGTCGCCCGGCGTGCCGCCGAACGCGGCGTCGATCCCGATCGTATTGCAGCCGGCGGCGCATATGCGTTGTGCGAAGATTTGTTTACGCCGGACGGCCCTCGGCTCGACCTTGCAGCGTTGCGGGGCGAAGTCTCTGCGAACCCTGACCTGGGCGATGCGTTGTGGGGCGATCTTGCGAAGGATCGTCCGTATTTCGGGATTTACGGCAAGCTCGGCGAAAACAAGGGGTCCTTTGCGCTTCTGTCTGCTCTGCACCGACTAAAACATGATGGGGTGGATGCGGGACTTGTGGCGCTTGCGCATGGTCAGCCGCAGATCGAACGGCGCTTTCGCGAGCGTGCACGAGAACTGGGTCTGAGCGATCGCGTCCTGCAAATTCCGTTTCTTCCGCATTGGCGGGTTCCGGAATTCCTGCGCGGCTGCACAGCAGTGTGCTGCCTCGAGCAGAATTTTCCGATCGGCCATCACAGCCCGATCATTCCAATCGAAGTGATGCTCTGCGGGAAATGCCTCGTTGCCTCCGCAGAGATCATCCGCAAGCTTCCCCGATGGGAGCGATTGCCCCACGGCCATGGCTGCGTGGCGATCGAGGACGTCAACAACACCGAAGAATTGAGCCATAAGCTCGCAGCGATTATTCGCGAGCCCGTGCTTGCTGCCGCCGTGGCCACGCGCGGGCGCAGCTTTGCGATCGAAGTGCAACGGGACATCGATTTTCCGCGCCGGCTGGAGAACATCCTGGCGAGGGCTGCCGAGCGCCGGCCTCTCCCTTCAAGGCCACCTCCGGTGGCGTCGTCGGACCGGTCTGAGTCCGGCGATGGGTTTCGGCTGACGCGGATGGTTGCGTCAGCTCTTGCGGAGACGGAGGGCAGCGGTGCCGATCTGAATCGACCGGAAGACACGATCGATCTTGCGGCTGCACAGAAGATCCTCGTTTGCATCGAGCGTGGCATCGCGGAAGGCAGAACCGGGTTGCGACCGCTGGGTGCGGCCGTTCAGATTGAAATTGCGATCGCCGCCGCTGAGCGCGAGTGCGACGAGGCGATCCGCAGATCGAGCGTGGACCCGTTGTTCCGCCTAAATCTGCGCCGATGGGCCTTGGGCGACGGCGACCTCGCCGAGCTGATATGCGTTAGGGAGCCTGATCTGCGAGTAGTACAGTTTGACCATGATCTCACTGCGTATCGTAATGCGAAATCCGTTTTGGATTTTCCAAGTTCCCCGAAGGGAAGCTCGAATGCTATCGTGGTATTCTGTCACGCCCATGGAGCGCGACACGAGCCGTTGGTTGTCGATGGTTGCACGGCGCGAATTCTTGAGCTCAGCGACGGCACCCGGACGGCTGCGGAAATCCTAGGACAATTGGACGATGAGCATGCTGGACCACGCGAAAACGAGCTCGGATGGATTGAATACCTGTTTCTGCACGGATTGATTTCGCTGCAACAAAGAAATGAGAGGGCGGATGCGCAAGGGAGCCAAAGATTGCGACGCGTCGAGACGGACTGCGGTCCAGCACCCGGCTTTTTCAGGGTAGGCTGAGGAGGCAGACGTCCTGATGTACATTTCGACCGATGGAAAGGGCTGTAGGGGAAACCAAAGATGTTAACTCCTCCTGGTGTTGGAATCATTTCGACCATAAAGTATCGCGGCACCACTCTCGAAGCGAATTTCAGAAGAGGCGTGAACAATGACAGCTGGTGCGATTCCGCTGGACCCCTGGACAACCGGGGATATGACAAGAAATCGCTCGCTGATGCGGTAAGGGCGTTTAATAGCAATCCTGATGTGGGAGTGATCGTGACGGTCGGTGGCGTCGCGCCGGCGATTGCTGCATCGCAGGATTCTGCCAAACCTTTCTTGTCGCTTGTTGGAGGAACAATCGCTGCGTTTCCAGGTACAATCGCCGGAATGTTTTACGGCG
>Ga0210402_10005462_pt1 | contig 11370 bp, 11 predicted proteins | sample IncBWC7MmetaG_FD_161055 | JGI IMG/M metagenome (GOLD analysis project Ga0210402, IMG submission 161055) | Forest soil microbial communities from Barre Woods Harvard Forest LTER site, Petersham, Massachusetts, United States - Inc-BW-C-7-M | ecosystem: Environmental > Terrestrial > Soil >... | reverse complement strand
CGGGCGTGCAGCGCGGCGCGGGCTCGTTCCCTCAAAAAGCGCCGTAGCACTTGCTCGATGAACGACGAGCGCGAATGGCGTGAGCCGGCCAGCCGGTCGATCTTCATCAGCAGGTCTTTGGATAGTGTGATAGAAGTCTTCTCTTTCATACTACTAATATACTACCATTCTGGCAGTGCGCGATTCCGGGTGCTGCGATAGTCACGAGGTCGCCTGCCGCCGCAAAGCGCATCGAATGGGGCCGGGAAGGGCAAAGTTTTCCAAGCATCACTGCCCATTCTGGTGTTTCATAGGGTATGCCATTGCGCGGGCGCGAGATTCTGCCAATTCTGGGATTGATTCTGTTTGTGGCTGTCAGCTACCGCTCGATGCCCGCGAATCATCATGAAAAAGAAGTGCCGCGCCGGTATTACTGGTGGTCGTCGCTGCGTTTGGATTCGGACCCGCTGAACAAGAATCCGGCGCTTGTGGCGCCGTGCCCCAGCGGGGTACCGGACTGTTCGAGCGGTGAATCTCCAAATGTGAAGATTGCGCCCGGCTGGTTGGAGAAATCGCTTGTGGTCTCGGCGTTTCCCGCGTTCCTGGCAGGCTTTGCCATCATCGCCGGCCTCAGCAAAGTCGGCATCAATGAAGTACTGACCTTCTTCGTCTCCATGCCGATGCTGCTGTTTGCTTGGTACTACTTCGTTGGCTGGCTGATCGAGCGCTGGATCCGCCGCAGCGCAGAAGCAAGAAGTATCCCGTTGAGAATTGGCTGACGGAGCGACGTCTTCTCGCGGTCTCGTCGGTCAACGGCCTCGAATGCATTTGTCCACTTGCCACGATATTAGAATCTACCTAGAATGCAGTCGCCAGTTTGCGGGAACTCTCGGAGGGCGGAAATGGCCGCGAGCGTAACGACGCCGGTCGCATTCAATCTAGAGAGATATCGGACTTTCTGGGAGCGCTTTTGGGCCGGATGTATCGATGGCCTGGTCCTAGCCGTGCCTCTTGGCGTCCTCCTCGTTTTATTGTCTAAAGTTGTTCGCGGCTCAGTAGCCACAATTGCAGAGAATCTCATTGCGTTCAATTGTGCGTGGGTATACAGCGTGTTGATGCACTGGCGCTATGGGCAGACCGTTGGCAAACGCTACATGGGAGTGACGGTGCTCGACGTGTCGGAGAAGCATCTTCCTACCTTTCGTCAGGCATTCCTTCGCGACATCGGCAACATCGTGAGTGACGGCCTCGCCACAATTTACGTCTTGCATCTCGTAGCCACGCATCAATATGCCAAAGGTGCCGAAGATCGCGGTCTACCCGGCGCGATTCTCCAATACGCGGGTATGGCGTGGTTCTTGCTTGAGGTGGTTACCATGCTCTCTAATCAAAAGCGAAGGGCCCTGCACGATTGGATCGCCGGCACCGTCGTGGTGTGCGAAGATCCACCGGTTCCAGTTCCCGCGCCCGAGCCAATCTTGGTCGTAGACTATCGGACCGGGAAACCCGATTTGCGGGTGTAGGCCGCTGTTCCGCCGCCAGGAGAGAATGTCTTCCGCTTTAACTCGTTCGTGTCACGCGCGGGTAATCAGAAAATCGCCGAGCACCAGCGCATCCATCTGCGTGCGCTGAAAACAATCGATCGCTTCCTGAGGCTTGCAGACGATCGGTTCGTTGTCGTTGAAAGAAGTATTCAGCACCACCGGCACGCCGGTTTGCGCTTCAAACGCGCGGATTAATTTCCAATAACGAGGATTCGCGTTTTGCGTAACGGTTTGCAACCGTCCGGTGCCATCCACATGCGTCGGCGCGGGAATTTTGTCGCGCATCTCTTTTTTCACTGCGAACGCCATGGTCATAAACGGCGAAGGATGCGACTGCTCGAACCATTCCCCGGTTTTTTCCGCAAGTATCGACGGCGCGAATGGCCGGAAGATTTCCCGATGCTTGATCCGGCGATTTAGAATCTCTTTCATCTCCGGGCGCCGCGGATCGGCCACGATGCTGCGATTGCCCAGCGCCCGCGGTCCCCACTCGGCGCGCCCCTGAAACCACCCCAGAATTTTTCCATCGGCAATGATCGCCGCGGTTTTCTTCAACAATTCTTCTTCCTGCAATTCGCTCACCGTGCAGCCATTTTCTGCAAGCCGCGAAGAGCCCACCGCACCGCGAATCTCCTCGCGCGAAAATTCCGGCCCCCAGTACGCGTGCTCCATCGCGAATTCTCGCGGATTTCCCAGCACCTGGTGCCAGATATATTGCGCTGCGCCGACCGCCAGCCCAGCATCGCCCGCCGCCGGTTGCACGTACACATTTTCAAATCCAGTGCTCACCGGAATTTTTCCGTTGGCCACGCAATTGAACGCCACTCCGCCCGCAAGGCAAACCGATTTAATTCCGGTTTCTTCGTGCAGCCGCTGCAGCATGCCAAGATAAACTTCCTCCAGCCGCGCTTGCAGCGAGCACGCCAGATTCTTGTGTCGCTGCTCGATTGGCGCCGCGGGATCGCGCACCGGCCCCAGCTTTCGTGCCATCGCCTCCGAATACATTTTCCCCAGCACCGGCGTTTTGTCCGCGTCGGCCCAGGTCATCTCCGGACCGGTGCGATGATGCGTAAAATACTCGAGCCCCAAACGGAATCCGTGTCCGTTCGAATGCACGATGTCGCGAAACTCCTCCAGAAATTCCGGCTCGCCGTACGCGCCCAGCCCCATCACTTTGTATTCGTCGCCAAATTTTAGAAATCCGAGATATTGCGTGACCGCGCTGTAATAGAGCCCCAGCGAATGCGGAAACGCGATCGATCCGTGAATATTCATTCGCCGGTCGAACCCCGCGCCCCACATCGAACTGGCAAAATCGCCCAAGCCATCCGCGGAGAGCAGGGCTGCTTCATCGAATGGTGAACAGAAAAACGTGCTCGCCAGATGCGCGACGTGATGTTCCACTCGGTGGAATTGTGCCGGCAGGCTGACCGGATCCGTTTCGAACGCCGCGGCAAGCGCTTCGCGAATGCCGGTAAATTTCGCCAGCACCTTCATTCTTTCCCGCGCGAACCCTGGCATGCGCAACGCATAAAAAAGTTTGGTGCCAATCCGGGCATAGGGGTTCCTCGGCACCGCGACGTGGTGCACATCTTTCAGCGTGATTCCCGCCGCCTGCAGGCAGTAGCGAATCGCCGCAGCAGGAAATCCCGCCGCATATTTCACGCGATTGAAACGCTCTTCTTCCACCGCCGCGATCAACTTTCCGTCGCACAAAATCGCCGCCGAAGCGTTGCCGTGATACGCGTTGATGCCAAGAATGTTCATGTGTTGGACTTTCAGTGTAGCGCAGCCGAGGAACGGATTAGCGATCAGGGATTAGACCGGGCCGCCGACTTTATCCTGCCTCTTTACCCATTCGTTCAACACAAACAACGCCCATGGACGCGACCACGAGGTTTGCCCGGCTAGAAATGAATTCCACACTGCGCGCACTCCGTCGAGCTTTACCAAAGCCTTGAGCGAATCCGGCACGGAGGCAAAACTCTGTTCCACCCGCGTTTTCAACGGCCCACGCAACCATTCTTCCCACGGCAATGTAAAAGTCCGTTTTTTCTGAGCAGTAATTTCCGCCGGCAACAATTTTCCCAGCGCTTCCACCAGCAGCGCTTTTGGTATGCCCTTCTTACGCCGCGCCCCATCCGGCAGCGCGGTGATGAATTCCACCAGCGGTGTATCCAGCAGCGGCACCCGCACTTCCAGCGAACGCGCCATGCTGACCGCATCGGTATCGCGCAGCAGAGTACTGGCCATGTACGTTCGCAGTTCCAGCCAACTCACCGCGGCCACCGGCTCCATGTGCCGCGCTTCATCCGCCGCAAGCTGCAGCCAGCCCATCCAGGTTGGCTCGAGTGTATAGCCATCCGCAGCCAATGTGCTTGGCCGGAATCGCGGTTCAATCAGTTTGTCGATCTCGCCGGGAGGAAACAAAGTTCGCGCAAAATAATAAGGATGTGGCAACCGCACTGGCGTCCGCCACGCCGCAGCCGCTTTCGTCGCGGCATCCGGCGAACGTCCGGAAGTAAAAATCGACCGCAGCATCCCCGCAGTCGCGTCGCGCACAGCCGCCGGCACAAATTTCGCCGCAGTCGCCAGCCGAGAAAGCTTCGGCGTATCCGCGAACGTCGAGTACCCGGCAAACAATTCATCTCCGCCGAGTCCCGAAAGCGCCACCTTCAATCCAACTTCGCGCGCCGCCCACGAAACAAAATATGTATTGATACCGTCCATCGTTGGCTGATCGAGCGCGGCCAGCGCTTCATCCAATCGCGCCGGGATTGCATCGCCATTCAGTGGGATTTCGCGATGTCTCGTACCGCAGCGCTGCGCAACCAGGCGCGTTAGTTCCGATTCGTCGTAAGCCGTTCCCGGAAACGCCAACGTGAAACTCTGAATCCCTGCGTGTTCTCGCGCAGCAAGTGCCGCAATCGCACCAGAATCCAGCCCGCTCGACAAAAATAATCCCACCGGCACATCTGCGATCAAATGCGCACGCACGCTGTCTTCAAGTAATGGCCGCAGCGCCGCCGCAGCCGCCGAAAAAGTGCGCGGCCTGCGCGGATCCTTCGCCGCCGGACTGCGCCGCGGATCCCACCACGGGTGCGGACGAGGCAATCGCCGCCGGTCCGGAATGTAGAGCAACACCCGGTGCCCGGGCGGCAGCGAAAACACTCCCTCGAACATCGTCACCGGCTCGCTGACGCTGCCGAACAACAAGAATGACGTGAGCGCATCCTGCGAAATTCTCCTGGCCGCGAATCCACTGGCCATAAGCGCGCCAACTTCAGATGCAAACGCAAATCCATCAGCAGTCTGCGTGAAATAGAGCGGCTTGATTCCCAGCGGGTCACGCGCCAGAAACATGGTCGGCCCTGCCGTATAGTGCTTGCGAAAATCCACGATCGCGAATGCAAACATCCCGCGCAGTTCGTTTACACACTCCTCGCCCCACTCTTCCCATCCGTGAACCAGCGTTTCGGTATCCGATTGGGTGGAGAAACGATGGCCCAATCCTTTTAGCCGATCGCGCACTTCCCGGTAGTTGTACAACTCACCGTTAAAAATCACGGCGACGTCGCGCGCTTCGTTCCAGATCGGCTGATTTCCGCCCGCGAGGTCGATGATGCTCAGCCGGCGCATCGCCAGCGCTAGGCCCGGCGCTCGCGGATCGTTAACTAGAAACCCTTCACCATCCGGTCCGCGGTCCTGCATGGCCGCGGCCATTGCGCGTACTCGTGCTTCAGCATCTCCGCTTCGATTGGAAAAAACCACTCCGCAGATTCCGCACACGCGATTACTTGATCTCCGGCGTGGTGAAAAAGGCGGTGCCGGCGCGGATCAAAGTTGCCCGCAGGTGGAATCGCGGGACGTGCAGCCGCTGGTCAGCGTACCAGCCTAGAAACATCCGGAGCAGCAGCAGAAACAACGTCAGTAACGCAGCTGTCGCAAATACAAAGAACGACTCTCGCTCTAGCAGCAGGCTCCAGTCCAGCCTTTCATCCCATCCGGGGAAAATCCAGTCCAGCGCCGGACGCAAGCGCATACCGTCCAGAGGCAGCCGCGCGATTCGAACGTGCGCGTACTTTTCGTAGGAATATTCCTTAGGGTAACCGTGCACCGCGGAAGTGGCTTCCGCGAAAGTCTCCGGATTCTGCAACTGTTTCCGTGTCAGCATCTCGCCCTTCGCGTTTCTCAGCACCACGCGATAGGTCGGATCTACAATGATCCAGCGCCCGTCCAGCTGCACTTCCGCAACCACGTGTTTCGCCCGCCGGTCGGGGCTGAGCAGCAGCAATCGCCGGACCTGCAAATCGGCGCTGCGCGCCAAATTCAGAAAGGCGTTGGTGGCCGTGCCGCAAACCGAAAGCAGCCGCTGATAATTCAGCGTGGTTTCCGGGTCGCGCACCGCCAGCCCGGTTGGATTGGGCTCCATCGATCGCGGTGGCCCGTTGCGCATCCAGCCTAAAATTGCATCAACGCGCTGCTCCGGTGTCGCGTTCGTTGGGATGATGGCCTCGTCAAATCCTGCCAGATACCGGCGCACCGAATATTCCCAACCCGCTGAATAGGCCAGCGCCAGCGCCGACACCACCAGCGCGACATTCACGCTTCGCCAAATCATGCGAAAAATGGTTTGCCCCACTGGTTGCACGCTGCTAATCCTGCCCCGCAGATTGTCTATCGCCGCCATGCGCCGCCGCAAGCCTCGCGTAAACGTTTTCCATCGCACTCACCGGTTCGTCCCAGCCCAGTGTTCCCGCCGCTTTCCTGCCGCCGTTCGATAGACGTTCCCTGAATGCATCATTGCTGAGTATTAGTTCGACGGCTGTGGACACCGCCTCGGTTTCATGCTTCACGACAATTCCGGCAGTTCCCGCCAGCAGCGGCGCCACCCCGCAATTTTCCGTGACCACCACCGGCGTGCCGCAAGCCGCCGCTTCCATCGCGGTATTTCCAAAGTTTTCATTCTGCGACGGCAGCACAAATACATCCGCATCGCGATACGCCGCCCATTTTTCTTCGCCAAACACCGCGCCGCTGAACACTACCCGCCCCTGCACACCTTTTTCCTTCGCCATCGCCTTCAGCCGTCCTTCCATTCCCGATTCGTCCGGACCAACGAATGCCAGCCACACCTCGCGGCCGTCCATTGTTTGCGGGAGTGTCGCGAACGCTTCCAGCAGCAAGTCCGGACTCTTCTTTGACGAAAGCCGCCCGAGAAACAGCACCAGCAGCGCCTCCTGCGGTATTCCTTGCTTGCTGCGGAACTCTCCTTGTCGCGGTAATTCTGCCGGTGCCATCACGCCATTCCGCCGTAAAACAATTTTGCTCCGTGGAATTCCGCCGCCTGACAGTTCTTCCACTTCCTGTTCCGAAGTCGCGATGATCGCCGCCGCTCCGGCTAGCATCTCTTTTCCGAACAGGCCGCGATACACGCGCTTCATCAAAATATTTCGCACGATCGGCACAAACATTCCAATCGGCTCAATTACGTAAGGGATTCGTTCTTTTCGGCAAGCGCGTGCCACTGCTGGACCCAGCAGATCATACAATCCAAAAATATGCGCGACGTCGAAATCCTTTAGCCTGGCCCGGCAAAATCGCGCTACCGCTGGATTCCAGCTCATCGCACGGTACCGCAGCCACGTCGGCAAATAGACGCTCTGTACCCCGTTCGAATCGCGCGCCCAGCCGAACGGCGACCGTTCGACTTTCGCGCCGTTTTTTTCGGCCGGCTGTCGCGCTTCGAATCCCCAGTCCGCCGTCAGCACCGTCACGCTATATCCGCGCTGCGCCAAACCGTTCGCCAGCGCCTCCACCTTCACCGGAGGCCCGCCAAATTCATAAAACGGCGGGTACGATTGCGTGACGCTCAGGATTCGCATAACTCCCGCAGAATTTTCCGGAAGGATTTTGCGAACACGCTGAAGCGAAATTCATTTTCCACGCGCTGTTTTCCTCGCCGGCCCATTTCGTGTCCGAGCGCCGGATCCGCCAGCAATGTTTCGATTGCCGTAGCCAGTTGTACCGCGTCGCCGTGCTGCACCAGATATCCCGTCTTTCCATCTTCAATCACTTCGGGGGCCCCACCGTGCGCTCCGCCAATCACCGGCTTCCCGCACGCCATCGCTTCCAGGTACACCAGTCCGAACCCTTCGCCGCTGCTCGGCAATGCGAAAATTTCGCAGTGCCCATAGCATGCCGCCAGCTCCGCATAACTCAGCTTGGAAAGAAAATGTACGTGGAGCCGCACGCCATTTTCGTCCGCCAGATCCTCCAGCCATTCGCGGTCATCGCCGTCGCCCACCAGCGCCAGTTGCAAATCCGGCCAGCGCGTAAGCAGCCGCGGCAGCGCGATAATCAGCGTGTCCATTCCTTTGTAGCGTTCATCCGCGCGCCATCGCCCGACCGTCAGCACCACATGGCCTTCCGGAAAGTTTGCCGGAGCCGCGCTCTTCGCCGCATTTGGCGCCAGCGCTTCGAACTGCGGATCCAGACCCCACGGCAGCAGCCGTATTTTTTCCCCGGCCACCCGCTGCACGGCCTCCACATGCTCCGCGGTGTATTTGCTCGGCGCCAGCACCACGTTCGCGCCACGCAACGCACTGCGCCGCAGCCGCGTCAGCGGCTCCCACACTTCTACTCCATGTGTGCAGACAATCGATCTCAACTGCGGAGCTACAAAACGCATCGCTCGCACTACCGGCGCCAGGTTTGGATGCCCGGCTACCACTAATTTTGTTTTCCCCTTGCCGCGCGCGGCCGTGCGCCGTGCTGCGCGGATCGCCGTCATCAGAAATCGGCCCTTCGCTCGTTCGCTCCCGGTAAAAACAATTTCCCGGCCCGCCACGTTCAGCCGCTTCAGCTCCGGCCCGTCATTCAGGCTGAGAATACGGCACTCCATTCCGCGGCTCGCCGCGAATTCCGTCATTACCGAAGCCAGATGCCTTCCGGCACGCTGCACCCCGCCCGGCCCCTCCAGCTCTGGAAACAGTCCAATCAGCACGCGCCGAGTCTGCCTTGTGCCAGCTCTCTTCGCAAGTCTTTCCGACGCTCCATACTGACGTTCTCTAGCCCAGGGCACTTCTTGCCGGAGCACCTTCGCCGCGCACCAGCGGCACCAGCTCTTCCATTCGATCAATATAAATGTCGGCTGGATATTTTGTGCGGTCGTGCGTCCCAAATCCAAAATTCACAATCGCCGATATCATTCCCGCATTTCGCGCGGTCTGCACATCCACTTCTGAATCGCCCACCATCGCCGCCTGCGCACCCGCCACACCTAATTCGCCCAGAATCGTGTTCGCTCCCAGCGGATCCGGCTTCTTGGTTGCAAAACTGTTTCCCCCATAGATCGCCCGAAAAAAATCGGTTACGCCCAATTCTTCCAGTATGCACACGCTGATATTCACCGGCTTGTTCGTCAGCACTGCCATCGGCACCCCGCGCATCTCCTCCAGCGCCTCACGCACTCCCGGATACAGCTTTGTAAAATCGAGTTTGTGTTCCTCGTAGTGCGCCAAAAAGAATTTCAACGCGCGTTGCAGTTCTCCGGACTCCACCTCGCCGCCCAGCGCCCGGCTGATCAGCACAGGAGCTCCCGAGCCAACATAACTCGCCACCAGATCCTCCGGCAGCTCGTCGCGCTGCATTTCCCGCAGCGTCGCGTTTACGCTCAGCACCAGATCCCGCTTCGAATCGATCAGCGTGCCGTCCAAATCAAAAATCAACGCCTTTACCCTGTCGTAAAATTTCTCGCTCATATCTTTTTATTTTAATACGTGCGTCGCATTCCTCGCTCTTCTTCGCGTAAAATATAGGATTCAGCTTTCGTGTTTGAGAACACCGGAGAACTCATGGCCCAGGTATTCCCGTTTCGCGCGTATCGCTTCAATCCCCAGCTTGCTCCTTTCGATCGCGTCCTCACCCAGCCCTACGACAAGATTTCTCCGCAGCGCCAGGCCGAATACTACGCCTCGCACCCGCAAAATTTGATCGCCGTCGAAAAAGGCCGAACTTTTCCGGAAGATTCGCCGCAAAACAACGTCTACACCCGCGCCGCCGCAAAAGTTGACGAATGGATTCGCGACCACATCGTCGCCCAGGATCCCGCTCCCGCCTTTTACGCTTACTCCCAGGAGTTCACCGTCCCCGGCACAACTGAAAAGCGCACTCGCCGCGGCTTCATCGGCGCTGGACGTCTCGAGGAATATTCCGCCGGCGTTATCTTCCGTCACGAACTTACACTCTCCGGCCCCAAAGCCGACCGCCTTGAACTCCTCCGCCACACTCGCACCCATACCGGCCAACTCTTCATGCTGTATTCCGATCCGCAAAAACGCGTAGATGCGGTCCTCGCAGAAGCCGAATCCTCCGCCGCTCCCGCCACCGAGCTCACTGACGAATATGGCGTCGTCCACCGCCTCTGGCCTATCTCCGAACCCGATCGGGTCCACGCCATTCAACAGGCCATGGCCGATCAGAAGCTCGTCATCGCCGACGGCCATCATCGTTACGAAACCGCTCTCAACTACCGCAATGAACGCCGAGCTACCGCCAATTCTCCCGATGCCAACGCCGACTACGAGCGCGCGATGATGACTTTCATTAATACTCACAGCGAAGGCCTCACTATCCTCGCCACCCATCGCGTCGTCGCCAACGTTCACGATTTTTCCTGGTCCGCGGTTCGCCGCTATGTCGAACCATGGTTCGCCACCGAAGTTTTTGCTTTCTTCAATGACTCGGAAAAATGGTCAGCCCGCGAAAAATTTCTCGCCCGCCTCGCCGCCACCGCGCCGCAGCGTTCCATCGGCGCGTATCCCGCCACTTCTGATTCCCAACGCGCCTTCTATCTTTTTCAATTGCGCCCGGGCGCCGACCTCAGCCAGCTTCTCCCTAGCGTCTCTCCACTGCAGCGCGAACTGGATGTCGTCCTTCTCCACGACGGCATCCTCGAACCCGCCCTCGGTATCACTTTGCAGGCCGCCACCAAGGAAATGAACCTCACCTACGAACGCGAAGCTTCCGCAGCCATCGCCGCCGTTGATTCCGGCCGCGCCCAGGTCTCCTTCTTCCTGAATCCCGTGGACGTCGAAAAAGTGGTACAAATCGCCACCGCCAACGAAGTCATGCCGCAAAAATCCACCGACTTCTACCCCAAGCTCCTCAGCGGCATCACCATGTACCGCGTCTAACCCGTTCTTTCTTTGTAGCAGCCGCCTTCTGAGGCGGGCGTCTTTTGAATTCACTCCTCGAAAGGCAGTTTCATCGTCACGCCAAAAAAAGAGGCGCGCTATCGCGCGCCTCTTCGCAATCCTGTGTTGGTACTGGTCTAAAAACCTACTTCGAAAAGCTCGCCACTGCTTGAGCTTCGGTGTCGGAAACGTCGAACACCGTCAGCAGCTTGGTGATCTGCAGCACTTCCTGGAATTTGCTTCCCAGGTGGCACAGCCGCAGCGCCGCGCCTTCTTTCTTCGCGGTGTGATGCGAAGCCACCAGCGTGCCCAGGCCCGCGCTGTCAATGAACGTAATGTTGTCCATGTTCAGCACAATCTTTTTCTTGCCTTCGGCCAACAGGCTCTTTACTTTTTCGCGCAGTGCGTTGCTCTCTTCGCCCAGCACGATGCGCCCGTCAAGCGCGACCACCGTCACGCCGTCCACTTCGCGTTGACTCATTTTCAATGCCACGTTGTTTCCTCCTCATCGGAAAGCGGGTCCGGCGGCAACCACTTCCGGAGCCCGAAATCATACCATTAGTTAGTAGTAGTCCGCGCAAGACATGTAATAGCCGCAGACGTTGCACACCAGCTTGCAGCGCCGCGACTCCAGCCGCTGCGAGCAGACT
>Ga0210402_10005461_pt1 | contig 11373 bp, 12 predicted proteins | sample IncBWC7MmetaG_FD_161055 | JGI IMG/M metagenome (GOLD analysis project Ga0210402, IMG submission 161055) | Forest soil microbial communities from Barre Woods Harvard Forest LTER site, Petersham, Massachusetts, United States - Inc-BW-C-7-M | ecosystem: Environmental > Terrestrial > Soil >... | reverse complement strand
CTTATAGCTGAATTCCATTTTGGTCGTGATCATCGGCACCGGCTCGATTTTTTCGGTCGAGCTGAAGCGCACGTCGGACGATTTGCCGGTGCGGATGCTGCGGAGCGTCGCCTGCACGAACGCGCGGAGGTTGCCCGGCGTGCGATGCTGCATGTCCAGCACCACGGAAATGTCACCGTTGTAATTGATCGCCATGCCGCGTCGAAGATCACCTGCTGTTGCCATAAAATTAAATTAGTCGTTGAACAATTTTCCCGTAACGAGAGCCGTGAAGATTAACCCAAATTCGCCTTGAGGCAAGCCCGGTTTTCGTTAAAGCCCGCCCCAAAAACCGGTTTTTTGTCAATAACCACCCCTTGACACCGCAAAATACTGTGTGTTACAAACGTGTAACCACAATTAGAAGTGGTTTTATGCGTTGTCCCAAGTGCGGCTGTCAGGAAGATAAAGTCATTGATTCGCGCGCCTCGCGTGAAGGCGCGACCATCCGCCGCCGCCGCGAATGCACCGGTTGCAGTCATCGCTTCACCACTTACGAGGAAGTCGAACACGAAGGCTTGATGGTGCTTAAGCGCGACGGTCGCCGCGAGGAATTTTCCCGCGAAAAACTTCTGGCCGGCTTGAAGAAAGCCTGCCAGAAACGCCCCGTCAGCTTGAAGACGATGGACGATCTGGTGGATCATATCGTCGCCGTCGTGACCGAAAAATTTGAGAGCGAAGTCCCCGGCGAATTCATCGGCAAGCTCGTCATGGACGGTCTGCGTGAGATGGACGAGGTCGCCTACGTCCGTTTTGCCAGCGTCTATCGCCGGTTTCAGGAAGCGACGGATTTTGTTCAGGAAGTAAAAAAACTGGAGGCTGCAAAATGATTGCATTGTCATCCGACCACCTGATTTTCCAGCTCACCAACGGCGAGAGCGTTCCCTGCTCGGCCGAGATGATCACCATCGAAATCGCCGGCAACTCCGAAGGGATGATTGATGCCGAGATGCTGCGCCACGCCTCCGCCTCCGTCTTTCATTATTTCAAAACCGAACTGCATCGCGAAACCGTCACCGTCGGCGAATTCGCCCTCGCGCTGGAAAAAGTCCTGCGCAATTTCGGCCTGACCCTCTACGCCGACGAGCCGTCGCCGCCCGCGGAACAGATTCTCGAAGCCGACCTTTGCCACATCGCGCGCGAATCCGACAACAGCCTCGAACTGTTTTTCTTCCCGCGCCTGCGCGACCGGTTGCGCGCCCAGCTCCGGCAGTCGCCGCGGGTGCTGCGCTTTCGCGGACTGCGTGGCTGCGTCAAGCAGCTTGCCGGCGCGCAACGCTGGAGCGCGCGCTGCGAAAAAATGCAGGAACAGATCGTCGGCTACCTCCGCGAATGCCTGACCGCCGAGCCGGAACAAAAAAGCTGCGCGCTCGTCGTGGAATAAAAATCAGACACGAATTTCACTAATTAACACGAATGAAAAACTGGTGGGGCGAGGCTCCTGACGAGCCGTAGTTTTGTCAGACATTTTCGATTCGCGGCTCGCGGGGACGCTTGCCCCACCTGATTTGCCGAAATTTAATTCGTGAAAATTCGTGCAATTCGTGTCTAATCTTTTCGTGTGAGCAAAACACTTTTTGAAAAAATCATCGCGCGGGAGATTCCGGCGAACATCGTTTATGAAGACGATTTGGTTCTCGCCATCCGTGACATCAACCCGCAGGCGCCGGTGCATGTCTTGATTTTCCCCAAGAAAGTTATTCCGCGAATTGGCGAAGCGAAGGCCGACGACCAGCCATTGCTCGGGCACATTTTACTCAAGGCCGCCGAGGTGGCGAAGAAGCTGGATTTGAAAAGCGGCTACCGGCTCGTGATCAACAACGGCGCGGATGGCGGCGAAACCGTGCCGCACCTGCACGTCCACATTCTCGGCGGACGCCACATGGCCTGGCCGCCGGGTTGATAACTCGCTAACTATATGATTGCGCTTTGCATAATAATTGCCGTTTGTGCGTTGATGCCAACTATAGCTTATTACTTTGAGCGCCGCATGATTTGGCCTTACAGCGAACCTCAGCCAATTGATGAAAGCGAAATTATAAATGTTTGGGTAAAAAATCAAATTTCTGAAGCTAGGTCACTGGGCTTTCAAATACTGGGACAATCCTGTGACTTGAAAGGTGCTGCTTACAAAGTTGATTATTATTTTGCTGCGTCGCCTAATCGCGATACGCTTGCCATCATTGGTAGCGGCACGGTAATTGGAATAAAGCTACAAGGAATCTGGCTGAATTCTTATAGCACAGATGATATTAACTTTTATTCGGTCAACCAGCAGGCATGTGTTGAGCATGACGTGAGTGGGAAAAGAAAAAACCAATTAGTATTTAATGTGGGTTTTGATAGGCTTTATATTGCCCATCAAACATGGTTGAATAAATTGAATGTTGTAGTCAAACCGTTCACTTTGGGGCGCGAGTTGGACGACCTTCACCGAGCACGAGAATTTCGAATCGAATCAATGGTTCGCATGGGGCTGGCAAGACGAACAGAGGCTAATCCAGAATATTGGAAATATTCATTGTTTGGGGCTCTCCGATGCGGAATTGGCGGTTATTTTGTCGGAATATTCAGAGCGCTGAAAGCAGGTCGTTTTGAATCCAAAAACTCATTTTGATTTAATCAACAAGCTTCTTGCCCAGCCGCGCAATTCCTTTGCGGATTCTTCCCCGCTCGTGCTACCGGGTTGATCAAGTGCTGGGTGAACCGCCGTCGCGCTTGAACAGTTTTTTGAAGAACGCCGCGATTGCCACGATGGCGATGATGATGAATTTCTTCGCCGCGAGGATGAACACCCAGAGTCCCTTGAGCAATCCCAGCTTGGCCGCCGCCGCCAGTGCGCCGCCCGCCACGAGCGTGGCGATGCCGTATTTCGCCACCTTGTCCACCTTCGGATCGAAGTCGGCGTAACGGCTGCCCTCCTTGAAATCCACCATCCCGAGGATTTGCGGCGTCTGCCGGTCAATCTCGGACAATTGGTCAATGCTTGCCACGGCGTTCAGTTCCAGCACGCCTTTCCGGCCCAGCATGCGGATGCTGTAGTTCAGCGTGTCGCTCGGTTCGTCGCCGAACTTGAGTTGTTTCGCCCAGTAAAGCTTGTGCGTGGCTGCGTCGTAATGTGGCGGTGCGGCCCAGCCGACCAATGTGATGGCCGGATAACCGTGTTCCTCCCGCGTCTTGTTGTTCGCCGCGATGCCCTTCTGCATCTTCTTGAGCAGGTCATCGTAATTGATCTTGCTCGCGTCGTTGTCCTTCACATAGCCGTCCTCGCTGTAATCAATCGTCACGACCCAGCAATTCGTGGACAACGGCGTCATGCCCGCCGGCATCAACAGGCCGAGCGGCTTGTTTTCCGAAGGCGGATTGCCCCACAACTTCACCAGCACCGTCTCGGCGTCATCCGGTCCGAGAAAGTTGAATTCCTTGGGCACGGACAGTTTCGCGAGGCCGCCGCGCAGGTCAATGTCGCCCTGCTGATACTTCAAATTTTTTACAAGCTGGACGGCTTGCGCGATTTGTGCAATTTGGTTGGTGTCATCCTGCGCGCGGACAAAGCCCGTCGCAGCCAGTAATCCGGTGAACAGCAGGACAGCGAGTTTTGTTTTCATATAGGGCTGATGGTTGGTGGCCGGGCTTCTGAACAAGCCGATACATCTCCTGTCGCCGCCGGAATTTAGCTGAAGCGTGAAAACTTTGTCAATCTCGGCGGACGCCCCATGGCCAGGCCGCCGGGTTGAATTCGCGCTTGAAAGAAATTTTGTTCGGGCGCAAAGTTAAAATGAAAAGTATGAAATTACGCAGAATAGATTTACAAAACTATGTGGACGACGAGACAGGAACTTATTTTTATCTTCCGCTTCACAATGTTGACAATTTTGAGCAAGCGGAGGCAATGATTCAGATAGATAAGGATTGTTTTCTTGGGCAATATCCACCTGAAGATTATTGGGGAACGCGGCGGACTGTTCTTCCTCTTGTGCATCTCGATCCACCAACAACGATATGACCAAACTCAAATGTAAGCATTGCGGTAAGGAATTCGAAGCAAAGCAGCCAACGAGAGCCTTCTGTTCAGACAATTGCAAAAAGGTTGGCAATAAGATTGCATCGTTTAAGAAAGAGAAGCCATTTAAGAACATTCGAAGCCGTTCGAGTATGGCGAGCCAGATAATTCAGGATGGCGACAGATGGTAGCTCACATCCGCATAATCCGGTGACCTAACAATTAGCAGGCTACAAAAATTTCTTCAACACCCTGCCCAGCCACGCGATTCCTTTGCGGATGTTTTCCTCGTCCGCACTGCCGAAGCTGATGCGCATTTCGTTGTCCGGCTTGGCGCGCGACGGATCGTCGGCGTAGCAGAGTTCGCCGGGAACGTAGAGCACGTCGGCTTTCAGCGCAGATTGAAACACTTTTGATTTCACGCCGGCGGAAATGTGTTTCGGCAATCGCGCCCAGAAATAAAGTCCGCCGCCGGATTCCCAGATCTCCACGTTCGCCGGAAAATGTTCCGCGAGCGCGTGCTTCATCACGCGCGCCTTGTGGGCGTAATTTTTTCGCACCTTCGCGACGTGCCGGTCGTAAAGCCCCGACGCCAGCGCGCGGGCGAGGAGTTGTTGCAGCAAATTCGCCGTGCCGAAATCGTGGTTGCCCTTGATGCGCTGGACGGTCGTGAAGAGCGGCTCAGGCAAAATGCCGAAGCCGACGCGCGCGCCGGGCGCATAGGGCTTGCTGTAAGTGCCGGTGTAAATCACGCGCTCCGCCGCGCCGGGCAGCGTGAGCGCGGTCGGCACGTCGTCGCCGTGATCAAAGCGCAGTTCGCGATATGCGGCGTCTTCGAGCAGGTAAATCGGATGCCCGGCGGCGCGCTCGAATTTCTTCAACAGTTTCAGCGCGGCGGATTTTTTCGCGAGCGAAGTCGTCGCGCCGGTCGGATTTTGAAAATAGGTGACGAGGTAGAGCGCCTTCACGCGGCGGAGTTCGCCGGATTTTTTCAGCCGTTCCAAAACTTTTTCGAAATGCGCGAGGTCAATTCCATCGCGTTCCAATTTGACGCCGCGCGCCTTGATGCAGCGACTTTGGAGGATGCTCAAGAAAACGAAATAGGTCGGGTCTTCGACGAGGATGATGTCGCCTTCGTCGCAGAGCGCTTCGAGCGTCATGTAAAGCAACTGCTGCGAGCCGCCGGTGATGAGGACGTGTTCGGGCGAATGCGCGCGGTCGTGTCCGCCGTCGAGTTTTTGCAGATGCTTTGCGGTGAGCTGGCGCAGATTATTTTCGCCGGCGGTGATGCCATATTGCAGCGCGGGCTGGCCGGTTTTTGGCGAACGCAAAATCTCGTTGAGCAGCTTGCGCGAAATCTCTACCGGCAAAGTAGAATTGTCCGTGAATCCGGCGGCAAGTGAAATGAGTTTTGGCCGCGAGAGCGCCGCGTGCATGAGCCAGGAGATTGGCGGCACGCCGGTGCGTTGGCCCATTTTGGATAGAAAATTTGGTTTCATGTGAAAAGGTTGGTGACGCTAACAACTTTGGAGTGCGCGGACAAGTCCGCGCTTTGGAACGACGCGACATGTCGCGTCGTTGAAAGCGGTGTCGTGACACCGCACTCCAAATTACTGCCGCGAGCCGAACACGCTGTCGAGGATGACTTCTTTCGTTTTCCAGATGAGCGCCATGGTCATGGCGAGCGGCAGCAGCGCGAAAAAGGTCAGCGCCCAGAAACTGAAACGGTTGATCCAGAGAAACAGCGCGCCGAGTGCGGCGGGCAGGCGCGGGTCGTGGAGCAGGACAATATACGCCGTGGCGAGCAACAAAAGTGCGACGAGCAGCCAGCGGTTGAGCGCGGTGAACTGCCGCGTTTCCTGCCGCAAGGTTTCGTCCGGCAGCATCGCGCCGAGTTGTTTGAGGACGACGTTCAGGTTGAACAGAAAAAGGATCGCCGAGAGCACGAGCAAGAAAACCGCCGCGTTGAAGAGGGGTTGATCCGGCATTTTGTTCTGCCAGTAGAGAAACGGGCAGAGGCCGAAGTTGACGAGGCCGGAAAGTTTGGCGCGGTCGAGCGCGCTGCGCCAGGGACGTTCCTGTTTTTGAAAACGGCCCATCTGCCAAAGGCCGTAGAGCAGCAGGCCGGTCGCGACGAGCGCGGGAATGATGCCGAGCGGCTTAAGCCAGCTGGCGCGCGCGGTTTCGGCGCAGATGACCAGCGTGGCGGGCAGGCCCCAGAACAAAGCTGAAAGTCCGCGGGCGAGCTGGCCAAGCGAGCGGAGCAGTTCGGCGTTGGGCGATGTCATCGCGGGAAATTATGAAGGAAGAATGATGAATGATGAAACAAATTTAGCGCGGCGTCTGTGGATTGACGGTGGAAAATACGAACAAACCGGAAAAAATTTCAAATGGCAGTAAGACAACAAACTTCCGCGCACCAGTTTTCAACCTTGGCTTTAATTGTGTCGCGCACTTCGCGCGTCTGCGCCAATTTTTCTTCGTGCGTGCCTTGAAATTTTGACGGATCGGGAAAACTCCAATGCAATCGGGTCGTGACGCCGGGAAAAACCGGGCAGCGTTCCGCACTCGTCTCATCGCAAACGGTGATGACATAGGCAAATATTTCGCCGGACTTCATAAAATCAAAAACGGCCTTGGTTTGATTGCCGGAAATATCAATGCCGGCTTCCTGCATCGCTTCGGCGACGATCGGATTTAATTTTCCCGGCTCAAGACCCGCGCTGTGCGCTTCAAATTCTTCGCCGCAAATTTGATTCAAAAATGCCTCGGCCATCTGGCTGCGCGCGCTGTTGTGGATGCAAACGAACAGAACTTTTTTCTTTTTCATAATGATATCATGTGGTTTCCGGTTTTAGTTTTGAGCAGCAATCTTTTTCGCGGATGCAGCGGCAGGCGAACATTGCCGTAATCGCGCCGAGCGGCGGAGCGATCAAGTAAATCCACAAATGCTCGAAATGGCCGGACACAAGCGCAGGCGCGAGCGAGCGCGCCGGATTCATTGACGCGCCGGAAATCGGCCCGGCAAACATTGCTTCGAGCGCAATTACTGAACCAACGGCAATTCCCGCCGTGATTCCTTTTTCTTTTGCGCCAGCCGACACGTTGAGAATTGTTAGCATCAGAAAAAACGTGAGAACAGCTTCGAGAACGAACGATTGCATTTCCGAACCGGCGGGCATTGTTGCGCCGAGCAATTTATTTTCAGGAAAAAGAAATCGCAGCAAACTGCTGGCGAGAATTGCACCGGCAAATTGACTTGCAATGTAAGGCAGAACTTCGCGTCCGGACATTCTGCGCGCCGCCCAAAAACCAATCGTCACGGCTGGATTCAAATGCGCGCCCGAAATGTCACCCACGGTATAGATCATCGCCAAAACAATCAGCCCGAACGTCAGTGCAATGCCGACGTGCGTAATCGCGCCGCCGCTGAAATCATTGATGACAATGGCACCCGTGCCGGCAAACACGAGCGCAAATGTTCCAAGAATTTCAGCGGAGAATTTTTTCATTTCAAAATGAAAGATAGGTGTAAGCCTTCAACCCGCGCTCGTAATCATCGAGCAGGCGCATGGCTTCGGACGGTTTCATGCGGTCGGATTTGATGGCTTCGTCCATTTGCGCCTTCATCTGGCGTTTGAGTTCGTTCTCGTCGTATTGCACCTGCGACAGCGAATGGATGACGGTCGCACCCTCGATGATTTCCTCGATGTAATAGCCGGTCGGCTCGTCGGGTTCGAGGAAGACGTGGACCTCGTTGACGCGGCCAAAGAGATTGTGCAGGTCGCCCATGATGTCCTGATACGCGCCCATCAGAAAAAATCCGATGAAATATGGCTCGGGTTTGCCGTTGCCATTTGAATTCAATTCGTGCAGCGGCAACGTGTCGCGCACGTCGCGCAAATCAATGAACTTGTTGACCTGTCCGTCGGAATCGCAGGTGATGTCCACCAAAGTCGCCTCGCGCGTGGGTTTTTCGTTGAGCCGGCTGACGGGCATGATGGGAAACAGTTGGCCGAGCGCCCAATGATCGAGCAGCGATTGGAAGACGGAAAAATTGCAGAGATACTGGTCGGCGAGCGTGTCTTCGAGCTTGCGGATTTCCTCCGGCACATATGCCTGGCCGCGAAAGCTCGCGACGACTTCCTGGCTGATTTCCCAATAAAGATTTTCGATGCGCGCCTTGTCCGGCAAATCGAGCAGGCCGAGCGCGAACATCTGCTGCGCGTCCTCCTTGCGTTCCTGCGCGTCGTGAAACGCCTCGAGCTTGTTCGACTTGGCGAGATTTTTTTTGATGTCGAGTAGTTCCTTCACGAGCGCATGTTCGCTGTCGCCGTATTTGAAGGCGTCGCCCGGACGGATTTTTTCAATCGTGCCAAACACTTCGACGATCAACACGCTGTGATGCGCGACGATGGCGCGTCCACTTTCGCTGACGATGGTCGGATGCGGCACTTTCTCGGCGTTGCAGACATCGGCGATGTAATAAACGATGTCGTTTGTGTATTCCTGCAAGGTGTAATTCGTCGAGCTGTCAAAATTCGAGCGGCTGCCGTCGTAATCCACGCCCAGGCCGCCGCCCACATCCATGAACTCGATGGCGAAACCCATCTTGTTCAGCTTCGCGTAAAAACGCGCGGCTTCCTGCACCGCTTTTTTCACCGTGAGAATGTCCGGCACCTGCGAACCGATATGAAAATGCAGCAGCTTCAAACAGTGCGACAAATTTTCCGTCTTCAACATTTCCGTCGCGGCCAAAAGTTCAACCGTGCTCAAACCGAACTTTGCATTTTCGCCGCCGCTCTCGGCCCATTTGCCCGCGCCCTTGCTCAAGAGCCGCGCGCGGATGCCGATGAGCGGTTCCACGCCGAGCTGTCTGGAAACGGAGATGATCTGTTTCAGTTCCTCCAGTTTCTCGACGACCATGATGACTTTTTTTCCAAGCTTGATGCCGAGCAACGCCATCTTGATGAAGTCGGAATCCTTGTAGCCATTGCAGATGATGAGGCAGCCCTGCTGGTTTTGCAGCGCGAGGCCGGCGAACAGTTCCGGCTTGCTGCCGACTTCGAGGCCGAAATCAAAGGGCTTTCCGGCGTCGAGAATTTCCTCCACGACTTCGCGCAACTGGTTCACTTTGATCGGAAATACGCCGCGATATTTCCCCTGATAATTGAATTCCGCGATCGAACTTTGGAACGCCTTGTTGATGGCCTCGACGCGATGGCGCAAAATGTCCTGGAAGCGGATGAGCAACGGAAATTTCAACCCGCGACCCTTGGCCTCCTCGATCACATCCGTGAGATCCACGATCGCGCCTGCATCCTGCAATGGCTTGGCGACGACATGGCCGGCGTCGTTGATGTCAAAATACTTCGCGCCCCAGCGGGGGATGTTGTAAAGCGCGCGGGCGGATTCGATGCTCCACGCCGGCGCGGCGTCGTTCGGATTGCTCATCTCAATGGTTCAAACGAGCAAACTATAAAATCCCCAGCGCAGAAAGCAACCCGCGGAATGAAAATTTTTTGTGACGCTTCGGACTTTGCAGTTTGGGAAAAATTTGTTTTCATCACGCGATGCCAAAAGTTTCACTCAAAATCATTGTCGCCCATTGCGACAAAATTCTCCGCATAAATAAAATCGGCGATTACGACGGCGCGGCGAACGGATTGCAGGTGGAAAATTCCGGCGCAGTCACAAAAATCGCCGCGACCGTGGACGCGAGTCTCGCCACGGTAAAGCTCGCTGTGGCCGCGAAGGCGGATTTGCTGATTGTGCATCACGGATTGTTTTGGAGTCCCCGCCAGCCGTGGACGGGGAAAAGTCGTGAACTGATGCAGTTGCTTCTCGAAAACAATCTTGCGATTTACAGTTCGCACCTGCCACTCGACGCGCATCCCAAACTCGGCAACAACGCGCAACTTTGCGCCGCGCTCGGTTTGAAAAATCCAAAGCCGTTTTTCACCAGCCACGGGCAAACCATTGGTTTCAAATCGCAGACAAAGATTTCACGCGCAGATTTGGCCAGACGATTGGAGCGCGCGACGGGCGTGGAACCAAAAATCATTCCCGGCGGCAAAAGCATTTGCAAAAAAATCGGTGTCGTGACTGGCGGTGCGGGCGGCGATTTAAAACTGGCCGCGGCCGAAGGCGTGGACACCTTCATCACCGGCGAAGGCCCGCACTGGACTTATGCGCTGGCGGAAGAACTCGGCTTGAATGTTTTCTACGGCGGCCATTACGCGACGGAAACGTTCGGCGTGAAAGCGCTGGCGGCAGAACTTTCCAAAAAGTTCAAGGTGCCGTGGACGTTTCTGGATCATCCGACGGGTCTTTGAAAGTTCAACCGTTTTTTTTAGCTGATGGAACGGCATTCGCGCCAAGGTCGGGAAAATAAGTTTTTACCCCGGGTTTAAACGCAGTTCCGATGCCGTCGCCGGGCCACCAGTGGTCTTTGGGCTGATCTTGAAAAAACAAAAAACTGCGTCCGATGCGCCGGGAAAATTCCAGCAGCTTGTCGGTGAGGAGCGAATTATCGCTCAAAACCAACGAGCCGGGATGGAGGCGCGGCTGGATGGCCATGAACTCGGCCCACTCATAGTCCGGTTCGTGGCAGCTGTCGTGCAGAAAAATATCCGTCGGCTGATCAAGTTTCTTGAGGGATTCAATGGAATCGCCGATGATGATTTTGCAATATTTTTTGTAGGGTTCGGCGAGAAGATGTCCGCAGTCGGCGGCGATGTCGGTGGCATAAACGATGCCGGGGTGGCCTTCTTTTTCATTCTGCAGGAGCGCGGCGGCAATGACCGCCGTGCCGAGGCCGCGATCCACGCCGGTTTCAACGATGATTCTCGGTTTGGTGGCGCGCACGAGGGCATACCAGCCAAGGCGTTTGCCATAGCGCGGTTCGACATCGCAACTGTGCCGGTCGGGGCTGGCCAGTGTGCGCTTAATCAGCAGCGAGCGCAGTGATTCGTCGTTTTCAAGCTCGCGAATGTAACCTTCAATCTCGGATTGTTCATGGCCGGTGACGACGGCAACATAACTGGCGAGGTAAACTTGATTGAGTTCCGTCAGTTTGTAGGTCCAATTGTAATATTCCTTCGAGGTGAACACCCAGCGGCCGGCCAGTCCAAGTTGACGAAACACGGGCGGCAAACCGAAAAGAACGAACCGAACCGGGATCATCATCAACCGGCCGGCGGCAGTGTATCTTACCAATGAGCGTATGGTCATCATTAACCTACCGGCTGAAGCATATTCTACAAATGGGCGTTTGGGTGTGGACATTGGTTGAATTGAATTGGTTTGAAACTTAACGCAGGCCAGATGTT
>Ga0210402_10005460_pt1 | contig 11373 bp, 12 predicted proteins | sample IncBWC7MmetaG_FD_161055 | JGI IMG/M metagenome (GOLD analysis project Ga0210402, IMG submission 161055) | Forest soil microbial communities from Barre Woods Harvard Forest LTER site, Petersham, Massachusetts, United States - Inc-BW-C-7-M | ecosystem: Environmental > Terrestrial > Soil >... | reverse complement strand
TGACCAAACGGAGAACCACCGCCGCCATAATACAATCCACCAGGTGAACCTGAGTATGGCTCCATAGTAGCGCTGCCACCACTTGGGGTAGGAGCGTAGGTATTGGGATCAAATGCACTTTGATTGGTGCTCCAATTATAGGGGCTCAACATTCCGCCGGTATATGGATCAGACCACCGCTGATCAAATGTAGCAGCTTGATTGCCGCCAAAAGTATCACCACCATAAATGCCGTAACTCGCAGCCGGCGACACCGGAGTTGAAGAATAGGGGTCGCCGTAATAGCCGGTGGCACGACCGTAAGCCGCGCCCATTCCGGAATAATAATCCGTCAGACTGCCAAAGCCGCCGCCACCATACAGCGTAGCGGGGTTATAAGAAGCTTGGCTTGCGTTGTTGACGTAGTTCAGGTTGGCGTTGTTCTGTGCCGCGTAATTTGGATTGCCGGCGAAGTAGGCGCCGCCACCAAAACCCATGTTGGGAATGCCGCTGACATCCACCATGGCTCAACTCCCGAACGGTACTGGCTGAGTCTGGCCCCACGTCACGCCATTCTGCGCCGCCGTCAGCCCGGGATAAGAGCCGTTGACCATGGTCGGCAGATAACCGTAGCGCTGCAGATGCGCCTGCGCGTAAGCCTGCAATTGATCATTGAAGCTAGCCTGTGCCGCCTGGTTTTTTGCCACCTGCTGCGCGATGGCGGCACGGCGCGCCGTGGGATCGTAAGGCGTACCTTGTGCCTGGGCCCGCAGTGCCGCCGGATCCACCATGCTGTCACCATAGATTTGATTGCTGGGGAGCGGCACACCAGGACCACCAAAATTGGGCTGTCGCGCCTGTGGCGGCTGCCATGCACCCGGCATCGCGGTGGCGTCGACATCAGCGCGGCTCATGCTGTGCGCGGCATTCCAGGCGGCAACGGCATCCTGCGAAGGCTTATATCCGGCGATGTAAGCCGGCGCGAACAGATCGCCCATCGCGCCTTGCTGCTTGTAAGCTTGATAGATGTCAGGCTGCGCCGGCGGCGGGGCGCCTTGTGCGGCCTCGGCCAGCGCAATCGCCGCCGGCAACGAGTAGCCGGCATTGGCGGCTGACGCAGGTCCGGTTGCGGGCGCGGAGGACGCTGCCGATGAGGCCGACGATGCCGCCATTTTTTCTTACTCCTTAGACATTGACGCCTTCCACATTGTAGGTCGCTGCCAGCGAAATCAATTCCACACTGGGACTGGCTTTTTGCGCTACCACAACCTGAACGATCGGCGCATGCGAGTAACCGGTAGCGCCAACCGATACCCAGCCGGTATGCCTCACCGTTGTCAGATTGGCCGCAGTCGCATCCCACTTCGCACTATCCCACAAGCCCTGATCCCAGACATCCAGCACCCCGGGATCCGGCCCCGGACTGGGCGGCGTCTGTAAGGTGATGTTGTAATCGACAGCAGCAGAAATCAGCGGATTGAATGGCTCGGTAGGCAGCGCGACAAATGACGCGCGGGTCTGAAACCAGGTCACGGTCTGTGATGGCGACTGAAACATCTCCCAGCCGCCAACCATGATGGCAGTATACGGCTTACCATTATCGTAGCCGGTGCGGTCAGCCTGCATGATGAAACCGGTCTGGGTGCCGAAAAACATGTCACCGCGCATCCGGCAAAAACACACTACATCCCAGCTGTAACGACACCAGGCGCCGGTCGCGGTATTGACCACGCCGCAATACTGATTGCCAACCGCGCCACCCGGCCAACTCGCGAACATGCCGCCATACTCGTCCCAGCGCTGCAGTGTCCACGGCAAGATATTGTTGACCAGTGCCGTGTTGCGCCACATCTGGCGAATATTCTTGGTGATCATCGCCAGTTCAAGCTGCCCGGAGTCCTTGGTGATGGCAGCTGAAATCGGCGCAATACCGTCAACGGTAGCAATCAGGAGATCGCCGCCGAGCGTGGTATGGGCATTCATACCCATCGGGACGCCGACAAAATAGCGACCCTCCTGCCGCCAGTTGGCGGCGTCGCTTGGATTGGTGCCGGTGAAGATCAGCGCCTCGCCCTGATCGGTATAAAATACACACTTGTCATCGATGCCGTCGCCGGCGTCGACCGACCACGCCGCGCCGAACAACAGCTTGCCGCCCTTGCTGGCGGCGCCGGACAACGGAATCATGCTCAATTGTCCGCCTACCGTATTGGTCGGCAGGTACCACGCGTTCATGCTGCCGCCCTCGATGAAAAACCATCGATTGCGATACTTCCAGACGTAGACAAGGTTGCCGCCATTGACGACCGTCGTTCCTGGCGGCCCCACCAGGTAACCAATGCCATCAGTGGCTGAATCCGCCACCCAGAAGGTCGGATGCGCGGCACGATCTGCCGCAAATGTGCCGGTACCGCTGGTGTGTCCTATTGCGCATTTCCAGCGCGAATTGTCCGTGGCATCGAGCGCACGGGCGTTGACCGCGTAGACCGTACTAACAATCCAGGCCGCCGGTGTCGTGGTGGCCAGCGTTGCCCACGTACTGCCATTGAACCGCAGCGGCGGGTCACCGGCATCGTTGACCGCCAGCAACCAGTCACCGCCCTGGGTAGCCAGTTGCGAGACACAGTAGTTGCCGCTGGCCTGACCGGACTTCACCAAGGTCGGCGAGCCGAAGGCGGTGATCTCGAACAGTTTGCTGGCATTGGCGGCAAACATTCGTGACACGGCGCCGCTGACATATTGAAAGGCCGAAATCACCGGCAGTCTGGTCACGGTTGAGCTGGCATTGCTCCAATAGGTTGGATGCGCTGTGCGATCGGCTGGAAACGTCGTCGGCGACGCCGCACTGGTATGATTAACCGCCACTGTCCAGAACGAGCCGTCAGTATTGTCATAAACTTTTGTACCTGCGGTATAAGCGGTCGCGTTGCCCCAGGCTGGCGCATCAAGCGCATGCAGATCGTTCCATAAAATACAGCCGCCCCGCAGCGCCAAGCCGCGCAAAGTTGGCTTCCAGTTGTCGAGCTGCATCGCGCCGCCAGGCTGCATGAAAGTATAGTTTTCGCTTTGGACAATGCCGCGAATGGGCGCTGGCAGCGTCGTGGTTTGCAACTTCTGCGCCACCTGATCCGGAACGGCCTGGCGCCGGAATGCCTGATGCTGGCTCATGGCGCCCCCGTAGGTACCGGATACGGATAGGCAATATTTGTGGTGATCCACGCCTGCGAAATCGGTCCACGGCCGATCAGGATCGGCGACGGTGTGTCGTTGCCAAGCAGATAGGTCAAGTGGTCATTATAAGTGGAAAGATCCTCGGCATAGGGCGAGCCCTTCTGGGCCTTCCATTGCCAGATCATGCCGAGTTTCAGAATTCTGTCGCCTAACAAAAAACTATCGCTATCAGACGCAAAACTGTCACCGACACCACCCGACGCCAGCGTAATGCAATTCTTGTCGAGATAGGGGAAAGTCACGGTAACCCCGGCGCCAGGTGTCGGCGCAATCACCATCTGGCCGCCGATATTGGTCCACTCGCCCCAGGCATTGAACCAGTTCATGGCACGACGCTGGATCCACTCATCAAGGTCTGGAGTGAAAACCATCGGATGCAGTGCCGATGTCGAGCGCCAGACATTGCCGTTCAGCAACATGCGTTTGAAATTGACCGGATAGCTGAATGTCGTGGTGACGCCATCGCCGGTGAAAACATTAATCTTCTTCAGTTTGTTCCATTCTCTTTGATCGCTGGCGATCCGTCTCGCCATCTCGTTGGCGAGGCTTAGCATCTCCTGCATGGTGCGGTTGGCGCTGATGCCGGAAAACACCGAACCCGGCGAGGTTACGCCAACGGTCAGACAGACATCCTGCACCACCGACAATAAGGTCATGCCGCATCCGGATCACATTGTTGAGCCATGCGAATCAAGGTCTTGCGCTGTACCGAACCGAGCGGCGCCTGTCCCGAACGCTGGGTGATGAATTCCCGCAGCTGATCGTTCGACATGCCGTCGTAGCCGGCCTCTAGCTTCTGCGCTTCCTTCAATCGGGTAACGTCTTCTTCCAGCAACTGATTGCGGGCCTTGATGGCTTCGAGCTCGGCCTGCATCTGCAAGTCCGGCACCTGTTGCCGGCTCTGCTCGATATAGGCCGCGGCATTGTTCTTCATCTCGCGGCCGAACGGCCCGAGGTTTTTTAGTTCATTGCCGTCAATCGCGGCCAGCGCCTCCACGGTATAGACATTCTGGGCGCGCAGCTCGGCGCGCCGCGCCTCGGTCAGAAATGGCGCGTGCGCCAGCGGCGTGCCGCTCTTGGTCTGGTTAGCCTGGGCCTTGAACTGCTGGTACTGATGCCTGAAACGCTCGGCGTAGGTGACCATGGTGCTTTCGCGGGTCACCGGGTCTTCCACCCATCCCGCCATCGCCAGCGCCGGATAAACCCCAAAATCCTTGCTGCCGGAGCGATGGATTTCCACCACCTCCCAATCGTCAAACACCGGACGTCCCGCCTGCATCGACAGCGCTTCGTTCTTTACCGCCAGATACTTGAACAGCGGCACCAGCGTCGCGTCAGGATCTCGATTGCCGTACAGACTCATTCTTGCCTCCATGATTTAATTCAGGCTCACCCCTGCGCTCGGGAAGTTAATCCAACGCAGGGGCGGCCCTTCACGCCACAGCCCGTTCGGCATCAGGCTGCAGGGTTAGAATCATAAAACCTCCAGTTAAACATCGGATTGGTCATGGTGAGTTCGCCCATCCAGCCAACAAACTGGGCCACCGCATCTTTATCGATTGGCATCTGGCCTTCGCCATCGAACAGCTTGTCGAAATTGCGCTCCGGGTGATAGCGCAGCCGCAGCGAGTCGGTATTGATGCCAAATGTGGTGTTGGCCGGGATGTTGCTGCCATAACCGCCGTCGAGCACGATCTCGGCGCGTTTTCCCCCGCCGATATATTCCAGCGCCGTAAAGCCCAACTTGCCGAGTGAGGTCTCGTTGGTCTGGCGTTGGATGGCGACCGTAGCGGCGTCGTAGGCCGCGTAGTGCTCTGGCGACATGATCAGCAAATCCGCATAGTCCTTGCCGCGGCTTTGCTTGATCATGACGCTGTTGAGAAACGGCCGAATGGTCGCCGATGTCACCTGGGTGCCGATCGCCGCGTTCATGCCATTGGCGTCGTAGGTTTTGGTTTGCCACAGCGTTGCCGATGAGCGATCGATGCCACCATAGATGCCGGTGGTCGGAATGATCGGAATAGCAGTGGCGAGCCCAGTGATCTGCTTGCCGCCATTAGCGGTGCCATCAGAGTAGAGTCCGACGTCCATGGCATCTTCGAGCGCGCGCTCGGCTGCGGCCATGTAGGCATCCATCACGTCCATCAGTTGTGATTTGCCCTGGTTGTTCAAAATTTCCTGCATGCTGAGGATGACAGGAACGACGACCATTTTCGGATCAAAGTAGGCGTCGTTGAACAGATCCAGTGATGGGTTCAATAGCTGATCGTATCCAGAATACCACTGAGCGGTATTTTTTGCAATCTGTAGTGTCTGTCTGATCTTTGGACCACTATAGGTATGCCAGAGTCCCTTGCGGCGAAGCACTGCAAGCAGTGCATTATTGGAAGAAACCAGATCCTGATAAGATGATGAACGGTCTTCTAAGGCCATCGACAATATCTGTTGATATTGCGACAGCGGGGCGATGTTGGCCATGATTGGCTCCCCATATCGATGTCAGAACTCAGTGTTTCCCGAATACGCTGTCGTAGGCGTTTTCCAGGGATTCACGGCGGCCGGGCGGAGGTCCACGCCGCGTTGCTCCGTTTGAGGGAGTCACAACAGGGGCACCGTGGATGCTTCGATCGGTGGGTCGGGTCTGAGCCGATGGGGTGCGGGTCTGAGCCGCGTGGGTGGCTGGTCGGAGCAGTTCAGCCCGCATGTACGCCTGATCGAGGTCCCAGCCGAACTTCAGCTCTTGCTCGATCAGGTCTCCGAGTTCATCGAACCGGGGGTGACTGGCCGCGTAATGGTCAACCGCCGACCGGGTGTAGCTGTATTGTTGCTGAGTATGCATCTGGTTGAGGGCGTTTTTCAACCCCGTGACTTCCTGATGCAATGCACCAATCTGGTGCTGGGCCGCCGAGGTGGCATTACCGAGCTGGGTGGACTTCAACTGATCCGGCGATTGACTCAGGACGTAATAGGCAATCTCGCGAAGGGTGTGACGCTGGCCGGTGCCGGGATCGATCAGATTGAGATTATGAACAATCAGGTCAAGGCCGCCGATCGGGTCAACCCTGAGTTTTTGTTCCATGGTGACGTAATTATTCAGCGCCTGCGCCAGCGTGGTGCCGTGCTGCTGCGCCATAGTATGGAACGGTCGGATCCGGTTCATCTCGTCATGATCGGCGCGCATATTTTGATAAGCGCCCTGAAATTCAGTGTGCATGCGGTGAACTTCGCCGCGCACCGATTCCGGCGTGGTGTCCCAGTCCCGTTTGGCGTGCTCTGCCATCCGCTGCGGCGGGTCATAATACGGCGCGTGCTTTGGCAACGTTCGCTGCCGTTGCGGGTGTGTTCCGCTTTGTTCTGACACGTAAGTTAAATTCGAGTTCCGAGTTTGTTCGCGTGGCGCGAATTGTCCCCGCTCGCCGCGCGGCTGATCCGCCGGCCGCTTCTTCAGGTCGAACTTTTCGGTTTCTTCCGGCGGCTGGTTGTGCCCGACTTTGGCCTCTGCAGGCTGCGCAGGAGCCCGCTCAGGGGCTTTGGCCTTGGCCCGCTGGGGATTGGCGGCCCGCTCGTAAGCCGCATCCAGCGCCTCCCTACGGGTCGAGTGACGTTCACCCTGCGGCCGGTCCGGGGCCTGATCGCCGACCGGGTTCGGCAACGAGACCTGGCTCTGATCAATGACGACTTCATTGACTGGAGTCGCGGCTTCCTGTGTCGCGCTCGGCTGCGCGACTGTAACGTCTGACATCGGTTCCTCCGAAGAAGAACGGTCAAAATGCTAGGGTGTGCCGAGCACCGTCATTTTGACCGTAAAATTAACACCCCTTACGGCCACGCTGTGTCATGGGCTTGGTCTTTGCCTTGTCCTTACGCGTATCTGCTTTGTTGAATTCCTTTGCCGCGGCCTGACTGATCCCTGCCGCCATAGCAAATTTTGGCGAATGAGCGGCGGCAGCCATGAAGCGTTTTTGCTTTGGACTCTTGCTCGGACTCATCTCTCACCTCCAACAATTTCTTTGCTTTTGCTGCGATGTCCCGCAGCGTATCGCTCCACAGCCTTACTAATTGATCGTCGTCGAGCGGTCTTGACTTCAGATAAATCCGTTGATCGCCACTTCGGCTTAGGTTTTTCATTCCCCACCTCGGTCAATCCAAGGGCTTTTCCCACCGCGCGGAACTGACGTTTAGAAGTATAAAATTTGCCGTCAACCTGCTCGGTCGGTTCCATAATGTCCGAAATCACGTAGGGCAACGGCAGATCGGATCTTGCAGGAGTTAAATGCAGCCTTTTAACAACCCACAGTCCGGGCTCGATTTCGATCAGTTCAATGTCAGCCGACGAGGTCATTGTAAGCTCGCTCATACAGCGCGCCCCATGTACGAGGTTGCTGCTCCGCTAATACCGAAAGCTGATTTATCCATTCAGCCCGATGCTCCCGGCGGTATTGCCCGCACGGACAGCGCTCTGGGTGCTCCCATTGATACCTCGCGTTTGGGTCCTTACTCCCCAGCCACAGCAGAACGTGTTCACGTGTTCCAATTTCCGGCCTGCTCAACATCGCCTTGTTCCTTCAATGTTGAATGGTGACATCGCCATCGTCGATCGCTTCAGCTATCTGCTCGTCCAAAATATCGGGATCCACCCCATGGGAACGAGCCGCATGAGGTAGTCCGACATCAGCCTTCACCGCCGTGGACCGTAACAGTGGAGGACTGACATAGATGACCGGCATGCCAAAACCATTGGTTACCTTGGTCACGGCGACACCGTAACCGGCCGGCGCCTCGATCACCGACTTACCAGACATCGGCGCCACTGCCGTGGCGTCAATGACGGGCAAGCCGCCCGCCGCCACCGTGTTGACTGGCCAGCCCACCGCTATTTCTTCTTCGGCTCGTCCGGCACCGCGCGGTGCTTAGCCTCATTCTCCGGCAGCGGCTCATTGATCGAGCCCTCTGACGGATTGACCTGATGCGGATCCCACACTTCTTCTTCACCTGCTTTACCTTTCTTGGGGTCCGGCTTCGGGGCTTCATACTTCGGGGGGTCGTGTTTTACTTCTGTAGTCATGTCGCTCTCCTTAGGTGAAAGTCCAGTTGGTGGCCGCGGTCGCCACCCCGTTAGTCACTACCGTAATTGGCGTGGTACCGGCCGAGGTGCGCTTCGGGGCGTTGATGGCCTGCAACTGCGTCGGCGAGACGTAATTGGTAGTGTTCGGCACCCCGCCGACATTGACCACACTGCTTTCCTGAAAGCCGGTGCCATTGACGGTCAGGTTCATGGTGCCACCAGTACCCGCCGTGGTCGCCGGCACCAGGCCAGTAATAGTCGGCGGTGTCCCTGGCGCCTGGCTTGATGGGTGATTGGCATTCGGTGACGCCGAATAGGCGCCCTGCACCGTAATCGATGTCGTGCCTGGCTTGGTGTCGACCACCACGGTGCCAGTAGCTTCAGCGGCAATGCCCTGCGGTGCCACCACCGACAACGGCGTGGCAATTGCCGTAATTGAGCCCGCAGTGCCATCGTCAACAGGAGTCATGCTAGCCGGGCTCGGCGGTGTGCCATAAACATTATAAGCAAAATTGGTTGGCGGCGTCGGATTGGCCTGAGTCACCGTCAACGGATTGCCACCGGTCACTGTCAGCGGCGCCACGCCGGCCTTGGTGTCCTTAGTATCTTTCTCCTTCAGCGGCGGAGGAGGCGGCGGCGACGTTGTCGGATGCTGAGTCTGCGGAGTGGTCATGGTCTAGTCTCCCTACTGATGATTGTTGCTCACGGCATATACTCCCACCTGGTTGTGCAGACCGGACAGATTAAAAACAATTTCCCCGCAAGCTTGTGCGCAGTCTTCGGTGCCGTGCTGCTGCAGACCGGACAGGCTCTCGGCGACGCCGCCGGCAAGTCGGCTCCAATCCAACTAACGCCAATCAACGGTGCCGGCGGAGGTGGCGGCGGTGACTCGATCAATTTCATCAGCTGCTGAGGTGCTGCCTCGACCTCAAGCAGATTGCTGGCCTCCTCCAGCAAGTCGGCGGCGTCGCGATAGAGATGTGGCAGTGTTTCGCCGGCCTGCGCCTTGATGGCAGCCGAGCAGGTCCGCATCCGGTATACCAATTCGCTCACGGCATCCCACCTTGCTTCGGCTGCGCCATCCTGAACTGCTGTTGCTGCTGCCGCTCACTGGCCATCTGCGCCGAGGCCTGCGCCTTCTGCTGCCCCGCTTGCAACGCCATCTGGTGCTTCTCCATCTCGGTGCGCGCCTTCATTGCCGCCTCGGCCATCGCCATCTGGTGTGCTTGCTGCTGGTTCTGCGCCTCCATGTTCAGCTGCTGCACCCGGGCCGCCATTTCCTGCTGCCGGCCCTGCACTTCCATTTGCTGCGCCTGCGCTTCGGTCTGGGTGTCGGTGGATTGCGCCTGCGCCTTACTCTGGATTTCCATCATCTTAACCTGACGATCGGCATCATCCTTTTGCTTAGCATAGCCTATCTTCATCTGCTCGATCTGCAACTGGGTCTGTGCCGGGTTGGGTTGCTGCTGTTGCGGGCCCTGTTGCTTCTTCTGCTCGATATAGTCGTCGATCGACGACTCCAGGCTTCTGCCGGCGCGGAACGGCGCCGTGGCGAACTTCAGGATTTCGCCGGCAAAATCAACCGAGGCTGGATCTCCCGCCACCATCTGCCCGAGCTGCGGCAACAGATTGCCCAGCACTTGGACGAACTCAGTCCGCGATTGCTTCTCAGCATTCTCGTCGGCGTTAATGGTGGAGTCGGTCTCGATGTCGAGAATGAAGGATTTTGCCCGGTTATCACGAAACAGCTTCACGACCTGGTCCAGCGTCGGCTGCTGCATGATCTTGCCGATGGCGTCCTGCGCCGATTGCTGCAATTGCTGCAATTGGCTTTGTACCTGCTGCATCGCTTGCGGCTTCTGCTGCGCTGCCTGCTGGACTTGCGGCATCTGCAACAGCTTTTGTGCCGCCTGCTGCTGTTTTTGCAAATCGTTTTGGATCTGGTCGACCTGCTGCTTCTGCATCGCCCGCGTCGGCAATTGACACTGGCTCATCTCGATGATGGTGGTCTCCTTGAATTTTTCTGTAATCACTTCTGAAGTGATCTCGACCAGATCACGCGCCAGCCGCACCAGTTCCTGCTGCTTGTCCCGGATACGAACACTGCCGTACTCCGTCTTCAATTCCTGCGCACCCAACGTCTCCTGCGGGTCGGTGGCGCCGCGCATGATGTCGGAGAGTCCGATGATCTGATAAATATCATCGATGATTTGTTTTCTGAGCATCACCACTTGCGTGATGGTGGTGGCAACCTGGTCGATCGGCATCCAAATGATGACTTCGCTGCTGCCGCCGAACGCCGCCCAATTGGCAATCGGCACCATGGTCACGCCCGGCGTCTTGATCGCCACCGCGGTCCGGATTGCGTCTGCGAGCTCGGCGCCGCCGGACGGATAAAACCCCTTAACCTCAAGCGCGTCCGACAGCGCATGAATGCGGCTGGTCAACAGGTTGATTTCCTCGAGCTGATCGCGGTATTGCAACACGTCGGGAACAGGGACCAGACTACCACGCTGGACGGTTCCGTAGGCAGGTTTGGGACATGGGAAAAATCCTCGCAGGTCCAGATGGGGGTCGTCCTCGTCGAGGATTTTCTCGCAACCTTCCGCGACCCACACCACACGACGGTTGGATTTATCCCAGATTTCCCAGAATTTGGCGCGCTCCCGATAGTCCGCGCCGCCAACCTCGGTGCCCTCACGGTCGACCCGGTAATCCGCCCGCTGATACTCATCGCCGGAATGTTCATAGAACCTGTCCCTGGCCTCGCCGCGGGTCAAGTAGCTGGCCGCCGCCACCCACGTCACCTCACGCCAATTGCGACTGACCGAGTGCAGAAAATCGCGCCGGTTCTTGAAGTCAAACGCCACTCGTTCATGGTTGTAATAACTGTTGCCCTCGCCAGCGCTTTCATAGCGCACCCAGACACAGCCACGATCAATCAGCGCCAAATCATCGCGCACCAGCTTCATCAATTCGTCAATGCCACCAAGGTCGAACGCTACCTTGCAGCAGCGCTCCATTACCTCTGAGGCTTCCTGATAAACCGGCCGGCGGTCCATGAATTTTGGCGTTACTACCGGCTGCGGCGGTTTGGC
>Ga0210402_10005459_pt1 | contig 11375 bp, 9 predicted proteins | sample IncBWC7MmetaG_FD_161055 | JGI IMG/M metagenome (GOLD analysis project Ga0210402, IMG submission 161055) | Forest soil microbial communities from Barre Woods Harvard Forest LTER site, Petersham, Massachusetts, United States - Inc-BW-C-7-M | ecosystem: Environmental > Terrestrial > Soil >... | reverse complement strand
CTCGCGGATCGCGGCGACCTGTGTGCCATAGTCGGGCGCGACCACCGCACCGCGGGAGACGCCGAATCCCAACAGGTCGGGTGCGATGGCTGCGCTTTCACCCTGCAATGTTCGCAGCACGGCGCCCCAGGAGCTCGAGGGAGTCCCAAGACCGGGCAGCAGGACCCAGGCCGGCCGCTCGCCGCAGACCTCAAGAGCGTGCATCTGCGCGCCCGCGGAGGCGGAGACCCAACGTCGCCGGATTCCCGCGGACTCAAGGATCCGAATGGTTTGTGTCAAGGTGGATACTTCCTCGGATTGAGCCCCGCCGCTGCCAGCCTGCAATCGGACGATCAGGTCCGCCATGGTTCCGAGGGTCTCGAAATTCTCCGGTAGAACCTCCTCGTCGGGAACGGTGACGTTGAGTTTCGATTGAATGAAAGCCAGCAGTGACACCATCGATAGCGAATCGAGGACGCCCATTTCGAGAATCGGTGTCTCCTCATCGAGAGTGATATCCCCGGCGTCCGCGAGCAGTTCCTGGCTGGCAAACCGGACCAGCTCGTCGACGATCGGTCCGCATTTCGATCGATTGATCTGTGCAGTAGACACCGGGATCTCCTGAAGAACGTAAGCAGGAATGGCCGGTTGGCCGGACGCTTACCCTAAGAGGCCGTCATGAGAATATCCGCCGGAGGAGCGAGTCACTCTTAATGGCGTCACCTGCGGCGCCTTGTTGAACTCCGGTTTGGTTGGATGAGCGATCGACTTTCCCTTGAAGATGATCGGCCGATAGCGACGCAGCAATGGCGCCGTATTCGGGATGGTCAGCATGGTGCTTGCGACTGCCATCAATAGCGTTGCGGTGAAGGTCTCGCTCGCGATGATCCCCTTATCCAGTAGGACGTTGACGAAGATGATCATGATCAACGCCTTTGTCTGCAACAACCAGCCGACAATGGAGGCTTCGCCCTTTTCCCATTTCAAGAGCTTGCCCGCGATTTGCATACCGGCCAATTTGCCGCCAACAGAGGCCACAAGCAGTGCGGCGGCGCCCGCGAAGACCGCCACTCCCCCCATGCTCCAACTGGTGCGAAGTCCTGTGGAGAGGAAGAATACTGGCATGACGGCCATCAGAATGTGATTGCGAAAGAGATCCATCTGCGCCCTGTCGAACAGATCGGCGTCGAGGACTGCTCCGGCGAGGAAGGCGCCAACCATGAAATGCAGCCCCGACCAGTCCGCCGCAAGCCCGACTGCAGCCAGCCAGATCAATCCTACATACCAGCGATCTTTTTCCCCCAGTCCGGCGACCAGTTTGCGCACGGCGTAGGTGGCTAAGCCAAAGCCAATAAGAAAACCAACTTGGCGACCAAGACGATTCCATTCGAGCAGGATCAGCGCCAATACGCCCCAGATAGCCACGTCATCCAGGCTCGCGTAACGCAATATCCTCTGCCCGATGGGCTGGCGCAGGATTTCCAGCTTTTCCATCAAATGCACTAGGATTGGCAGGGCGGTCACGGCACAGGCCATGCCTATGCCCAATACGACTTGCCATGTTGCACCGTTAGGTCCCGTCCAGCCGCTGCCGAGCTGCAGCATGACTAGGGCTACGCCGCAGCCGCACAGAAGGGGTACGCCATCGCCAGCCCCGCTGTGACGCTCGTCTCGCCGCGTCGCGTCCAAGCCTCCTTCAGATCAAGCTCGATTCCGGCGACCCATACAAATAGCATCACCGCCCACCAGGCGATTCCATTCAGCGCGCCAATCACCTGAGGATTGAATACAAACTCGTAGTAGGCAGGATAGGCTGCTCCAAGAATGCCTGGTCCTAGAAGGATGCCACCCACGATCTGCACCACAACGAGCGGCGCGTAGTACTCTGTCTTCAAAAGACGCCAGACCAAATAGGGAACAGAGAAAATGAGTAACATTGCAATGAGAAATATCTCAGATGTGCTCATATCATGAACTCAATCAGAGGCGACAAAGGCTCCGTTTGCCGCGCATCGCGGCGGCAAGTTTCAGGGAGCAGCGAAAACCGCGACGGCCGGTTCGATGTACGTTGCGACTCCTGACGCCACCGAGATGATGCTTAATCCGATCAGGATGATTGCGGCGCATACCGCAAAGGCCAAATCGGATGAATTCCGACGATTGAGCGGTGAAGGTCGTGAGTATCTAGGAGCGGCTTGCGTCGCATTGGGGACCGACGAGGGAGTGAACACAGTCATGTTTTATTTCCCATGGTTGCGAGTTTTATGGTTGCTGGACACGGGTTAGGTGCATTGTTTCGTGTGGTGGCTCGCTGATTTCGGGGACCTTGCTATGCCGACTCTCGAGTTGAGCAATGTTCGGCTGAGATGCTCGGCGGGAAGCGTGCGGCGTCCGCGAGGTGCGGCGCGACCGGACCGCAATATGGCGTCGGTCGCTTCAACGACGGTCGGTTTCATGCGATGTTGTTCTTTGCTGGGAGATGGCCTTGGTTGCGAACCAGCCTGCGGTTATCCTCGCCGGAAGTCACAAAACAATTCTGAAAAAGTTCTAAATTGCTCCTGAATCTAAGGTAAATTCTGTTCATGGCGACCATCCATGCTTTCGGGCCGTTCCGCCTTGACGCGGAATCCGACATCCTGTTCCGGGGCGCCGAACCGCTTTCGGTTGGCAGTCGCGCCGTAATCCTCCTACGTTTGCTGGTGGAGCGGCGCGGCGTACCGGTCTCCAAGGACGCGCTAATCGAGGCCGCGTGGTCCGGGCTGGTGGTCGAGGAAAGCAATCTGCCGGTCCAGATCGCGGCTCTCCGCAAGGTACTGGGTGAGGAGCCCGGCGGGGAGCGTTGGATAGAGACGTTGCCGCGTCGCGGTTATCGGTTCGTCGGCCCGGCAACCGCGGATGTGGACAGCGTGTCAGTGGCGGCAGCCACTCAAGGCGCCGAAAGCCCACAGCCGGAGTCGGGTAGAATCAAGCCGCCGCACACCGAACCCCAGCGTCGGCGGTTGACGATCATGTCATGCGAATTGGTCGGTGCAGGCCTCGGCCTCGAAGATATGCGCGAGGCGGTCCAGACATTTCAGAAGTGCGTGACTGAAATCGTTGGCGCATTCCGCGGTCTCGTAGTCAAACACATTGGCAATACAGTGCTCGTATATTTTGGATATCCGGTGGCGCATGAGGACGATGTCGAACAAGCGGTGCACGCCGGGCTCGCACTGTGCACGGCGGTCCAGACCGCTAAAGATGGCGTCCACGCGCCGTTGCGTTGCCGAATTGGCATTGCGACCAGCCCGGTCATCATTGACGATCTTCTTGACCTTAACCAGGAACACGGTGTGGTCGGTGACGCGGTTAACGTCGCCGTCCGACTTCAAATGTCAGCGCCGCAAAGCGCAGTCGTTATCGATGATGCCTCGCGGCGACTGACGGGAGAACTATTCGATTGCGATGACATCAGCAAGATTGACGCCGGAGCCACAGATTCGACGCTTGCGTGGCGTGTCTTGCGCGCCCGCGCGGTCGAGAGCCGTTTCGAGGCGCTTCACGCAGGGGCTTTGACGCCATTCGTGGGTCGCAGGCGGGAGTTGGACGCGCTTGCACGCTGGCGGCGAGAGTCAACAGACCGTCTGTTCGTGATCGATATCACCGGGGACCCGGGCATCGGCAAGTCGCGGCTGCTGCGCGAGTTCCGCAACATGCTCGTTGAAGACGGTGTCTTTGTTCTGAGCGGCAACTGTTGGCCAAGCCATCAGCAGACTCCCTTTTGGCCGTTGATCGAAATCGTTCGCCGGGTGTTCCGGCTCGGCGCCGACCACGCTGAGCCGGAAGCCGCGGCAAAGCTGGTGGAAGGTCTGGCATTTGTCGGCCTCGCGACCAGCGAAAATCTCGGGCTGCTGATGAATCTGCTGGGGCTTGTGCCGCCACCCGGCAGTCTGGTGGGACTCGACGGCGTGCTGATCGGGCTACGCACCCGTGGCTTGCTGCTTGATCTCCTGCGTGAGCGCCGCCGCATATCGCCAGTCGCCGTGTTGCTGGAAGACGTGCACTGGATCGACCATGCCTCAAAGGAACTGCTCGACCGCCTGATCGCCACCCCCGACGCGCCCTCGCTTCTCATCGTCAACACATATCGATCTGGCTATCAGCCGCCCTGGCTCGGCCACGGCGGTACTGCCCTGCAACGACTCGAACCGTTGTCGTCCACTGATACCGTACAGATCGCGGAGATGCGGCTCGGCTCCTCTGGAGCCGACGCTGATCTGGTGCGGCTGATCGCCGAGAAGGCAGATGGCAATCCACTGTTTGCAGAAGAAATCGCAAATTTCCTGATTGAGTGCGGCATGGCTCGGCGGACCGAGACGCCCGCCGAAGTGGACGCCGTCACTGTGGCGTTACCGCCCAGCCTTGAGTCGCTGCTCACGGCCCGCCTCGACCGTCTGCATCCGGCCGACAGGGCGATGCTGCAGGCGGCTTCCGTGATCGGGCGCCGGTTTTCGCCGCGGCTCTTGATGGCCATCGTCGAACGTCCGGTAGAGGAACGTCTTGCCGCGATGACTGCCCTGGATTTGGTTCGCGTCGACGACCGATCTGAAGACTACGTCTTCAAGCACGCATTAGTGCGAGATGTCCTTTATAGTGGCCTGTTGAGCGGCCAGCGGGCACCGCTGCATCTCAAGATCGCCACCGAGATAGAACGCAAAAATGCAGGGAGCCTTGTAGAGGTCGCCGAAACGCTCGCCCATCATTATTCGCGGACAGATCAGACCGACAAGGCTATCGAATTTCTCACGCTCTCGGCGAGCAAGAGTGCTGGCGTCTATTCCCTCGATGAAGCCGAGCAGTTCGCACGAATGGCGCTCGCTGGCGCACGATCGCAAAACCCGAAGCGCATGGACTTGCAAGTCGCGACCATCATGGTGGAGCTTGCGCGCGCCTTAAGCATGAAATCCAGATCCATTGACGTCATTGCGCTGATCGAGCCGGAAATCGAACTCGTCGAGTCCCTCGGCGATGTTCCGCAAGTGCCGATACTGATGGAGTTATATGGGCTCGCTCTGTTTGCGGGCTGCCGCATCCGTGATGCAAAAAGAATGCTGGACCACGCTTTGGCGGTCGCCGAACGTCTTAACGATGAAAAAGCAAAAGCATACAGCAACACCGGCATCATCATGCTGGCGCCCATCATCGACCCAATGCCCCTCCCAGAATTCGAGCGGTTCGTAGACGCGGCATTTGTGGGAGCCACGCGGACGGGCGACGTGTACATCGTCGGCCGGATGATGCTGTTTATTGGGTGGAATTTCGGTCAGCGCGGACTGACGATCGAAGGCCGAAAATGGATGAACCGCCTCATGGCATTCGGGAAGGAGCACCAAGACCCTCGGTCGGTTGCTCAAGCCCTCTTCGTCCTCGGCTGGCTTGACATAGTAGCTGAAGATTACTTTTCGGCGCTCGGGCACGGCGAGGAATGCATGCGGACTGCATGTACCCCCATCGATCGTCTCCTCGGCCAAACGGTGGTTGGCGTTTCGCAATTGCTGCTGGGACAGGTGGCTGAGGGCGTAAAGATGATCGAGCGGCACCGAGCAGAAGCCACGGCAAACAACTGGCACTACACGGTACTTGCAACGGATGCCCCCTTTGGGGTTGCAATGCTGCTCTGCGGCGAATTTAGGCGGGGCGTAAGATGGCTGGAAGACATGATTGATCGCTGCGAAACTCAGCTTGAGCATTACTTCATGGCAGACTATGCACGGCTGTTTCTCGCCGAGTTCTACATTGCGCTCATTTCAGGAAGCCGCAAGGTGCCGATGATTGCGGCGCTCAAGAATCTTGTCTTTCTCGCGAAAAGCAGGTGGATCGCACCCGGCCGAGCGGAAAAGCTCCTTATGCGGGCAATCGAGAATCCTGTGTTCAGCAAGCGCGGCATCTTTCACGCCCGTATCGCATTCAATTTAGGAGTGCTGCATCTGAAAATGAATCGGCTCGATCTCGCGCGACGGTGGTTCGATGAGGCGCGTGGCGCGGCATCAGCCCAAAATGCGTCGAACTGGCTCAGGAGAATCGAGGCGGCAACACGCGGTGAACCGAATTTTGCGGATGAGCCTGACTGGCGCTGAGCTGACTGCTCAGTTACGGTAAATACGTGTTAAGGTAACGCTTTGGCGACCGGTGCTGATCGACGTTATCATGCTGCGAGAGGCGGCCCGTGCTGCGCCTCTGACGTAAGGCGTTCAATGCACTTCGGCACCGACGCCGAACGCTTTCGTTATCTAATATAACTCGGTGCACCAAGGTGCCAGGACAGTGCCTCTGAAGCATGACGGCTTGTGGTACCCTTTGCCCCCTGTGCCGGATAAGCCCTTATCTACCTCGTCGAACGTTTTCGCAATTGTCCCCGCCTCGTAATCTTCACCATTGCTCTTCTTGATGCGCAATTCCTTCAGGACCGCCATACCGAAGCGAGCGTATGGGCCTGTGGGCGTAGCAGCGGCCGAACGCTTGAAGTGCTTCTTGAAAGTTTTCGGCAGGAGGTGGCCGACTAACCAGTCGATCGGGTTTCTGACCCTAAGCTCTGGATGCGAACCGTATTCGATGTTGGCCAGCGTAGATCTGCACCATTTTTGCAAATCGCTTAGGCCGCGGGGCCAGGTTGGCCATTCCTCCGCGCGTACGGACGACAAAAAGCGATCGAGTTGCTTGAGCTTAGGAACTTTATCTTTCCATGGGGTACTAGAGTTCTTAACCAGGATCTCATAGCAGCGAATGTCGTATTCGAGGCTTTCCCATAGTGCGTAACGATTCAAGTCCGACGGGACGTTTTTTAGGCGAGCTCCATCCAGGATTCGATCAATTGCTGGCGGCCATAACGCCGAGTCTGACGGCTCTGGCGGCATGGCCTCCACGACAAACGCGTCTATAATTTCCGTCGGCGATTTGGCGTTGCTGTAATCCATAGGGCGATTCTCGCGTTGATGCGCAATTATATCCGCCATTAGATTGGTGTGGACACAGAAAAATAACTTGTGAGCAGGAACGCTGCAGATGGCAATCTCTTCGGCCGAGGAGATGGATGGAGGTCCGGCCCCGACGCTTCTCGCCAGCGTCAGACTTGGAAGGCTGACGGAGAGCCAACATGATCAAGAAGATCGCGCTTGAAGAGCATTTCCTGTCACCGGGTTTCGAGGATTACTGGGCGACCACGGCAGGCGAGATCACGCCCCACATCTATCGCCAGGCGGTGGCCCGGCTCTCCGAATTCGGCGACATGCGGCTCGCCGTCATGGATCGCGGCGGCATCGAACGCTCGGTTCTTTCCATTTCCGGGCCCGGCTTGCAGATCGAACGGGATGCCGCGACCGCGGTGCGCCGCGCGAGGGAATCAAACGATTTCCTCGCCCGCGAGATCCAGAAGCGTCCCGACCGGTATTCAGGCTTCGCCCACCTCGCCATGCAGGACGGAGTGGCCGCGGCGGACGAGCTTGAACGCGCGATGCGCGAACTGGGCTTGGTCGGCGCCATGATCAACGGCCACACCAACGGGCAATATCTTGACCACCCCTCGCTCTATCCGTTCTGGGAGCGAGCCGAAGCGCTCGGCGCCGTGATCTACCTGCATCCGGCCGATCCACCGTCGACCATGCCGGCGCTCGACGGCACCTACGGTCTCAGGCGCGCCACCTGGGAGTGGGGCGTCGAGACCGGCTCCCATGCGCTGCGTCTCATATTCGGCGGCCATTTCGATCGCTTCCCGCGCGCCACGCTGGCGCTCGGCCATCTCGGCGAGATGATGCCATACCTGTTGTGGCGCTTCGACAGCCGCGCCGCGTTCTACGGCGTCAAGCTCACCCGCCGCCCGTCCGACTATATCCGCGAGAACATCGTGATGACGATTTCCGGCATGTTTTCGGCCGAGCCGCTTGCCTGCGCCATCAGCGCGGTCGGCCACGACCGGATCATGTTCGCGACCGATTACCCGTTCGAGCCCCCCGACGAGGCCAGCAAGTTCATCGATCATGTGCCGCTCGCCGATAACGTTCGCGCCGACATCTGCCGCAACAACGCGGTGCGGCTGTTGGGGATAGGGTAGGAAGCCAACCCGGCACTGTCATTCCGGGGCGCGGGCTCTTGCCCGCGAGCCCGGAATCCATAACCCCTCGACCGGTGGCTATGGATTCCGGGCTCGCGCAAGAGCGCGCCCCGGAATGACAGTTGCACACTTTCTTCACATTGCCCGGGCCACTATAGCGCTCCCTTCCGATTCGGAGCCCATCGTCGATGAGAGTCTTTCTTCTGACCGCGCTCCTCGCCCTCGCCGCCCTCGCGGGGTGCACGAGCGAACCCGGGCCACCGGCGCAGCCGAGTTTCTATGCCAGCATGGCGGATGCCGGCGCGACCGTTGATGCTGCTGCCGCGGCCTCGATGATTTCCGGCTATCGCGGCAATAACGGCCTCGGAGTGGTCGAGGTCGATTCCGATCTGATGCGCATGGCCATGGATCATGCGCGCGCCATGGCGGCAAAGGACAAGGTCGACCGTTCCGCCGGCCGCGAATTCACCGGCCGCCTCGTCACCGCCGGCTTCGACGGCAAGATCGCCGTGGAGAACGTCGGCGCCGGCTACCACACCCTCGCGGAAGCGTTTTCCGGCTGGCGGGACTCAGCCCCGCACCGCGCCAACATGCTCAAAGGCGGCGTCAATCGCTTAGGCATCGCCGCCGTCTATGCGCCGCAGTCGAAGTACAAGGTATTCTGGGCGCTGATCATGGCCGCAAAGGATGAGGAGCGCGGGTGATGCGAATGATTTTGCCACGTCGCTGGCGCGGCGGCCCCGACTCCCTGGTCCTGGGTAACCCGCCCCTGCCACGAGCGGCATGACCGCGACGTGAACACGTGGGCACGAGTTCGGAACCGCGATTGCCCACCTACGCGGTCGGCAGGAGGGAAAACGTCTCGCCGAAGCGGCGATGGCCGAGATCGCGCTCGGACGCCTCTTCGATTGCCAATGAGTCCACCCGGGCGAGGGGTGGCCCGCTTCGGCAGTGCTCTATCAGTTGAGCCACCGCGGAGGGCGGCCCGGCAACCACGACCTCGACGGAGCCGTCGAGCCGGTTGCGGACCCAGCCGTTGAGGCCGAGCCTCAACGCCTTTCGTTCGGTCCATACGCGAAAACCGATTTTTTGAACGACGCCCCGGATCGTCAGCCGTTTGATCTCGTGAGGTTCAATCGCCATGAAAAATCGCTCCGGCAGGGTCATGTTGTTTTGGGCGTGTTGCTTTGGGACCACGCCCAGCGCCGCAAGCCGCGCAGGTAATGTGGCGGAAACCCGGCATCCCGCGCCGCCTCGATCACGATATCCAGGTAGCCGGGCCGCGGCCGGCCGCGCGCGCGGTCACACCCAATATAGACCAGAGCCGCGCGATGCAGGCGGTTCGTCACCACCGCCATCGTGACGGCTCGGTATAGCCCGCCGTCCAGGTTCTCATAGACATTGAGCGCCGCCACGTCGCGCGGCGTCACGCGCCACAGCAACCCCGGCACGCAGCAGCCCGGTGCCGGCACCACGGATGCATAGCCGGACCGCATGATGATGAAACGGTAGCCCGGCAGACAAGCGCAGCCCACAAGCCGCGCATCCGGGCACCGGCGCCGCATCAGCGCGGCGCTCATGTTGGAGCCGTAGGCGAAATGCAGCATGTCAGCGCGCCGCCATACCGCCGCGAGGCTTTGCGATGACGCCCCTCGCCAACGGGCGAGGCGCGCCGGTGGTTTCCGGAAACGTAATCGGCAATCCCCAATGGCATTTCGCGGGCTGCCCGGTTTGATTCCCCTCCCGGACCTGATAAACCACGCGGCCTCAGGTGTCATTCCCGTGAGAGCGGAATTCTGGTACTGCGCGGTGCTGCACGGATTCTGGATCGTCGGTTTTCGCACACAGGCGCGAGATTAAACCGAGGCCAAGCCGTCGTTTCACAAATCCAGCCATTTGAACGAGCCATGCGGATGACCACCTTCAAGTCCGATTTTCTCAACGTTCTGTCGAGCCGCGGTTTCATCCAGCAGATATCGGACCCGGCGGACGCGCTCGATGCCCTGGCACACGACAGGCCGATCACGGCCTATATCGGATTCGATTGCACCGCCTCTTCGCTGCATGTGGGCAGCCTCGTCCAGATCATGCTGCTGTACTGGCTCCAGCAGACCGGACATCGGCCGATCGCACTGATGGGCGGCGGCACCACCCGGGTCGGCGACCCGTCCGGCAAGGACGAAAGCCGGCGTCTGTTGAGCGACGAAGACATCGCGAAAAATCTTGCCGGCATCCGCGCGGTGTTTGCGAAATTCCTCTCCTTCGGCGACGGCAAGGCCCTGATGGCCAACAATGCGGACTGGCTCAACGACCTCAACTATGTGGATTTCCTGCGCGATGTCGGCCGCCACTTTTCGGTCAACCGCATGCTCAGCCAGGATTCCGTCAAGCTGCGGCTGGAGCGGCAGCAGGAGCTGTCGTTCCTGGAATTCAACTACATGGTGTTGCAGGCCTACGATTTCGTCGAGCTTTACCGGCGCCACGGCTGCGTGCTGCAGATGGGCGGCTCCGACCAGTGGGGCAACATCGTCAACGGCATCGATCTCGGTCGCCGCATCGCCAACGCCCAGCTGTTCGCGCTGACGTCGCCGCTCATCACCACCGCCTCGGGGGCCAAGATGGGCAAGACCGCGGCCGGGGCCGTATGGCTCAACGCCGACCTCGTGAGCCCCTACGACTATTGGCAATACTGGCGCAACACGGAGGACGGCGACGTGGTGCGCTTCCTCAAGCTGTTCACCGTGCTGCCGCTCGACGAGATCGCACGGCTCGCGGCGTTGCGCGACGCGGACATCAACGAGGCCAAGAAGGTGCTGGCGACCGAAGCGACCGCGCTGGTGCACGGCCGCGCCGCGGCCGAGGAAGCTGCCGGCACTGCGCGCAAAACCTTCGAGGAAGGCACGCTTGCGGAAACGCTGCCGACTGTCGAGATCGCCCGCCGCGATCTGGAGGAGGGGCTTGGCGTACTCACGGCTTTTCAAAAAGCCGGTCTCGTTGCCTCGAACGGCGAGGCCCGCCGCCAGATCAAGGCGGGCGGGCTCCGGGTCAACGATGTGACCGTCACCGACGAGAAGATGGTGCTGACGCCGAAGGACCTGAGCCCCGAAGCCGTGATCAAGCTGTCGCTCGGCAAGAAGCGCCACGTGCTCATTAGACCGGTGTGATGGGGCGGCGGCCTTACCTCTCCCCGCTTGCGGGGAGAGGTCGGCGCGCTCTTGCGCGCCGGGTGAGGGGGCTTCTCCGCGAGTCCGAGCTTGTGGAAAAGCCCCCTCACCCCGACCCCCTCTCCCCGCCAGCGGGGAGAGGGAGA
>Ga0210402_10005458_pt1 | contig 11378 bp, 8 predicted proteins | sample IncBWC7MmetaG_FD_161055 | JGI IMG/M metagenome (GOLD analysis project Ga0210402, IMG submission 161055) | Forest soil microbial communities from Barre Woods Harvard Forest LTER site, Petersham, Massachusetts, United States - Inc-BW-C-7-M | ecosystem: Environmental > Terrestrial > Soil >... | reverse complement strand
CTTGACGTCGTGCACGATGATGGGCACGTCGCCGCCGGGGCCGTTAAGATGCGGCTCGACCACCTGCAGGGTAAAGGCGGTGGCGACACCGGCGTCGAACGCGTTGCCGCCCTTTTCGAGCGTCGCCATGCCGACGGCGGTCGCGATCCAATGCGTCGAGGTCACCACGCCGAAGGTGCCTTCGATTTCCGGGCGCGTCGTGAATGGATCGGGATTGATGTTGCTCATGGCGATTGGCCTTTCGCGGTTCTAGAGCGCGATGAGTTCAGATTGAATCGACATCGCACTCTAGCTCATTATTCGAGCATGATCTTTTCGGAAAACCGCGGCACACTTTTCCGGATCATGCTCCGGGCGGCCGCACTTGACCACAGCCAAAGCCGGCTGCCAACGGCGTGCGGAGCATGCTGGCATGCTCGTTATCATGCGAGCACGGCAGCGGCCTGAGCGTTGACTGCGTGGCAGGCGACGCCGTCGATCAGCGCAGGCGCCTCTCGGCGGCAGAGATCGAACGCAAGCGGGCAGCGCGGATTGAACGCACAGCCCGGCGGCGGATCGATCGGATTGGGGATCTCGCCCTTGACCGGAACGCGCTGGCGGCCGGACATCGCGAGATCCGGCACCGCGCCAAGCAGCATCTTGGTGTAGGGCATGCGCGGCCGCTCGAACAGCCGGCGGCCCTCCGCGATCTCGACGATGCGGCCGAGATACATCACGCCGATGCGGCTTGCCATGTGGCGGACCACCGCGAGATTGTGGCTGATGAAGAGATAGGTGAGGCCGAACTTGTCCTGAAGGTCGCGCATCAGATTGAGGATCTGCGCCTGCACGGACACGTCGAGCGCCGAGGTCGGCTCGTCGCAGACGATGAACTCGGCGTTGGAGGCGAGCGCGCGCGCGATCGCGATGCGCTGACGCTGGCCGCCGGAAAACTCGTGCGGATATTTCTTGCCGTCATCGGGATGCAGGCCGACGAGGCCCAGCAATTCGCCGACGCGATCCTGGATCTGGCGTTCGCCCTGGATCAGGCCGAAGGCGCGGACCGGCTCGGCCACGATGGCATCGACCCGGAAGCGCGGATTGAGGCTCGCATAGGGGTCCTGAAAGATCATCTGGATGCGGCGGCGCAGGCGCTGGCGCGCCTGTGCGTGCGCGGCGTTCGTCATCGAGACGCCGTCGATCACGACATCGCCCGAGCTCGGCGGCAACAGGCCGACCACCATGCGGGCGACCGTGGTCTTTCCGGAGCCGGATTCGCCGACCAGCGCGAAGGTCTCGCCCTTCCTGATGTCGAAGCTGACGCCATCGACCGCCTTCAGGAATTCCAGATTGCCGCCTTCGAGCACGCGGTTGAGCCAGGGTTTCGAGACGTCGAACACCCGGCGCAGATTCTTCACCTCGACATAGGGCGCCGATGTCATGCCGCGCTGTCCTTCACCGACGTATCATAGAGATGGCAGGCGACGGCCTGCGTGCCCTGCCGAATCGGCTCGGGCCGCTCGATGCGGCAGCGGTCGAAGGCCGACGCGCAGCGCGGATTGAACGGGCAGCCCGCGGGGATCGCCGACAGCCGCGGCATGGCGCCCGGGATCTGGACCAGGCGCGGCGCCTCGCCGGCAAGTGTCGGGATCGCGCCCATCAATCCCTTGGCGTAAGGGTGCAGCGGGTTGCGCACCACATCCTGCACCGGACCGATCTCGGCGATCCGTCCCGAATACATCACCGCGACGCGGTCGCAGGTCTCGGCGATCACGCCCATGTCGTGGGTCACCAGCATCACGGCGGTGCCGTGGTCGCGGCCGAGACGCTTGATCAGCGAGATGATCTGCGCCTGCACCGACACGTCAAGCGCGGTGGTGGGCTCGTCCGCGATGATCAGCTCGGGCTCGGCGCAGATCGCAAGCGCGATCACCACGCGCTGGCGCATGCCGCCGGAGAACTCGTGCGGATAGCCGTCGATGCGTTTTTCCGGAGCGGGGATGCCGACTTCGGCCAGGAGCTCGATGGCGCGCTTGCGCGCGGCCTGCTCGGAGAGACTTGTGTGCGTGCGGATGGTCTCGATGATCTGGTCGCCGATCCGGTACAGCGGATTGAGGCTGGTCAGCGGGTCCTGGAAGATCATGCCGATGCGCTTGCCCCGAAGCCTGCGCATCTCCTCGCCCGGCAGATTGTCGATCCGCAAGCCCGACAGATGGATCTCGCCGCCCGAGATGCGGCCGGGCGGATCGATCAGCCCGATCACCGCAAGGCCGGTGACCGATTTGCCCGCGCCGGACTCGCCGACCACGCCAAGCACCTCGCCCTTGGCGATGTCGAAGGACACCCCGTTGATCGCGCGCAGCATCTCGCGGCGGGTGGCGAACTCCACCTGAAGATTGCGCAACGAGAGGACGGGTTCGGTCATGCGGTCGATACTTCCGAAAGGTCCAGCGTCTATCTCAGCTTCGGATTGAGCGCGTCGCGCAGCCAATCGCCGAGCAGGTTGATCGACAGAATCAGCACGGCGAGCGCGATGCCGGGGAAGGCGACGATCCACCATTCACCAGCAAACAGATAGTTGTTGCCGATCCTGATCAGCGTGCCGAGCGAGGGCATGGTATCGGGCAGGCCGACGCCGAGAAACGACAGCGTCGCTTCCGTGATGATGGCAAGCGCCAGATTGATGGTGGCGATCACCAGCACCGGTCCGGTCGTGTTGGGCAGCACATGGCGCAGCATGATGACCGGCGCGGGCAGGCCGATCAGTTGCGCCGCCGCGACGTAATCCTTGTTCTTCTCGACCAGCACCGAGCCGCGCACCGTGCGCGCATATTGCACCCAGAAGCTCAGGCCGATCGCGAACACCAGCACCGCCAGCATGCTCATCGCGTCGAGGCGGTTGCCGAACACCGACTTGACCACGCCATTGATGAGCAGCGCGATTAGGATGGCCGGGAAGGTGAGCTGCACGTCGGCGATGCGCATGATCAGGCTGTCCACCGCGCCGCCGACATAGCCCGCGACCAGCCCGAGCACGATGCCGAGCGCGCCCGAGAACAACACGCCGAGCACGCCGACGACCAGCGAGATGCGAAGGCCGAACAGGATCGCCGACAGCATGTCGCGGCCTTGCTCATCGGTGCCGAGCAGGAACGGGCTTTGCCCGTCCGCGGTCCACAACGGCGGGATGCGCGAATTGATCAGTTGCAGTTGCGCCGGGTCGAACGGGTCCTGGACGGCGAGAACGGACGCGAAGATCGCAAGCAGGAAGAACAGCACGGTGACGGCGCCCGCGATCATTGTCATGCGCGAGCGGCGGAAGGAATAGAACAGGTCGCTTCCGGCCGCGCGCCCAATCCAACTTTGGGATGAGAAACCTGTGCCCTGCGGGCTCGTCTCGGCTTTGTGCGGGACGACGGCATCGCTCATGGTCAGGCCGCGCGGCTGATGGTCGAGCGCAGGCGCGGATCGACGATGGTGTAGAGGATATCAACCACAAGGTTGATTGTGACGAAAATGAGGGAGACCATCAACAGATAGGCCGCCATGATGGGAATATCGACGTTTTGCACGGCTTGCACGAACAGCAGTCCCATTCCGGGCCACTGGAACACGGTTTCGGTGATGATCGCGAATGCAATTACCGAGCCAAATTGCAGCCCGGCGACGGTGATGACGGGAACCAGCGTATTCCGCAGCGCGTGTCCGAAATGGATGGCACGGGTCGTCAGACCGCGCGCGCGGGCGAAGCGGATATAGTCGGTGCGCAGGACCTCCAGCATCTCGGCCCGCACCAGCCGCATGATCAGCGTCATCTGGAACAGGCCAAGCGTGATCGAGGGCATGATCAGCGCCTTGAGCCCGGAGACCGTCAGCAGGCCGGTCGTCCACCAGCCGATCCGCACCACTTCGCCGCGGCCGAACGACGGCAGCCATCCCAGCACCACGGAGAACAGATAGATCAGCAGAATGCCGATCAGGAAGGTCGGCAGCGAGATTCCGATCAGCGAGATCGCCTGAAACAGCTTGGCGAGCAGGGTGTCGCGCCGCAGCGCCGAATAGACCCCCATCAGGATGCCGCCCACCATCGCGAAGATGGTGGCGCAGGTGGCGAGCTCCAGTGTCGCGGGCATGCGCTCCCTCAACAGCTCCGCCACCGGCTGGCGGAACTGGTAGGAGAGACCGAACTGAAAATGCGCCGCGTTGCCGAAATAGCGTGCGAACTGCACAAGCACGGAATCGTCGAGACCGAGGGAGTGGCGGATCGCGGCGCGCTCGGCGGCCGACGTATCGATCGAGACCATCTGATTGACCGGGTCGCCCGCGAAGCGGAACATCGAAAAGGAGACGACCCCGACGACGATGATGACGCCGATGGCCTGAATTGCTCGACGAAGAATGAACGCGAGCATTTGGTCCTTTCGTTGCTCTGCAAAATCCCATGCGCGCCGTTGCGCAAGCCTCAACAAAAAGGCCCGGAAGCACGAAGCCGCCGGGACCTTGGGATTGAGATGACCTACTCTTCGGCTTTGGTCGCCCAGTAGAGCAGGACCTCATTGTCCGCCCGCTGCGTGAGCTTCACCTTTTTCGAGACGCCCCACGCCAGCGCCTGCTGGTGCAGCGGAATGTAGCTGTCATCCTTGATGCCGATCTCGTAGGCCTGCTTGATCATCTGATCGCGCTTGGCGTTGTCGGTCTCGACCAGGATCTTGTCGGTCAGGGCGTCCAGTTCCCTGTTGCAGTAGCCGCCGAGATTGGCTTCGCCGCGCGTCGGGTCCTTGGCGTCGTCGCGGCAGCCCATGATGTCATGCAGCACGTTGTGCGAGTCGGAGGAGGCGGGCGTCCAGCCCAACAGATAGAAAGACGTCTGGAAGCCGCCCGGCTTCAGCACCTTGGCGAAGTACTGCGCCTTGGGTTGCGCCAACAGCGTTACCTTGACGCCGATCCGGGCGAGCATGCCGACCACCGCCTCGCAGATCGCCGAGTCGTTGACATAGCGGTCATTGGGGCAGTCCAGCGTGACCTCGAAACCGTTGGCATAGCCGGCGTCCGCCAGCAGCTTCTTGGCGCCTTCGATATCGACCTTGGGTCGCGTGAAATCCTTTGACAGCGAGAAGAGCTGGGGCGCGATCATCAGCGCGGACGGGGTCGACAGGCCGCGCATCACGCGGGTCTTGATCAGGTCGACGTCGACCGCCTTGTAGAAGGCCTCGCGGACGCGGATGTCCTTGAACGGATTCTTGCCCTTGACGTTCGAGTACAACAATTCGTCGCGCGTCTGGTCCATGCCGAGGAAAATGGTTCTGAGTTCCGGCCCTTTCAGCACCTGGGCATTCGGGCTCCCGTCGATGCGCGAAATATCCTGGATCGGAACCGGCTCGATGACGTCGACTTCGCCCGAGAGCAGCGCGGCCACGCGCGTCGCGGCGGAGGCGATCGGCGTGAAGATAATTTCCTTCAGATTATGTTCCGGCTTGCCCCACCAGTTCGGGTTGACCTTGAAAACGGTCTTCACACCGGGCTGATGGCTTTCGATCATGAACGGCCCGGTGCCGTTCTCATGCAGCGTGGCATAGCTCGGCGTGGTCGCCGAAGCCGGCGTCGGCGCCACCGAGTTGTTCTCCTCGCACCATTTCTTGTCCATGATGAACCAGCCGTCCCATTGCGCAATCAGGATGGGATTGGGCGAGTCGAGCATCACGTCGACGGTGTCGTCGTCGACCTTCACGAACTTGGCGTCTGGCGGAACGTTGGACAGGAAATTGGAGCCCGTCGCGCGCACGCGCTGCGCGGAGAAGATGACGTCGTCGGCGGTGAAGGGATCGCCATTGTGGAATTTGACGTTCTTGCGCAGATGGAAGCGCCAATGGGTCGGGGTCAGCGTTTCCCAGCTCTCCGCGAGAGCCGGAACGATCTTCAGATCCTTGTCGCGGGTCACCAGGCCCTCATAGACATGCGCGTGATGGGCGATGGTGGTGGTTTCCTTGAGCGTATAGGGGTCGAGCGATTTGAGTTCGCCCTGATTGGCGTAACGCAAGGTCTGAGCTGATGCCGGCGACATCGCCAACGCGGCGATCGAGGCGAGGGCCGCGGCAAACAGGGTTCGACGTACCGACATTCGTTTACATTCTCCGCGAGTGGCGCATTGTCCGCAGGATCGCCCGGCAAAGGACCGATCCATGTTGCCAGAGTTTGGTCGAAGCGCACAAGCGCGATTTCCGCTCAAGCCATGCCGGTTTGTGCGGCCATGCGACGATGGTTGGCTTTCGGGTTAGCTTTGGGGTTAGCTTTGGTTGAAGCAGGATGGATGAGCTGCGGTCTTCAGGCTGCGGAGGACGGAACCGCCAGCTTCTACCTGAGGTCGTTCGCGCATAGCCGGCCCATCCGCTTCCTTCGCGGTTGGACATGCTGGTTGACCCTATTTGCCGATTGACGGTACCGGGGACGACGGCCCTTGCACAGGTCGCTTGCTTGGCCAACCCGATCGTGGCGATACTGAAGCTTGCGACGGCGAACAGGAGCTGACATGAAGGTTAACATCGAAATCGATTGCACGCCGCTGGAAGCCCGGCAATTCTTCGGCTTGCCCGATGTCGTGCCAATGCAGACCGCGGTGATGGACAAGCTGCAGCAGCAGATGATGGCCAATATCGAAAAGATCACGCCGGAAGCGTTGATGCAGAGTTGGTTCACGTTCGACCCGAAGCTGGCCGAGCGCTTTCAGGACTTGTTCGTGACCATGCTGGGCGGTGGCTCGCGCAGTGGGGACAGGAGATAGCAGCAGTCATCCTCAAGCTACCTCAGGCCGGGATTTTTGCACCTGATCCGGCCGATCCGCGACCGTTTGCCATTGCCTTGACGCCCCCGGAACATGCACAATCGCCAGAAGCGCGAAACGCACCGCGTGCCTGTTCCTGGGAGGAGACAATGGGTGACGGTAAAAAGCTGTCGTCGCTGGACGCATCGTTTCTTTATCTCGAGACGCCGGAAATGCCGATGCATGTCGGCAGCATGGCGATCTTCCGCCTGCCGTCCGATTTCAAGGGCGACTTCTTCGAAGACTTCAAGGCGATGATCGCCTCGCGGCTGCATATCGCGCCGATCCTGAAAGCGCGGCTGGAGAAGGCGCCGCTCGACATCGATCATCCGAGCTGGGTCGAGGACGATCAGTTCGACATCGACCGTCACATCTTCCGCGCCAGCCTGCCGGCGCCGCACGACCGCGCGACGCTGGAGCGCATCGTCGGTTGGATGCATGCCAAGCTGTTGAATCGCGCCCGTCCGCTCTGGGAGTTCTATGTCTTCGAGGGCATGCAGGACAACGAGATCGGGCTCTATTCCAAGATGCACCACGCCTGCATCGATGGCGGCGCCGGCGCCGCGCTGACCAACATGATCTACGACGTGACGCCGATTCCGAGGCAAGTGGAGCCGCCGACGGCGAAAGCCAGGGTCGGCCAGGAGCCGCGCGACATCGCAGCCAACCTGCTCGATTCCTACCAGCAGCTCTGGAGCCAGCCGCTCGGCAACGCGGACGTCGCCAAGAGCATCGAGCTGCCGCGCTCGGGCAAGAGCGATCTCGGGTCGGTGCTGTTCGACAACGCGATGTATCAGATCGAAAGCGCGGTGCGATTCGCCGCCAGCATTCCGACGATCATGAAAAGCGTCTCCGACATTGTCGGAAAGATCGCCGATCCCAAGTCGCGGGAAGGCATCGCCAGCATGGTGTCGCCGCCGACGATCCTCAACAAGTCGATCTCCTCGGAGCGCAGCTTTGCCGGCACCTCGATCTCGCTGTCGCGCGCCAAGGCGCTCGCTAAACAGTCCAGCGGCAAGCTCAACGACGTGGTGCTGGCGCTCGCCTCCGGCGTGGTGCGGCGCTATCTCCTGCGCGAAGGCGCGCTGCCGGCGAAATCGATGACCGCCGCGGTGCCGATCTCGTTGCGCGAGGAGGGCAACGCCGACGCCAACAACCAGGTGTTCGGCATGATCTGCGCGATCGCGACCGATGTGGAAGATCCCAAGACGCGACTTGAGACCATCATCGCGCAATCGTCCAAGGCCAAGGAGATGTCGCATCCCCTGCGCGCGCTGATGCCGCAGGTCTCCAACATCTCGATGCTGGGCGCGCCGATCCTGGTGCAGATATTGGCGCTGCTCTATAGTCGTTCGAACCTGTCGGACGTGCTGCCGCCGGCGGCGAATATCACGGTGTCCAACGTGCCGGGACCGCGCCAGACGCTCTATGCCGCGGGGGCGGAGCTCCTGCACATCTTCCCGGTGTCGATTTCAACGCACGGGATCGCGCTCAACATCACCGTGCAGAGCTATCGCGATCAGCTCGATTTCGGCTTCATCGCGGGCTCCAACGTCATTGCGCATGTGCAGGTGCTTTGCGACATGCTGCCGGAGGAATTCGCCGCGCTGGAGGCGGCCTTTGCACCGCCTCCGGAAGACGCCAAGCGCGCGGCAAGTTAAAGCGTTTTCGAGCGAAAGCCTGCCCCACACTGGATGCGGGGTGGGCACCGGTTCGCGTGAAGAAAACGCGTCAGAGCAAGAGAGGAGAGCCTTCGTTCCGATTTAATCGGAACGGAAGCTCTCCTGCCAAGGGGGTGAAATGATCGAAATGCCGCCGCTGCAATTCGCCCAGACGAACGGGATTCGCATGGCCTATTACGATGCGGGTCCGAAGACCGACACGCCGCCGCTGGTGCTCTGTCACGGCTGGCCGGAACTGGCGTTCTCGTGGCGCCACCAGATCAAGGCGCTGAGCGAGGCCGGCCTGCGGGTCATCGCGCCGGATCAGCGCGGCTATGGCGCGACCGATCGGCCCGAGCCGGTCGAGGCCTATGACCTCGAACAATTGACGGGCGATCTCATCGGCCTGCTCGATCATCTCAAGATCGACAAGGCGATTTTCGTCGGTCACGACTGGGGCGGCTTCGTCGCCTGGCAGATGCCGCTGCGGCACATCGATCGCGTCGCGGGCGCGGTCGGCATCAATACGCCGCACATGAACCGCGCGCCGGCCGACCCGATCGAGATCTTCCGCAAGCGGTTCGGCGACATGATGTACATCGTGCAGTTCCAGGACCCCGGGCGGGAGCCGGACAGGATCTTCGGCAACCGTGTCGAGCAGACCTTCGATGCCTTCATGCGCAGGCCGCTGTCGCGTGTCGACGAACAGCCGTCTGAACCTGCGTCCGCCGGCATCGGCGCTTCGCCGAAGCTCAATCTGGCGTTACCGCAGGTCGTCGCGGCCTATGATTCCAAACTCGACCAGCGCACGCCGATCTTATCGGCGGAGGAGAAGAAGGTGTTCGTCGATACCTTCACGAAGACGGGCTTCACCGGCGGCATCAACTGGTACCGCAACATGTCGCGCAATTGGCAGCGCTCGGCAGGCCTCGATCACACCGTGCGCGTGCCGTCCTTGATGATCATGGCGGAGAATGACGCGGTGCTGCCGCCATCCGCCACCGAGGGCATGGAGCAGATCGTGCCAGACCTCGAGAAATATCTGGTGCGCGGCAGCGGCCATTGGACGCAGCAGGAAAAACCGGAAGAAGTCAGCGCCAAGCTGATCGAATGGCGTAGAAGGCGATTTGGGTAAGGCTCGTGCGGCGCGCATCGTCGCGAGCGACTTAATCCGTCATTCCGGGCAGATGCGAAGCATCGAACCCGGAATCTCGAAATTCCGGGGTCTGGTCCGGAGCCTGTCATAGGGCCGCGCTTCGCGCGGACCCGTTGGGACCATCCCGGAATGACGCGGCCAAAGAGGGGGAAACGAATCCGCGATGGCGTCCAAGAACCGATTGAGCCCGATACCGCATCCGCCGACCAAGCCCGTGGTCGGCAACATGCTCTCGCTCGATGCGAACGCACCGGTGCAGGGCCTGACCCGTCTCGCCAAGGAGCTCGGGCCGATCTTCTGGCTCGACATGATGGGCGCGCCGCTCGTGGTCGTCTCCGGTCACGATCTCGTCGACGAGCTTAGCGACGAAAAACGCTTCGACAAGGCGGTGCGCGGGCCGTTGCGGCGCGTGCGCGCGATCGCAGGCGACGGCTTGTTCACCGCCGACACGACCGAGCCGAACTGGAGCAAGGCGCACAATATCCTGCTGCAGCCGTTCGGCAACCGCGCCATGCAATCCTATCATCCGAGTATGGTCGATATCGCTGAGCAGCTCGTGAAGAAGTGGGAGCGGCTCAATGCCGACGATGAGATCGATGTCGTTCACGACATGACTGCGCTGACGCTCGACACGATCGGGCTTTGCGGCTTCGACTATCGTTTCAATTCGTTCTACCGGCGCGACTACCATCCTTTTGTCGAATCGCTGGTGCGCTCGCTCGAGACCATCATGATGACTCGCGGGCTTCCGTTCGAGAATCTCTGGATGCAGAAGCGCCGTCGCGGGCTCGCGGACGACGTCTCCTTCATGAACAGGATGGTCGACGAGATCGTCGCCGAACGCCGCAAGGCCGCGGAAACCGCCTCCGACAAGAAGGACATGCTGGCCGCGATGATGACCGGCGTCGATCGCGCCACCGGCATGCAGCTCGACGACGTCAACATTCGCTACCAGATTAACACGTTCCTCATTGCGGGCCATGAGACGACCAGCGGACTGCTGTCCTACACGCTGTACGCGCTGCTGAAGCATCCCGAGATGCTGAAAAAGGCCTATGACGAGGTCGACCGGGTGCTCGGGCCCGACGTCAATGCCAAGCCGACCTATCAGCAAGTGACCCAGCTCACCTACATCACGCAGATCCTCAAAGAGGCCTTGCGGCTGTGGCCGCCCGCTCCGGCCTACGGCATCTCGCCGTTGCGGGACGAGAGCATCGGCGGCGGCAAGTACAAGCTCAAGAAAGGCACTTTCATCACCGTCCTGGTCACCGCGCTGCACCGCGACCCCAGCGTCTGGGGGCCCAATCCCGACGCCTTCAATCCCGACAATTTCAGCCGCGAGGCGGAGGCCGCGCGTCCCGTCAACGCCTGGAAGCCGTTCGGCAACGGCCAGCGCGCCTGCATCGGGCGCGGCTTTGCGATGCATGAGGCCGCGCTTGCGGTCGGCATGATCCTGCAGCGTTTCAAGCTGATCGACGTGAACCGCTATCAGTTGGCGTTGAAGGAAACGCTCACGATCAAGCCGGACGGCTTCAGGATCAAGGTTCGCCCGCGCGACGAAAAGGACCGTGGCGCTTTTGCCGGTGCCGCGGCTGGCGCTGCGGCTTCAGGCGCAGCCGCCCCGCGCGCGCGGACGCGTCCCGGCCACAACACGCCGCTGCTCGTGCTCTACGGATCGAATCTCGGCACCGCCGAGGAATTGGCCACGCGCGTCGCCGATCTCGCCGAGGTGAATGGTTTTGCCACGCGCCTTGCGCCGCTCGAC
>Ga0210402_10005457_pt1 | contig 11378 bp, 8 predicted proteins | sample IncBWC7MmetaG_FD_161055 | JGI IMG/M metagenome (GOLD analysis project Ga0210402, IMG submission 161055) | Forest soil microbial communities from Barre Woods Harvard Forest LTER site, Petersham, Massachusetts, United States - Inc-BW-C-7-M | ecosystem: Environmental > Terrestrial > Soil >... | reverse complement strand
TTTGAAATCCGTGCAGGCATAATCGGCCGGCGCCGGCGCCGCAGCCCCGCCCAAGGCGAGCGCGAGAAGCATCAAAAATGCCTTGCTCAGACAGGTTCCTTACGCTTTGGAATGTAAAGATCGGTCAATGTGCCCTCGAACGCCTCGGCCGAGAAAGCTATGGTTTCCGAGAGCGTGGGATGAGGGTGAATGGTCAAGCCGATATCCGCAGCATCCGCGCCCATCTCGATAGCGAGGGCCACTTCGGCAATCAAGTCGCCGGCGTTGGTGCCGACGATCCCCGCGCCGATGATTCGGTGGGTCTCCTTGTCGAAGAGCAGCTTGGTGAAACCTTCGTCGCGATTGAGCGCCAAGGAACGGCCGCTGGCAGCCCACGGAAACAACCCCTTCCCATAGGCGATGTTTTGCGCTTTGGCCTCGATTTCGTTGATGCCCGCCCACGCAATTTCCGGATCCGTATAGGCAACCGAAGGAATGCAGCGCGCGTCGAAAGCGGATTTTTGTCCCGCGGCCACTTCCGCGGCAACCTTGCCCTCATGGCTTGCCTTGTGCGCCAACATCGGCGCGCCGATCACATCGCCGATTGCAAATATATGCGGCACATTGGTGCGCATCTGCTTGTCCGCTGCGATGATGCCGCGGGGGCTGACCGCGACGCCGGCCGCGGCGGCATCGATGGCGTTGCCGTTGGCCGAGCGCCCCACCGCCACCAAAACCCGGTCGTAGACCTGAGGCTCGGGCACGTCGGGGCCTTCGAAGCTCGCGCGCAGGCCCTCTGCGATTGGCTCGAGTTTGGCTACCTTGCTGTTGATCAAGATACGCTCGTAGCGTTTTTCAATCCGTTTTTGCAAGGGCCGAACGAGGTCGCGATCCGTGCCGGGCATCAAGCCGTCGCTCAGTTCGACCACCGAAACCCGTGCGCCGAGCGCGTCGTATACGCACGCCATCTCGAGGCCGATGATGCCGCCCCCGACCACCAGCAGACGATTGCAATCGAGCGGCAACTCCAGCGCGCCGGTCGAATCGATCACGCGAGGGTCATCCGGCAAGCCGGGCAGGCGTGCAGACTCGGAACCTGCGGCGATGATGCACTGCTTGAAATCGACGCGGCGCGAGCCATCCGCTCCCTGTACTTCCAAGGAAAACCGTCCGGTGAATCTAGCCTCGCCCTGAATGACCTTCACCTTGCGCTGCTTGGCGAGCAGCGAGAGCCCGTTCGTCAATCTCGTCACGACTTTGTTTTTCCAAGCCCGCAGCCGGTCACGGTCGATCTGCGGCGGCCCGAACACGATGCCGGAGGAGGCCATGTCCGCTGCGTCCTCGATGACCTTGGCCGCATGCAATAGCGCCTTCGACGGAATGCAGCCGACGTTCAGGCACACGCCCCCCAGCATCGGCCAGCGCTCGATAAGCGTCACGTTGAGGCCGAGATCAGCCGCGCGAAATGCCGCGGTGTAGCCACCCACACCGGCCCCGAGAACCACCAGATCGACGGCCCCCGGCGGCGCCGTTTCGGCCCTTCCGCTCGAGGCCACGGTGTCGGGCTTGGCCGGCGCCGGGGCGCCGGCAGGCGGAGCGGCGGGTGTCGACGAGACCTTGGCCGCAGGCGCGCCGGCAGGTGGAGCGGCGCCGGGCGAAGGCGCGGCGCCAGGTGCTGCGGACGCTGCGGGGGCTGCCGCGCCGGCCGGGGCTGCGGCTTCGGCCACTTGTATCTTGGCGATCAACGAGCCCTCCGACACCTTATCGCCGGTCTTGAGCTCGATCGAGCTGACGACGCCGTTCACGGGCGACGGCACGTCCATCGAGGCCTTCTCGGACTCGAGCGTTATGAGGGGATCCTCGACCCGAACCTCGCTGCCTTTCTTGACGAGCACATCGACGACGCTCACGTCCTTGGCGTCGCCGATATCGGGAACGCGTACTTCGACGAGGCTCACAGCAACGCCTTCACTTCGGCCAGCACTTTGGCGAGGTACACCACGAAGCGGGCAGCTTCGGCGCCGTCGATCACTCGATGGTCATAGGACAAGGACAGCGGCAGCATCAATCGCGGCAAGAACGCCCCTCTCTCGTAGACAGGTTTCTGGGTGGATTTCGACACGCCCAAAATTGCAACTTCGGGCGCATTGATGATGGGGGTGAACGCCGTGCCTCCGATTCCGCCCAGACTCGAGATGGTGAATGTTCCACCGTGCATCTCCGTATTTTTCAACTTCCCGGCGCGCGCCTTTTCCGACATGGTCGCGAGGACCCCCGCAATCTCGTACAGGCTCAGACGGTCGGCATTCGGGATCACCGGCACGACCAATCCATTCGGCGTATCGGCGGCGAAGCCGATGTTGAAGTATTTCTTGATGATCAGGTTCTCGCCGCTGGGATCAAGCGAGGAATTGAAGCGGGGAAATTGCTTCAGCGCCGCGAGACACGCCCTGATGATGAACGCGAGCGGGGTGAGCCGCACCCCCTCCTCAGCCGCCTTGCCCTTGAGCGCCGCGCGCACCGCCTCGAGATCGGTGATGTCGGCGTCCTCGTGCTGCGTCACGTGCGGCAGATTGATCCAGCTCGCCTGCAGTCGGGATCCCGAAATGCGCTGAATTCGCGACAAGGGCTTGATCTCGACCGGCCCGAACGCCGCAAAGTCCACCACCGGCACCTTGGGCAGCGCCGAGCCTTGAGCCGCGGGCGAGGCCTGGGGCGCGGTGAGAATTCCTTTCACATGGGCTTTCACATCCTCGTGCGTGATGCGGCCCTTGACGCCGGTTCCGGCGATCTTGCCTAGGTCGGCACCGAGTTCGCGCGCGAACTTGCGCACTGAGGGGCTCGCATAGGCCTTCGAGAAAGCCTGCTCATCGATCTTCGCAACGGCGCGCGCGGCGGGAGGCGCCCCGACGGGAGCAGCGGGTGCGGTGCCGCCGGCTGCCGCCGTGGGTGCGCCCGGCGCCGCGGCGGCCAGAGCTTGCGCCTGCCCAGCTTGGGGCACGGGCTTTGCTTGTGGCGCGGCCGCTGCAGCAGCAGCCGCCGGTTCGAGCAACAGGATCAGCGACCCCTCGGAGACTTTGTCGCCCGGTTTGACTTTGACCTGCGCGACGCGTCCCGCCATGGGCGCCGGCACATCCATTGCGGCCTTTTCCGTTTCGATCGTGATCAGCGGCGTTTCCTTCTCGATCTGCTGGCCGTCCTTGACCAGGACGTCGGTGACGCCAACGTCTTTGAAGCCGCCAATGTCGGGCACCAGAACTTCGGTTGGATTGGTCACGGGTGGGACAGGCTCCTAGACCGACAGAGGGTTGGGTTTTTCCGGATCGATGCCGAAGGTCTGCATGGCCTCCGTCACTGTGTGCGCGTCGATCTTGCCGTCGTCGGCGAGCGCCTTGAGAGCGGCGATCGTCACGTAGTGCCGGTCCACTTCGAAAAAGCGCCGCAACTCCGCGCGCGAGTCGCTGCGGCCGTAGCCATCCGTACCGAGCACGGCATAGCGTCCGGGCATCCATTGGCGAATCTGGTCCGCGACGATCTTCATGTAGTCGGTGGCGGCAATGAAGGGGCCCTCGCGATCGGCCAAGGCCTGCTGAATGTAGGTCTGCTGAGGCGGCTGGTTGGGATGCAGCAAGTTTTGGCGCTCGATTGCGAGTGCGTTCTTGCGCAGCTCGCTGAAGCTCGTGACGGAATAGACATCCGCGGGCACGCCGTAATTTTTCTCCAAGAGTTCAGCCGCCGCCAGCACCTCGCGCAGAATCGTCCCGGAGCCGAACAGCGTTACCCGCACCTTGCCGCGGCCGCCGATTTGCAACAGATACATGCCATGCAGAATGCCCTGCGCGACTCCGGCCGGCATCGCCGGATGCACGTAGTTCTCGTTCATGGCGGTGATGTAGTAGAAGACGCTTTCCTGTTCCTGGTACATTCGCCGCAAGCCATCCTGCACGATCACGGCGAGTTCGTACGCGTAGGTCGGATCGTAGGCAACGCAGTTCGGAATCGCGGTCATGACCAGCTGGCTATGCCCGTCTTGATGCTGCAATCCTTCGCCGGCGAGCGTGGTGCGCCCGGCGGTGCCGCCAATCAGAAACCCGCGGGCCTGGCTGTCGCCTGCAGCCCACATGAAATCGCCGACGCGCTGAAAGCCGAACATGGAGTAATAAATATAGAAGGGCACCATGCTCACGCCATGGTTCGCATAGGCCGTGGCGGCGGCCAGCCACGAGCACAAGCTACCCGCCTCGTTGATGCCTTCCTCGAGAATCTGCCCCTGCTTGTCCTCACGGTAGAACATGAGCTGATCGGCATCTTGCGGGGTATAGAGTTGACCCACCGAAGAGTAAATGCCCACCTGGCGAAACATGCCTTCCATGCCGAAAGTCCGCGCTTCGTCGGGAACGATGGGGACAATGTGCTTGCCGATGTTCTTATCCTTGACCAGCGCGGTCAGCATGCGCACCAGCGCCATCGTGGTGGAAATTTCGCGATCAGCCGTGCCTTCGAGCAGCGAACTGAAGGCTTCCAGCGGCGGTACCACCAGCGCCGGCGCGGATGAGCTGCGCGCGGGCAAATAGCCGCCGAGAGCGGTCCGGCGCTCCTGCAGGTACTTGAGTTCCTCGCTGTCCTCGCGCGGCTTTCTGAACGTCAGCCCTGCGATTTCTTCGTCGGAAATTGGAATGTTGAACCGGTCGCGCACTTCCTTGAGCGCCTCATCGCCGAGCTTTTTCTGCTGATGCGCAACGTTCAGGCCCTCGCCGGCTTTGCCCATCCCAAATCCCTTGACGGTTTTCGCCAGAATCACGGTCGGGCTGCCCTTGTTGGCGACCGCGGACGCATAGGCGGCGTACACCTTTTGCGGATCGTGGCCGCCGCGATTCAGGTGCCAAATCTCCTCATCCGACATGTTTGCCACCATCTCCTTCAGCTCGGGATACTTGCCGAAGAAGTGTTCGCGCGTATAGGCGCCGCCCTTGGATTTGAAGTTCTGGTATTCGCCGTCGACGCACTCTTCCATCAATCGTTTGAGCAGACCCTTTTGATCCTGCTCGAGCAGCGGGTCCCAGCGCGATCCCCACAACACCTTGATGACGTTCCACCCCGCGCCGAGAAACGCCGCTTCGAGTTCCTGGATGATCTTGCCGTTGCCGCGCACCGGCCCGTCGAGGCGCTGCAAATTGCAATTGATCACGAAGATGAGATTGTCGAGCTTTTCCCGCACCGGCATGGTGAGCGCGCCCATGGACTCGGGCTCGTCCATCTCACCGTCGCCGAGGAATGCCCACACCTTGCGGTCGGAGGGCGCGACGATGCCGCGATGCTCCAGGTAACGCACGAAGCGCGCCTGAAAAATCGCGGTCATGGGGCCCAGTCCCATCGAGACCGTCGGAAATTGCCAGAACTCGGGCATCAGCCAAGGATGCGGGTAGGAGGACAACCCGCCGCCTTTGACTTCCTGGCGAAAGCGCAGCAGCTGGGCCTCGTCCATACGCCCTTCCAGATAGGCGCGCGCATAGATTCCGGGGCTCGAATGCCCCTGCACGAAAATCATGTCGCCGGGATGCGCCGGGCTCTTGGCGCGCCAGAAATGATTGAATCCGACTTCATAGAGCGTCGCGGCCGATGCATAGGACGCGATATGGCCCCCGTATTCCGAATTCAAGCGATTGGCCTGCACCACCATTGCAAGCGCGTTCCAGCGGATATAGGCCTCGTTGCGCCGCTCGAGGGATCGATCGCCGGGATAATCCGGCTCCTGCGCTCTGGAGATGGTGTTGAGGTAGGCGGTGTTCGGTTTGAACGGCAGATACGCGCCGGAGCGCCGCGTGAAGTCCACCAATTTCTCGAGCAAGAAGTGCGCCCGTTCCGGCCCTCGCGCGCGCATGACTGAATCGATCGATTCCAGCCATTCCTGCGTTTCGATCGGATCAATGTCTTCGAACGGCGATTGTTGAGTCATAAATGCACACGCCCACGCGTCCTGTTAAGATGCCAGGCACGTTACAGCGCCGTTGCGCGAACTGCCACTGCGAACTGCCACTGCATTATCAACCGTCGCTATCTTCGGGGTTTGGTTTTTCACGGTCAAGCAAGGGATAGGCTTGCGTTTTCACGATATGCCCACTCGCTTGCCCTTCGACCAGCTCATCGTGCCGGTGCACCCAATCGGCCCGCGGATAACGGCGTCGCGGCTCGCCGGTTACTCGAGCGCCCTGGTCTTCTTGCCGGTGGCGCCGACCGAGGCGGACTGGCGCGCATTGCCGCACGGCGCCGTGCTGCGGGGCCTATTCGCTAGCAAGGCGCGCAAAGCCGGCGATTGCTTTCACTTGAGGGTTGGGACGCGAGCTCAGACGCTCTTGATCGTCGCATGCTTGGCCGACGAGGCCAGCACCTTTGAACGCCTGCAGGCGGCCGGCAAGCTCGCACGCAGCGCGCTGGACGGCGAGCCGCAGTCGCTGCTCTTGTGGCAACAAGGCTGCCCCGCCGGCGCGGCGAATGCGACCTTGAGCGCCACCATCGCGGCGCTCGAAGCGGCGGCGTTTCGGCTCGCGTCGTTCAAGAGCAAACCGAAGCCGCGCACTCGCCTGGTGCGCATCGATATCGCTTCGGGAAAAACGCTGCCCGAGCTGGATCTCACCCTTGCCACCGCCGCCGGGAACAATTTGGCCCGATGGCTGACGGCGCTGCCTCCCAATACGCTCGACGCGCGGGGCTATCGCCGCCTTCTGCAGGATCTGTCGCGGCGCTTGAAGCTGCGCTTCAAGTTCTACGGCGAGACCGAGCTCAAGCGTCTGGGTGCGGGCGCGTTCCTCGCGGTCTCACGCGGCAACGGCACTCGCGACGCCGGAATCGCACATCTTTCCTATCGGCCGGGCGGCACGGCGTCGCGCCGCAGCGCAGCGCCTGCGGTGAGCCTCGTCGGCAAGGGCATATGTTTCGACACGGGCGGAACGAACTTGAAGCCTCACAAGAGCATGCTCGACATGCACACCGACATGGAAGGCAGTGCGGTGGCGGTAGGCAGCCTTTACGCGCTGCATTCGCTGCGCTCTCCGCTGGCCGTCGATTGCTGGCTGGCGATCACCGAAAACCGGATCGGACCGCTCGCCTACAAGCCGCAAGACGTGGTGCGCGCCCAGAATGGCACGACCATTCAGGTGATACACACGGACGCCGAGGGCCGCATGGTTCTCGCCGACGCGCTGAGTCTCGCGGCCGAGAGGAAACCGCGGGCCATCATCGATTACGCGACGCTCACTGGGGCATGCGTGTATGCACTGACCGAACGCTATAGCGGCGCTTTTACCAACCGGCCGGAAGCGCGCGATCTGATCGAGTCCGCCGGGAGCAGCAGCGGCGAGCGTGTCTGGTGCTTCCCCATGGATGCTGACTTCGATACGGATCTCGAGAGCAGCGTCGCCGATGTCATGCAGTGTGCGTCCGACGGCAAGGGCGACCACATCTTGGCCGCGCGTTTCCTGAGTCGATTCGTACCCAAGGAAATCGCATGGCTGCATCTCGATCTTGCGGCGGGCTCGCGCCACGGCGGCCTCGGGCACATCGCCACGGAAATCACCGGATTCGGCGTACGCTACACGCTCGATTTACTGCGCCGCGGCTGGCCGCCCGCACCGGCGCGCGCCGCTGCGCGCGCACGCTCATGACGCCGAGTGCGGCGAACACTCTCAGGCTGCGGCGGCCCGATGACTGGCACGTGCATCTGCGCGACGGCGCCGCGCTCGCCGCGGTCGTGAAATTTACCGCGCAGCGCTTCGGGCGAGCCATCGTGATGCCCAATTTGAAGCCCGCGATCACGACCGCGGCATTGGCACGCGCGTATCGCGAGCGAATCGTGGCCGCGCTTCCGGCAATGGCGCGTTTCGAGCCTCTGCTCACTCTGTATTTGACGGATGCGACGACGGTGGAGGAGATCGATCGGGCGCGGGCCACGGGGTTCATCCACGGCGTCAAGCTGTACCCCGCCGGCGCGACCACGCATTCCGATGCCGGCGTGAGCGATGTCGCGAAGGTACACCGGGTACTGGCGCGCATGGAGGAGATCGGAATGCCGTTGTTGGTACACGGTGAGACTCCGCACCCCGACGTGGACGTGTTCGACCGTGAAACTCACTTCATCGATTCGGTGCTGCGGCCGCTGCTCGACCGCTTCCAGGGCTTGCGCGTGGTGCTCGAACACATCACCACCGCGCGTGCGGTGGAGTTCGTCGCCGACGCAAGGCCCGGCGTCGCCGCGACCATCACGCCGCAGCACTTGCTGCACAATCGAAATGCGATTTTTGCCGGCGGCATCCGCCCGCATTACTATTGCCTGCCCATTTTGAAGCGCGAAGGCGATCGAAGGGCCTTGGTTGCCGCGGCCACCAGCGGCAACCCGCGTTTTTTCCTGGGTACCGACAGCGCACCTCACGAGCGGGCAAGCAAGGAGAATGCCTGCGGCTGTGCCGGCATGTTCACCGCTCACGCCGCCATCGAGTTGTACGCCGAGGTGTTCGAATCGGCCGGCCGCCTGGATCGGTTGGAGCCCTTTGCGAGTCATTTCGGCGCGGATTTCTACGGTCTGCCGCGTCACGACGACGCCATTACCTTGGTCAAGGAGTCCTGGGTGCCCCCTCAAGTCTATGATTTCGGCAATGGCGCGCTGGTGCCCTATCGGGGCGGCGAGCCGATCGCATGGCGTATGGCGGATTCGGGCCCGGTATGACGCAGCTCGGACCGACACCGTTTGCAGCGCGCTTTCGCGGGTTTCTGCCGGTGGTGATCGACGTTGAGACCGGCGGCTTCAATTCGCAAACCGACGCGCTGCTCGAGATCGCTGCGGTATTCCTCGAAATGCGCAGCGACGGCACTCTGGCGCGAGGCGAAACGACCCGCTATCACGTGATTCCGTTCCCCGGCGCCAATATGGAAGCCGCATCGCTGGCGGTGACCGGGATCGATCCTCACCACCCGCTGCGGCCCGCCATCTCCGAAGAGGACGCCCTGCAACGCATATTCCGTGAGGTGCGCAGCGCCATCCGTGCGGCGGATTGCACGCGCGCAGTGCTGGTGGGACACAACGCGTTTTTCGATCTGAACTTCTTGAACGCCGCTGTGGCGCGAACGCAGATCAAGCGCAACCCGTTTCATCCGTTTTCGTGCTTCGACACCGCGACCTTGGGCGGCGTCGCGTTCGGCCAGACGGTATTGATGCGCGCGACACTGGCCGCGGGGCTCGAGTGGGATACCTCATCCGCGCATTCGGCGGCCTATGACGCCGAGCGCACCGCAGACCTCTTCTGCACGGTATGCAACCAGTTTCAGGGTGTATTCGAGGCCAGCCGCCGGCGGCTGGCTGCGATGGGGCCCCTGGAGATCGAGCCCTCGGCCGCCGAGGACCCAGGGATCGAGCGCGCGGATCCGGAAATCCTGACCGGCGACCCCTAGCCGCCGCTAGGCGGGCACGGCGCCCGCTTCCGCGAGGAGCTGCTTGAGTTCGCCGTTCCTGTACATTTCGATCGCAATGTCGCAACCGCCGACGAGTTCGCCATTGACGTAGAGCTGCGGAAAGGTCGGCCAATTGGAATAGGTCTTCAGCGCCTCGCGCACTTCCGGATCCTCGAATATGTTGACGTGCGCAAACTGTGCCTTACAGGCCCGCAGCGCAGCCACCGTTTGCGCCGAAAAGCCGCACTGCGGAAAATCCGGGGTTCCCTTCATGTAAAGCACCACCGGGGCAGCCGATAGTTGGCTCTTTATCCGTTCAATAGCGTTCATGGTCGACAATCTCCAAGTTAATCATCAATACCTTACCAGGCAGCGCCTGCCCGCGTGCGCTCAAGTGCGAATATTGACACAAGAGGTCGCAGCAAGACCCTGAGATCGTTGAATTATTGGGGTGAGTCCCCTATTCTTCCAGGCCGCCGCAGTGCAAGATCCGCAGTGCGGCGCCTACCCCAGGGGTTGGGGCGAGCCGGATCGCGACGCAAAACTTAAAAAGGGGAATCGCATGAACCCATTAACTACGGTTAAATGGCCTTTGATTATTGGCTTCGTGGTTGCCGTGGCGATCGCAGCCCTTATCGAGGGTGGGCTGTCCTTCAATACCCTCACCCTGGCCAGCCTGACGCGCTGGCTGCACATCATCTTCGGTATCTTTTGGATCGGCCTGCTCTATTACTTCAATGCGGTTCAGACCCCGGCGATGGCCGCTGCCGCGGCGGATAAGGGGGGACCCGGTGGGGCCGGCATCAACAAATACGTGGCACCGCGCGCCTTGCTGTGGTTCCGTTGGTCGGCGCTGGGCACGTGGCTCCTGGGCGCATGGCTCCTGTCACAGACTCCGGGACGATTCATCGGCGCGTTCACCTTGGGTTTGCTCGATACGCCGGCCTCCCGTCCGAACATGATCATCGGCATCGGGGCATGGCTCGGCACCATCATGCTGTTCAACGTCTGGGGGCTCATTTGGCCCAACCAGAAAAAGATCCTCGGCATCGTCCCCGCCACGGACGAAGAAAAGGCGGCCGCACGCAAGGTCGCGCTGTATGCCTCGCGCACCAACTTCTTGCTCTCCATCCCCATGCTGATGTGCATGGCCGGGGCGACGCACGGCCTGCCGTTCTGACCTCACGGAGCCGGCACTTTGCTAGTTTCAGTGCCGGTTCCGGGTGACCTCTCTCAGCAGGTCGCCCGGGCTTTGGCCGAGGATGTCGGCCCCGGAGACCTGACGGCGGCGCTGATCCCGGCGGAGCGGCCAGGCAGGGCCACCGTGATCACGCGCGAACCTGCGATCGTTTGCGGCATCCCCTACGTCGACGCGGTCTTCGAGCAGGTCGACCCGCGAGTCCGGCTCGAGTGGCGAATCGGCGAAGGCGAGTCGGCCGCCGAGAATCAAACATTGCTCGCTCTCGAAGGGCCTGCGCGCGCGCTCCTCACCGCGGAGCGCACCGCGCTCAATTTCTTGCAGCTGCTCTCCGGCACCGCCACTGCGGCGCATTCTTATGCCGCGCTCCTCGAGGGCACGAAGTGCCGCCTCCTCGATACCCGCAAGACGATCCCGGGGCTGCGGACCGCGCAGAAGTACGCCGTGCGGGTCGGCGGCGGTCACAATCACCGCATGGGTTTGTTCGACGGCATCCTCATCAAGGAGAATCACATCGTGGCCGCGGGCTCGATTGCGGCCGCGGTAGCCGCAGCCAGGCGCGGCTCTGCCCAAGTTCCAGTGGAGGTCGAGGTCGAGAATCTGTCCGAATTGCGCCAGGCGATCGACGCCGGCGCCGACATTGCCATGCTCGATGATTTCTCGCTGCAGGCGATGCGCGAGGCGGTATCCGTCAATGCCAATGCCCGAAAGCCGCTGAAACTCGAGGCATCCGGAGGGATCCCTACTGCCAGCATTCGCG
>Ga0210402_10005456_pt1 | contig 11380 bp, 7 predicted proteins | sample IncBWC7MmetaG_FD_161055 | JGI IMG/M metagenome (GOLD analysis project Ga0210402, IMG submission 161055) | Forest soil microbial communities from Barre Woods Harvard Forest LTER site, Petersham, Massachusetts, United States - Inc-BW-C-7-M | ecosystem: Environmental > Terrestrial > Soil >... | reverse complement strand
GCCGAAATTGGCGATCTGATCGCTATCTTTCAGTCCGGCGCGTATGGCCGTTCCGCAAGTCCGCTCGGGTTTCTGAGTCATCCGACTCCACCGGAAGTATGGGTGGACGGCGCGCATCATCAACTCGTTCGCCATCGAGGCAAGCTGTCCGATTTCGTGCAAGACGTTCGCTCTCTAGAACTCGAACCGAAAAGCCTATGACGAGAACCCCTAACTGATGAGCTGGACTTTCCAATCCGCAAGCAAGTCTTTTCACGACGCACGCAAGCAGTGGGACGATTTGAACCGGGCGAGCACCAATCACCCACTCCTCGATTCCGATTTCGTCGAACCGCTGCTGCAGCAATTTGGCGACGACCGCATCGTGCTGGGCACGCGAAACGGTGATGGCGATCCTGGTATGGCGCTATTGCAACGCAAGAGCACCGGCGTGTGGCAAACCTTCCAACCGTCGCAAGCTCCGCTCGGACTGATTCAACTTGGTCGCGCCGACGATACGGGCGCGGAAATGCGCGAAATCACCCGAGGATTGCCTGGCTATGCCCTGCAATTGAGCGTCCTGCAGCAGGATCCCGATTACACCTCATTTCCGCAACCCAAGACGCCGGAGTATGTCGAGCCCCTCGATTACATCCAAACGGCTCGCATCACGTTGAACAGTACGTTCGAGGAATATTGGAAGGCCCGCGGCACAAATCTGCGCCACAACCTGGCTCGCCGACGCCGGCGAATGACTGAACAGGGCTACAAGCTCGAGCTGAGCGCGGTTCGCGACCCAGGTCAGGTCGCCGACGCCATACGCGAATACGGCGTGCTCGAAGCCAAGGGCTGGAAGTCTCGGGTGGGCACCGCTGTAACCGCGGACAACGCGCAAGGCCGCTTCTACCGCGAAGTCTTCGAGAGATTCTGTGCTCGTGGAGAGGCGGCCATCTACCAACTACGGCTGAACGACAGGCTGGCAGCCACGGATTTGTGCCTCATCCAGAATGGAATGTTCATCATTCTCAAGACGTCCTACGAAGAGGAGTTGAACGAGTTTTCGCCGGCGTTTCTGATGCGGGAAGAAGTGATGAAGGAGCTATGCGCCAACAAACAGATGCGGTCGATCGAGTTCTATGGCCGGGTCATGGAGTGGCACACTCGCTGGAGCACCGAGATTCGCACCATGTATCACCTGACGTGCTATCGCCACCCGTGGGTTAAGACACTTCGGAAGGTCGCCAAGCGCTTTGCATGAACGGAACCCCAAGTCGTTCGCGACGCCGCGGGAACAGTTTCTCACTTGGCAGTTCGTCACCGCCCGCAGCACTCCAAGCCCGCAAACCGGACACCAGGCGGGAGCTGGCGGGCTGTTCTTTTTCTGGGCGCGCAACGCCCTTTTTCATGCATTACGTGCGCTGGCAATCGCACCCTCGGCGCGCGTCCTGATGCCCGCTTATATTTGTAAGGCCGCGGTGGAACCCTTCGAAGCCTACGGCATGCACATTGACTTCTACAACATCCGGCGAGATTGCACGCCGGACTTTGCTGAAATCGAAAGCAAAATCCACCCTGACACGAGAGTCGTGCTGGCCGTGCACTATTTCGGGTTCCCTCAGAGAATCCAAGAGTTCCGAAACTTGTGCGACACAAGAAATCTCCTGTTGTTCGAGGATTGCGCCCACTTGCTGCGAGGTGCCATCGACGACCAACCTTTGGGATCCTTCGGGGATGTCAGCGTCTTCAGCTACCGCAAGTTCTTGCCAATGTTCGATGGCGCGGAACTGTTGCTTCGTGATCCCAAGAATGAATTGCGGCCAGACAGTAATTTGGAACATTCTCGCTTCTCTTCTCAGGCGACAAGACACATCGTCGGGCAAGCTCTGGAATCGTCTGCTGGCACCGCGGCAAAGCTAGTGTCTGCCGGGATCAACTTGGCAAAAAGAGTCCGATCGGGCCCTCGATCGCCGTCTCAGGCACCCGCCGTACCCATCGCGGTTGACAACAATAGCGCTTCGTTTGATTCGGCCGTTGTGAACCAACCGATGTCTTCCCCTTCCCGTTGGGTGCTCCGTCACGCGGATGTGACCAAAGTTATCAATCGGCGGCGCGAGAACTTTCAATTTCTGCATGAGCAACTGGCAGACATTTCCGGTATCACGCCTCTCGTTCGCGCGCTGGGTGAGGGCGTCTGCCCTTGGATATATCCGTTGATCTTTGATGATGTTCCGAACGCACACCTCCAGCTTCGAGCAGCTGGAATTCCAGCGGTGACCTGGGGAGGCGTACGGCCGCAAAGCATCTCCCGAAGCGAGTTTCCGGACGCAGATTTTATGTACGACAATTTGTTCTTTCTTCCCATCCATCAAAATCTTTCTCGCAATCAGCTCCGTGCAATGGCCGACACGGTAAAACGAGTTCGCAGGGAGACACTCCAGCCAACTCCCGAGAGGGTGCCGGTTGCCAGCTAACGTGACCGCGAAAAACATTCTCATCGTGGCCTTCCAGTTCCCACCGATGTCGGGAAGCAGCGGCTTGCTCCGTGCCGCCAAATTCTGCCGTTATCTGCCAGAGTTTGGATGGACGCCGACGGTAGTCACTGCGCATCCGCGCATGTATGAACAAGTGGATCCGCGCCAGCTAGCTCTGATTCCTGAGGGCCTCGATGTTGTCCGCGCCTTTGGGTTGGATACCAAGAGACATTTGTCCATTCGCGGTAGATACTCTCGGTTCTTGGCGCTCCCGGATGCCTGGATTTCTTGGACCCTGGGTGCCGTTCCCGCGGCGCTGCGAAAAATGCAGCAAACCGAATCCAACGTCATCTTTACCACGTTCCCGATTGCGACCGCCGTGTGGATTGGGCTAGTCCTTCATCGGCTGACCGGGAAGCCGTGGATCGTCGACTTCCGTGACTCGATGACCGAAGACCACTATCCGCGTGATCCAACCACCTGGCGCGTCTGGCGCTGGTTGGAAGGCCAGGCCATTCGACGCGCGTCATTGCTGCTTTTTACCGCCGAGTCCGCGATTCGTATGTATCGCGAACGTTATCCAGACTTGCCTGCGGAGAAATGCTTGCTGCTTCCCAACGGCTATGATGAAAGCGACTTTACGGAATTGCCGGCCTCCTCCTCTGCGTGCTCAGATCCGCGCCGTCCTTTTCAGTTGCTACATTCCGGCCTGGTCTACCCGGAGGAGCGCGATCCACGGCCGTTTTTCCGTGCGCTTGCGCGGCTCAAAAGAGATGGCCGGGTCAATCGAGACACCCTCTGCGTGAATTTTCGCGCGCCCGGGTTCGAAGCACTGTATTCGAAAGACATCGAGGAACTGGGAATCGGAGACATCCTTCACTTGCTCCCGAGAATTCCGTACAACCAGGCGCTCGCGGAGTATGTGGACTCGGATGCCTTGCTGCTCATGCAGGCGAAGAATTGCGATCACCAGATTCCTGCCAAGACTTATGAATACTTTCGCCTGGGCAAACCAATTCTTGCGCTTACCACCGAAACGGGAGACACGGGATCTCTTTTGAAACAAGTCGGCGGTGCAACGATTATCGATTTAGGAGACGAGCAAGCGATCGCCGAGGGCCTGCTTGCATTCATCCAGGCGGTCCGACAAGGCACGCATCAACTTCCGTCAGCGGCGGTGGCAAGCCATTATTCCCGCCGGAATCTGACGCGGGAATTGGCAGAACATTTGAATCAGTTGGATGCCGCAAAATCTCTGAGCACGGTGGAAGGTCGCACGCGTGAAACTTCGTGAATTTCGATTTGGACATGACCTGCCGTTTGGGAGAAGCAACCATGTTCGTCTGTCCTGACTGCAAGACACCGCTGACGAATCTTTTTTGTGAACGCTGTAAGTTTCAGTTCCAAAAGACCGATGACATCCCGGTGCTCTTCACACGAGAAGAGCGCTTCCAGTCGGCCACCAAAATCGGCGATGCCTACAACGACATCTACACGAAACACTCTAACGTCTGGAATGACCAGGGAAGAACGCCCGAGTTCATCCAGTACTTCGGAGCCCTCGTGCAAGGACTATCGGCCGGCAAGGTCTTGGAGATCGGCTGCGGCGAAGGCTTTCTTCTGGCTGAGTTGAACGCCTCGGAAAAGACAGCCATTGATATTTCCACCGAAGCGCTGCGAAAGGCGCGTTCTCGCACGAAGGCTGAGTTCGCAGCAGCACTCGCTGAGCGTCTACCGTTTGCGGACAAAAGCTTCGATCTGGTTATCAGCGTCGGAGTAATGGAACACTTCATCGAAGACCGAGATGCAACCCGCGAGATTTGCAGGGTGCTTCGGGACGACGGTCACTACGTAATGCTGATTCACGTTGAGCTAAGTTCGTCCAAGCGGCTCGCTCTTAAGTTCTCTGAATATGTCTTCCCGAATTTCCATCCGATAGCGCTGGCCCGATGGCTTTTTATGAAGGCCACTCGAGCCATTATTCAACCGATCCAGCGGCGCTATACCGTTGAGACAGCAAGGACTTGCCTCGAGGAATCCGGGCTTCGAGTCTCCAGACTTATTTCCAAGGAGACTGATCCGGGCGCCGCCCTTTCTGGACCTCATGTCGTCCTGTTTGTTGCCAGCAAAAACCCTAATCCAACGGGCCATGCGGAAAGCCCAGGCCGGCATAGTGTGGCTTCCCCGCTCGTCGCCGGCTAGGGCCAGAACCCTTGGTTAGCGCGCTTAGTGGACACCAACGCTGATCGGTCTTTTTCGATATTAACGATTGGGAAAAACAAAGAATCGAAACCTCGGAGCCTAAACAACATGTGCGGTAGGGTAGAAGATAGGAATTCAAGCTTTAGCAGGTCATCTGATTCTCGAGATCTCTCGGGTGCCAGTCCTTTGGCGGAGGTGGTACCCGCGCTGGCTATATCTGGGGCTATGGAAGACGCTATGTCCGGGACCAACCCTGATTCAGCATCGCACTTCGGCTCGCCTGAGAAACCGCTCTACGGGTCTCGCTCTTCCTTGACCTCGCTCGGGGGACCAAACCGCTTTGCGATTACGCAGCGGATCTTACTGGTGACTTTCGCCTTTCTGCTCTGCGTGCAAGCGTTTGCGCTGACTCGGTACTGGGAAGACCGCCGCTATTTGACCAGCTTGGCGTCGCGAGTCATTGATTCGTCCGCGCCTCCCAGCGAGCAAACCAAGCAAATCTTGACCTACTTCAGAGGAAAGCCGAGAAAATCGAACATGTCCTACTTCATGTTTCCGTTCTTGGATTTTCTTCGGCCCACCGCCCGCAAGGTGGCGGAACAGGGTGGCGATTGCGCGGATCGTTCGCGGCTCGCTCTCATCTTGCTGCAGCTCCACGGCGTCTCCGCTGAAAAATGGACTCTCTATACAAAAGAAGGGCGCGCACGGCACAGCATAATCGAAGTAAATACCGAACAAGGCAAGATGGCCGCCGACCCCCTGTTTGGCCTCTTTTTCCCAAAAGCCTCCGGCGGCTATTACAGTGTCGCCGAACTCCGGAGCCAGCCGGACCTTGTGCGGGAACGTGTCGTGGAAATGGAGAGCGAACACCAAGAGCCGTTAGCCGCGCAGATCGAGAGATATCCGGTCAACGGCATCACCTACGCTTATGCCAAGACTATGAATTGGAGCAAGTCTGCGGTTACGCGCTTTCTCTATCGCGTTCTCAGCTCCACCCTCGGGAAACAGGCAGACGATTTGCGACGACCTGTATGGCCCGAGGAACCTGCACTCGTCATTACCTTTGGCATTGGCTTTCTGCAGGTTTTGCTTCTTTTTGGCCTTCTCATGGTGCGGCGTGCAGCAGTCAAGCACAGCGAACCCTTCCGGCAAGAAGCCCGCCTCATGAGTTCCAGCGCTGCTTCTTCGTTGCCAGCCTAAGCTTCGTGAAGCTCCTTTACATTTGTCATCGCCTCCCGTATCCGCCGAATCGGGGCGGCAAGATACGGCCATTTCAAATGATTCAGCACCTCTCCAAGTCTCATGAGGTGACCGTCGCCAGCCTCGCGCACGACGAAAAAGAGTTGCAGGATGCTGAGCCGTTGAAACAGCATTGTCATAACGTAATCGCGGAGATCGTGCCGAATCAAGCCCGATGGGCAAATGCGGTCCTGGCTCTCGCGAGCTCCTTGCCTTCTTCCGCCGCCTATTTCCGGTCCGCCCGTCTGGCGCGCAGAATCGCAGAACGCTGGGCCTCCTCGCGATACGACGGCGTGATTGTCCATTGTGCATTTGCGGCCCAGTACGCGCTGCCGTTGCGCGGCGGCTTCCGCATCATGGACTACGGTGACTTGGATTCCGCCAAGTGGTCTGACTATGCAGCGCACCGCAGCTTTCCGCTCTCGGCCGGTTACGCACTCGAAACCTCCAAGCTTCGCAAGTTCGAGAAACTCGTTGCCGATTCCTCAACCCATTGCACATTCACGACCCGTGGAGAACTAGAGGCTTTCCAGTCCTTGGGGCTGTCGAAGCCGCTGACCGTCATACCCAACGGCGTCGACACCGGATATTTCCATCGAGAGAATCGTGCGCCAGCAAACTCCAAGGTCCTGGCCTTCCTCGGCCGGATGGATTACTTTCCCAACATCGACGGCATCTGTTGGTTTGCGAATCAGGTGTTCGGTTCGATTCGCTCCCAAATCCCCGATGCCGAGCTCCGCATCATCGGCTCGAACCCGGTTCGCGCCGTTCAAGAACTAGCGAAGATCCCAGGTATTACAGTCACTGGGTTTGTCCCTGACGTAAGGCCCTATTTGACCGACGCGGCTGTTGCCATCGCTCCCCTGCGACTGGCCCGTGGCACACAAAACAAAATCCTCGAATGCATGGGCATGGGGCTTCCCGTGGTCACCACGCCGGAAGCCGCACGCGGCATCCAGGCCACCCCGGGCGACCATCTCCTCGTTGCAAACTCTTCCGAAAAACAGACTCAGTTCATTGCTGAACTGTTGCGCGATCCCGCGCGACGATCGCAACTTGGCGAAGCCGGAAGGATACAGGTCGAATCCGCGCACCAATGGCCAGCCTCGATGCGGATTCTCGACGAAGTCCTCTCCTCAGTTTCGAAGAAGTGAACGAGCCTCGCCCTTATTGGGGGTCCGGAATCTTTGACTTTGAAATGATCAGTTCGTCATACCACGTGTAAGCAGTCGGATGGTCCTGTGAAGGGTCCTTGCTTGTGTTGTAAGGGAGGAACCACACCTTGCCAAACTTCTCGGCAAGATCCGTGTTATACAAATCGTATCCGGTTCCTCGCTCTGGGCTCAGGTCGATCACCAGTTTGGACGGCTTGCCTTCGTACGCGACCCAAAACTGGATGGTGCTGTCGTGCTTGTAATTCTTGTCGTTCTTGTACCAGGTCCCGACCTTGATCCGCACCTGAAACGTCATCCACTGATCCGGCTTGTACATAAAGCAAGGTGGCGAGGTTACGGGATTGCTTGGACATCCGACGGCATTCTGGATTAGGTAGGCTTTTTGTTGTTGGCTGTAGACCTGAAACGGATCAAACTGCCCGTCCTTCCGTCCACAACTGTGGTACATCCGTGGCGCATTCACCTGGTACGTGTTCTCGACCACTACGCCGATGTCCGTGCACGAGTACGCGGTATGCCCAGGGCGAGAGCCCTCTCCGATGATCGCCTGCTTCCAACCGTTTCCGCCCTTGTACTCAGTCTTCAGCATCTCCGGCGAGAACCGCTGCCGCCACTGTACATAAAACTCTTCGCCGGAACCAAATTGCACGGAAAGATCATCGGCAAATTCCAGCCAGAAGCTTCCGGACGTATTGGCGCTGGAATGAGTCGGGATCGTAAATCTGAGCGACGCGACCCCGGAAGCCTTGATCTTCTGATCCGCCTCACCGCGGTAGACTCCGTCCGCAGCCGGGTCGAGATGCGGCTTCATTGCCTCGATCGAATCAAACCCAAAACATCGGATAACACCGGGGACGCTGCACCGGGCTTTGAAGTCCGCATCAGGATCCACGTGGGTTTGTGCTGGCGAATATGAGCCAGAGGGCACGAACGTCACAAACAACAGGGCCAGTAGCCTGCAGTATCGCATTCCAAAAGTTTACGCTATGAACCACGCCTCGGACTGGAAAAAGAAGACCGGCCAACTCGCACTGAGCTGGCCGGTGAAAGAGCTTCCAGGAGTCAGGTACCGGAGAATCCCCGGTGGTTTACAACCCAGCCGTACCTCCGCAGGTTGTTCCACCGTTGAAGCAAATCGAAGCCGCATAGCCCGACTTGCCGGAGGCGTTCGTAGCCCTCACGCGGTAGGTAAAAATCGTCCCAGCGGATACGGTCGTGTCCACATATGAAGTCGCGTGTGTCCCAGTCGTACCGATTTGCGCGAATCCCGACTGTGGCGCGATGAAGCACGTGGCCGCATTGCCCGTGCAACGTTCCACGAGGAATCCGGTGTCGTCCTGTGCCGTGCCGTTGTTGGAGTTGACTCTCCAATTCAGCGTCACGCTGCTCGATGAGATGTTCGACAGCACGAAGCTGTCAGGTGCGTTCGGCGTGCCAACTTCCGGGTCCGGAACGCGACGGTTGGAAACGATGAGGTCGTCATACCAGACGTTTGTCAGGACGTTCCACGTTGCGCCCGTGGCGTACGGCAAGAGTACGATCTTGCCAAACTTGTCCGTGACGCTCGGCGCCTGGTCGGCGATAGCGATGTCGGCAGCGTTGGTGATCAAGACCGCCGGCTGTCCCTCGTGAGCCATCCAGACGTCCGTAACCGAGTTCGGCTGGCCGTACGAGCCGATCTTGATGTGTTCCTGGACTGTGAACCATTCGTTCGCTGCGAAATTCCAGCAAGAAGGGTCGGTACTCGGCGTGCCACGGCCGGCGTAGTGCGGGCATCCGGTTGCCGGCTGGTCCAAGTAGTTGCCGCCGTTTGGTGCGTTTGGCGCGTAGAGTTGAATAGGCTCGTAGTTCGAGTTCAGGAAGTTGAGGCTGCTCCCCGTTGATCCGCAGTTCTCATAGATCCAGGGGAAGGTCGTGTTGTCACTGACCAGAACGAAGTCCGTCGGCGAATTGCTGCAATTGCCGGCTTGCGTCGCCGGGGAATCGCCTTCAGACAGAATGTTCAGCTTCCAGCCTTCAAAGTTCGTGAACGTGGATGCAAGCAATATCGAAGCGCTGACGCGTTCCCGGAACTGTACATAGAATTCAGTTCCCGGACCATACAGCGCCGTCAGGCTCGAATTGAAGTTGTAGTTGAACCATCCCGGCTCGCCTTGGAACATGCCAGGCTGCATCGAGAATTTTAGCGAACAGCCATCAGCCGCAACCGTGCAGTCGGTTGTGATGTTGGGTGCGGAGTAGATCTGGAAGTATTGCTGCTTGTTCGTCACCGGGAAGGTGTCGAAGTTCAAAGAGCTTACGATGGACGAACCTCCGCCCGGCACGTTCACGCCCGCGATGCGATTCAGCCAGGTATTGGCTCCAGACGAAGGCGGCGGTGGTGGGGCACTGTTCGACACGGTCACGGAGACCGCAATCGAGGTAGCCGTATTTGCTGCCGCGTCGCTCGCGGCCGCGGTAACGGAGTGAGCTCCGTTGCTTGCTGTCGTTGTATCCCACGTCGTGGTATAAGGTGCCTGTGTAAGCGCAGCTCCCAGGTTGACGCCGTCAATCTGGAACTGCACCTTGGTCACACCCACGTTATCCGACGCGTTGGCCGAAACGGTGACCGACCCGGAAACGGTGGCATTGCTCGCCGGTGCGGTCACAGAAACCGTGGGAGGTGTAGTGTCGACACTCGAAGTCGTCGCCAGCATGAAGTCCCCACTAATCGTCTCAGTCCCGCCGGAGTTTTTCGAGTGTACTCGGTAGTGGTATGTCGTTCCCGAGGTCAAGCCGCTGAGTGCAACGGAGTGGCTCGTGACCAGCGTGGAATCCAGTGCCGTCGTCGTCCCGTAAGCGGTCGACGTTCCATAATCCACCTGTGAAGTCGAAGCTACATTGGTCGTCCATCCGATTGTCGCCGTGCTGCTCGTCACGTTGCTCGTTCCGACGCCACTCACTACCGGCGCGCCGCCTGACGGCGTCCCCGAGGTGGCTTCCAAACGCAACGTGAAGCAGTTCTCCGTCCAGGAGTTGCAAACGGCGAACACACCAAGGGACGGGAAGTAGCGGAAACGCCCGAAAGTTCCGTTCTGACCGGTGGTAGCCGGGCCGCCAGAGAAAGTTGCGGTCGAGCAGGAGTTCGTGCTGGGGTTGTAGACGTAAGCCGAGTTTCCGCCCTGCCAAATTACAATGTTTTGCGTCGCGCTGTCGTACGCCACGCCTGGGTAGGTTCCAGACACTGCCGCCGAACAACCTGACGCTCCTGCCATGTCCGACACCGCGTAGTTCGATCCTGCCGCGATGCTGACCTTCAGCAGCTTGCCCTTGCCAACCGCAAAGAACAGCTTCCGTGAAGCGTCGATCGCTCCCGATTGGTAGCCGTCCATGAAAGCGCTGCCGCCAAAGGTAGTTAGCAGCGTGTAGGAATTCGACGCCACTTTGTACTGCCAGAGGTGGCCGGACTGCGACTGCCAGGAATCCCACAAGAGCACCGAGTCCGTGTTCGGATCATATTCCGCTATTTCGCCAAATTGACTGTTCGGAGTTCCGCCGGTCGGGTTCTTCTGAGACCAACAGCAGACGCCGGTGCTTCCGGCGCTTAAGGACCCGTGCTTAAGAGTCCACGTTGCATGCGTCAGGTCACCGATACCGCTGATGCCTCCGCCGTACATGTACACCAGGTCGCTGGTCGGAACGTAGGTGATGCCGCCGTAGGTGTGACGGGCGGATGGTGTGCCGTCCGGCAGAGCCTCCGATGAGGCCACGGAGAAATTCAAGCCGCCGATGCTGGAGGGATTATCGAGTCGCTTGATGGCCAGTGCATTCAGGTCCAGGGCATATACTTCGTTGCCCCAATAATCGTGATGTCCGCCGCCCGTAAACACGAGCCAGTTACGCGTCGTATCGGCCAATCCTCCTGCCCACGCATCCACCACGGCCGAGCAACCCGTTTGCCCTTGGACCGTCGGATCAGACGGGCACGCCTTCTGGTACGCGGTGTTCGGGATCTGGAACCATCCCAGCCCTGACGGAATGCTGCCGCCACTGGAGCCCGCTTGTGTCGTTGCCGAGGCGCCCGCCGACTGAGCGGAGGTGTTCCCCGCCGCGTCGAAAGCCGCCACTGCGTAATTGAAGGTTGTGGAGGCCGCAAGCCCGCCATCTTGGAACGTCGTCGTCGTCGTCGTGTTGACCTTGGTTCCACCACGGTAAATGTTGTAGCCCGTGACGCCGACGTTGTCCGTTGAAGCGGTCCACGAAAGATTGATCTGCGCTGAGGAAACCGCCGTTGCCGTCAGCCCCGTCGGCACGGAAGGTGGTGTAGTGTCAGCC
>Ga0210402_10005455_pt1 | contig 11382 bp, 9 predicted proteins | sample IncBWC7MmetaG_FD_161055 | JGI IMG/M metagenome (GOLD analysis project Ga0210402, IMG submission 161055) | Forest soil microbial communities from Barre Woods Harvard Forest LTER site, Petersham, Massachusetts, United States - Inc-BW-C-7-M | ecosystem: Environmental > Terrestrial > Soil >... | reverse complement strand
AGAAGCTGTTTCTGTACTGTTGCAGGCGCAAATACCTCAGCTTAAATGAGACCGCAGAATCCAAATCAAAATCCCAATGGGAATCCCCACCGCAGCAGTAGCTGTGAATAAGATGACTGCGAGGAACATCCAATCCCGCCCAGTGTTGGAGCCGGGCTGCTCCTTCTCTCGGATCAGGAGCTTGTAGTTGCGTCTATTCGCCTTCCAAAAGACGTGGAAAATGTCGCCCGCTACGGGGATTGCTCCTAGTGTGGTTTCCAGAAGTACGTTAGCAATCATGCGAACCAGAGTGACGGGTTGCACGCCGCGACGCCAGGCCGCGAACACGATTAGGAAGGATGCGATCCCCCCCATGGCATCGCCGATCCCGGGTATCCAGCCAATCAAGGCGTCGAGCCCAAATCGAATCTTGGTTCCAGGGATTCGGAACATATCGTCCAGCAGTGCAGCAATATAATCGAGGTGTTCGTTTGACGCGAGTTGGCGCAGCATAAGGCGAATCCTGTTGATACTATACATTCCCATAGAAACCGAACGATGGAGTTCCTCCTATTTTCCGATGCGACTTCAGAGGGAAAGCACATGTCCAGAAATCCGGGAAATCGGCGGTTAGGGCTGTGAATCGGGTTTATCTCAATAGGGGTTTCATTAGCATTGCTGCGAAACGTTCGCGGAATTGCAGCTGACGGAAGCCATCTGATCTCGGCGCGGCTTCCTCTTGTGACAAATTCGTTGTGTCCATGGCAGGAGGAGCGTACGATTCGCGACAGAAGTTCAAATCGAAAACTCCGGGTTAACTGCCAAACCCTGGCTTATACTCAACGACGTTCTGAAGACAAACGATGGAGGGAAAAGTATGTTTCACTTAATCTGGTATGTTCTTATTGGGCTAATCTCGGGCGTTATCGCGAAATCGGTGATGCACGTGCACATGACGATCTTCTGGACGACCGTGCTCGGCATCATCGGAGGGATAATCGGCGGCGGCGTTACACACATGTTTTCGCGCCCGACAAACGAGCGATATCATCCCGCCGGCCTCATTTTTTCCACACTGGGAGCGATCCTGGTTCTCTACATTTGCTATAAGCTGAACATTCATTTTCCCCAGATCTAACCTCGCATTCCGATGGGACGGTCATGTCTCGGGCTGCTTGGAACGCTTTCGCCTTGCAAAGAATCCCTCGTCACAGGGAAATCTGTCGGCGTAGAAGCTTTGGACCGGCTTAGGCTGCCGCGAGGGGTTCAATTCCCTTATCCCCCTAACGCGGATGCTGCAGCGCCAACTCTGCCTGGCGAAGACTGATCTCTTTCCCGAAATTCAGATGTTTGGATGTTCCAACGTGGGCACGCTACACTGTCCCAACGATTTTCTGGAGGAGGGCGCATGCGGGCGGTGGTGACGGGGGGGGCGGGATTTCTGGGGTCGCATCTTTGCGACAAGCTGCTCGCCGAGGGATGGGAAGTGCTGGCGGTGGACAATTTCATTACCGGTGCGAAGGAGAACCTGAGCCATCTGAAGAACAACAAGAAGTTCAAATTTCAGAGGGCGGATGTAAGCAAGGCCCTGAAAGTGGCAGGAAAAGTGGATTACGTGCTGCACTTTGCTTCACCGGCGAGCCCGCCCGACTATTTGAAGCACCCCATCGAAACGATGATGGTGGGGTCGGTGGGCACGAAGAACGCGCTGGATTTGGCGCTGGCGAAAAAAGCGAAGTTTTTTCTGGCCTCGACGAGCGAATGCTACGGGGATCCGGAAGTTTCTCCGCAGCACGAAGAGTACTGGGGACACGTCAATCCCATCGGGCCGCGCGGCGTTTACGACGAAGCGAAGCGTTTTTCGGAAGCGATGACGATGGCGTATCACCATTATCACAAGGTGAACACGCGTATTGTACGGATCTTCAATACGTATGGGCCGCGCATGCGGTTGAACGACGGGCGGGCGCTGCCAAACTTCGTGTATCAGGCGCTGAGCGGCAAGCCGCTGACGATTTATGGAGATGGAAAGCAGACGCGCAGCTTCTGCTTCGTTGCTGACCTGATCGAAGGGATTTACCGGCTGATGATGTCGGACGAGCATTTGCCGACGAACGTTGGCAATCCGAACGAGATCACGATTCTCGGGTTTGCTGAGCGCATCCGGAAGCATTTTGATAATGCGCCGCCCATCATCTTCGAGCCGTTGCCGCAGGACGATCCGAAACGGCGGTGCCCGGACATATCCAAGGCGAAACGGATCTTGAATTGGGAGCCGAAGGTAGGATTGGAAGAAGGGCTGAAGCTGACGCTGGCTTATTTCAAGCAAGTATTCGACGAGAAATGAGAGCGAAGCCCAGGCGGCCCCTACAACTGCGCAGAAGAATGGGTATAGACCCCCGGCACTACAAAATCTCAAAAACAGACGCGACTCGAAAACTACTCACGGCCGAAGGAGTAGTACTCGAAGCCTTTTTCGCGCATGGCCTGCGGCGTGTACAGATTGCGACCGTCGATGACCAGTTTGCGCGCCATGACTTTTCCGGCCCGATCCCAATCGAGTTTGCGGAAAACGTCCCATTCTGTGCAAACCAGCGCGGCGTCGGCGTCCAGTAACGCCTGGTAGGGGTCCACGTGATAGTGCACTTGCGGAAAGAGGGTTTTCGTGCGCGGCATGCCTTCCGGATCCGTGGCATGCACGGACGCGCCTTCTTCGAGCAGACGCTTGACGACTTCCAGAGCGGGAGCGAAGCGGATGTCGTCGGTGTTGGCTTTGAAGGCCAGTCCGAGGACCGCGACACGCTTGCCTTTCACTACCCATAAAGCCTGGTGAATTTTTTCAAAAAAGCGTTCGATGCGCTGCTTGTTGACGCGTTCGGTGGCTTTCAGTATGTCGAAGTCCACCCCAATCTTGGAGGACAGGTGAATGAAAGCCTGGACGTCCTTGGGGAAACAGAAACCTCCGTAGCCGAGTCCGGCCTTGAGGAATTCTCCGCCGATGCGCGGGTCGAGTCCCATGGCATGGGTAACTTCCTCGACGTTGGCGCCGATTTTTTCGCAGAGATCGGCGATCACGTTGGCATAACTGATTTTCAGAGCGAGAAAAGAATTGGAGGCATGCTTGATGAGCTCGGCGCTGTTGATGGTAGTAACAAGGAACTCGGCTTTATGGCCCGGGGGACACGCTCCATTGTGTACTGGGCAGCGAAAACTGCGCTCGAGAATCGGACGGTAGATTTCGCGAAGTTCCGCGGCGGAAGAGGGGTCCTCGACGCCGACAACAATCCTGTCCGGGTGGAAAAAATCAGCGACAGCCGTACCTTCGCGAAGAAATTCGGGGTTGGAGGCCACGCGGTGTTTCACACTGCTGATTTTGGAATAGGCGGAGAGGGCGCGGCTGAGCTCGAGACCAGTGCGCGCAGGGACGGTACTCTTTTCGATGACGAGCTTGGGCGTTTTTGCTTCGGCGGCGATTTGCCGAGCCACGTTGTCAATGGCGGAGAGGTCGGCTTCGCCGGAATCCTTCGGCGGGGTTCCCACGCAGATGAAGATGGCGTCTCCGGCGCGGATAGCTTCAGCGGCGTCAGCGGTATAAGAGATCCGTCCGGCTTTGTGAGCGGACGCGAGTATCTGGCCGAGATGATGCTCGTAGATGGGAACGCCGCCAGCATTGAGCTTGGCGATGCGCTCGCGATCTATGTCCGTGCAGACTACCTCGTGGCCTGCCTCGGCAAGACAAGCTCCGGTGACCAGACCGACGTATCCACAGCCGATGACGGAAAGACGCAAGACGAACCCTCCCTGTAACGAGCTTCGAAAGGCAGAGCCCTATGCGAAGCGAGACCTTAATCGCTCATTGTGAATCAATCGATTCGAGGAGCAAAGCGTTTCATCGAAGGTTGTTGCCATCAGCGCCCGGCTTCCTTCGGTTTGCGTCTTGGAGGACTCGAAGCGCCGACTGGGAATTAAGGAGCTAACTTCTCACTGCTTTTCCCATAAGCAAACCGCGCAAACCCAGAAGCACCAAGCGAGGCTGGCGGCGGACCACGTTCCATAATAAGCGAGTGGACTCATCGCGGTTGATTTCGCCGAGCGATTGCCGCGTCGAAGCATCCAGGAGATCCACCAACTGCGAATAGTCCTTTTGCGCAAAGTTGTGGAGCGCGCGGCGGATCAGCCAGTGGGTGCCCAATTCACGCCGCAGAGCGGTAAGCTCGCGGCTCTTGCCATTTTGCAAAAGAGCCTGCGAAACACCGAGCGCGCCGCGAAAACCAGTAACGATTCCACCGACGGTCGAAACTTTGACCTGTGCCGCCGCGTCACCAACCAGATAGACTTCCCCATTGCCGATTTGCCGGCGCACCGGCACCCATCCGCGGTAGACCGGGATGCGCGCGCCTTGCCATTCGAGCGGCTCAAGATGCTTCTTTTCGAGGAAGCGTTCGAAGCAGCGTTTGGTGTCGCTGCCGTGCTCGCCGATCACGCCGAGCGCGGCACGTTCCGGCGATTCGGGGATCAACCAGTAAAAGTAGGGCGTGTCATCCGGCACGAACCAGACACGCGTGGTATCGGGAGGGCAGTCTTTCGGCAGCCGCACGATGGCTTGAACGAGGGGCACCGTTTCAACGGCGGGCCAGCCGGAAGCGCGCGCCACGCGGCTGGCGGCGCCGTCCGCGCCAACCACGCTGTCCGCGTGCCACTCCTCGCGCTTGCCGCCGGAGTCAACTTCGAGCCGCAAGCCGCGCGCATTGGGACCGATTCCCAGGAAACGCGTATCGAACGATAGTGTGGCGCCAGCTTGTTGAGCATCGCGGGCCAGCGCCGGAATCAGGCGCGAGCGTTCAATGATGAGGTCGGGCTTGGTCAGCGCGACCTGCGCGGAGCGGCCGTCCGTAAATAGCTCAAAACGGCGGATCTCGTTGATGATGCTTTCACTGGCGACGGCGCCCATTTGGGCGCGGAATTGATCCGTCACAATCAGCGTCCGAGGCGCAGGCTCGAATTGCGGCTTTGATTCCAGCACACGCACGCGTCGACCGCCGCGCGCCACAGTCGCGGCGGTAAAGAGCCCTGCGGCGGAGCCTCCAACAACGATAACTTCGCGGTCATCCCGTCCGAACAGGGGCTGTGCTTCCGTGTTTTCCACAGTTTCCGTGCTTTCCAAAGACGCGTGCCCCCCGTGACCTTTACTCATCAAGGTAACCACGCCAAAGATTTAACCTTCTTCCCGCTCGACCCGTGTGGGTCCGCTCAAGTGTGGGTGAGCGGGCGCCCGGTAAGTATAACGAATCCATTACCGGTGGCCAACTCGGGCAAAGATCAAGACCGTGATGGAGCACGCTTTCGAAATGGACGTTTGCCTTAGGAGGCGGGAGAAATATTGCCAGTCTGGCGTTCATAGGGCGCTCGCTCAAGATACACAACGCCCGCAAGAGTTACGCAGAGGGTCAGAGCCCCAACCAAGAAAGCCGCGCCCGTCGAGAGATAGCTGACGAGCACGGCTGCGCCGCCGCCGATGGCGCCGAGCAGATAGAGCGTCAAGACGGCGCCGCGGTGTCCCAGGCCAAGATTGGAAAGGCGATGAGCCGCGTGATCCTTGCCGGGCGTGGTGAAAGGCAACAGCCCGCGCCGTGAACGGGAAATCGTGACCAGCGTGGTATCGAAAATGGTCACGCCGAGGATTAGAACCGGAGCAAGCCACGCGGAGAGATGGCTGGCGTTCTCCATGCGCAGCTTTAGTGCCAGCGTGGCCATCAGGTAACCGAGAAACATGGCGCCGCCATCGCCCATGAATATCTTCGCGGGCTTAAAATTCCAACGGAGAAACCCGGTGGCGGCGCCGAGAACGGCGGCTGCCAGCACGGTAACCAGCGTCTGGCCGTTCAGGTAAGCGAGCATGGCGAAAAAAACAGAGGCCATGGCCGCGACGCCGGCGCATAGGCCGTCCATGTGGTCGAGGATGCTGAAGGAAGCGGTAATTCCCACGACCCAAAGAACGGTGAGAACGCCATCCAGGAGGTCCCCGCCGCGCCCGCTTGCCAACACACTGAAAACCTGCGCGCGAATTCCGCTAATCAGCAGGATCGCGGCCGCCAGCGGCATGCCCACAAACAGTTTGACTTGATGATGGAGCAGGCCTCGATCGTCGAGGATGCCAACACCCGCGACGAGCGTCGCGCCGATCAGGATGCCCACAATTTGGGCGCGTGCCGGTCCATTGAAGGCGAGGAGCACAGCGATTACCACGGCGGCGTACATCGCCACGCCGCCAAGGAGCGGGATCGGCGTAAGATGAACCTTGCGCGGCCCCGGCAAGTCAACCATTCCAAAGCGCAGAGCCAGGGCGCGCACAGGAACGACCAGCATTAGTGATGCAAATAGCGCAATGAAAAATGCGAGCAGGCCTGCGGCCATGCAACCTCGTCTATCAAGCGAGTCGAATCCAGCTAGGCCAAAGAGGGCGGTGACTCACATGATTCTCGCCGGGTTGGGGGTCCCGGCTCCCAAATCGAACTAAGAATGACTGCCCCACGCAGCCTTAACACCATACTGCGATTTTAGTTTCGCGGCAATCGGGATGATTTTTTGTGCGCGAGTCACTTGTGGGACGCCGGCTCAGCGTTCCGTCAACATTCGAGTGAAGATGCGCTTCACTTCCTCTTTGTCGCGCGTGGCGTAGTACCAGTCGACGGTGCGCTTGAGGCCTTCGCGGAAGAGAACTTTGGGTTCCCAGCCGAGAAGTCTCTTGGCGAGAGAATTGTCGGCCACACGGTTGAGCGGGCCGGTGGGCATATCCTTGCGGAGCTTGATCTCGGCTTTGTGTCCGGTGAATTCGCACACCATCTTGGCGCAGTCAATCACGCGGATTCGCTCCATCGTGCCGAGGTTTATCGCTGTGCCGTCGTGAATCTTCTCTCCGGCCAGAATCGTACCCTCAACGATGTCATCAATGTAAGTCCAGTTGCGAATTTGGGTGCCGTCGCCCCACACTTCGAAGGGGTTTTGGCCGAGGAATGCGCGGGCAATCATGGCGATGACCGCATGATTCTCCACGCCACGCGGGCCGTACACTGTGAAATACCGGCAAGAAACGGCTCCCATTCCATGTTCCTTCGCGTAAGCCTGCAAGGTGAATTCGCCCATCAACTTGGCCCAGCCATAGGTATTGTCGGCGTCGTTCGGGCCTTTGGTGAGGTCTTCCGTGAGATAGAGCTCCTTCTTCGTGTCCGATTGCAGAAAATTCGGATAGACGCAGCCGGAAGAGGCGAACACCACTTTTTTTACTTTGGCTTTGAGCGCTTCGGCAAAGACCAAGCCGTCCAGGAAAAAGTTCGAAGCTGGGCCTGCTTGGTGGAGATCCACGTAGCCGCGTCCGCCGTGGTCCGCGGCGAGATGGAAAACCGTGTCTACGCCCTGCATCGCTGCACGGGTCACGCCGGGTTCCCGCAAATCCGCCTGCAGGAAATCGACTTTGCCCGTCCCGAGATGTTGGCGAATGTTGCCGAGATGGCCGCTGCTCAGGTCGTCCACGATGCGAACTTTCTTCGCGCCACGCGCCAGCAATTGATCGGTGAGCGTCGACCCGATGAACGACGTTCCGCCGGTCACAAAAACAGTCTTTCCCGCCCAAAATCCATCCGCTGTCGTCACGCTGAAGTTGCCTCCTTGAATCTCGAATCAGCCGTCAGGTGTTCGATGATTTCCACGAATTTTTGCAATTCTTTCACTCTATCATAGTCAGGAGCAGCGGCTCGCGCCGCTTCGCCCATTGTCTTCAACTTTCTTGGGTCGGAAGAGAGAGCGCGAACGGCGCTCACAACCTCAGCCGGCCGGTCTGGATCCGCAGCGACGGCAAAGCCTCGCTGAATCCCCAGCGACACGGCGTCCGTTTCTCGCGGCGCCACTGCGACGATTGGTTTTCCCGCCGCCAGTATCCCGTACATTTTGCTGGGCACCACCACGCCCTCCAGGCCCCGCTTTATAGTAATGACGTGAGCATCGGCGGCCGCGAGCACCGACGGAATCTTGCTCACCGGGAAAAAATCCAGAAAGCGTATATTGCTGGAACCTGCAGCAGCCGCTTCGACCTGGGAGCGCTGCGCTCCGTCACCTACGAACACAAGTCCGACCCCATCGTTCGCAAGGTTGCGCGCCGCGGTGACCAGCGTATTCCAGGCGCCATAGAAGCCAAGGTTGCCGGCGTGCACAAGAACAAATGAAAAACCTCCACGAATCGCACGGACTACTTCGGGATCGGCGTCCCGAGGGGACGCATTCGGTGGGGGGATTTCGGTTCCGTCGCGAACGATCAGTACGCGGGCAGGTTCCACGCCTTTGGAAATAATGCGCGCGCGCATGTCGTTTCCGAGAACGATGACGCGCGTGGCCCGTCGCAGCGCCCAGCGATGGAGTTTTTCCCAGACCCTCGCAAGCATGCCGGGCTCAACGATAGAACCGCCCACGGCCATGTCCGGATACAGGTCTCGGATGTTGTAAACATACGGCCTGCGTTTCAACATAGCCACGATCGCGCCAACAATTCCTTGAAACGGAGGATCAGTCATTGCCACAACCACGTCACAGGTTACAAAGAGAGCGGGCGGAATCGCGAGCGCGACGTAGCTGAGATAATTCATCACGCGTTTTTTCATTTCGAAGCGCGGAAAGTCGGTCGAACCAGCGCGAATGATGCGTGCCAGGCCGGCAATTTCCGTTTGGTACGGCCGCCAAACGCGCCGTTCAGTGGGATCATAAGACGGCCGGCCACACAGCACCGTCACGCAATGTGAAATAGAAAGTGCTTCCACGACGCCTTGCCCCATCTTCGCAGTCGCGGAAGTGTCTGGCGGAAAATAAAGATTGAGCAGCAGGATGCGCACGAAAAGATTGTACAGAGTTCAGTAGCTGCGCGGGGCGCCGTCGCCCTGGCGATTTCAGGCAGGCTTCTTGAAGATCGGCGCAGCCGCGCGTGCCAACTCATGAGCGGTCGGCTTCTTCTTCGGCGGTTTCTTGACTTCGCGTTTTCCTCTGTCTTTGTTTCCCATGCTGGATAGATTGCCACAAATTGCTAGGCCTGGCTAGTGGCCGTTAATTTCAAGCTGGACGATTAGCACTTAAGCGCGCGAAATGAGGAAATCGCCGAGGACCATGGCATCCATCTGGGTGCGGAGGAAGCAGTCAATGGCCTCTTCCGGGCGGCAGACGATGGGCTCGTTGTCGTTGAAGGAGGTGTTGAGCACAACGGGCACGCCGGTGAGATCGCGGAAAGCGGAGATGAGTGCGTGATAGCGCGGATTGGCTTCGCGGGTGACGGTTTGCAGCCGACCCGTGCCGTCGACGTGCGTCGGCGCCGGAATCTTGTCGCGTTTTTCCGGACGCACGGCGTAGGCTAGGGTCATAAAGGGTGACGGGTGCGACTTCTCAAAATATTCCCCGATGTTTTCCGCGAGGATGGAAGGCGCAAACGGGCGGAAAATTTCCCGGTGCTTGATCCGGCGGTTGAGAATTTCCTTCATTTCCGCACGCCGAGGGTCGGCGACGATGCTTCGGTTGCCAAGCGCGCGCGGGCCCCATTCCGCGCGGCCCTGGAACCAGCCAAGAATTTTCCCATCCGCGATGATCGTAGCCGCGCGCCGCAATAGTTCTTCTTCCGGCAGTTCGGCGATGGAATACCCACGGTGTGCCAGGCCGTTGGAATCCATGGCGCGGCGAATCTCTTCGCACGAATAACCCGGCCCCCAGTAAGCGTGGTCCATCACAAAGGAGCGCGGCTTGCCGAGCTTCTGGTGCCACACGTAATACGCGGCGCCGACCGCCAAGCCTGCGTCCCCAGCCGCCGGATGAACGTAAACTTGCTCGAATGGCGTCGAATCAAAAATTTTCCCGTTCGCCACGCAATTGAAAGCTACGCCGCCGGCGAGACAAACGGCTTTGAGCCCCGTTTGCTCGCCAAGTTTTTTCAACATGCCGAGATAAACCTCCTCGAGCCGCACTTGCAGCGAACAAGCCAGATTGCGGTGCCGCTCCTCCAGCACTTCTTCTGCAGTACGAATCGGCCCCAGGCGCTTCTCCATTTCATCTGAGAACATTTTGCCGAGCGTCGGCGTCTTGTCCGCTTCGGCCCAGGACATCTCCGGGCCGGTGCGGTGATGCAAGAAGTAATCAAGCCCCAGGCGAAAACCATTTCCGTTGGAGCGGCTATCAAATCGCAAAATGTCGCGGAAAGCGTCCATTTGTTCCGAGTGGCCGTAAGCGGCGAGTCCCATGACTTTGTATTCGTCGCCGAATTTCAGGAAGCCTAGATATTGCGTCACCGCGGTGTAAAACAGTCCCAGCGAATGCGGAAAAGGCACCGCGCCATCAATGTCCATACGGTTGCCAGCACCGGCGCCCCACATGGTGCTGGCAAAATCACCGAGTCCATCAGCAGAGAGCAGCGCGGCGCGCTCGAAAGGAGAAACGAAAAAACTGCTCGCCAGATGCGCCTGGTGATGTTCGATGCGGTGAAATTTTGCTCCAAGCTTCTTGGGATCGGCATCAAAGGCCGCCGCCAGCGTTTCCGGAATACCCGCGAATTTCGTGAGAACTTTGAGGCGCTCCCGCGCGAACGATGGCATGCGCAGCGCGTAAAAAAGTTTTGTACCCAGCCTCGCGTATGGATTTCGCGGTACGGCAACGTGATCGATGTCCGACAAAGTGAGGCCCGCTTCCTTTAGGCAATAGTGGATCGCCTGTGCAGGAAATCCTGCGGCATACTTCACGCGATTGAAGCGTTCCTCCTCGACCGCCGCGATCAGCCGGCCGTCGCAGACAATCGCCGCCGAAGCGTTCCCATGGTACGCATTGATCCCCAGAATGTTCATCGCGTAATTTGTCAGTGTACCTCAGCCCAAGATTATGCGGCGAGGTGCCGGCGACACCACTCGTTCAGCACATACAAGGACCATGGGCGCGACCAGCTGGTTTTCCCGGCAAGAAAATCCGTCCAGACCGAGCGAGCGCCCCTCGGCCGAAGGTAAGGCGCCAGCAACAGCGCAGGGTCAGCGAAACTTACTTCCATTCGGGCGCGCAGCGGCCCGCGCAACCATTCCTCCCACGGCAGGGTAAAAGTTCGCTTCCGCTGCCCCAGAATTTCCCACGGCAGCAAATCGCCGAGTGCTTCTATCAGCAGCGCCTTTTGCGCTCCGGGACGGCGGCGTGCCGCCTCCGGCAGCGAGCCGATGAATTCCACCAGAGGAGTATCGAGGAGCGGCACGCGAACCTCCAGCGATCGCGCCATGCTCACGGAATCCGTGTCGCGCAGCAGCGTGCTGACCATATAATTGCGCATCTCCAGCCAGGAAACTCCGGCAACCGGCTCGAGCTTGCGCGCTTCATCCGCCGTCCGCTCGAGCCAGCCGAGCC
>Ga0210402_10005454_pt1 | contig 11382 bp, 10 predicted proteins | sample IncBWC7MmetaG_FD_161055 | JGI IMG/M metagenome (GOLD analysis project Ga0210402, IMG submission 161055) | Forest soil microbial communities from Barre Woods Harvard Forest LTER site, Petersham, Massachusetts, United States - Inc-BW-C-7-M | ecosystem: Environmental > Terrestrial > Soil >... | reverse complement strand
CAAGGGCAAACTCACCTCCCGCACCCGCAACGGCTATTTCGCCCCAGGCCAGGCCGCCGCTTCGAACGACGCACCAACCGTAACCACCGCCGCCGCCCGCTAACTGCCCCAACTAAACGCCAATTTAAAGTAACGTTGTCATTCCGAGCGAAGCGAGGAATCTGCGTTTCTTTCTGCCGCTTCTGCGTAGCGCCGGCATCCTTGCCGGCTTCCGACGACAAACGGCAAACAAAGAACCCAGAAGTTCCAACTTATTACTTACAACCTATTACTTAAAACTTTCGAAATCAGCTCTTCTTCAAGTCAATCCCGCCATTCGTCGTCGCCACTCGCAACTCGCGCCCGCCCCCGCCCACCGTTCCCGAAAGGTCCTTCGAACTGAAGTTCCCCTGCACCGTCACCGGAAAATCGGTGTGTACGCCTCCGTTGGTCGTCGAAGCTCTGACCGTAAACTCCGCCGCCGCCGGCAGCGTCACATTCACGCTCCCATTGGTTGTCGTCAACTCAAGCTGGCCTTCCCATTTCGCATTACCCATCGCCACCCGCACCCCGCCGTTGGTGGTCCGCGCCGACGCCCATTCGCTCGTTGACACTTCCACATTCCCATTCGTCGTCGCCGCTTTCACCACGCTGTTCAGGTCATGCCCGTGCACTCCGCCGTTGGTCGTCAACGCGGTCAGCCGCACTCCTCGCGGCACCTTCACCTCGAAATCGATCTTGGCGCGATGCCCGTGCCAGTTCCAGTTCCAGTTCCAGTGATCCGATTCCGATGACACTCCGCCGCGATGGCAGCGCCCCGGCGTTTTATCCTTCGCGTACACCGCGCAAATCGTCACCCCGTCCGAATATTCCACAACCTCGATAAAGAATTCGTTTTCACCGCCCTCGTGCTTGGTTCCTCCCACCTCTGCCGCGCCGCCCGTGGCGCTGCTGGCATCGATGTTTCCATTCGTGTTGATGACTTCCAGCGTCTGGCCTTCTTTCAGGTTTCCCTGCCAGTGAAAATCATTCTCGGTGAATACCGTCCGCTTCTCGTTCTGTGCCCGCGCCGGCGTTCCGCTTACCACAACGATCAGCGCCAAAATCACCGCACCCGCCATCCCGGCCGTTCGAAAACTTCCACCAAAACGTGGCCCTTCAACTTTTTCCATCTTCTTCATATCCAACCCCTTCCGTTCTCCGGCCAGCCATTCCGCCCGCCGAAACCACTGAATTATACGTCTGAATCTCTTCCGGTTGCCCTTGCACGTTTCGACGTCCGCCCTATTTGTTTCGTCGTATCCTTTGCTACCCGCATTTCATCCATAATTTCAGTCCCGCCCAAAATTTGCCAGAGGAGGCCTCGCTCATGGAACCCCGCATCGCCTACACCAAATATTCGCCCAACGCCCTTCACGCCATGTACGCTCTCGAAAAGCATCTCAAATCCTCGACCATCGAAGAAAAGCTTCTGCACCTCATCAAACTCCGCGCCTCGCAAATCAACGGCTGCGCCTATTGCATTGACATGCATTCCATCGACGCCCGCGCCCTCGGCGACACCGAACAGCGCCTCTACGCGTTGAACGCCTGGCGCGAAACTCCGTTCTTCACCTCGCGCGAACGCGCCGCCCTGGAATGGACCGAGGCCCTCACCCTCGTCTCGCAAACACACGTTCCTGATGATGTATACGAAGCCGCGCGCAAAGAGTTCAATGAAAACGAATTGGTCGACCTGACCTACGCCGTCGCCACCATCAACGCCTGGAACCGGCTCGCCATCTCCATGCGCGCCGTCCCCGGACAATACCACCCAGCCGCACGCCAAGCCGCCGCCACCTAGTTGTGGTCGCGGTTCTCGACTCTGATTTTGATTCTGGTGTTCATTCCCGTAGGGGCACGGCATGCCGTGCCCGCTCTTCGCGTCGTAACGTCACCCCCGCGAGCCGGCGTCCACGCCGATACCATTTCTTATTTTTCTTCGTTAAGCCCGCGCCCCCACCAACTCCTCGCGCTCCCTTAACAGCATCAGCCACCGCTCCAGTTTGCCGCGGTCTTCCGCATCCATGGACACGATCGCCACGCCCATTCCTTCTCCCGGAATCACGCTCCGCACGTTCGCCCGCACCCGCACGTACCCGCGCGGCGTCACGATCAGCATCTGTAGCGTGCTTCCTTTTTTCGGGGGATTCTTGGTTTGGATAAACAGCCCACCCAGCGCGATGGTCGTCACTCGCGATACTTCTTTTTGCTCGGACGTTTTCCAGGCCACCACGGCGGAGCGCGGCGCCTTCATACGCGGATATCTTCGCTTGATCGTGCTTTCCGCCATCGTCGTGGCTGACCCGTACCTCAAAGATACGCCCGCCACGCGCGTCGTAGCTCCCAAGCTACGTACTCGCCACCGTCCTTCGGTACAGGCCCCCATTTCCCGGCCGTTCCGCCTCGCCTTTCGTAGTGCCGGGCTTTAGCCCGGCTCTTGGACTGCGGCGGCTTGCCGCCGCTTTTCCGGCGAGCTCAAAGCGCCGTAGGCGCGGCACATCCATTCACAAACGTCACACCACCGCCACCATCCTGCTCCCCGCCGTCCCCGCGCGTTTCCACGCACTCTCAATCTCGGGCATCGCAACCCGCTCCGTCTCGATCCGCAACTCCCCTCGCGCCCCGCGTTCCATCACCTGCTTCATCGCATCCACCAGAACTTCGAACGGCGGAATTCCGCCCGTCCCCAAAATCGTTACCGGCGCGCTTCGCAGCACCGCCGCCGGCAAGGTAATCTTCGCTCCCGCGCTCTCGCCCACCTGCACCAGCCGCGTCTCTCGCGTCGCCGCCGCAAATTCCGTCTTGCTGAGTACCGCCAGCAGCGCCTCCGTCGGTTCTCCCCACAAATAATCCAGAATCACGTCAAATCCCGCTTCTCCCATTTCGCTCACAAACGCATCGCGCAGCAGCTCCGCCGACTGGTCCAGCTGAATCGTCGCATCCGCGCCCAAATCTCCCAGCCGCGCCAGCACCTTTTCATTGCGTCCAACTCCCACCACCCGCTTCGCTCCCAGCAACTTCGCAATCTGTACCGCCAGTTGCCCGGTCACTCCCGTCGCGCCCAAAATCAGCACCGTTTCGCCCGCCGCCAATTTCGCCCGGTGCGTCAACGACAACCACGCCGAAACTCCCGGATTCGCCAGCGCCGCCGCGGTCTCATCTTCAATTTCCACTGGCAGTGGAAAGCAAAACGCTCGCGGCACCACCGTCAACTCCGCCATCGCTCCAAATGGTCTTCGACATCCCCCAAAAAATACCCGCGTCCCATCCGGCAGCGTTCCTACTCCATCCGTCCCGCAAATCACAGGCAAATCTTCTTCCCGCGGACTGGCATAGTGCTCCCCACTCGCCAGTTGCTTGTCCACCGGCTTCAACGCAACCGCCCGCACCCGCACTACCGCCTCGCCCTCGCCCGCCTCCGGCTCTTCAAACTCCTGCCACACCGGCGCCTTCCCGATCTCCCACAACACCGCTGCTTTCATCCCTCCTCCCTCCGATCTAAACGCGCCTTATCGTAGCTCAGTTCCGTTCGACGGTTTCGACTTTGTAGTGGCCGGTCTTCAGACCGGTGATTTTGAATTATTCTTGTCGCGTGTTGCGTTAGCTCTAGATGCGGCAGCCTCTTGATGCGCACACTTTGCAGGAGCATAAGTTTGACGCAACCTGAGGGCCCAGTAGACTCCCTAGTCAGACTGAGGTATTACAGCGTCATGGAACTTCAATGGAATTCTCCCATCGTCCAAATTTTCTTTGCTTTGCTCCTGGCCATTCTTCCGCTCACCATTTCGGAGATTCCGGTGATGTGGAAATGCGTATTGTGGGCGCTGGCCTGGGGAATAATGCTTCACTTCGGCCATACCTTTATTCCCGGCGTCGCAAGACTTCCCATTGCAGTCAAAACTTCACTTGCGATTGGCCTGAGCGCCTTTCTAGTAGCTGCTGCTTACATCCCCGTCTTCGAGATTTGGCGAGAAGAAAAGGCCGCGGTATTAGAAGGCGATCTTCTTGGCGGGGAAAAAGGCGAGATATTGCCGGACAGTGTGCCTCCATGGGTCCAAATTAGTGATTCCGCCGCGACGTTTATGATGCTTCCACCGAAGGCAGGACAACCGCTACAACCATATTTCGACCCTTTTCATGATGATGCAGAATTCAGAGTAGAGGGTGGCAAAGAAGCCCCATTAATTAGCACGATCGTGAGGGACCGCTCGGGAAACATGGTAGTCGAAATAAAGCGGAATCACTGGAGAGTCTACCCTCCATATTGTTCGGACAAAAACTATACGCAAGTGGCATTTGAAGTTAAGGATAATTCAGGGCATGTATTACTCCAGATTAAATTCATCCCCAATCCCGGCGTTCGCGTTCAGGTCCAAGGCGAGTGGTGGAGCAATGAAAACAGGGGAGTGCGAATTCTGAAAGCGAAAGATGGCCAAGGTTACGTGATACCACTAGTTCCCGGCAACCAACATAACGATGAGTTGATAAAGCCGATTTTCAAATATTCGAGCAAGCATCATTGGGGCGAGTTTGATACCCATTGAGCTGCATTCCGACTTCACCCGCCGAATTTCAGCGCCGCGTCCTGCAATTTCTCCGTACTAGCACCGACAACTAGCCCTTCGGCCACCCGCACCAAAACTGTACTCAACCTGCCCCTCAGACCAGTAGACTGAACGTAATTCATTTGTCAATCTGCTGAATGGCCGCGCCCAAAGGACCGCCGCCAACAAAGCCAGCCATGTCCCCCGAGCCCCTCTCGCCCTCCGCTAACTGCCGCCACACCATGCTCTCGCCAAGACGCCTGGTCTCCCGCGCAGCCTTCCTGGGATCGCCGATCTCCATATCGGCGCTTTTTCGCCGCCTCCGCCTACTACTCGCTAGTCACCACTCACTAACCACTTTCTTTTCACAAGCTTACGCAAGTTTGTATTTCTTAAAAAAGTTAACTCGCCTGTTTTCAATGCGTTCGGAACACTTGAGAGCAAAACACCGGGGTGGGTATACCTCGGCCCTCCGCAGAGACTCAGAAAAGTCGATCCTGGAAAGTCCAATTCAGAAAGGAAGTCACGTCGCACCATGTCGAAGCCAGTCGTAGCACCCATCGCACCGCAGTCCCGCTGCTCCCATCGCTTTCCCGCCAGCGGCCATCAGTGCCGTCTCCTCGCAGCTGACCCGCAATCCGGTCTCTGCGCTCATCACCTCGCCAAGAAAAAGGCTCTGCAAAAGGACGCCGACTTTTTCTACCCGCTCATGCAGCGCGAGAATCGCTTTCAGACCGCCGAGTCCATCAACTCTTCGCTTAATCATTTATACGATCTGCTCGCGCGCGACCGCATCTCCGTTCGCCGCGCCTCGGCTCTCGCCTACATCAGCAGCCTGCTCCTCCGCACCCTCCCAGCCATCGACCGCGACCAGTCCCTCGGCGTCACCGACGAATGCCCCAACCCGTGCACCAAGCCTCTGCCCACTTCCGTTCACACAGTTCCCGCACCAGCGAACTCCGCGCCTACAATCTCAGCACCCGCAGACTCCAACGTCATAGACTTGGCGCCCGCCGACTCGAAGCCGGCAGACTCGAAGGCTGAAAATTCCACTCCTGAAGACTCCAAGCCCGAGGACTCCAAGCCCGAGGACTCCGCGCCCCCACCCGACCTGGTCAACTAACCCGCATGACGTTCTTGAATATTCCCGTAGGGGCACGGCATGCCGTGCCCGCTTTACGGTAGCAACGAAGGAATGTGTCGTGCACGATGAAGAATACGAATGATCCGCAGCGGCGTAGTCGCGGGATCATAGACGATGAAATAGTTTGGAAACGCCGGCACCAGCCAGAAGCGCACCGGCAATATCGTGAGGTCTTCGCGCGTTACACCGGCGAATGGCGATTTCGCCAGCGTCTCGCAGGCCGCGATAATCGCCGCTTCAACACGATCCGCAGACTCGGGACTTTCTTGTGCGATGTAGCTCCAGACTTCGAAGAGGTCGTCTACTGCTTGAGGAGTGAACTGATAGCGGGTCATGCTTTGCGGCGGTCGGACAGCCAGGACGTCTTTCGCTCGTCCATCAGCCGCCGAACGGAATCTGAATCTGTAAGTTCGCCTCGCTGCGCGGCGGCATATCCTTCTTCAATTTTCGCTCCGATTTCCGTGCGATTTTCGGCAAGCCACGCTTCCTGCTCGTGCAGCATGGAAACGGCGCGCTCTACAAATTCATCCGCGCTCTGGTACGGCCCGCGCTGCACGTCTTCCTCGATCAGTTTTTCAATTTCTGGACGAAGGCGAATATTCATATGGTCAGTCTACTCCATCTTCCCAAACGAGCAAGAGTCACTGGTTGCTTGTCGCTGCCCGCCCTCCACTCTCCAACTCAGCCAGAAAACTCGCGCCGTACACAATCTTTCCGCCAAAATTTTCCGCAACGGTCTGGCCCATGTCCGCCAGTGTCGAGCGAACCCCGAGATTGGGTGGGGCACCCGAAGAGAGAGACGGCGAGTACGCAAGAATCGGCACATACTCGCGCGAATGGTCGGTGGTCTCCCAGCGCGGATCGGGATCGCAGCCATGATCGGCAGTGATCATCAACAGATCGTTGCTCGACATCAGTCGCAAAAAATCGCCCAGCAGCGCGTCGAACTCTTCCAGCGATTTCGCGAATCCTTCCACATCTTTGCGATGGCCGTACAACATGTCGAAATCCACCAGGTTGGCGAAAATCAATCCGTCCGGCCGCTCGCGCACGGCCGCGGTCAGTTTTTCCATTCCATCCACATTCGATTTGGTGGTCACGTATTGCTCAACGCCGCGCCCGTTATAAATATCGTGAATTTTCCCGATGCCGAATACCGGCACGCTTTTTTCCGCCAGCACGTCCATCAGCATCGGCTTTGGCGGGTCTACCGCGTAATCATGCCGTCGCGTCGTCCGCACAAAATGGCCCGGCGCTCCGGCAAATGGCCGCGCAATCACTCGCCCCACGCGATGCGGACCATCCAGAATTTCCCGCGCAATGGCGCACATGCGATAGAGCTCTTCAATCGGAATCACGTCTTCATGCGTGGCGATCTGAAAAACGCTGTCGCCCGAGGTGTAAACAATCGGCTTGCCGGTGCGGACGTGCTCTTCGCCCAGCTCTTTAATAATTTCGGTGCCCGAGGCCGGCTTGTTGCCAATCGTTTTTCGTCCAATTCGTTTCTCGAACTCGTTAATAATTTCCGGCGGGAATCCGTGCTTGTACACCGGAAAAGCCTGAGCCAGCCAGACCCCGGCCATTTCCCAGTGCCCAGTGGTGGTATCTTTCCCCGGCGAGTGCGTCGCGCCTTTTCCGTAAGCACCGAGCGGCTTTGCGGCGGGAGTCAGATGCGCGAGCGGCGCAATGTTCGCCAGTCCCAGCGACACCAGATTCGGCACGTGCAGCGGCCGCGATTCCGCAATGTGACCGAGCGTATTTCTTCCGACGTCGCCATACTCCGCGGCATCCGGCAATTCGCCGATGCCAACGCTGTCCAGAACAATCCAGATCACCCGACGAAAACCCGCCATAAATCCGCTCCAAAGCCGAATATCCTGCGCTTCTCCGCGACGATAGCACATCTCGCAACCAGCCGTCGTTTCGCCGCTTTCCGTCAACTTGTGCTAAATTCCACCCACCTGAACTATTTTCGTTTTTTATGCGTAATAGAGAGTGTGGAGGTACGCCATGCCTCAGGACGTCCGGCAGCCCAAGACATCGCTGGTGATGCCCATTCTGCTCATCACGCTGGGCGTGCTTTTTCTTTTAGCCAACTGGTATCCCGGATTCGAGCCTTACCACGTCCTGCGAAACTATTGGCCGTTGATCCTGATTCTGGTGGGCCTGGGAAAAATTTGGGATTCGTCACGCAATCGCGCCGCGGGCCAGCAATCCACGGGAATCGCCATCGGCTCAACCCTCGGCGTGGTTGGCTTTGTGCTGGTGATGGTAATTCTTCTGGCTCATTTCCAGAAAACTCGCCGCCACAACGATAACGGCGGCAGCTTCCCGAATCACACCGAGCAGGTGATTGATCTTCAGGACGCTAAATCAGTTTCCGCCACGTTGCGTATGGGAGCGGGGCAGATGAATGTCAGCGGCGGCTCCGGTCATCTTATGAATGCTGATTTTCATTTCGATCGCCAGTTCGACAACCCCACCGTGGACTATCACGTCTCCGGCGGCAAAGGCATCCTCGACGTAAATCAGGAAAGCGGCCACATCAATTTCGGGCCGTCCGACAATACCTGGGACTTGAACCTAAGCGATGACGTTCCGATGGATCTGCGCGTCGAGATGGGGGCCGGGCAAGGAAATCTCAAACTACACGGGATGGACGTCACCGAAGTCGAATTGCAAATCGGAGCGGGGCAGGTTGTGCTGGACTTAACCGGGCCGCGCAAATCGGATTTGACTGTTTCCGTTAAAGGCGGAGTTGGGCAGGCCACGATTCGCCTGCCGAAAGATGTTGGCGTGACGGCCCACGCTTCGGGCGGAATTGGCTCGATTCGAACGGCCGGTCTGCACGACAATGACGGCGAATACCGCAACGACGCCTATGGAAAATCGCCGCATAAAATCAGGGTTGACGTGCAGGGCGGCATCGGCGAAATCGAGCTGATTCAGGAACCGTAAACCAGTGCTGCTTTTAATTGGGAAAAACGCCGATTTGCGGCGCGTTTCTGCTCGCAGTATAATTTGAAGTTTAGACAGTGCCCGCTGGACGCGCTGTCTGAGCTTCCCCTTGGCAAAACACGAAACCTTACCCGAGGCCGTACCCGGCCAGTTGGATCAGGAGACGCTGCGGGTCCGCGGCGCCCGGGTCCACAACCTGAAAAATATTTCGGTCGAGATTCCGCACAACGCCATCACCGTGGTCAGCGGAGTCAGCGGCTCCGGCAAATCCTCGCTGGCGTTCGATACGATCTATGCGGAAGGGCAGCGGCGGTACGTGGAGTCGCTCTCCGCGTATGCGCGGCAGTTTCTGGAGCGCATGGAAAAACCGGACGTCGATGAAATTTCCGGCATCGCTCCCGCGGTTGCGATTCGCCAGAAAAACAGCACGCGCAATCCGCGCTCCACGGTTGCGACTTCGACGGAAATTTACGATTACCTGCGATTATTTTTTGCGCGCTGCGGACAAACGTTTTGCATCAAGTGCGGCGTGGAAGTTCGCAAAGATTCGCCGGATGCGATTGCGGCGAAAGTGTTGTCGGCGGGAAATGGCCGCAGATTTTATGTGCTGTATCAACTGCGAATCGCTGCACCGCAACCTGCTGCGAAACCGCGTAAGACTGAGGGGAAAAAGAATAAGGCGCCCGCAGCAGATCAGTTGCGGCTGGCGCTGCTGGATTTGCAGAAGCGCGGATTCAATCGCTTGTACCAGGATGGCAAGGTACACGAATTTATTTCGCCGGAATCGCTGCTGGATGTTGATTTCAAAAAACCGGTTTACGTTTTGGTGGATCGGCTGGCGGTGAGCGAGGAGGCAAAATCGCGGCTGGTTGATTCGGTGGAAATTTGTTATCGCGAAGGGCAGGGCGAAGCGATCGTCGAGTTTGTTGCCGATGCGAACGGCGGGTCTTCAGTCTCCGCGCCGGCGGCGCAGGGTAAAGCGGAGCGGATGAACTTCAACGAGCGGTTCGAATGCAAGAATGACGGAACGATTTATCAGGAGCCGGAGCCGCGGCTGTTTTCGTTCAACAATCCTTATGGAGCGTGCCCGCGCTGCCAGGGATTCGGCAACACCGTTGATTTCGATTTGAATCTGGTGGTGCCCGATCCGAGCAAAACCTTGGATGACGGAGCGATCGAGCCGTGGACCAAGCCTCGTTTTCGCAACCTACTGAATGAAATGAAAGTGTGGGCAAAAGCGCAGGGAATTCCGACCAATGTTCCGTGGCGGCAACTGAAAGAGGAAGACCGGCGAAAGGTTCTGGAAGGCGATCCGAAAAACGACTACGACGGGGTGAAGGGATTTTTCGCGTGGCTGGAGCGGAAAAAATACAAGCTGCATGTGCGGGTATTTCTGAGCCGTTACAGGGGCTACGCGACGTGCTCGGAGTGTAATGGCACGCGACTGCGGCCGGAAGCGCGCGCGGTGCGGGTTGCCGACCGGACCATCACCGACATTTGCAAATTGACGGTGAAAGAAGCGCGAGTATTTTTTGCGGAATTGCAGTTGAGCGAAGCGCAAGCCAAGGTCGCAGACCGGATCTTGGAAGAGATTCGATCGCGTTTGCAATTTCTGGATGAAGTGGGATTGGATTATTTGTCGCTGGACCGTTTGACGTCGACCCTTTCAGGCGGAGAATCGCAACGAATTCAATTGGCGACTTCGCTGGGATCGCATTTGGTTGGGGCGTTGTATGTATTGGATGAGCCATCGATTGGATTGCACCCGCGCGATACTCACCGCTTGATCGAGATTTTGAAATCGCTGCGCGATCTCGGCAATACGGTGCTGGTGGTGGAGCATGACCCGGACACGATCGCCGCAGCGGACCGGGTGATTGATCTTGGACCAGGAGCCGGTGAACTTGGCGGCAAGCTGTTGTTCGCGGGAACGTACGATGAAATTCTGAAGGATCCGAAGTCAATCACCGGTCGCTATTTAAGCGGTGAAATGCGGATTCCGGTGCCAAACACGAGGCACAAGACCGCGGGGAAATTCCTGCGGCTGTACGGCGCGACGCTGCACAACCTGAAAAATGTAGACGCGATGATTCCGCTGGGGATGCTGACGGTGGTGACGGGAGTGAGCGGATCGGGAAAATCCACGCTGGTGCACGATGTGGTGTACAAGGCGCTGCTGGCGAAGAAGAGTGGCGGAACGGAAAAAGAATTCTGCGACCGGCTGGACGGCGACTACCAGGTGAGAGAAGTGGTGATCGTGGACCAGTCGCCGATTGGACGGACGCCGCGTTCGAATCCGGCGACGTACTTGAAGGCGTTCGACGCGATTCGCGAAGCGTTTGCGGATACGCCGGACGCCAAGCGGCGCGGCTATACGGCGGGACATTTTTCGTTTAACGTTCCGGGCGGACGCTGCGAAACATGCCAGGGCGACGGAACGGTGACCGTGGAGATGCAATTTCTGGCGGACGTGGAGTTGATTTGCGAGGAGTGCCGGGGAACGCGATTCAAAAGCAGCGTGCTGGAAGTGCAATATCGCGGGAAAAATGTGCACGACGTGTTGGGAATGACGGTGCGCGAGGCGCTGGCGTTTTTTGTGAACGTGCCGAAAATTACCTCGAAGCTGCGGATTATGAACGAGATTGGGTTGGGTTATTTGAGGCTGGGACAATCGGGAACCACGCTATCTGGCGGCGAAGCGCAGAGATTGAAACT
>Ga0210402_10005453_pt1 | contig 11383 bp, 9 predicted proteins | sample IncBWC7MmetaG_FD_161055 | JGI IMG/M metagenome (GOLD analysis project Ga0210402, IMG submission 161055) | Forest soil microbial communities from Barre Woods Harvard Forest LTER site, Petersham, Massachusetts, United States - Inc-BW-C-7-M | ecosystem: Environmental > Terrestrial > Soil >... | reverse complement strand
CGTGACAAGAGCGGCGCCCCGACCCGTTGCTCAAGCGCGCGAATGGTCTGGCTGATCGCCGACGGAGTGACACCCAATTGTCGTGCAGCCGCCCGAAACCCGCGCAGCTCAGCAACGGCGACAAATACCACGAGCCCATCAAGATGAGCCCGTTGGATTGGTAAGGACACCTGAACACCCTGTATCAAAAGCAGCGAATTGTTAAGCAGTGTACCTCGGCCTAAATGCGCTTCACAACCTCATTCGAGCGCGTGGAGAATTGCAATGACGCCGAAACAAGTCGCACTGGTTCAGGACAGTTTTGCCAAGGTTGCACTGACTTCGGAAGCCGCGGCCGTGCTGTTTTATGATCGTCTGTTCGAAATCGCCCCGCAGATGAAGGCAATGTTTCCCGACGATATGATCGAGCAGCGCCGCAAGCTGATGGCAATGCTGGCCGGGGTGGTGAAAGGTCTTGCCAATCTCGAACAGGTTTTGCCGACCGCCGGCGCACTGGCAAAGCGGCATGTCAGCTACGGTGCGAAGGCGGAGCACTATCCGGTGGTCGGCGCCGCGTTGCTGTGGACGCTGGAGAAGGGTCTGGGGGATGGCTGGACGCCGGAAGTGGCGGATGCGTGGGGCACCGCTTATGGCACGCTGTCCGGCTACATGATTTCCGAAGCATATGGTCGCAGTCAGGCGCCGAGTAAGGATGTCTCGTGAGCGAGCCGCTGGCCATCGTCGGTAACGGAATGGCCGCGGCGCGACTGGTCGACGAGCTGACCGGATGCGCGCTCGCTCGCCATGCCATCCGGCGATCGGCGATGAGCCGCGGCTCGCATACAATTGCGTGCTGATGAAGTCGTAATGCGGCTTCAGCTCAGCAAACAGCTTTTGCTGATTGACTCGGGTGCGCGTGGCGAGGTTATCGGACACGATGCTCCCTTTTACAGAGTCGAATTCAATCGGCCGGCTCGGCCGATGTGAATACGAGCATATTTGTTATGGAGGCGGTTTACCGGAATGTTTCCTGTCCTAGGACATCGGTTACAGTTCGCGCGTGATTTCTGTTGCTGCTGGAAGCCGGCGACAGCGAGAATGCATCCAGTGCTGCGGCTCGCGGCCAATAGCTCAATCTAAATAGCGAGCGTAACTGGGGCTTTTATGCAGAGCCGAAGCCCATCTCGTGCCGGCAAGGCCTCGCGAGCCGTGCACATGCGGGCAATAGCCTTCGCGGCGTTCTGCTAGCGGATTCAACGTCCGCCTGCGCCAATGGCGCCTTTCAGCTGCCAATCGCCGGACCGCCAGCGAAATAGCAGGAATCTTCACGAACGGCCGCCTGCCTCTCTCCAAATTACAGAGCATCACGCGCACACGATTGACTGCGCGAGACTGCATCCTGAGGAGATGAAAATGGCAGAGTTATTGGAACACGGACTATCGTTTACTGAGCAAAAGCCCAGCGGTTCGTGTCAGCTGGGTAAGCGCGCCGTCGTCATTGGAGCCGGCATCGGCGGCCTGGCGACGGCCGGCGCCTTGGCCCCGTATTTCGAGCAGGTCGACATCCTGGAGCGCGACCGGCTGGCGGCGACCGCGGGATCGCGCTCCGGCACGCCGCAGGATCGGCACCCGCACGGCCTGCTGGCCGGCGGCCTGCGCGCGCTCGATCAAATTTTCCCCGGTTTCAAGCAGAATCTCGCCGCAGCCGGCGCCGTCCCGGTCGGGTTCGCGCGCGACGTTCAATTCGAGCGGCCCGATGTCGGCGCGCTGCCGAAGCGGGATTTCGGAATATCGATGCTATGCGCAACGCGGCCGGCGATCGAGCTGGTGCTGCGGCGCCAGGCCGAGGCGATCGCGAACATCACGCTGCGGCCGGCGGCGCGGGTAACCGGGATCGTCCCGGCGGCCGACGGCGCGGGCGTGCGCGGGATTCGCTTTGTAAACGGCTCGGGAGGCTCGGAAATGCTCGACGCCGATCTGGTGGTCGACGCGTCCGGTCGCGGTGCTCCGACCCTGACATTGTTCGACGCCTTGGGCTGGGACCGGCCGCAGATGACAGAGATCGGCGTCGATATCAGTTACGCAACGGTCGTGGTCGAGATAGCTCCGGGCGCGACAGCAGACTGGAAGCTCGTGCTGACCCTGCCCGACCCGCCGCACGGCCTGTTCCACGCGGTCATGGCGCCGACTGAGGACGGCCGCTGGATCATCGCGATCGCCGACCATAGCGCGACGGCGTGGATAGAGACCTGGGACGCCTTTCTCGACGCATCCCGCTCATTGATCACGCCGACGGTGTACCACGCGCTGCGTTACGCTCAGCCGCCTGAGGGCATTCGCCACTATCGCTTCCCTGTGAGCACCTGGAAGCATTTCGAACGGTTACCCCGCCTGCCCCGCGGCGTATTGCCGGTCGCCGACTCGTTCTGCCGGTTCAACCCGATCCACGCCCAGGGCATGTCGTCCGCCGCCAAGCAGGCTCGCCTTCTGCAGGATGTGCTGTCCCGGGCGGCGGCGGACCCGGATCCCATCGCGGCCGCGCAGGCGCGGTTCATGACAGAGGTCGCCTCGGTGCTCGAGACCCCTTGGATCATGTCGACGAGCGCCGACCTCGCTTTCCCACAGACGCGCGGCGAACGGCCCAACAACTTCGCGGAGGCGCAACGGTTCGAGGCTGCCCTTTTCCGCGCTGCGGTTGCTGATCCTGTCGTCCATCGCGCGATGATAGAAGTCGCCCAGCTGCTGAAGTCACACCATCGGCTGCATGAGCCGGACATCCTGCGTCGTATCGAGGGGGTGTCAACCAAGGCCGCCGCCTGAAAGACCGGCGCGGCCTGTTTCGATTTCGGATTTCAACTCCAAGGAGTAACTACCATGACCCACAGGGGCTTCTCACACCTCGGCCTTTCGACCCTCGACCTCGACAAGACCCGCGCGTTCTACGAGGGCGTGCTGGGTTTCAAGCCGGTTGGCGCCGACACGATAACGATCGAAGAAGGCGGTCACCTGGGGGACGTTAGATAAGATGGATAGCATCTCGACACGTATGACAGAGCGCTTCGGCTGCCGCCATCCTTTCGCCAGTGCCGGCATGGCCTTTGCCGGCGGTACTGCCTACCTCGCCCTCGGGGTCTGCGCCGGCGGCGGGATCGGAGCTATCGGCGTGGGGTTTACACCGGGCGAACAGATCCGGGCCATCATCCATCAGATCCGCGCGGCTACCAACGCCCCCTTCAATGTCAATTTCCTCACCTGTTTTGACAATGACGCCCAGATCCGCGTCTGCGCCGAAGAGAAAGTGCCGGTCGCCTCGTTCCACTGGGGTCACCCGGCGGCCGAGCACCTGACCCTTCTCCGCGATGCCGGCGTGTCGGTGTGGGAGCAGATCGGCAATGTAGAAGCGGCGCGCAGGGCCGTGGGCGACGGTGTCGAAGTCATCGTGGCCCAGGGCTGGGAAGCCGGCGGCCACAATTACGGTGGCCTGCCCACGATGGTGTTGGTGCCGGAAATTCTCGATGCTGTGTCACCTGCGTTGGTGCTCGCCTCTGGCGGTATCGTGGACGGACGGGGCGTTGCCGGAGCGCTCGCTCTCGGCGTCGATGGCGTCTGGGTTGGGACGCGGCTCGTTGCAACGCGGGAGGCGGCCGTCCACTTTGAACACAAGCGACGCCTTGTGGAGGGCAAGGGCGAGCAGACGGTCCGCTCGTCGATCTTTGGCCCCGAACGGCCGCACTTCAATCCGATGCGGGTCCTGCGCAACCGGGTAGTCGATGAATGGACGGACCGCCTCTCAGAGGTCCCGACTGTCCGCGACAATCTCCCGGTGATCGGGCGGACAGTATTCCTCGGGCAGGAGACAGAAATGCGCAAGTTCAACGTGCTGCTGCCGACCGCCGACACCGACGGCGACTGGGAGGAGATGCCGTGGCTAGCTGGTCAAGGTGTCGGCCTTATCCACGAGATCCTGCCGGCAAAGGATGTCGTAGAGACCATGATGGGGGATGCTAAGGCAATATTGAAGCGTCTCTCCGGTTCGCTGTGAAGGGAGACTTTTCGCACCGATCGACTGATGACGCCTTCAGACCAACCTTTACCACGCGGCCCGATCGGCCTTTGCCCCACGATCTTCAGAAGAAGGAGGTCTGCTATGGGTACCGACCAGAAAGTTGCTGTTATTACCGGTGCCTCGCAGGGCATCGGCGCGGCCCTCGTCAGGGCGTACCGCGATCGCAACTACCGGGTCGTCGCGACCGCGCGCTCGATCAGACCGTCGGACGATGATCAAGTCCTCGCGGTGCCCGGCGACATCGCCGATTGGAAGACGGCCGAGCGTGCGATCTCCGAAGGGGTGGCCCGGTTCGGGCGGATCGACACGCTCATCAACAACGCCGGCATCTTCATCGCCAAACCGTTCACCGAGTACACCGAGGCCGACTACGTGGCGATCCTGGGCGTCAACGTCGCCGGGTTCTTTCACATCACGCAGTTCGCCGTCGCCGAGATGGAGAAGCAAGGCAGCGGCCATGTCGTGCAGATCACGACGAGCCTGGTCGATCACGCGATCGCCGGCCTACCCTCGGTGCTCGCGTCCCTTACGAAAGGCGGCCTGGCCGCCGCGACCAAATCGCTCGCGATCGAGTATGCAAGGCGCGGTATTAGGGTGAACGCCGTCGCGCCGGGGATCATTAAATCGCCGATGAACCCCGTCGACACGTATGCGCAACTTGATGCCCTGCACCCGGTCGGCCATATGGGCGAAATCTCCGACATCGTTGGCGCGATCCTTTACCTCGAGTCGGCACCGTTCGTGACTGGCGAAATCCTTCACATCGATGGGGGCCAGAGCGCAGGTCATTAAACCAAATCCGGCGCCTTGGCTCACACTTATTCCCCAGCCTGATCTTGACGAACCTTAGATTTATTAGTCCGATCGCAAATTAGTACACAGGCTCCACTGGGGGTGTCGGGAGATTTTGTTCGACAGCGGTTGCAAATGGACCGGCGGGTAGTCGAGCCGAACGTGACCATCATCTTTCGCGCGGCAGTCGGAAGCGCGCTGAAGGTCCGCTGAGGGCCGCATCCGGGAAAGAGGCCAAGAAACTTGGGGTTTTTTGTGGTATAAAGCGGGGCGCGGCTGGTGGTTCGACGCAGCGCCCCGCGCCCCTGACCACCATCGAGGTTGAGGCTCGACCATGGCTGACGACGACAATAGAGCTCCCCCGCCTCGGCTGTGCAAGGATTGCCGCTTTGCTGCGCTCGAGGACGAGGACGGCAAGATGGTGTGGCGCTGTACCCACCGGAGCTCAAAATTCACGCCGCGCCCCAATCTGGTTACCGGCGCCCCGGTTTATCCGTACCAGCTGCGCTGTTCCGATGCGCGCTGCTTCCCGGCCGACCAGATGCCCTATTGCGGGGAAGAGGGGCGCTACTGGGAGCCCCGATCGGGTGGAAGCGGCCCGGTGCCGCTTCGGAGCATCAGCTTCTAGCGATGTAACCATAAACCGCGGTGACGAGGCATCAGGCAGCAACGTTGAGCTCGCGTTCGACCTACCGAGTCTCAAGGTGAAAGACGCCGCTTTTGGCACCGCGCTGCATGAGTTCGCGGAATCCTACGTCCCCCAGTATCTCGCGTACCGGTAGCCCCAAGCCGTTCAGTGAGTACTGCAACGGCCAATGCGGATCAGGGTGGTTGTTGGCCTCGGCGTCGGTAGTGACAGGCACGGGACGCGCTGGTCGATTTCATAATGAATGTTGGTGGCCGTCAATACGGGCCTGTCGCTCGCCGAGGAAAAGGGAACCGAGATCAGCTCGGACTGCCAAGGCAGGAGCGCCGACAGAAACACACCACAGTGGCTCGAATCGCGTAGTCGTCCGTGAACAGGTGTTGGAAATCACACGCCGACCGTCGTCACTCACGTTGATCCGCCGCCCTGCCCGTCGACTGGGTCGGAGGAGCCCAGCGCGTTGTTCACCATCTCCCGCGCCTCGCTGACGATCGCGTCGAGGTGAGCCTCGTCCTTGAAGCTTTCGGCGTAAATCTTGTAGACGGCCTCGGTGCCCGATGGCCGTGCCGCGAACCAGCCGCTGCGGGCGACGACCTTGAGGCCGCCGATCGGAGCGCCGTTCCCCGACGCGCGGGTCAGCTTCGTCTCAATAGGCTCGCCCGCGAGGCTCGGCTCCTTAACTGCTTCGGGCGATAGTGCTTCCAGCCTTGCTTTCTGCTCTGGCGTCGCCGGCGCATCGATCCGCGTGTAGTACGCCGTTCCGAACTCCGCCGTAAGAGCGCGGTAGTGCTCACCCGGGTCCTTGCCGGTGCGGGCAGTGATTTCGGCCGCCAGCAGATCCATGATCGGGCCGTCCTTGTCGGTCGTCCACACGCTGCCATCGTGGCGCAAAAAACTCGCCCCGGCGCTCTCCTCGCCGCCAAAGCAGCACGAGCCGTCGTACAAGCCCGGCACAAACCATTTGAACCCGACCGGCACCTCGGACAGGCGGCGGCCCAGCTTTTGCACGACCCGGTCGATCATGCTGCTGCTGACCACGGTCTTGCCGATTGCGGCTTGTGCCGGCCAGTGGGGTCGGTGCCCCAGCAGATAAAGGATCGCCACCGACAGGTAATGATTCGGGTTCATCAGCCCGGCCGACGGCGTGACGATACCGTGCCGATCGGAGTCGGTATCGTTGGCGAAGGCAACCTGGTAGCGATCCTTGAGCCCGACAAGGCTAGCCATCGCGTACGGGCTCGAACAGTCCATGCGGATCTCGCCGTCGTGGTCGACCGTCATGAACGAGAAGGTCGGATCGACCTTTGGATTGACGACGGCAATGCTCAGCTTGTAGATGGAGTTGATCGGGTCCCAATAGCGCACGGCTGCGCCGCCGAGCGGGTCGACGGCGAGCTCGAGGTTGGCGGCGCGGATTGCCTCCATATCAACGACGTTGCGCAGGTCATTGACGTAAGGCAGCACGAAATCTTCTTGATGCGTTGTCTCCGCGTTGAGGGCAGTGGTGAAGCCCACTCGCTTCACCCCGGTGTTGCCGTTTCGCAGAAGTTCATTGGCTCGGTCCTCGACCCACTGAGTCACGTCGGTGTCAGCCGGACCGCCGTTGGTCGGGTTGTACTTGAACCCGCCGTCCGCCGGCGGGTTGTGCGAGGGGGTGATGACAATGCCGTCGGCGAGATGCTCGGCGCGGGCGCGGTTGTAGACCAGGATCGCGCGCGAGATGACCGGGGTCGGCGTGAATCCGTCGTCTCGCTGGATGATCGTCTGCACCGCATTGGCCGCCAGGACTTCGAGAGCCGTGCGCTGCGCCGGCCCGGAAGCCGCATGGGTGTCCTTGCCCATGTAGAGCGGACCGTCGGTGCCCTGGGTGCGCCGGTAGTCGCAGATGGCTTGGGTGATGGCAAGAATGTGGGCTTCGGTGAACGACCCGCGCAGTGGCGAACCGCGATGCCCGCTGGTGCCAAAGCTGACCAGCTGGCCGGGATCGTCGAGATCGGGCCGGCGCTCGTAATATTCGCGTTCGAGCCGAGCCGGATCGATCAGCATGTCCTTGGGCGCCGGCTTGCCGGCGAGCGGCGAAATGGTCATCGGTTGATCCTCCTTATGGCACCGGACAGGGCTTCGCATTCCAGATTTCGGCGGCGTATTGGGCGATCGTGCGGTCGCTCGAGAACTTCCCGGAACCGGCTACATTGAGGATGGCCTTACGTGCCCACGCGTCGCGGTCGGCGTACAATTCGGTCAGGCTGTGGTCCGCCTCGAGATAGGATTTGAGGTCCGCCAGGTGCATGTAATGGTCTCCGTGGGTCAACAGCGCGTCCCATAGCGGAGCAAAGATGCCGGGCTCGTAGCGGCTGAAATAGTTGGACGAGATCAGGTCCAACGCAGCGCGGGTCTCCGGCTCATGGTCGTAATGCCAGTGCGGGTTGTACCAGCTGCGGCTGCTTTCCACCTGATCCGCGGTCAGCCCGAACAGGAAGAAGTTCTCCTCGCCGGCCTCTTCGGCCATCTCGATCGTCGCGCCGTCGCGCGTGCCGATCGTCAACGCCCCATTCATCATGAACTTCATGTTGCTGGTGCCGCTCGCTTCGTAACCGGCGGTCGAGATCTGGTTGGACACGTCGGCGGCAGGGATCAGCCGCTCGGCGAGCGAAACGCAATAGTCGGGCAGAAACACGACCTTGAGGCGTCCGCGCGTCACCGGGTCGCCGTCGATCGTGCCGGCCAGGTTGTTGATGAATTTGATGATCAGCTTGGCCAGATGGTAGGCCGGTGCCGCCTTGCCGGCGAAGAAGAAAGTCCGCGGCGCCATCTCGAGGCCAGGGTTCTCCCGCAGCCGATTGTAAAGCACCACAATGCGCAGCGCGTTGAGCAGTTGGCGCTTGTACTCGTGGATGCGCTTGATTTGGCAATCGAAGATGGTGTCGGGATCGACGATCTGGCCGGACGTCGATTTGAGCCAATCGGCAAAATGCGACTTGGCATCGCGTTTGGCCTTGCGGAGCTCGCCGCGAAAAGCTTTGTCATCGGCAAGCGGTTTGAGCTTGCTCAATTGCCCGAGATCGGTCACCCAGCCATCGCCGATCGCGTCGGTGATCGTGCCGGCGAGCTCCGGGTTCGCCAGCAGCAGCCAGCGGCGCGGGGTGACCCCGTTGGTCTTGTTGTTGAAGCGCTCCGGGAACATCTCGGCCAAGTCCTTGACCGTCATCGTACGCAACAGCCCGGAGTGGATCGCGGCCACGCCGTTGGTGCTGTGCGAGCCGACGATGGCGAGGTTGGCCATGCGGATCTTGCGCTCGGCACCCTCCTCGACCAGGCTCATGCGTTGAACGCGCCCCTCGTCCCCGGGAAAGCGGGCCCGGACGGCATCCAGGAAGCGCCGATTGATTTCGAATATGATCTCCAAGTGGCGTGGAACCATGACCTCGAACCAGGCGACCGGCCATTTCTCCAGCGCTTCGGGCAGCAGCGTGTGGTTGGTGTAGCCCAGAGTCCTCTGCGTGAGGTCCCAGGCTTGGTCCCAGCCGAGATGCGCGTCGTCGAGCAGGATCCGCATCAGCTCCGGCACTGCCATCGTCGGATGCGTATCGTTCAACTGGATCGCGACCTTCTCGGGAAATCTGTTCCAACCGGCGTTGGTTCGCCGAAAGCGCCGCACCAGATCGGCCAGCGAGCAGGCGACGAGAAAATACTCCTGAATGAAGCGTAATCTCTGCCCCCTTATCGTGGAGTCATCGGGATAGAGAACCCGCGTCAGGTTTCCGGCTGCGAGAGTACCAGCCAATGCTTCGACGAAATCGCCGCGGCTGAATTCCTGAAAATCGAAATAGTCGGGCGCAGCTGCAGCCCATAGCCGCAGCGTATTGATGGTCTTGCCATCGTAGCCGACCACGGGCCGATCAAACGGGGTGCCGATCAGCACGGAGGGCCGGTCGGGAACGGGGTGCAAGCTCCCGCCATGCAACTCGACGGAGCAGTTGAGCTTGACCTCCACCGTCTCGTTGGGGCGAGGGACCTCCCAGGGATCCTGCCGACGCAGCCAGTTGTCCGGCTGTTCCTGCTGCCAGCCGTCTTGGATGGCCTGCTTGAACATCCCGTATTCGTAACGCAGCCCATAGCCCATCGCCGGCAGCTGCATCGTCGCCATCGAGTCGAGGAAGCAAGCCGCCAACCGCCCGAGCCCGCCGTTTCCGAGGCCGGCGTCGGGTTCTTGTTCGATCAGGCCGAGCCAATCGAGGTTCTTCTGCTCGGCGGCTCGCTTGACGAAGGGATCAAGCAGCAGGTTTGTGATATTGTTGGTCAGCGAGCGCCCGATCAGAAATTCCATAGACAGGTAGTAGATCCGTTTCGGGTTCTCGCGGTCGTAGGTGCTTTGTGTCCGCACCCAACGTTGTGAGAGGATATCCCGCGCCGAGCGGGCGGCCGCCTCAAACTGTTCGCGCGCTCCCGCAGCGGCCGGAGCAACGATGTCGTCGAAGAGCAAATGCCGCTCATACAAGGCGTCGTTGGTCCCGGAGAATTGGATTGGACCGCAGCCGTATTGTTGCAAAAGACCCTGCGCGGTGTCCGATAGAAGAAGGTCCTGCTTCGCGTCCGATCTCTTTGAACGCTTTTTTGAACGCTCTAGAGCCGTTTCATTCACTTCGCTCATGGCGACTTATTCTCCTCGCTGAAGGCCAGATCGGATCACGTCTCGACATGGCGCGTTTCGTTCCACAGCCGGATCGCCGGCTCGGCCAGGTTGTGTTCATAGCCCAGCGCGCTCAGGCTGGCAGTGCTCAGCAGGAGATACCGGCCAGCCGACGCGTCGAGACCGAGCCAGCGGGCGGCGAATACCCGGAGGAAATGCCCGCTCGAAAACACCAGCACGTCACCTTTGATCGCGCGCGGCCGGCCTACGACGCGATCGGCCCGCGCACCGATCTGGTCCGGAGACTCTCCGCCGGGGCAGCCGTCCCGGAACAGCTGCCAGTCCGGGCGCTCTGCGTGGATCTCTGCGGTGCGGCGGCCCTCATATTGGCCGTAGTCCCATTCGACCAGGTCGGGGTCGATTTCGGCCACGGCGCCAAACCCGGCCAGCTCGCAGGTGCGGACCGCGCGTTGTAGCGGGCTGGTGAGGACCTTGGCAAAAGTCATCCCGCGCAGCCGCTCGCCGAGGGCTCGGGCGTTGCGTTCGCCGCGTTCGGTCAGAGGCAGATCGGTGCGGCCGGTGTGCTGGCCGGAGAGACTCCAGGCAGTCTCGCCACGCCTCGCCGGGTAGATGACAGGAAGGGGTTCGCTCATGCGACCCACCCCGATCTTTAGAACGGCCACTGCCAATTCGTAATCTCCGATGCATCCACGCCGAACTCCCAGGCGTGATTCTTACATGCGATCTGCTGGTTGAGCAGGGCCTCGCGGGCGCTCGACCCAGTGACGCGGAAGCGCGGCATGCGGTCGATCGCGTCGATGGCCAGGCTGAAGCGGTCGGCCTGGTTGCGAATGGCCAGCTCCAATGGGGTATTGATGTTGCCCTGCTCCTTGTAGCCGCGCACGTGAATGTGGTGCTGATGCGGTCGGTGGTAGGTCAGTCGGTGGATCAACCAGGGATAGGCGTGAAAGTTAAAGACGACCGGCTTGTCGGGGGTAAAGAGCGCCTCGAACTCGCGATCGGTCAGCCCGTGCGGGTGCTCTGTGTTCGGCACCAGTTTGAACAGATCCACGACATTCACAAACCGTACCTTGACGTCGGGCAGGTATTGGCGGAGTAGTGCCGTGGCGGCCAAAGACTCCATTGTCGGGCAGTCGCCGCAACTCGCCATGACGACGTCGGGTTCGGTGCCCTGGTCGTTGCTCGCCCAGTCCCAGATCCCAACGCCCTTGGTACAGTGCTCGATCGCGGCCTCGATATCCAGGTACTG
>Ga0210402_10005452_pt1 | contig 11383 bp, 12 predicted proteins | sample IncBWC7MmetaG_FD_161055 | JGI IMG/M metagenome (GOLD analysis project Ga0210402, IMG submission 161055) | Forest soil microbial communities from Barre Woods Harvard Forest LTER site, Petersham, Massachusetts, United States - Inc-BW-C-7-M | ecosystem: Environmental > Terrestrial > Soil >... | reverse complement strand
GGAGCAGCGCGCTATCGAAGGAGCCCGTCTTGGCCCCTTGCAGATCATGTACGGCATCGACGGCCGGCACGAGATGCCTGAGGAGACCCTCGACCACCTGGAGGGCTACCGCGGCTCGCGCCCGGTGCGCGTCGGCAACGGTGCTTGCGAGCAGCTGCAGCTCGACATCTATGGCGAGCTGATGGATTCGGTCTACCTGTACGACAAGTACGGTTCGCCGATGGCGTATGACTCGTGGGGCCACGTCCGCCGGGTGATCGACTGGGTTGCAGACAACTGGATGAAGCCCGACGACGGCATCTGGGAGGTGCGCGGCGGCCAGCAGCAGTTCATCTACTCAAAGGTGCAGTGCTGGGTGGCACTCGACCGCGCGATCAGGCTGGCGACGAAGCGCAGTCTGCCGCTGGATCGTGCCCGCTTGCTCGCGGAGCGCGACCGCATCTACGAAGCGGTGATGACGCACGGCTGGGACGCGGAGCGGCGGACGTTCGTGCAGTATTTCGGCACCGACGCGCTGGACGCGGCCAACCTCATCATGCCGCTGGTGTTCTTCATCTCGCCGACCGACCCGCGCATGATCGGGACGATCAACGGCACAATGGCGGAGCTGGTCTCCGACAGCTTGGTGTATCGCTACGAGATGGGCAAGGGCGCCGGCGATGGGCTGACCGGCGGCGAGGGGACGTTCAACATGTGTACGTTCTGGCTGGTCGAGGCGCTGACGCGCGCCGGCCGGCTCGAGGAGGCGCGGTTCATCTTCGAGAAGATGCTGACCTACGCCAATCACCTGGGGCTGTACGCCGAGGAGACGGGACCATCGGGCGAGGCGCTGGGCAACTTCCCGCAGGCATTCACGCACATGGGATTGATCAGCGCTGCGTTCAACCTGGACCGCCGGCTGGAGGGCAGGGCCTGAAGGGCCACGGAGGGAGCGCATGTTCGGCCAGCAGTCGTATCTGGGAGTTGCGACCGCCGACTGGATCGCAGCATTGAAGAGCAGCGATCCGCTGGAGCGGCGCCTGGCCGCGCACGCGCTGGCGGAGATTGGCCGCACGGCGTGGGAGGCGGTCCCCGCACTCACCGAGGCGTTGTACGACTCGGTGAGCTTCGTGCGTGTGTGGGCGGCCGCTGCGCTGGCGCGAGTCGACCCCGAGAACCCCGACGCCATCCCCGCTCTGGTCGCGGGGACGCGCGATGGGATCTACTTCGTCCGCAGTCTGGCGGCGTGGCACCTGGGGCGCCTCGGACCGCGACATCCGGGAATCCAGGCCGCGCTGCCGGAGCTGGGCGAGTTGCTCAACGACAATGACCCGAGCGCGCGCGCCGAGGCGCTCGTGGCGCTGGGGAACCTCGCGGGCAAGGGCGCACCGCCCGCGGAACTGAAGTCTCTCTCGGCCCCCAGCTGAGCGCCAATTGCTGACTCATGCACCGCAACAAACGAGCGATGCAAGCGACGGGCACGAAACGCCGGAGACGGTCGCCCAAGTCTGGCACATGGCATTGGCCGGGCTCCTTGCGCGCATCGGGGCGACGGCGGTGTGAATTTGGCGGTAATGAGGTTGGCATGCTTCTTCAATGGTAGCCCTCGATTAAATCAGGACGATCATGCGGGCAATGGTGTTGGAGCAAACACGCACGCCGCTCATCATGCGGGAGCGTCCCACCCCTCGCCCTGCGCAAGGCGAGATCCTGGTGGAGATTGCCGCGTGCGGCGTATGCCGCACAGACCTGCACGTAGTCGACGGCGAGTTGCCGAACCCGAAGCTTCCCATTGTTCCGGGCCATGAGATCGTGGGGCGCATCGCCGCGATCGGCAGTGGAGTTGCGGGCTTTGCAGCCGGCGACCGCGTAGGCGTGCCGTGGCTCGGTTTCACGTGCGGGGTCTGTGCATATTGCTCGGCAGGTCAGGAGAACCTGTGCGATCGGCCGCTGTTTACCGGCTATACCCGCGACGGCGGCTATGCCACTCACACAATCGCCGATGCACGCTACTGTTTTCCGCTGCCGCAATCGATGGATGATGCGGAGGCGGCGCCGCTCCTCTGTGCGGGGCTGATCGGCTGGCGCAGCTACCGCATGGCAGGGGAGGGGATCGCGGTCCGCGCGCTCGGGCTCTACGGGTTCGGGGCCGCCGCGCATATCCTCTGCCAAGTTGCGGACTGGCAAGGCCGCCGGGTTTATGCCTTCACCCGCAGCGGCGACACCGCCGCGCAGACGTTTGCAAGGTCGCTCGGCGCGACATGGGCGGGTGGCTCCGATGAGCTCCCGCCGGAGCCGCTCGACGCCGCCATCATCTTTGCTCCGGTGGGTGCACTCGTACCGCTGGCGCTGGCGGCGGTGCGCAAGGGCGGCCGCGTCGTGTGCGGGGGCATTCACATGTCGGATATTCCGAGCTTTCCCTATCGCCTCCTCTGGGAGGAGCGCCACGTGGTCTCGGTTGCCAATCTCACCCGGCGAGATGCTGTAGAGTTCCTGTCGATCGTCCCACAAGCCGGTGTGGAGACGCAAGTTGCGCGCTACCCGCTCGCAGACGCAAACGCTGCACTTTCCGATCTGCGCGAAGGCCGGCTGCAGGGCGCGGCGGTTCTGATCCCGTAGCTATGCAGTACGGGGATGCTCGACCCCGCGACGGCCGTCACTGTCGATTGGGGGAGTCGTACGATATGAGGCCGGGATGAGGAGGTAGCATCCCTATGAAACGATTTCTTGTAACATATCTGGCACCCGCTTCGGTAATCGACGACTGGAAGAAGACCGATCCCGAGAAGAGGAAGGCCGCCGAAACACAGATGCAAGGTGATTGGCAAAAATGGATGGGCAAGCACGCCGGCATTTTCGCCGACAAGGGAGCCGGTGTCGGCAAAACGCGGCGGGTTACGGCGCAGGGCAGCGCCGCCGGCCGAAACGACATCATGCTCTATGCAATCGTGCAGGCGGAATCCCACGAGGCGGCAGCAAAGATGTTCGAAGATCATCCGCATCTGGGCATTCCGCAGGCCTCCATAGAGATCATGGAGATTCATGCTCTTCCCGGAACGTTCTAGCCCCTCGGGGCGACGTGCTCATCCTGCACCGTTGGCGCACGCTTGATCCGTGGGGCTGCCTGCATGGGCATTGGCGGGCTGTTAGCCTCACGACCATCTTTGATGAACACTACCCGACTCTCTATAACATGGCATCCAGAGCAGATGAACGTATGGTGCTCGACACCACGCACAGCCACCGTATGGTCCGGGACCACCTTCGTCAGGATCAACTCAGCGCCACAGGCAGTACAACGCATCGCTCGCACACGAAACCGCACGCAGAAGCGCCCACCCCAGCACGAGGAGTATAGGAGCTTTGCGCCCGGACGCTGAGGTAGCAAATTACCCGGCTAATGATGCCCTCCGGGCTTGCCGTCGAACCTTAAGGGGCCTAGACGCCTCCGGCAGTCTCTAATCGCTCACGCCGGAACCAATACCGACGAAGCCATTGCGATCCTGCAGAAAAAGACACTCCGGTCGATGTCGTGTTAAGCGAGACCGACATATCCGGATCAATGAACGGCTTTGGCTTCGCGCAATCGGCCCGCTCCGTCCGCCCTGAATTACAAATACTATTCGCAGGAACGCCAGAGCGCACGGTCCAAACTGAGCTATGCGAGGTCGGGCCAATGCTGAAGAGGCCTTACGAGCACAGGCTCGTACTGGATCGCATCAAGCGGCTGGTCGCGGCTCGGGCGCAGCAGGGCGGAGGGTGACGGCAGCAGCGGCCGTATGCGCCTTCGGTAGCGCCGCACCGTCCAGGGCACCATAGAGGCTGGCTCGCCCTACACTTAACGCTATTTGAGGCCGCCGGGAATGGTCGCCGCCTTAAGTCTTAATATCGCCCGTTAGCCGTGCTCGGATGCCTTTTGAAGGTTCTCGCGGGGGGATGCAGCACCTATCAGCGGCTTATGGTGCCTCGCACTATGGGGCACGCGGCGACAGCCCACGGGGGATCAAGGGCTTGCGAGTGTGTCCCAGGGGGGCAGGGGAGCTTTTATGCAGTCGGCCTCAATGGATGACATCCACATTGGCCAAAATGACGCCTGGAAAGTGCCTGGGGGGCGCTGGCCGGCCATCGTGCTGGCCATCGTTCTCCTCGACGTAGTCTGCTTCTATGCGTTTAGCCTATTTGCGATGGACGCCACACATTTTGTTTGGATGAGCGCAAACGCAGGGACGTTGGTGTTCGGGCCCGTGATTTGGAGGGAGCATCGAAGACTTCATAGAAAAGGCGCGACCTTAAGGCAGCGGCAATCCGAAAAGCAGCGCGAGGGGGAGCGGCAGAAACTCGAAGAACTCCAACGCAAGGCGCGGGAGGCCGAACATGAGCACCTAGCGGAGCTACGAAGAGAAGCCGGGCGGCAACGAGGGCAAGTAGAGGAAGAGCGTGAGGCTGAAAGGCGGTGTCAACTAAAGCGTGAGCCGACCGCCGTACAATCTCTAACAGAGTGGTGGAGAGTTCTTGAAGTCGCACGGAGCGCAACCAAGGAGGAAATCGTCCGTAACTACCGACGGAAGATACAACAATGCCATCCTGACCGGATGGCAGGACTTGCCCCGGAGTTCCTTGAGTTAGCGGAAGAACGCAGTAAAGGGCTCAACGCGGCATATGCGCAGGCGATGCGTGCGCAGCGTTAGAGCCTAGTTTCTGGCGAGCGGCGACGTCGCGCGTCCACGCTCAAGAGAGTTCGTCAGCGACGGCGCCGAGCGGTTTCCTTTCACGTTTGACAAAGTGCGCAGAGACTCAGGACCTGCGCCTTGAGCCGCTAGACGTACGCAAGGCGACATTCGCCACGGTGCTCGCCAGAGCAGCGCCGGGTTTGCGCTTGAACGAGCACATGGAGGAGAAGTGCTACGGTTCGGGGCCGCTCCCCGCAGTAGATCAAGAGCAAGAACCCGAACGCACCTGTGGTGAAGCGGGAGCCGAAGCGAACTGGTGGCGGTAAACTGGTGCTTCCCGCAAGTACCAAGAATTGTTTGATGCAGGTAGCCGATTGCAGAAGATGACGAGCGTTTGGGGGTTAGTCTGTGTCGATCTTTGTCATTTCCGCCCCTGCACCTAGTCGGCACTCAGCACTTATATTCGGGGCCGTAGGTCGAGAAGCGGACGTCTCGGCGAGTGAGGCTCCATGGACAAACCAATATCCCCGAAGCTAGCTGAGTCATTTTTCCAAGCTGTCCGGGCGTATGTCCGTTGGGGCTTTATGGGCCCCGAGCCGAGCGTAACTGCCGATCAGGACGACCTTGTTCCAATCAGCACAGTATGCAGACGCGTGGATACGTTTACTGATCCGCTGCCCGACGAAGTATTCGATGCGCTGTACTTCCTTGCCACAGAAAAACAATTGAAAGGGAAGCTGGACGCGAAACGGACATATGCGACTGGCGCTCAGTACCTTCTCAAGTTGATCGAGGATCGAAAGTCGGAGTGGAGCGAAGAGTGCCACACTCAATGACGCTATGTCGCCTCGAGCGCGTAGCCGAAAGCCACCGAGGCGTGCAGCACGGGGAATGTGGCGCCCGGGGTTCTTTCGGAAACCCATTTAATGATGCGCCGCTTTTGACCACCATGCTCATCGATGCCCGACCAATCGACCAAGGGATCGCTTTTCCTCAGGCCCGCTACTTTGTGAGCAAACCTGTCATTACACTGTACCCCCGTGGCCTCCATTATCGCGACCCAGTTCAGGTCGCTAGCAGATGACGGAATGCTCTCGGTGAGAAAAATTGCCACCCCGCGCGGCGCCTCAACATAACGCACAAGCTCATCGAGAAGCTGTTTCACTGGCCTCAAATTCATGCAAGTAACTCCGAGATTTGGCAAACCTTCGAACACGCCGGCTCAACGGGAAAGTTGTCGATTCCATTGACGCGCCTACGGCCACCGAACCCGAATTCTCGCCGCGAAAGCGTCTGAAAGAAGGCCTTTCCTGCAAGTGACCGCGGGGTATCCAGGCAGGTTTTTGTGCATCGGTCGGTCGCTCTCCCGGCCGTATCGGAGACGAAAACGGGGGCACAATAGTGGCTGCTCTGCCACACCTCGCCTGAAATGAACCTACGCCGCGATTTTATGGTTTCGCGCCAAAAAACTGTCTTGGATTTGATTATGTGTGGGTAGCGTTGCTTTCAATGACGGGGGGAGCAGTGATGCGCGTCCAGACAGGCGAGACACCAGCTTCGGTTATTGCGTTCGCCCCAAAAAAGGGGTCTCCGGATGTCACTATGGTGGCGGATGACGCCGGACATGGGATTGTCGCCCTGGTGCAAAAAGCGGCGGATTTGGCGAAGGCAGATTGCGACCGAGCCATGAATCTTGCCCACCGTCTTTCTTCCGAGCTGCAGGCAGCCGAGGAAAGAGCACGCGAATTTGAGGCAGAGGCAAATTATTTTCGGGACCGTGCCGCTTATGCCGAAGAATGGCTGGTTCGCATTCACACTGAAGTCCAGCAGACGTTCTTTCAAAAAAAGGAACAGCAACAACGCCCCGTGCGGGAGAGTAAGTGAAACCGGCGCGTTCTCAGTGCGTTCGGCTTTGATTATCGGCGCAAGAGGTCCGTACTAATCATCGTCGTGATTTCGGCGTCTGGACCGTTTCTGTGTCGGACTGTCCCTCAGGTGGTGCGTGAGGGCGTGCTACGGTAGATTGGCCCGTCCACGAGCTCGCGGTCCTCAAAAGCTGAATTTGCATGAGCAGGAGGCGCGCATGCTGGAGTTCACGGCAATTGCCATCGCTGTGCTTAGTGGGGTCGCAATTATCAGCGCGAAAGTCGGGCATCGACTGGGTGCCAAACGCGCGATGCGTGAGATCGTGCGTGTCTTTCAGCGCGAGATTGTCTCCAATGACGATGAGCTGAAGAGCGTTGCAGAGTGTCTACATCGGAGTAGGGATGTAACAAAAATCGCCCAGACGCTTTTGGGGGCTGCAATGAGAGAAGGCGAGATGATCCAAGCAAACATCAGCAAGCCGAAGTCGAATGAGACCTGCTTGGTCATGAAGGCAAAGGACCTCCAGGATGTCGTCTGGCTGGCCGACACGGGACTGCAAACTTGGACTGCTGACGGGAAGGTTCCATTCAGGATTGGAGAAAAACTGCCATACGAGCAAGCCGAACATCTTGTCTCAGTGTTAGACACGTTCGAGCGACGCGCAGTCCCGGCCCTTCTCCTTGAGACGGAATTGGACAAAGAGATGAGGTTTAACAACTCCGAGAGCAGAGTGGTGCGAGTTTGGAATGCGTATGGGAAAACTTAGGCCGCTCGAGTACTACGAGCCGCTACCACAACTGCGATCAGACGGCGGGACAGACGATCATTACTGCCATGCATCTCTTCCCACGTCGACCGGGAGATGGTCATCAGCCGCGCGGTGGTGTTCGTGCGGTCATCCCGGGGAGGGCGGTATATTGATTTTGCTCTCCATCGTCGCTTCTCTGCAATTGACGGCGACCTGCAATCGCTGGTCCATGCTGTGACGTCTGATCCGTGGGGAGCAATGTGAGTTAATTCGGGTCAATTTCGCCAAAGCGCCTCCGCGATGCATCACCATCTGAGCGCAGAACCGTGCAGTCGCATTGGTGAGGATGCCAATCACCTCGTCGGCGATGGCGAGCAGCGTGGGGGGCACTCCGAGGCCGAGCGGGTGCCCCTAGCGCACCAGCTCTCTCCAGCTCCACCATCGCCGCGGGCGCTCAGGCCTTTCTTCCGCGCCAGATGGCTCGTCCCTTGCTGTTGGCGCTGGGGAGGCGATAGGCTCCTCAAGAGACTGCACGGGTTCATCGGGCGTCACACGGCTCAATGGCTCGGTTGATGGACTGAACTGCTTAACTGAATTAGCGATGCCGGCACGCCCTGTATCTGGGGTGACGCAGTCCACAAGTTGGGCCAAGGTCCCGCCGCACGATGGCTCCTCGCGTGCTGTTGGGGCCGGAGCGGCGATAGGTTGCTCGGCCTTGTCGCAACTCAATTCCTCGGATGAGGTTGAAGGCGAAGGAATCAAAAGCAAGCTGTCCCATAAGCGATTGAACTCTGCACATCGCTCGACCTCGTCCGCGGCCCCTGTCGGGTTCGCGGGCCGCCCGTTGAGGGTGTGGAGGTTCTCACGCGTTTTCACCCAAGCCGGCTGGCGGTTCTGGATGGTTGGTTGCACGGCCACTGTCTGTGTCATTTCGACGGGAACCGTCTCGGTTGCTTGGATCGGCGCTGCCGCCTCCACTTCGAGGGGCGCTGCTTGGATTGCTTCGACTGAGACCGTTTGCGTGTGTCCCTGAGCATTGCTCAAAAGACCTGAAGCGACAACCTGCTCATCCTGCGCTGTTGATGCAGGCAGGACGGGTGGCGGTGCCTGCTGCAGCGCAGGCTCAGGGTCGCGGTTCTGGATGGTCGGTTCCATTTGGCTCGTTTCGACCTGCACTGTCGTTTTGACCGGCGCTGTTTGCGTCAGTTCCAACGGCGCTACTTGGGTCGATTCGACTAACACGGTTTCGGCCGGATCAATCACGGCAACGTGCTCCTCATGCACCGTTGATGCAGGGGCGACCGGCGGCGCCGCCCGCTCGGGCATAGGCTCACCGTCGCCGTCGCGATCTTGTTTGGTAAATACAAAGCGCCGCTCTAGGTCGTGGCATTTCGAACACATGAAGGTTTGATGCTCGAACCCAGGGACTCCAATCGTATCGTCCTGGACGACGTTCGTCAGGATCATTTCAGCTCCGCACGCCATACAACGCATCGCACGCACTCCGGTTAGAATTGCCCTTATCGAGCACCTATCCATCGTCGGCAGTATAGGCGTTGGCCCTCGCCACAATGCGGTAAAGCGTTACGCTATGCGATAACGCATGCTCCGGTCCGCCCGCGCAATGGCCGGTAATCCGCGGCTACCGGCATGGCAGCGAGCATGCTCGCATAGACGTCCTCGGGAAATACCCGCTCGTCGAGCTCAAAATGATAGAACGGCAGCTCGACCCTGCGCGCCGAATCAACTGAGCTCGTAATGAAGTCTCTGAGCCGCGCGAAAAGCGCGAGCCTGGTCACTGCTCGTTGCTGCGATGGCTTGGTCATGCTGCCCCTGATCCCATTTTCGCTGTCTGTGCCCGCTGGGAAAGCGCGACGCAATGCGTCGCCCCGCGAAACCCACCGGATTAAGCCCGATAAAGGCGGTGGCAATCAATCCCAAGCGTGGACACAAGAGAAGCGAGGGCGCGCAAGCGCCCTCGTGGGCAGCGATTGGGCAGTGGCGATGACGGTGCCGGCAGCAGCGTCGCGCCGCGCGAACTCAAATTATTTTGGAGGTAGTTGCCGGTAACCACCGATCTGGGCGCGCGTCTGATAAAGTTGTTTCCAGGCTGGGCGGGGCTACACGCCACACTCTCCCCGTCTTTCACCTCCGCTCGGCTTCGCGAGCCCCGGATTTTCACCCCTCCGGAGCTCGCCCCATTGAAGAGAGCGCAAGACCCGACATCGCGGACGCGGCTTGGTGGAATGGTTCTTTGTGTGATCGTAAATACGCTGGAAGCTCGCCGCCCGCCCCTGAGCGGAATTACGAAGCGGCTTTCCGCACCGCGTCGGGGCGGAGGTCGCCGGGCTCGGCATGGCCGATCGTGCGCGTGATTGATGGAAAGCGAAGGCGCAAGGTCCGCTCCAGCTCATCGACCTTGTCGTGAACATCCGCGACCTTGACCCTCGCATCCACCACGCAGTGGAAATTCACGATCTCGCCCGCGTCCGTTTCGCGCACGCGCACGTCGTGGATCTCGCCGACCAGGTCGATGTTGGCGGCGATCTCGGTGAGCGCGCGGCGGACTGCCGCGACCCGTTCCGGCTGCGCCTCTCGCCCGTGCTCGTGATCCGGCTGCATCGGCTCGATGTGCGTTTCCACTTCCACATCCGGTCCCAATTCCTCGCGAATGGCTTCTTCCAATCCGCTCGCGATGTCATGGGCGGCCCCAAGGGTGAAACCACCGTCGAGCTCGAGATCAAGGGAGACCGAGAGCCGTTCCGCGATGGTATGGGCGGTGACGTGATGCACGCCGAGACCGCGGCTGCGCGCAATCACCATCACGCGTTCGAGCACGGTCTCATCATCGAGCGCGCGCGGCTCGGTGGTGACCGTCACTTCCGCCGACGGGCTTCCCTCCCGCACCGCCGCTATGATGCGATCCTTCACCGCGGCTACCCGGTCGATCGACAGAGTCCGGCTCACCGCCACCACGAGATCGACAAACAGCACTCCGGCCGACTGGCGCGTACGCAACCGTTCGATCGCCACTACGAAGGGAACGCGCGTCACCGCCGCGGTGATCTTGCTCGCTGCGCCCGCGGGAGCCGTATCGGTAAGGGTCTCGATCGTGCGCCGGCCGAGCCGCCATCCGGCAATGCAAATGAAAATTGCGACGACCATTGCGGCCGTCGAGTCCGCCGACGGATAACCGAACGCGACCGCGCCGAGGCCGGCAAGCACGGCCGCCGATGACCACATGTCCGAGCCGAAGTGGAGCGCGTCCGCCTCCAGCGCTTCGCTCGAGGTCTCCGCGGCAACACGATAGAGGATGCGCGCACGAAAGAAATCGATCACGATCGATCCGATCATGACGAGAAAGGCCCATGGGGTCGCCGCGACCGCGTGCGGGGGGCCACCGATGAGACGCCCTGCCGCCTCCCAGATCACGATCCCGGACAGCAGGAACAGGAGCGCGGTCTCGGCAAGCGCCGAAACGCTCTCGACCTTGCCGTGACCGTAGTGGTGCTCCTCGTCGGCGGGCTTGTCCGAGATGCGCACCGCGAAATACGTCATCACCGTCGCGGCAAGATCGAGAAGAGAATGCGCCGCTTCCGAGAGGATGGCGAGCGATCCGGTGGCGAAACCGATCAGGCCCTTCGCCAGTGTCAAGCCTCCCGATGCCAGGATCGAGGTGAGTGCAACCTTTTCCTTGATGCTGGGCATGCGCAGCTCTTGGCGGACCTCTGGTCTGATCAGGCCCGAAGGACGCCCGATTGCTTCGCGACATGAGTTGCAATCGCATCCATCAGCCCCGGTGACAGGCAGTCATAGGGTTCGAGCCGCAATTCCTTCAACCGCGCCCGGACCGCCGGCATTTCGCTGGGAGGGGTACCGGACTCGATAACGGAGGAAACAAACGCCGCAAATTCGGGCGGCGCCCACCCTTGGTCTTTTGAGAGCTCCGTATGGATGAAATCAAAGCCATAAAACGGATGCTTGGTATTCTCGATGCGGCCGTACATGTGAACACCGCATTGACCGCAGGCGTGGCGCTGAATGGTCGCGTTCGGATCGACGACGGTGAGCTTCTCCGCATTCTGGCTCACGCGCAGCTTGTCGCGCGGCACTACGGCGA
>Ga0210402_10005449_pt1 | contig 11388 bp, 8 predicted proteins | sample IncBWC7MmetaG_FD_161055 | JGI IMG/M metagenome (GOLD analysis project Ga0210402, IMG submission 161055) | Forest soil microbial communities from Barre Woods Harvard Forest LTER site, Petersham, Massachusetts, United States - Inc-BW-C-7-M | ecosystem: Environmental > Terrestrial > Soil >... | reverse complement strand
ACATGGGCGACTACTTCGCGCATTGGCTCAAGATTGGCGAGCATTCCGACGCCTCCAAGCTGCCGAAGATCTGCTACGTCAACTGGTTTCGCCAGGACAAAAATGGCAAATACCTGTGGCCCGGTTATGGCGAAAACAGCCGAGTGCTGAGATGGATTTTCGAGCGCTGCGACGGCAAAGTGAACGCGAAAGAGACCCCGATCGGGCGAATTCCCGACGTCGCCGATCTCGACACCACGGGCCTCGACATGAAAGGTGCTCACCTGGACGAACTGCTCAGTGTCGATGTCGAGGGCTGGTTGGCGGAAATTCCGCTGATCAAGGAGCACTTCGCCAAGTTCGGCAGCCATCTTCCGAAAGGCCTGCAGGACGAGGTCGCGGCGCTCGAACAGCGGCTTCAAAAGGCCAAGAAGTAGCTATCGGTCAGGCTTTCTTGATGGCTCGAACGATCGCCACCAGGATGACGGCGCCGAAAATTGCGACCAAAATGCTTGGGATCAACCCGCCGGTGGTGAAGATACCCAGCATGGCCAAAATCCTGCTTCCGATAATGGCGCCCGCAATCCCGAGCAGAATGTCGACCAGCACACCATAACCCGCGCCCTTCATGATTTTGCCTGTCGCCCAACCGGCGATCAGTCCGACAATGATGATGTAAAGCAAGCCTCCACCGAACATAGCCGCCTCCAGCAAATTGGGGTGTTTGCGCCCGCCTTGGGCGTCAGTAAGGCTGAAACTGTACCACCAATTACAAAGAAAGCCGAAGACTTCATAACCAGTCCACTTAGCGGGCCGTTGATTCTTGCTGCGATGGTTTGACTCCCGTGACACCCATCATTCGGCCGGTGATTCCTTTTTCCGCCCGATAAGAAAACAAGAGGTCTGGATTGCAGGCAGTACATTGCGTCGATGCACTGATGTTCCTTGGCGGGATTCCAGCGTCCATCAACTGATGGCGGTTGGCTTCGACGAGATCCAGGAAGATTTTCGTCGGCAACTCGCTGTGACCCGGAGCCCGTGCCGTCAGAAACAGCAGCGGGTACTTTTCGCGAACTGGGTCGGATTCTTTGATCTCGCGAAACAAATCCTCGGCATTAGCGAATTGCGATTCGAACTGCTGGCGCACTTCGGGGCCGACATCGTAACAGCAAGAGTGAATTCCGGGGCCGATGGCCGCTTTAATATTTTTGGGCAATGTGCCGAAGCAGCGGCGCATTTCTCCAACTCCCTTTTCGACAATGCGCTTGACCGTACCGCGCCAACCCGCATGAAAGACTCCCACAGCCCTCTGCTTGGTGTCGACCAGAATAACCGGCAGGCAATCGGCAGTTTGGATGCCAACAAGAACGCCAGGCGCGCGGGTGATGAGGCCATCCCCGACCAAAGGCTCTTTCGGCACGCCGTCGACACAGTGAATGAGGTCGGAATGAATCTGGCGCAAGGTGACCAGCGGCCACGGCTTCTTGCCATTGGTGGCGCCGAGTTGCCGCAAGAAAGCCTCTCGATTGCGTTCGACCGCGCTGCTGGAATCCTGCTTGGTGAAGCCGAGGTTGAGACTGCGCCCACCATAAGCGCGCGAAAACCCGTCGACTCGAGTGCTGAATCCGTGAATCAGCCACGGAATGCGAGCAAGGGCTTCAGAACGAAGAATGGTCAGGCGAGGCTTATCGGCGTTCTTAGTTGGCACCAGAACATACTAACAATCGGCCTCGTCATAAAAGGAAAGATGCGGCCCTGCTGCGGTTCTGCGCTGGGCGTTCCTGTGTGGAGGGTGTCATCGCCGAGTCGAGTAGCGTTATCCCTCAATCAATCCCGGACTCCGTTTGTGCCAATCGGTGGCCTGCTCGTAGGCATGCGCAAGCTTTAGAACTGTGTCTTCCCGCCATTGCGGACCGATGATTTGAAGCCCGATCGGAAGGCCTGCGGTGGTGAATCCGCAAGGAACCGAGATCGCGGGCAGTCCCCACACATTTACCGGGCGGGTATTGCGGAGCAGCAATAGTTCGTACGGACGGAGGAGCTCTGGGTTCTGCTTGAGTTCGTTGATCGCGGCCGCGGGAACCGGTGCAGTTGGAGTTACAAGAACGTCCACGCCTTCAAATATTTTGTGGGTCTCGCTGCGGATTTGTTTTAGCTCACGGCGGCTCTGCTCAACCTCGGCGGCACTGATTTCTTCACCCCTTCGTATGCGGCGCAACGTTTCCGGTTGGTACAGTTCGGGACTCCGCGAGGCAAACTCCGCGTGGTAGGCATAGGCCTCAGCGGTTTGCAATGTGCGATCAGTGGGGACTTCAATCTCGATCTCAGACAGATTGCAGCCGAGGGTTCTTAATACGCCGATTGCCTGTTCTACGGCAGAAGCAATTTCCGGGTCGAGGTTTTCGTAGAAAAACTTTCTCGGGACACCAATCCTCAAATGCTTCACTCCATCGCGGAGCCCTGCGACGTAGTCAGGAACCGGCATGTCGGCGCTATTTGGGTCGCTTGCGTCGTGGCTTGCGATTACCTGCAGCATCACCGCAGCATCTGAAACCGTGCGCGCGACCGGGCCAATATGATCGAGCGACAGCGAGAGCGGGATTACGCCACGAACGCTGACGCGTCCGTAGGTGGGCTTTAGGCCGACGACTCCGCACAAAGCAGCTGGCTCGCGAACAGAGCCGGCGGTATCCGTTCCGATGGCGCCATAACCAAGACCCGCAGCCACGGATGCGGCTGAACCTCCCGACGATCCCCCGGCAATGCGCCCGGGATCCCACGGATTATGAACTTCACCGTAGTAGCTGATCATCGAACTGCCGCCGTACGCGAACTCGTGCAAGTTCTGCTTACCTAACAGGACGGCTCCAGCCTCTTTTAGACGCCGTACCACCTCAGCATCGTCTGTCGGGACACGATCCTTGAACAAGGCGCTGGCAGCGGTGGTGCGGATGCCAGCAGTATCGATGAGATCTTTTAGTGCCAGCGGGATCCCGTGCAGAGGCCCGCGCCAATGTCCGCGCAAGATTTCTGCTTCGGCGGCGCGTGCCTGGGTAAGAGCCAACTCGGCGGTTACCGTGACGAAGGCATTCAGCGTGGGGTTGAGCTTTTCGATCTGCGCCAGGCAGTTCTTCGTCAACTCAACGGGCGATAACTTTCCTTTCCGCAACAACTCGCCGGTTTCCACGATAGATGTGAGCACGGTCCGTCTTCCTGATGGCAGCCTGGCGGAATCAATTATCTCCTGACGTCACTCTCGCACTGTTCAAAAAGCCTATAATCTTTTCTTTGCGTTTGCGGGAGGGCAAGAATTCCGCCATGGCACAGATGACTGCAACTCCCGTCGCGACGCATGGGTTCCTCCTCGATGGTAAATGGATAGAGGATGGCGACGTAGTCGAGATTCGAGCTCCCTACGATGGCAGCGTTGCCGGCCGCGTGTTTCAGGGGAAGCGCGCTCACGCCGAGGCGGCTATCGCGGCCGCGGTAAAAGCTTTCGGTACTACTCGAAGGCTTCCGGCATTTGAACGGCAACGCGTGCTGCGTCGGGTGGCGGAGAATATCGCCCACCGGAAGGAAGAGTTTGCCCACACTTTGGCTCTGGAAGCGGGAAAGCCGATCAAGGCGGCGCGAAGTGAAGTGGAACGATCCGTTTTTACATTCTCCGTAGCTGCCGAAGAGAGCACGCGTATCTACGGCGAATATCTGCCGCTGGATTGGCAGGAATTTACTGCGGGACGTTGGGGAATTGTGCGCCGTTTTCCTTTGGGACCGATCGCCGGGATTACACCGTTCAATTTTCCGCTCAATCTTGTGGCGCACAAGGTCGCTCCCGCGATTGCCAGTGGCTGCACGATGGTGTTGAAACCGGCTCCGCAGACGCCGCTAACAGCCTTGCTTATGGCTGAGGCGGTGCAGCAGGCTGGCTGGCCGGACGGCGCTCTAAATGTTCTTCCGCTCACCAACGAAGACGCTGGATTGCTGGTAACCGACGAGCGCCTGAAATTGATCAGCTTTACGGGCAGCGCGGCGGTTGGCTGGGACATCAAAAGCCGAGCCGGCAAGAAGAAAGTCACACTGGAGTTAGGAGGAAATGCAGGCGTCATCGTTCACAGTGATGCTGATCTGACTTACGCGGCCGAGCGGTGCGTGACTGGTGGTTTCGCTTATGCCGGGCAATCTTGTATTTCAGTACAGCGCATTCTGGTCGAGCGTTCGGTCTTCGAAAGATTCACAGACCTTTTTGTCGCCGGGGTCAAGAAACTGAAGACGGGGGATCCGCTGGAAGAGTCAACCGATGTTGGCCCGCTGATCCGCGAAAGCGATGCCATCCGAGCCAGTGACTGGGTTCAGGAGGCCGTCCGTAACGGCGCCCGATTGCTCTGCGGGGGACAACGTCAGGGTTCGATACTCGAGCCGACCGTTTTGACCCGCACCCGTCCGGAGATGAAGGTGAATTGCCTGGAAATTTTTGCTCCGGTTGTCACCATCGAGTCTTATGGCAATTTTTCCGATGCGTTGAAGGAGATTAATAATTCCCCCTACGGCTTGCAGGCTGGGATTTTCACGCGGGACGCGAAGCTGTTATTTAGCGCCTACGAAGAACTCGAAGTGGGGGCTTTGATGGCCGGGGACGTTCCGACGTTTCGCATTGATCACATGCCTTACGGCGGTATTAAGGAATCGGGATCGGGGCGTGAAGGCTTGCGGTATGCGATCGAGGACATGACTGAGCCAAAGTTGCTCGTGATGAACTTGCGGTAAGTCCGTTCGTCTCATCCGAGGTATCGGGTCGCAATAAGACTTTCGAAGTAGAGCGTAAGCGCTGCTATTTTGTTAAAATTTTCGACATGCTTTTCCTGGTGCGATAGTCTCGGTTTTTGCTGGAATTGAATTGTTGCTCAATCACAATGAATCGCGAACTGCTATAATCACGAGTTTTCACGTGCGACATCACAGCTGTCTGTGACTGCTTGCTCCAAAAAGCGTCGTAACGAACTGGGGATGGAGTTCGACATCCCTGCTGCACTGAAAGTCGATGCAGATTTTTCATCGCAGTACGAACACAATCTCCCGTGCCACGATTTACGGGGCAGTATTTCTGGTCTCGGCCTTGCTGTGGGCACTGCTCGAACTGCAACGGTCGCCCTACATCACTTACGCCAAAGTGGTGCGGCCTCAACCTGTTCCCTTTAGCCATCAGCACCATGTCGGCGGGTTGGGCATTGACTGCCGCTATTGCCATACTTCGGTTGAGAAATCTTCGTTCGCCGGGATTCCTCCAACCAAGACCTGTATGAACTGCCATTCGCAAATTTGGACGGGAGCGCCCTTGCTCGAACCTGTGCGCGAGAGCTTTCGCACTGGCAAGTCCTTGGTATGGACGCGAGTCAACGATCTCCCGGATTTCGTTTACTTCGACCACAGTATTCACGTCAACAAGGGCGTGGGCTGTAACACCTGCCACGGTCCAGTTGACCGGATGCCGCTGATGTTCAATTACGCTTCGCTGCAAATGGAGTGGTGTCTGGATTGCCACCGCGCACCGGAGAAAAATCTGCGGCCTCAAGACCAGGTGTTCAATATGCGCTACGAGCAGCCATCGAGTGACAAACCCGTGGCGCTGGACGGGAGGGTTTATACGGATCAGCTTTCGCTCGGTACGGATTTGGTGAAGAAGTATAAGTTGCGAACGGTGACGGACATTACGAGTTGTTCGACGTGTCACCGCTGACGTATTGGAGGGCGGCGTCTCGCCCGTCCAACCGGGCGGGGACGTTTACGGTAGAGACGGAACTGGCTACGTCTTTACCGCAACCGAGTTCTAAGAACAAGATGGAAGAACAAAACAATAAGCGACACCGCGAGGACGTTTGTTCTGGCAAGAAGGACAAGCTGAATCTCGAAACCGCTCGCGCCCAAATCGCCGGGGCGAAAGGTCCCGAATATTGGCGAAGCCTGGAAGAACTCGCGGGTAGCGCCGAGTTTCAGGAGATGATGCATCGCGAGTTTCCCAAAGGCGCCTCGGAGTGGCTGGACTCAGTTTCCCGCCGTGGTTTTCTGAAGCTGATGGGGGCTTCGCTGGCAATGGCTGGAATGACGGCATGCACCAAACAGCCGCTGGAGCCGATTGTTCCCTATGTGCGGCAGCCAGAAGCGGTGATTCCCGGCGTCCCGATGTTCTATGCCACAGCTTTCACGCTGGGAGGATATGCGAGTCCGATCCTCGTTGAGAGCCATCTTTATCGTCCAACCAAGATTGAAGGCAACGCGCAGCATCCCGCCAGCCTTGGCGGTACGGACGTGTTCGCGCAAGCCTCGATCCTCGGCATGTATGACCCCGATCGGTCGCAGACCATCGCATATTTAGGTGACGTGCGCACGTGGGGAGGATTTCTCGAAGCGATTCGCGGACCGCTCAACGCGCAGAAAGCGGTTCAGGGAGCGGGCATCCGCATCCTGACGCGAACGGTTTCTTCACCCGCGCTGGCGGATCAACTGCAGGCGGTGCTCAAGCTTTATCCGCAAGCGAAGTGGCATGTGTACGAGCCGGTGAATCGCGACAATGTGCTCGAGGGCGCGAAGATGGCTTTCGGCCAGTCAATGGAAACGCAGTACAAGCTAGAGAACGCTGATGTGATCGTCTCGCTCGACGCCGATTTCCTGTACGCCGGATTCCCTGGAAGTACGCGTTACATCCGCGATTTCGCCAAGCGCCGCAATCCCGATGCCGGCAACATGAACCGCCTGTATGTGATCGAGAGCACGATGAGTTCAACCGGGGCGAAAGCGGATCACCGATTGCCTGTGCAGGCAAGCGAGATTGAAGAGATTGCGTACGCCTTGGCTATTCTCGTAGGCGTGCAGACGAACGCATCCGGCGCGAAGGGAAAGCCGGATGCGATGAAGTTCCTCGAGGCTCTGCTCATCGACCTAAAGGGTCACAGCGGCTCTTGCGTGGTCATTGCCGGCGATCATCAACCTCCGGTTGTGCACGCTCTGGCACATGCCATGAACCAGTCGCTCGGAAATATCGGCAAGACCGTTATCTACACGGATCCCATCGACGAAAATCCAGTTAACCAATTCGAATCCATCAAGGATCTGGTTGCCGACATGCGCGCCGGCAAGGTGGATGCGCTGTTCATCATGGGTGGAAATCCCGCTTACGATGCGCCCGCTGACCTTGGCTTCGCCGATGCACTTAAGAACACGAGCATCCCCCTTCGAGTGCATCTGGGTCTCTATCAGGACGAGACTGCCGAACTCTGCCAGTGGCATGTGAACGAGGCGCATTACCTTGAATCTTGGGGCGACTCTCGTGCCTACGACGGAACAGTCAGCGTCGTGCAACCGCTGCTTGCTCCGCTCTACGGCGGCAAGAGCGTTTATGAAATTACCGCACTGCTCGCGGGGCAAGCCGAAGCCACGGGCCACGAAGTCGTACAGGGCTATTGGAAGAAGCAGCACTCAGGCGCGGACTTCGACGCCTTCTGGCGGAAATCACTGCACGATGGCTGGATTGAAGGAACAACGTTTGCACCGAAGTCAGTCAGTCTGAAATCCGCAGCCTTTCCGCGCTCGCCACTCAGTGACGAAAATGCCATCGAGATCAATTTCCGCCGCGATCCTTGCGTCTATGACGGCTGCTTCTCCAATAACGGCTGGCTGCAGGAGCTGCCCAAGCCAATGTCGAAGATGACCTGGGACAACCCAGTGCTCCTCGGCCCGGCCATGGCCGCGCGGATAGGGTTGAAGAGCGAAGATCTGGTCACGTTGCAATTGAATGGGAAGAAAGTGACCGCTCCCATCTGGATTCAAGCCGGTCATCCTGACAATTCGGTCACCGTTTTCCTAGGCTACGGACGTAAGCGCGCAGGCCGGGCCGGGACCGGCGCAGGTTTCGATATGTACCCGCTTCGTTCCAGCGCAACGCCATGGTTCACCAGTGGCGTAAATATCACCAAGGCTGGCGGCACTTATAAGCTAGCTACGACGCAGGGCTACCAGACCATGGACACGCCGGAAGGCTCGCGCCCGCAGGTGCGCTCTGCGCGTCTCGAAGAGTACCGCAAGGAACCAGGCTTCGCGAAGGAAGAACAACCTCCGGCGGAGCTGACTTTGTACAAACCCTATCCGTATGACAAGGAACTCTACGCCTGGGGCATGGCAATCGATTTGAACGCGTGCGTGGGGTGCAACAACTGCATGGTCGCTTGCCAGTCGGAGAACAACATTGCGGTGGTTGGCAAGGAGCAGGTTGTGATCGGCCGCCACATGCACTGGCTTCGCGTTGATGCCTACTACCAAGGTGATCGCGACAATCCAAAAGCGTATTTTCAGCCCGTCCCTTGCATGCAATGTGAGAACGCCCCTTGCGAGGTCGTTTGTCCGGTGGGGGCGACCGTACACAGTACCGAAGGCCTGAATGACATGGTCTACAACCGCTGTGTAGGCACGCGCTACTGTTCCAACAATTGTCCATATAAAGTGCGGCGCTTTAATTTCCTCCTCTTTCAGGATTGGGAGACGCCGCAGTACAAGATGATGCGCAATCCCGACGTCACCGTTCGCAGCCGCGGCGTCATGGAAAAGTGCACCTACTGTATCCAGCGCATCACCCAGCATCGCATTGATTCTGAGCGGGACGGTCGCACTATCCAGGACGGCGAGTTGCAGACGGCCTGCCAGCAATCTTGCCCGGCCGATGCGATCACCTTTGGCAATATCAACGATCCCAACAGCCGGGTTTCAAAGCTCAAGGCGATCCCACGCAACTACGGTTTGCTGGCCGACCTGAATACCCGGCCACGAACCACGTATCTGGCCGAGATTCGCAATCCGAATCCAGAGTTGGAAAGTTAAGCGAGCACGATCGAGAGATGGACGAGCCAAGACAACCCGCGACCGTTGGCGATAGCGCTCCGGTCATCGAGCCCGGATATACCTTCGGCACGGTCACTGACAAGATCAGCTCGATTGTCCTTACGCGCCCAACGTCCAATGGCTGGTTCCTCGGCTTTGGCATCGCGTTTCTGCTCACCATGATGATGTTGTTCGCCGTCGGATATTTATTTGTCCGCGGCGTTGGCATATGGGGCGTCACCATCCCGATCGGCTGGGGCTTCGCCATCGTGAACTTCGTGTGGTGGATTGGAATCGGTCATGCGGGCACGTTGATCTCGGCCATCCTGTTGTTGTTGCGCCAATCCTGGCGCAATTCGATTAACCGGTTTGCGGAAGCCATGACGCTGTTCGCCGTGTCTGCGGCTGGCCTCTTCCCCCTGATTCACGTGGGCCGTCCCTGGCTCGCGTACTGGCTTTTTCCTTATCCCAACACGATGAAGGTGTGGCCGCAATTCCGCAGCCCATTGGTTTGGGACGTCTTTGCCGTTTCCACCTACGCGACTATTTCCCTATTGTTTTGGTTCATCGGACTGGTTCCAGATCTGGCCACGCTGCGGGATCGATCGACCAATCGCGCGGCGCAAATTATCTACGGAATGTTGGCCCTGGGCTGGCGCGGTTCGGCCCGGCATTGGCATCGCTATGAGACTGCCTACCTGCTTCTTGCCGGACTCGCGACTCCGTTGGTGCTCTCTGTTCACACCGTAGTCAGTTTCGACTTCGCGGTTGCAATCGTGCCCGGCTGGCATACGACGATCTTCCCTCCTTACTTCGTGGCGGGTGCAATCTATTCCGGATTCGCCATGGTGCTCATGCTGGCGATTCCGATCCGCAAATTCTACGGTCTCGAAGACTTCATCACCGAACGCCATTTGCAGAATTCGGCGAAAGTGATGTTGGCCACAGGCCTGATCGTGGCTTATGGGTACGCCATTGAAGGGTTCATGGGTTGGTACAGCGGGAACCGCTACGATGCGTTCCTCCTTTGGAATCGCCTGCACGGGCCATATGCTCCCTGGTATTTGGCGCTTTTGGCTTGCAACATCTTTGTCCCGCAAGTGTTATGGATCCGCAAACTGCGAACCAGTCCAACCGCCTTGTTCCTTATATCCGGAGTCATTCTGGTCGGCATGTGGCTGGAACGGTTCATCATTGTGGTGGTCAGCTTGCATCGTGATTTCCTCACGTCCTCGTGGGGAATGTACTACCCGACGCGCTGGGACTGGATGACCTACATCGGCACGATCGGCATGTTCCTGGCCGCCATGTTCCTGTTCGTGCGCATCCTGCCGATGATTTCGATCTTCGAAATGCGTACCCTGCTGCCCGAGGCGGAGGTGAAGGAATGAAACGCACTCCCGTTTACGGAATGATGGCCGAGTTTGATTCAGCGCAACACTTGGTGGACGCAGCTCATCGCACCCTCGAAGCCGGCTATCTGAAAATCGACGCCTACAGCCCGTTTCCGGTGGAAGGTTTGGCGGAGGCAATTGGATTTCATAAGAACAACGTCCCACTCGTTGTGCTGATCGGTGGATTGCTGGGAGGTTTGTCCGGCTACGCCCTGCAGTACTGGATTTCCGTTGTGAGTTACCCGATTAATGTCGGTGGCAAACCTTATCATTCGTGGCCGGCATTCATCGTGGTGACTTTCGAGATGACGATTCTGTTCGGGGGAATTTTTGCGGTGTTTGGAATGCTGGCATTGAACGGTCTGCCCATGCCATACCATCCTGTGTTCAATGTGCCGCGCTTCGCCTTCGCGACCAAAGATCGCTTCTTCCTGATCGTCTTTTCTACCGATCCCAAGTACAGCCCCACCGAAACCCGCCGATTTCTGGAGGATCTGGCCCCGCGATCGATTTCGGAGGTGCCCAGCTAAAGCCATGCTGAGCCTTCGCAAAATCTCGCCGTTAATAATGAAGGCCGGGCGTCCTCGCCCTGCGAGACGGGCAAGACCTTCGTACTCCATCCTGTTGGCCACGCTGATCCTGGGAGGATGCCGCCAGGACATGCAAGATCAACCTCGCTTCAAGCCGCTTGCCGAGAGCGACTTTTATGCGGACTTGCGCTCGGCCCGCCCTCCGGTCGAAGGGACGGTGGCGCGCGGACAGTTGGCTGAAGACGTGTATTTCTATACGGGAAAGCTCGGTAACAATCCCGGCGACTACATGCCTTTCCCAGTCACCGAGGATGTGCTCGCCCGCGGCCGAGAGCGCTTTAATATTTTCTGCGCTCCCTGTCACTCCCGCCTCGGCGATGGCAAAGGCATGATCGTGCAGCGCGGCTTTCGAGCTCCACCGTCTTATCACACCGAACGCTTGCGCAAAGCTCCATTGGGATATTTCTTCGACGTGATGACCGAGGGATTTGGCGCGATGCCGGAGTACGCCTCGCAAATTCCGCCTCGTGATCGCTGGTGCATTGTGGCTTATATCCGGGCTTTGCAGTTGAGTCAGGATGCGACCATGAGCGATGTTGCGCCGGGACAAAAAGTGCCGT
>Ga0210402_10005448_pt1 | contig 11388 bp, 12 predicted proteins | sample IncBWC7MmetaG_FD_161055 | JGI IMG/M metagenome (GOLD analysis project Ga0210402, IMG submission 161055) | Forest soil microbial communities from Barre Woods Harvard Forest LTER site, Petersham, Massachusetts, United States - Inc-BW-C-7-M | ecosystem: Environmental > Terrestrial > Soil >... | reverse complement strand
CAACGTGCAGGGGTGGGTGCCTTCCACGTTCGATCACGACAAAAGGACAAAGCTGCCTTTACAAGGCGGTCATGCTGGCGTGAAGTGTGATAAGTGTCACACATTGACCAAGCTGATTGCAGGGAATCCGGTGGCGTTCTACAAACCGACGCCACTGCAATGTGACGCGTGCCATGGGAATATGATTCCAAAGCAGAGAAAACCGGACAGCCCATTGAAAAACTAGAAAAGCCAGCATCCTGCACGGAATTTGAGCAATTTGTATTAGCGTGCTTCTGTGCGTGAGGATACCTCCTCGCAGAACGCCGTATGCGGTTGAGTTGAGTACAGGAACACAATCTGTCCCTCCGTACAGTAGTGGCCTGCAATAGCCAGCCTCAAAATTAAGGTCAATTGGGCCCATTCCGCCCGCGACGAAGTCGATCGAGGGTCCCGGGGGATTTTACGCCACGTGCCGTCAAGCTTTTGATTTTGGTATGTCTGGGCCTGGTCTGTCTGTCCCTTCCCTCCTTCGCCCAGAGAGAGCGAACCCGCAGCCCGCACGGGCCGCTGGCGATCCCGTGCGAGAACTGCCATGCAGCGACGGCATGGCGTCCGATCCGGACGCACCCTGAATTCGATCACAACCACACGAACTATCCGCTGCGCGGCATGCACGAAAAAGTACACTGCACGCAGTGCCACGTGAAACCGGTTTTTACAGACGTGGGAAAGAATTGCGCGGATTGTCACGCGGATATTCACCGGCGGAAGTTCGGTTCGGATTGCGCGCAATGCCATACCGTTCGCGGATGGAATATCACGGTGCAGCAGGTGAAGGATCATCAAAACCGCTTTCCGCTTTTTGGCGCGCACGCAGCGGTGCAATGCGAAGAATGTCACAAGAGTGCGGCAGTCGGACAGTTTCAGGGGCTCTCGACGCAGTGCATTTCCTGCCACCAAAGGGATTATCAACAAACGACGAATCCGAACCACGCAAGTGCGCACTTTTCGACGGCTTGCGAAACGTGTCATGGATTTGACACGTGGCTCAACGCGAAATTCGATCATTCAACAACGGGATTTCTGCTGACGGACGGGCACGCGAACGTCCCCTGCGCTTCCTGCCACATCAACAACAACTACAATTTGCAGATTGCGCCGACGGATTGCGGTAACTCCGGCTGCCATTTGACGACATGGCAACAGACAAAGAATCCGCCGCACTCCAGTGCAGGACCTGCATTTGCCCTGGCTAATTGCGCAAATTGCCACACGCCAAAAGGTTGGGACACGGCGAATTTCGACCACACTTCGACGGGATTCCCGCTGACCAACGGGCACGCGAACGTGCCCTGTGCTTCGTGCCACATCAATAACAATTACGGCCTGCAGATTACGCCGACGGCTTGTGGGACTTCCGGCTGCCATTTGACGACATGGCAACAGACGAACAACCCGGTGCACTCCATTTCAGGGCCCGCCTTTGCGCTGACCAACTGCTCGAATTGCCACACAACGAAAGGTTGGGACGCTGCTTCGTTCGACCACAGCGTGACGGGGTTTGCGCTCACCGGAACGCACATGTCGCCGACGCCGACTCCGTGCGCGTCTTGCCATATCAGCAACAATTACACGCTGAACTCGGCGGACTGCATGGGTTGTCACCAGGCCGCCTGGCAGAGTACGGCGACACTTGGCGGAAATGTGCCGAACCACATTACGGCGGGATTCCCAACGACTTCTGCGGCGTGCGCTTCCTGCCATACGATCACGACATGGGCTAACGGGAAATTCGATCACACGGCATTCGGCTTTCCGCTGACCAATGGCCACGCGAACGTTCCGTGTGCATCGTGCCACATCAACAACAACTATTCGCTGAATATTGCGGCGACGGCGTGCGGAAATTCGGGCTGCCATTTGACGACATGGCAGCAGACGAACAATCCAGTGCACTCCACGGCGGGACCTACGTTTGCGCTGGCAAATTGCTCCAACTGTCACACGACGAAGGGTTGGGATGCGGCTTCGTTTGACCACAGCGTGACGGGTTTTACGCTCACGGGAACGCATGTGTCGCCGACGCCGACTCCTTGCGCCTCATGTCACATCAACAACAATTACACGCTGAACTCGGCCGATTGCATGGGCTGCCATCAACCGGCGTGGCAAAGCACGACAACGCTTGGCGGGAATGTGCCGAATCACGTGACCTCAGGATTCCCGACGACAGCTGCGGCGTGTTCTTCGTGCCACCCAATTACAACGTGGGCAGACGGGAAATTCGATCACAGCACGACTGGATTCACGCTGGTGGGAACGCACATGTCGCCGGCGCCGACACCGTGCTCGGCGTGCCACATCAACGGGAATTACACGTTGAATTCGATGGACTGCATGGGCTGCCATCAACCGGCATGGCGGAGCACGACAACCCTTGGCGGGAGTGTGCCGAATCACGTGACCTCAGGATTCCCGACGACAGCTGCGGCGTGTTCTTCGTGCCACCCAATTACGACGTGGGCAGACGGGAAATTCGATCACAGCACAACGGGATTCCCACTAACCAACAAGCACACTACGGTTCAATGCAGCCAATGCCACATCAACGGAAATTATTCGCTGAACATCGCGCCGACCGATTGCGGAAATTCGGGCTGCCATTTGACGACGTGGCAGCAGACGAACAATCCCGTGCACTCAACGGCGGGCCCGGCGTTCGCGGCGGCAAATTGCTCGACATGCCACACAACGGCGGGCTGGGATGCAGCTTCGTTTGACCACAGCGTAACGGGATTTGCGTTAGTCGGGACGCACATGTCGCCGACTCCGACTCCGTGCGCATCGTGCCACATCAACAATAATTATTCGTTGAATTCTGCAGATTGCTACGGATGCCACGTTACGGCGTGGAACAGCACGACAACGATTGGGGGCGCGGTTCCGAATCACATTGCGGCAGGATTCCCGAATACGGCGGCAATGTGCGCGTCGTGCCACCCGATTACGACCTGGGCCGCCGGAAAATTCGACCACAGCACGACAGGATTCGCTCTAACGGGTGCGCATGCAGATCCGACGAAGGCGCCTTGCTCGTCGTGCCACGTCAACAACAACTATTCCGGGAATTTGCCGACGGATTGCTACAGCTGTCATACAGCAGCGTGGCAGAGCACGGTGACGCTTGGCGGAAACGTGCCGAACCACATAGCGGCCGGATTCCCGACGACTTGCGCGACTTGCCATACAACTACGAGTTGGCTTGGCGCGACGTTTGACCACACGACTTATTGGAGACTACCGCATCACAACGCGGTTTGTTCGGACTGCCACATCGATCAGACGAACTACGCGAACATGTCCTGCATCAACTGCCATACGCAGCCGTATCACAGCAAGACGCAGACGGATTCGCAGCATAAGGGACGCGCGGGCTACACCTACGGCCCGATGACTTGCATTGCTTCCGGCTGCCATCCGAAGGGTGCAGGGTAACCATGAACAACTCGCACTTGCGCCCGACCTGCGTCGCGTTTCTGGCCATTTTTTTGAATCTATCTTTTTCACCGCCTGTCCTTGCACAAAAGGAGCCGGCTGCGGTTTTTTCCGTCAAATATCTTTCGAACGATACGGTTTACATCAATGCAGGGCGCAACGCGGGGATTCAGGAGGGGATGAAGATTTCTGTTGTTGCAGAGCAGGCGACTGCGGAGCAGAGCGACGGCGCGCGTTTTCGCGGAGAAGAGCACGTGGCCGAGTTGAAGGTGATTTCAGTGGCGGATTCTTCGGCAGTTTGCGAGATCGTTTCAACGAGAGGCGAACTGAAAATTGGACAGGTTGCTTTCCTGACGCCGGAAAGTGTGCAGGAAAGGCGCGAGACCCAAGGGGCTGCCGAGACAGACAACTTTCCCATCGTCGTGGGTTTTACCTACGGCGACCCGCTGGACGACGAAGTCCGCCAGAGCGAAGAGAAAAAGATTATTCAGGAATCGCCGGTGGGGCGGATGCGCGGACGGCTCGGATTCGATTATGGAGGAACGAACGAGGCAGGCGGCTTCAAAAGCAAACAACTTGGGATGGTGATCAACGCCGACATGACGTTTCTCGGCGGCACTTACTGGAATTTTACGGGCTATTGGCGGGGAAATCTGACTTCGAGCAACTCCGGGACGAGCACGAATTCGCCGACGACGCTGAACGACCTAATCAACCGGACGTATCACTTGAGTTTTACGTATGACAATCCCTATTCGCCGATCCGGATCGGAGTGGGAAGGCTTTTTCTTCCCTGGGCTCCGAGCTTGAGCACAATTGACGGCGCGTATTTTGCAAGAAGAATTTCGCGCACGATCACCGTGGGAGCGTTTGGCGGCTCAACGCCCGATCCGACTTCGTGGAGTTACAACCCGTACCAGCGTATTGCGGGCGCTTTTGTGAATTACGAAAAAGGAGATTTTAATACAGCGCGGTATTTCTTCACTGCGGGAATTGCGGCGACAACGATTCAGTGGCGGGTGGCGCGGCAGTTTGCATTTTTCGAGAACACATTCTCGTGGAAGCGTTATTTTTCGTTTTTCAATTCGTTGCAGGCGGATGAAGCGCGTACTTCACCGCTGGCGAACGGCGGGAGCAATCCGACGGGCGTCTCGCAAAGCTATACCTCAGCGCGCTTTCAGCCCCTTTCGTGGGTCAGCTTTGGGCTGAATCACAACTATTTCCGGAATTTACCGACGTTCGATTCGCGGCTTATCAGCACAGGATTGCTGGACCAGTATTTGTTCCAGGGATTCAGCGGCGACGTGCGCGTGGAATTGCCGAAACGAATTGCGTTCTATGCGAGTCTCGGTAAGAGCAAAGCCAGTTCAGATCAAAAGGGATCGCTGAACCAGGGTTATGGGATCAGCTTTGGAAGGCTCTGGTTTTCCGAGTTGAGCGCGGACGTACACTATTCGCAGTTCGACAGCGCCTTTGGCAAGGGCCATTACGAATCATTTTCAATCATCAAGAGCTTGAGCGACAGTTTCCGAGTGCAAGCCATGGGTGGGCACCAGAGTTTCTTGTCGCCTCTTTCGAGCAATACGAATTCCAATTTCATAAACCTTTCAGGGGATTGGAATGTCGGGCCACGGTATTTCTTTGAGACCAACTATGGCTGGTATCACGGCACGACAATGCAGTACACGCAATGGTCGAGCGTGTTTGGCTATCGCTTTGGAGGCTTTCGAAAATGAAAGTCTTTTTTCGAATATTAGGATTCGTCGCTCTGGTGCTGGCGGGTTTTGGTTTCATGAGCAAGGCGGTCGCGCAAGAGCAAGCCAAGAACAGAGCTTCCGCTTCTACGCCGTCCAGTGCGAACGGTCTGGAATCCCTGGAGCATGCCCGCAAGCTAGTGGAACAGTTTTTCGATCAATCGGCGAATGTGGTTTGTGAAGAGTCCATCACGCAGACAACGCTTGGCAAAAATGGAAAAGCGAATTACCGGGAAGAGTCGCGCTATCAATACCAACTGGAAGCGTCGAGTGCGAGCGGAACGTTGAAAATGAAAGAGTCGCGGGAGGCCCGCAAACTGGCATTTCGCGACCCGGCAAAAACGCTTCTGGTGACAAACGGATTTTCGAGCATTCTGCTTGTCGTTCATCCGCAATATGAAGCGAGTTACCAGTTTGAAGGGGCAGGCGAAGAGACGGTCGATGGGCGAGTGATTGAGGAGATCCGGTACAAGGCTGTGCCGGGAGGGACGTCTCCTGCTGCAATGCAACTGCGAGGAAAAAACTATCCGCTGCCCCTTTCAGGATCGATCTGGATTGACAAGGAGAGCGGCGCGATCGTTCGGCTGACGGCGGCAGTTGATTCCAGCATGAACGATCTTGGGCTGAAGGGGCTGGCGAGCGACATTCACTACGCACTCGTGCAATTTCACGATCCAGAGGAATCGTATTGGATGCCGCTTTCCGCCACGATTGACGTTGAAACACCCCTCCAGCATTGGCGGAATGTGCACCGATTCACGGGCTATCGAAGATTCAAGGCTACGATAAAAGTTGAACTAGGGAAGAACGAGTGAGCGCACAAGCGACCATACCTTCGAATATTTTGGTAAGCGAGGATGCCGAACGCGGGCACAAGATCCGGCTATTGCTGGCGTGGCTTACGGCAATCGCGATTGTGCTGGTAATCGCCGGCTATGGCTACGATTACTACACGCTCGGCTCCACCGTGAGGCCGTTTTCCGCGAAACACGATGCGCTAAAGCCCAGCGGAACGATCGGTGTGAAGCTCGGTATGTTCGGGGTATTTCTTTTCTTTCTCATTTACCTCTATCCGTTGCGAAAAAAATGGATTTGGCTAGCGCGTAAGGGGAATTCGCGACATTGGCTGGATTTTCATATTGTTCTCGGTACCCTCGCGCCGGTGGTGGTTGCGTTTCATGCGTCCTTCAAATTCGGGAATATCGCAGGCATGGCTTTCTTCAGCATGCTTGCGGTTACGCTCAGCGGATTTGTCGGACGGTACATCTATGCGCAGATTCCGCGCACCTTGAGCGCAACCGAACTGACGATGAAAGAGATGAATGACAGGGAAGAAGCATTAAAAAAGGAGATCGCGGAGCAGGAAGCGACGTTCGGCTTCTCCGTGGAGGCGCTGTACGTGCTGCCAACACAGGCCCAAGTGGCTAAGAGCTCTCTTTTTGGTTCGCTCCTCTCGATGCTGGTGATTGATTTCAGGCGTCCTCTGATTGCCTCTCGCGTCCGTTTGCGGCAGTTGGGCTTTGGCCGGTGGGTGCTGGCGGGGTTCGGATTTTTTTCCTCGAGCAATCGCAAGCTCGAGCGCACTATCCGCATCGCACAGCAGGAAAACGCGCTGCGAAAGCGCATTTTGTTCCTTAGTCGGACGCAGCGTGTTTTCAATCTGTGGCACGTGATTCACCGGCCGTTCAGCTATGCATTTGCAATTCTTGCGCTAATTCACATCGGCATCGTGCTGCTGATGGGCTACCGGGTTTGAGGGAATTGGCATGGACAATCTGATCTCATTTGCGATTGCGGCCAGCATCATCGTTTTTTTCCTCATCTATTATTTGCGCGGAGAAAAAAAACGCGATGCGGAGGCGCGGGCAGCAGCAGAGCGGGGCTCTCTTCGGTCCGATGGGCCTCAATCGCAGCACCCTCAAATTGACGCGAATTACTGCATTGGCTGCGCTGCCTGCACGACGGTGTGCCCCGAAGGCGATGTGTTGGCGATGATGGGGGGCAAGGCCATGATCGTGAACGGCTACAAATGCATCGGCCACAGTCTCTGTGCGGATGTTTGCCCCGTGGGGGCGATCACGATGGTGATGGCCAAGCCCGGAGTCAGTGCGGATCTTGCCGTACTCAATTCACAGCAAGAAACGACGATAAGGAATTTGTTCATTGCGGGCGAGTTAAGCGGGCTGGCGTTGATTAAGAACGCCATCAATCAGGGTCGGAACTGCGTGGATACGATTGCGGCGAGGATGACCGCGTCGAATACTTCTCGCCCCAACGGGGAAGCTCTGGACTTGATCATTGTGGGAGCAGGGCCGGCCGGCATCAGCGCATCTCTGCGCGCGATTGAAAAGAAGCTGAACTACCTCACTATTGAAGAGGGCGAGGTTGGCGGCACGGTGTCGAAATATCCGCGCCAGAAGCTGGTGATGACAAGCCCGGTCGAATTCCCGATGTATGGGAAATTCAAGAAGATGGAGCTCTCCAAGGAAGAGCTGCTCTCCTTCTGGAGCCATGTTTTGCAGCGAAATGAATTTCATTGCCGCAAGGGCGAAAAGGTCGAACACATTGAAAAAGGCGCTGATGGTGTTTTTGCCGTGACCACCCCAAAAGGGACGTATCGAGCGAGGTTCGTGATTCTTGCGTTGGGAAAAACGGGGAGCCCGCGAAAACTTGGCGTGAAGGGCGAGGATTTGTCGAAGGTGATGTACCGCTTGATCGAAGCGGATCACTATGTGAACAAAAAAATCATGGTGATCGGTGGTGGAGACAGCGCGGTCGAAGCAGCGATGGGCCTGGCGTTTCAAGTCGGAAATTCCGTTACGCTCTCCTACCGGCAGGGCTCTTTTTCGCGAATAAAGGATCGCAACTCGCAGCGCTTGAACGAATGTGTGCGCAAAGGCAAGCTGAAGGTGATTTTCAATTCCAATCCGGTCGAGTTTACAAAGGACGAGGTCATTCTGGAAGTAGCGGACAAGACCCAGCGCATTCCAAATGATTACGTCTGGATATTCGCTGGCGGAGAGCCGCCAACGGCGTTTCTGAAGAAAATCGGCGTAGAGCTCGGATCCCAAGATTTGACGTCGCAGGGGAAACAGGCGAAGAAGGAAACTGAGGCAGAGCTGGTTCCCGCTCGTTGAGGCGAAGCGTTAGAATTCTGTTGAGGAAAAAAACATGAGAGTTCAAAGGAAAATTGGGTTCATGTTTTGTTCTTTTGCGCTTCTGGCATTAATCGCAGGCTGCAAACAAAAACAGAACGACGATGAAGCGATTCGCGCCGCGGTCCGGCAGCATCTGACTGCGCTAGGCTCGCTGAACCTGCAAGCGATGGATATGGACTTCACCAAAATTGCCGTTCAGAACAATCAAGCCAGCGCCGACGTGAGTTTTCGACCAAAGACCGGCGCGCCCGCCGGAGCCGCCATGCAGGTTTCTTATAATCTGGAAAAACAGGATGGAGCGTGGAGGATCATCAAGAAATCGGCGCCCGGTGGAATGATCGAACATCCCAACCCGAATGTGAATCCGCATGGGCAGGCAGCGGCCGGTTCAGTTCACGGAACTTTGCCAAACTTTCAGGAAATCCTCGATTCGAATGCTCCCGCCTCAAACAACAAAACGCAGGGCAATAGTGCGGTTACCGCCCCTGGTGCAAAACAACCTTAATATCCTCCCGTATATTGACGTGCGCAGTATGCCGATTTGCTGATACAAAAGTTCGCAGAGCCGTTGTTCTGACAAATCCGCAAGAGGACCATTACTGTGCATCCCGAGAGGCTCGGAAGTACGAGAATTATGTAGAAGTTTTTCTGGCAGAAAGTCTGTAAGTCTCGACGCTGGATCGAGTTAGGGAAATCTGGCGGAGAGGGGGGGATTGCAACCGTTGTTGCTGAGAGGGAGGCGAGGGTTGGCGAGCGTTGGTATGTCTCTTGTTTTCAACGCGACTTCCTGATTTGAAAAAATCACCACTGTTTATGCGGGTCCTAATAGCCCTCAAATCGCCCGAAATTAGTAGCAAGATTAGTAGCAATTCCCTGCCGACAACGGTTTAGGGAGCATGGCACGCGAGTGACTTCTTTGCTTTGTGGCCCGCCTACTGACACGAACCGTCGTCCACAATTTGATTCGACGACGCCGTCGACGTTAGCGATTGCCAGCACGTCAACAGCTTCTGATCCAGCGGGTCGCTATTCAATGCGTCGGGCGCTAGATAGTTTCTACTTGCGGCGATTCTCAAATATTTATCAGTCAAAGCATCCATCGTATTGAACTCGTTGGTCAGCAGCGGAAGGGCCCTATGGTCCATGTCGGTGCTGGCCGCGGCTTCTGCCTGCTTCAGATTTGCTTGAACTTGCCTCCTGAAGTTGCCGAACCACACATCCGATAATGGATATCCCCGCTCGATGCCAGTTTTCAATGCGGCGTGCCATTCAAGGATTGCCCTCATCGACTCGATCCCTGCAGTGAGGAATGGCTTGGAGAAGCCGACCTCGCGTTGTGGTGCGGATGCGGACTGCTCCGACTGCGGTCCTGGATTGTCGCCGCTGGGCAATGTCAGCGTGAGTTGATTTCCGGCGAAACGCAGCGATCCTCCTGTGATTCGCGCTAGTCCCTCGACTTCTACGTAGTTCTTGCCTTGCACCTGAATGATTCTTGCTTGTCCCTGGTGGCCTTCGATCAAGAGCGCACTCGACTCTTGAGCTACCAACACCAGCAGCGGTAGCAGCAGGATCGTCACTAGCATCATCGATTTTCGAATCATGTTTCGACGCATATTTTCTTTCCTTATCCTTCGCGAAGTACTTCTTCAGCGATTAGTGTTTTTACGGAGCTTGGCCGGAATCTTTTCCCAGGAGGCATTCAATTCTGTCCTGTGGGGAAGTGCTTCAGCAGTTTTTGCGCTCCCTTATTTAGCCTTTCTTGGTTTTTCTCCTGTTTTTTGCTGGGTTCAATTGCATGTTGGGCAGCACCTATCCAAACAAGCTTCTTTGCTGCAGGGTCATACATTCCGAGGACGAAAGTCCCGATGTTAACGGTTGAAGTAGCCGCCGAAAATGAATCGGGACCGCCGCCCCAAGGTCCCCAACTGCCCCGGCCCTCCCAGCCGTTCACGAAGCCATTTATTTGCTTCTCCCGATCGATAATGAGCTGGAAGCCAAGGAGCAAATCGGCTTTGCCGCCATCCATCACTTTGGTGAAGCCTTTGGCCGCCATTTGGGAATCGACCGCTTGCTTGACTTGGGCGTCCAGGATCTGATCCGGCTGTTGTCCTACTCGGGGCACGCCCCTTACCTCGTCGACCCATGCATAGGTGTGATATTTCGAAAAATCAGTTCCTGGCATATAGTTCGTTCTCACATCCTGCGCGCTGGCCTGCACGCCAAGCATCAGGCCAAAGCAAATAAGAATCGCGATACGCTGCATTCATGCTCTCCTTGTCGCACGTCACAAGTGCGAATGTTTAGTCGCCTAGGGGAAAGGCACGCGCCTTGCCAAAGCGAAATAACGAAGCGGACCGCGCAATCCGCGTGCTTTCAGGGTTTTAGCCCCCCACAACTTTCAAAGGTTCTTCTCACGCCAAGAGAAGGTTGCCCGTATTCGGGCAACGTGCCCGGCGTCGTGGGCAAAGCAACGAGGCCACACATAGCACAAGGTCACAGCAGACTGACCAAGGGAAGCTTTCCAGACACCGACCGCGCGCGAGTGTCTCCATATGGAAGAACGATTCTCGTGGTGCTAGTCTGATGCGCATGCCGGAAGATAATGAAGGCTCGGCGCCCGCCAATAGCAGGTATCGAGCGTTGCTCGAGGTGTCCGCTGCGCTGGTCGAGCAACCAACGGTGAAAGCCGTCCTGCATAGCCTGCGCGAAGTTTTGTCCAGCAGCGTTCGTCTCCATGGAACCGACCTATATCTTCTGGACAACGGTCGAGATACTTTGCATCTTCTGGAATTTGATCGAGCAGTGGATGCTCCCGCCATCAGAATTGGCACCAAGATTTCGCGAATTGGCGCAGCAGCAAAAGCACTGGACCAGAAAGAGCCGGTTTTCCTGCCTGATGTATCCGAGGAAATGTTGAAACATCCCGAGTTGGCTCCGTTTGCGGCTCAATCTTCTGGCAGAAGCACTTACGTTTTTCCTTTGTTTACCGCCCAACAACA
>Ga0210402_10005447_pt1 | contig 11392 bp, 9 predicted proteins | sample IncBWC7MmetaG_FD_161055 | JGI IMG/M metagenome (GOLD analysis project Ga0210402, IMG submission 161055) | Forest soil microbial communities from Barre Woods Harvard Forest LTER site, Petersham, Massachusetts, United States - Inc-BW-C-7-M | ecosystem: Environmental > Terrestrial > Soil >... | reverse complement strand
CAGTTCCCCGGCCTCCACCTGGACCGGATCCCCGTAGTCCGGCCGGTCGAGATGCGCGATCCCGATCGCTTCCGGAAACCCGAGGTGCACCGGGGCGCCGTGAACGGCCGGCAGACGAGACGTAATCTGGATCGCCCGGATGGCGTCGGCCGGGATCAGCGGCCGCATGGATACGACCAGCGGCCCGTGAAGGCGGCCGACGCTCCGCGTCGCGATGCTGGTCCGATACATCGGGACATTGCAGCCGCATGCGATGTGCCGGACCGGCACGTCCGCCTGCTGCAGCGCTTCCTCGAATGAGAACGAACAGCCGAGGACGACGCTCACGAGGTCCTCGCGCCACACAGCGTGAAGGTCACCCGGCTCCGCCACGATTTCGCCATCGCGCCAGACGCGGTAGCGCGGCAGATCGGTGCGGATGTCGAGGTTCTCGCCAAGCAGCGGAATAGTCGGGACGCCTTCCTCCGCAACGCCGAGCACAGGACAAGGCTTCGGATTGGCTTGGCAGAACCTGAGAAATTCGTCCGCCCAATCGCCGGGCAGGATGACCAGATTGCCTTGCACGAAGCCCGGCGCGAGCCCCGAGGTGGGCCCGTCATATGCACTGGATCGACAGGCAAGGCGCACGTCGATGCCGGTTGATTTTGCAAGCCGCTCAACTTCGGCTAGTATGGCAGGGTGCTCACGGTGCTCGATGGGAGCTTGGTGACTCATGGGACGCTCTCGACTTTTGTCTTCGACCCTTGTCGGTCACGTATCATCGCGCGGGCTGTAATTTTCGCGAACCTAATTTTTGCCGCCGTTCACCATTTGCTTTTGCTTATCAATACGTGGCGACGGCTGACCCGTAGGATACGCTTTGAAGACCGATCGAGAGGTCCAAAATTAACTTTTGAGAACACTGCCATTCGTGGATCGTCACTACGATCTCAAGACGGCAGAGCGACCGTGCAACATTCGCAATGGGACTTCTGGATAGACTGCGGCGGGACCTTCACGGACATTGTCGGCCGAGGAGCTGACAGAATGCTGCCGACACACAAGCCGTTATCGGACAATCGCGAAGGCCTATCGCGACGCTGCCGACCAGGGTATTCGCGAACTGATACTGACTGCGGACCGTGATACCGAATTGCCCGGCCAAGCCGGGCGATGACACCGGAAAGCATGATCTAATGACTCTCGGCTGATGTCAGCGCATTATACGCTCTCTCATCCAAAAGAGCTTCAACCTCAGCAGGGTCGGCAGGTTTCATCTTGAATAGCCAACCGTTGCCGGTCGGCTCGCCATTGACCAGACCCGGCTGTTCCGCGAGCCTGTCATTGACGGCAGTCACCTCGCCTGTAACGGGCGCATAAACGTCGGAGGCGGCCTTCACGGATTCGACGGTCGCCGCGACCGCGCCTTTGTCGAGCCTAGCGCCTACGCTTGGCAATTCGACAAAGACGAGATCGCCAAGTTTCTCCTGGGCGAAGGGTGTGATCCCCACCGTTGCGATGTTGTCCTCCATGCGGAGCCATTCGTGATCCTCGGTAAATCTGAGCATAGTTATCTCCCGAAGCAGCTAGCGATGTTTGTAACGCGGCGGCAGGAACGGCAGCTTTGAAACGGTCATGGCGAGCCGCCTGCCGCGCACTTCCGTAAAAACCCGTGTACCTTTCGCCGCTGCGTCAGGCGGCAGATAACCCATCGCGATCGGGACATTGAGACTCACCGCAAACCCGCCGGAAGTCACAACGCCGATCGGCGCAGCATCGGCTTCGTCGCGGAATAACGGAGCGCCTGCACGCACTGGGACTCGCCCTTCCGGCCGCAACCCCACACGTCGGCGGGCAACCTCCACCCTACCCTCCCCCGCGAGCGGGGGAGGGTAGGGTGGAGGTAGTTGCCCCAGGATCGCCTCGGCTCCGGGAAAGCGGCCCGCACGCTCGCCGCCGGCACGGCGCGCCCGTGGGATCGTCCATTCGAGCGCCGCCTCCACGGGCGTCGTCGTTTCGTCAAGGTCGGCCCCGTAGAGGCACAGGCCTGCCTCAAGCCGGAGGCTGTCGCGCGCCCCGAGCCCGATAGGGACGACCGCGGAATCGCGCAACAACGCCTCGCATAGCGGCTCGGCGTCCCGCGCCGGCAGGCTGATCTCGAAGCCGTCCTCGCCCGTATAGCCGGAGCGCGAGACGAAGCATATTGCGCCCAGCAGCGTTACGGTCCGGACATCCATGAACCGCAGCGCCCGCACCTCCGGCGCAAGCGTCGCCAGCACCGCTTCTGCCGCGGGTCCCTGCAGCGAAAGAAGGGCACGATCGACGAGCGGCTCGATCGTACAGGAGTTGGGCAGATGAGATCGAAGGTGTGTTTCGTCGGAAGCCTTTCGGGCCGCATTGACCACAAGTATCAAATGATCGCCATGGTTCGACACCATCAGATCATCGAGAATACCGCCCTCGGCGTTGGTCAATACGGTATAGCGCTGCTGGCCCACCGCGAGTCCCAGCATATCTCCTGGCAATAAGGTCTCGAGCGCGTGCGCCGCGTCCCCCACATGGCCGGAACGGGGATGCAGCGCGATCTGCCCCATGTGCGAGACGTCGAACAGGCCGGCCGCAGCGCGCGTGTGAAGGTGCTCCTTGATGATGCCGGACGGGTACTGCAACGGCATGTCATAACCGGCAAACGGCACCATGCGCCCGCCAAGACGCAAGTGCAGGGCGTGGAGCGGCGTGTGCTTGAGCTCGCCCGCCGGCCGCGGCTCAGTCATCACGCCTCTCCTCCTCAATCGGCTGCGATTTTGGTGCGATCCGAAAGCACGAGTTCTCGCGCCGCCTTGACTTCATCCAGCCGTCTGACAGGCGTCCGGCGCGGAGCGGCCTTGACCTGAGCAGGATCGCTGTGGGCCTCTTTCGCGATCGCCTTCATGGCATCTACGAACGCATCGAGCGTCGGTTTGGCTTCGGTTTCGGTCGGCTCGATCATCAAGGCCTCCGGCACGATCAGCGGAAAATAGTTGGTCGGCGGGTGAAAGCCATAGTCGAGAAGGCGTTTGCTGACATCGAGCGCACGCACCCCGGTGCCGTCGATTGCGCCTCGGCACACGAATTCGTGCATATTGATGCGCTCGAACGGCACCTTGAAGGTATCGCGCAGCTTGACACGCAGGTAGTTGGCGTTCAGCACCGCATGCTCGGAATTGGCCCGCAGACCCGGCGCGCCGTGCTGACGAATATACGCATAGGCACGAACGAACATGCCGAAATTTCCGACGAAAGGGGCCACCCGACCGATCGACTTTACGGGCATCGCAAGCCGATAACGTGGACCATCCGAATCGGGCGCCGCTTCCACCACCGGTCCGGGGAGGAAATCCTTGAGCCGTGCGGATACGCCGACCGGTCCCGAGCCTGGTCCGCCGCCGCCATGTGGCGTAGAGAACGTCTTGTGCAGATTGTAGTGCATGACGTCGAAGCCGAGATCGCCGGGCCGCGCGATGCCGACGACAGCGTTCATGTTGGCGCCGTCTCCGTAAACAAGCCCGCCGCAAGCATGCACGAGCTCCACGACCTCCCCGATATGCTCCTCGAAAAGTCCGAGCGTGTTCGGATTGGTTATCATAATGCCCGCAAGCGTGTCGTTGCAGGCGACGCGTACGGCCTCCAGATCAATGTTGCCGCGTTCATCGGAAGGAAGCTCGACCGCCGTGAAGCCGGCCATTGTGGTCGAAGCCGGGTTGGTTCCGTGGGCGGAATCGGGAATGAGAATGCGGGTTCGTTTGAGGTCGCCGCGCTCGCGGTGGTACGCGCGCATCATCAGGAGGCCGGCGAATTCGCCGTGTGCCCCGGCGGAGGGCTGCATCGAGACGCCCGCAAAACCGCCGATTTCCGCAAGCCACTGCTGCAGTTCGAACGTCAGCGCAAGATTGCCCTGCACGGTCTCCGGAGGCTGCAGCGGATGCGTGTCGGAGAAGCCCGCAAGCCTCGCGATCGTCTCATTGACCTTCGGATTGAACTTCATCGTGCAGGAGCCGAGCGGATAAAAGCCCGAATCGACGCCGAAGTTGCGCTGCGATAATGCGAGGTAATGTCGGACCACATCGAGTTGCGACAGCTCGGGCAATCCGCAATCCGCGCGCATTTCGTCTGCCGGTAAGTCCGTTGGGGGCACGTCGCTCGCAGGCAGGTCGACGCCCGCCCGACCGGAGACACTCAGTTCATAGACAGTCTGTATTGCATCGCGCATCATGCCGCGACCTTTCTCAGCGCCATCACCAACCGGTCGATGCTTTCGCGCGTGTTGAGTTCCGTCACTGCGATCAGCATATGGTCTTTCAGATGCGGGTATTCGCCACCAAGATCGTAGCCGCCGATGATTCCAAATTGGTCGCACAAGCGGGTGTTGATCTCAGCCGCAGGCGCCGGCAGGCGCACCACGAATTCCTTGAAGAATGGCCGCGTCGGCGCCTGCGGATTTATTGCGAACCCTTTGAGCTTGCCGATCTCCGCGGCAGCGTAGTGGCTCTTCTGGAAACAGAGTTCGGCGACCTGCCGGAGGCCGCGCTTTCCCATGGTCGCAAGGTAAACCGCGGCCGCGAGCGCACAGAGCGCAGAATTGGTGCAGATGTTGCTTGTCGCCTTGGCGCGTCGGATGTGCTGCTCACGCGTCGCAAGCGTCAGCACGTAACCGCGCCGGCCATCGGCGTCAATGGTCTCGCCGACCAGGTGGCCGGAAATCTGCCGCACATGGGCCATGCGTGAAGCGAAGATTCCAAGATGCGGTCCACCGAAGGACGGTGGAATCCCAAGCGACTGACCATCGGCGGCGACGACATCCGCCCCATAGTCGCCCGGAGGCCGGAACAAGCCGAGCGAGATCGGATCCGTCACGACGATAAAGAGGCCACCGGCGCGATGCACCTCGTCGGCCAGATCCTCGATCGACTCCCATTGGCCGAAGAAGTTGGGGTTCTGGATGAGGAGCGCAGCCGTATCCTGGTCGATCAATGATTTAAGCTGTGCCGTATCGGCTGTCCCATCCTCATCGCCGACCACGATCGCTGCACGCGTGCCGCGCAGATACGTTTTGACCACCTCTCGGTACTGCGGGTGGACGGCTGGCGATATCACCACCTTACTGCGTTTTCCTGACGCTGCGTTGAGCGCAAGCAGGACGGCCTCCGCCATTGCGGTAGCGCCGTTATAATGGCTTGCACTGGCCACCTCCATGCCGGTGAGCCGGCAGATCATGCTTTGGTACTCGAACAGCGCCTGGAGCATGCCCTGGCTGACTTCGGGCTGGTACTGCGTGTAGGAGGTGTAAAACTCTCCACGAGAGAGGACATAGTCGACCGTCGCCGGCCGAAAATGGTGGTAGACGCCGGCACCGAGGAACGAAAGCGCAGGGTCGACAGAAAAATTGCGCGCCGCCTGCGCCTGCATCTCGCGCACGAGATCCGGTTCTGCAAGGGCCGGCGGAAGGTTCAGTTCTGGAAACCGGACCTGCGCCGGAACATCGGCGAACAGATCCTCAATGCGAGCAACTCCAATCGCGGCGAGCATGTCGCGTCGCTCGCGCTCGGTGTGCGGCACATAGCTCATCGGAACATCCTGGTTTTTTGCCAACTTTCTATGGTGTGCCCCGAGCAAACTGAGCAAGAGCTAGCAGGGGACTCGCCATCGTGGCAGGTGGTCAGCGCCGATGTGCCGCTTGACGATCGAGTAGATAGCCCGGGTGCCGACATTCGCACCGGTTCTCGGGAAAATCACGACGATGTGGTTAACATTGCGGTCACCAGCCATGCCATGCTGCAAGGTGTCGCGCCCGCAAAGGAACGCCGCATGTCGAGGCGTACCCAGCGATCTGCAGCCGAGCGCAAATGTTCGGGCGCCAGTTCGGGGTGACCTTCGACGCCCGCCCGAGGTGCCATCATCAATAACGGGGCGTCCCGGATATCCCGCTGCATCAAGGTGGATTGCTGATCACCGCTCGCGCACGCATCAGCGCCAACCATGGTCATGAAGATCCGGTTCTGTCATCTCTCTCTTCAAGCGCGTGTTCAGAAGCAGGAAGCGAAATGGTGCAATGGACGCCATCCGCTTCCATGGCAAACGTCGTTTGCGCGGCAAATTGATAGGGCAGCGCCTGCTCAATCAGCTCTCGTCCTTGCCCGGTGCCCTGGGGGTTGGCACCCAAGGGCGGCATCTCCACGCCGCTTTCCTTCCAATCGAGATGAAGCCAGGGCTTGCCACTTTCGCCTAAGGTCTCCTGCCGCCAGCGGACGGTGAGATGCCCATTCGGCTGCTTGAGTGCGCCGTATTTGACCGCATTGGTGACCAGCTCGTGCAAAGCCATCGCGAGGGGCTGGACTGTGCGGGAGCGCAGCCGAACGCCTTTTGGTCCGTCGAGCGTTACCGATCCATTTTCTCCCGCACGAATGGATTGCGCGGCTAGCTCGGTATTGACCAGTTCGTCGAAGGTGACCCGGCCGTCCTCTTTCGCACCAAAGAGGAGCCCCTGCGCGCGTCCCAGAACTCCAAGGCGGTCCTGAAAGCTGGTTTTGAAATCGTCAAATGTCTTGCTCGTTCTCAGTGTCTTGTTGGCTATCGTGCCCACGACGCTAATGAGGTTCCGTGTGCGGTGCTGGAGCTCCGCAACCACCACCCCGAGACGCTCCTGGCTCTCGCGCAATGCCACGCCATGCTGTTCCAGCCGCTGGCTAAGCTCCCGGTAGCGTTCGACGGCAAGGCGCAGCCCCGTAATCAAGATCACGTCCATAAATGATATCAGGATAAAAAGCAGGAGGGCCACCACTTCACCTGGGTGGTCAACGTAGAAAGACAAGCGCGGCGGCAGCACGAAGAACGTGGCCGCAGCAATGCTGAGCACGGTGCAAAAAACGCCCGCTCTGAAGCCGCTAATCAGGGTTGCGATAATGACCGCGGGAAAGAACGTAATGAACTGAACGCCCACGACAAACGGATCGATGGCGATCCGTAGCACTGTGGCAATCCCTGCGCACACGAAAGCGAGGACGTAGCCCCCGACGGTTCCCGGCCGCAGCGCGGGGATATCGATGTAAATTAAAGCTAGCCTTTGCATTCCGTCGCGGCCTTCTGGGAGTTAACTGGTCGCCGTCGTTTGGCTGCGCTGCCCCGAGTTTCTGAAGAAGGGCAGGCTGGCGCCATCCCTGCGATTCTCTGCGGGGCACTTCGAAATCATATGTGATTCGTTCTAAGGGATAAGCAAGGCATAGGCGGTTGGCGCTCGGCCAGGGCGTCGCCGTCGATCAAAACCCAACAGGGCCATCAACGATGCGCTGGCACTGCTGGATGTCGGCGCCCGCCTGGACGGCTGACGCTAAGACCGGCATGCCCCCCAGGCCTTTGCTGAGTTCATCATGCGAGATCGCAGGCAACGAGAATCGCAGGCAACGAGAAGAGGCCATTTTGACGCGGCAGGGCGGCGGCTGCGACGCCATGGAGCCCTCCTGGGGATATGGCGATCGCAGCCTCGCGTTCGGCGGATCGATAGGATCGTGGTTAACATGCGCGTTCATGGCGACAGCCTATGGATTCCATAGCCCGGGACACTGCGCCTTCGAATCCTCGTGTGATATGGCAAGGTCCGACTTATGCGCTCGGCATGACAATGAAGAATGCAGCGACGAAGATTAAATGCCAAGTGGCTTGGAATCGACTGGCTCTGGAATCGATAGCGCCGCGCCGTCGATCTTTCAAACCAGGGCATAACAACCGGTCGTCGAGATCGTTTCTGACTGTGGCCGGTCTATTTACCCACGACAGACGACGCTGCCGTCGCGGGACGCAGGAGTGTAAGTGAGCCGCGGCAGTAATGGGCTTACGACAATGCGTTGATCGGCTCCGAACCCGCAGTCACCAGAACGGCCTCCGTGAAAAAGAGACGGAGGCCGCTCTAATTGGCGTACCGACTTTTTAATAATTATTCTTCCGCGGCCGCCAGCTTCCCGATGCTCACCTCGTATCTACCGCCTCATGTGGCAACTCGATCGGCCCAAATTCGCCGATCCCTGCCGCACGTACCAGCGCCCGGGCCCCAGCAGAATGCTGCGCGCCGACTCGATAACCGGCAGCTCGTGAACGATCGCCCACGCTCGGCACACGTCGCATAGCATCGCGCTATCGATCTCAAAGCTGCTCGGCATTTTATTAACCGCCCGAGACGGCGCATGTTCCTCTCACTGCAGTGGACAAATCATTGATCCGGCGCCTCACAGAGGAGATGACGACATGCTCAATCGAACCGAAAAAATCGCGGCACTTCGTGCCCCCATAATGGCTGGTTTGGTCATCGGCGCTGCTGGCTCCACGGCTTTCGCGGCTGCACCGGCTCACATGGCGTCCAAGGACGCGCCGCAGTCCGGCATCCACGCGTATTCATCGGCGCGTGCAAACACCGGCATCCAAACCCTGGCCTGATTTTCAGCCGGGGCTACTATGTGGGGCGGGATCCCGATGCCGCGATCCGCTTTCAGCTGGTGCGTGACGGCTGGTATGGAACCCGGTAATTCCGTTTAAGTTCGATTTTCCCCAAGGGGCGCGGCGTCGATACGTCGCGCCCCTTTTTCATGCGCACCGACACGACAGTTGATGCGTTGAGTTGGCGCAAAAGCGGACTGCTCGAAACATGTGAGCGAGCCGCGAAAAAGATTCGATCACGTCGTTCGCCGAGCACCGTTGGGATAAGTTCGGGGACGGTCTATATATTTGCAAGCGCCGCTGAAGAGCGTGCACTGTTGGGCGGAAGCGGTATTCGTGGACACGTCGAGCAAGACGAACAACGGTCCTTCCGCGGCTGGTTCCACGGCAGACTGGCAGCGATACGGTTTTGTCGGCTTGATTTTCTGCGGCGCTGGATACGAAAATGGTGCGGGTTTCTGCCAATGCAGTGGACGCAGAAAAACCAGCGCAATACCCGATAGCGGCGCGGCGAGAATGGCGAAAAATAAAAAACGCGGACTGCCGCATGGCTGTTCTTCCGAAGGTCGTTGGTTATGCCGCAGACAGCGGGCGGGAGTTTTCGTAAAGCAATCACATTTCGTTTTGAGATTAGCGCGCACGACGCTTTGTTCACGGCAGGATGACGACGGCGTTGTCGCGACTTCGGTGCGGTCGCGCGTTTGTCCTTCGAGTCGATAAACGGACGCGCTCGATCAACGCCGGCAGCGAGGCGACGAGCTGCCTGGCCGTGATATCATGCGCTACTGCGGCGGACACGGACCCGCGTAAGGCGGCACCGCGAGGCTACCGCTCCCGGTGCTGCGGCAAATTACGACCCGTTCCTCGGTGACAACGGGGTCGAGCGAGTAGGATCGCATGCTGTAGACGCCGATCGAATTGAAATAGTGGCAGAACGGCAGGACGGTCGTGACGCGATCAACGAACCAATCCGTCCCCGACCGGTAGGGCCGGCCATCGGTTTGGCTCAGCGTTTCGCGCTCCGGGACCACGCTCCAGCCGGCGTCAGTGACGGGATCACATGTGTGCTCGGCCGCGACCGCGACTTTCGAAATGGCGGACACCGCAAGGGCTGCAATCGCCAGGGCGATAATTCTGGCGCCAAGCATGACGGGCTCTTAGAACTCTGTAGTTTTGGCGGACGCCCACCTGCTGTCTTGACCCGGCCACGGGCAAAGTCAACATTACTCTGCATCGGTCCAAGGTAATCGCGTTGGCTCCCGATCGTCCATCCATCTCCCCGCAAGAGCGAGGTCGGGTGAAGGCGGCAGCCATCAGCGTTTTTCCGAGCTCCGAATCGACCGGGGAGGAAATCATGGGCAAGAATGCGACGGATCGCTGCGGCGCCGCGTCAGGCAAGGTAAGCCGACGTGCTTTCTTGTCGACCAGTGCGGCCGGCGTCTTGGCCGCGGCCAGCGCACAGGAGGCCGATGCCCAAGGCGCCTCGCCGCACAATTGGGACCGGTCGGCGGATGTGGTGGTGATCGGCGCTGGCGTTGCCGGACTGCCGGCCGCCATCACGGCGCGCGATCTCGGCGCCTCCGTCATCGTGGTCGACGAGAACTACGACATCGGTGGCCGCGGCATCCTGAGCGGCGGGCGCGTGCATCTCGGCGGCGGCCATGCCCTTCAGCAGAAGGCCGGCATCAAGGATTCCGCCGACCAGGTGTTCGCCGACTGGGTGCGCCACGACACGCTCGATGCGCGCTATGGCGACCGCGACATGGTCCGCACCTTCGCCGATGAGAACGTCGCGACCTTCAATTTCCTGGTCGAGAACGGCGTCAAGTTCATCGAGAAGCCCGTGGGCCCCGAACGCGCCTCGACGCTGCCGCGCACCTTCATAACGGTGGAATGGCCGATCAAGAGCGAACTGATCGCGCCCGGCCGCGGCCGCAACGGCTCGGGCCTGGTGCGGGCACTCGCCATTGCGGCGCGCCAAAAGGGCGCGGAAATCCTGCTCAAGCACGAGATGAAGAGCATCGTCCGCGACCGCGCGGGGTCCGGCAAGGTGCTGGGCATCACGGTCGCGCGCGACGGCGCCATCATGAACATCGAAGCCCGCAGGGGCGTCATCATCGCGACCGGCGGCCATACCGGCAATGTCAATTTCCGCCGTATCTTCGACCCGCGGCTGACCGAGGAGTACCAGCAGGCCTGCGAGCCCTATGTCCACCAGGGCGCCGACGGCGAACTCGCCGCCATGGCGATCGGCGCCACCTTGTGGGCGACCGCCAACCAGACCGCCGAGGCCGGCGCCGCGATCACCAAGACGCGCCACATCGGCTGTCGCTGGGGTTACTCCTCGCTGGTCTTCCAGACCGACAGCCCGATCTTCCATCTGGCGCGCGCCACGGGCCTCACGGTCGAGGACTGGCAGAACATGATTTTCGTGAACCAGACCGGCCGCCGGTTCTGGAACGAGGTCGACGGGTCGTACAAATTCTTCGCCGCCGCCATGGCCTATAATGGCGACCCCGTGAAGCTCAATGGCGGCGGCCCGATCTGGGCGATTTTCGATGCCGACGCGGCGGCGCGGGAGAAGTGGAACACCAAGCCGCCCAATGTCGATCCGGACGGCTATTTCTTCTCCGCCGATACGATCGGAGAACTCGCTGGCAAGATCGTGAACCCCCATCAGAAGCGGCCAATGTCGGGAGCGGTGCTGCAGGAGACGGTGAACCGGTACAACTCCTTCGTCGCCGCCGGCGCCGACAGCGACTTCAAGAAACCGACCCCGATGTACAAGATCGAGACGCCGCCGTTCTACGCGGCGTGGGCGACGCCGATCCTTCACGACACGCTCACGGGACTGCGGACCAACACCAATACCGAGGTGATGGACGTCCATGGCGAGGTCATCCCTAGCCTCTATTGCGCGGGCGAATCGCAAGGCGGCTTCGCGCAGCAT